>Ga0302324_100000952_pt1 | contig 72218 bp, 45 predicted proteins | sample Palsa_T0_1_FD_201949 | JGI IMG/M metagenome (GOLD analysis project Ga0302324, IMG submission 201949) | Peat permafrost microbial communities from Stordalen Mire near Abisko, Sweden - Palsa_T0_1 | ecosystem: Environmental > Terrestrial > Soil > Palsa > Peat permafrost | place: Sweden: Abisko...
CTCGTAAACCGGGTCAGCGATTTTTCTGACGCGGATGGCCGAGACGCGCGCGTTCGTGTCCCATTGGGTGGCGACGCCATTGAAGTTGATCTCCAATTGACCGGTCAAGACCGTGTTGGTGAACGTCGCAATGACCGCCGTGTTCGAGCCGCCCGCCGCCACAAAAATATCGTAATTGCTCAATACCTGTTGGCCTTGAATGGACACGTTGAACAGTCGTTGTCCAGGGGCGCGCCACGTGGTCTCAGCATTGTAAAGACTCGTCTCATACGTTCCCGCCGGACAATCGAACAACGCCGTGAAGTTGGTGCCCAGATGTTCCGACTGGTAGAGCAGGCCATCAGTGGTTCCAGCAATTGCATTGGTGATCGTGTTACTGCTGCCGCCAGTTATCCCGAACGACCCGATGCTGTATCCGTTATCTTCCGTCCACATCGCGCCGCCCTGATCGAGGTAGGGGCGACCGCCGGCGTTGATCCGCGCTTCATACGGTGGCGGCGATGTCAGATTCAGATAGGCATTGATCACGTGCGACTGCGTAATCGACGCGAACGGTATGGCCATTCGGAGCAGATGCTCCGCGCCGTCAACGTAATAGCCAGAGCCTGCCGCAGCCAACGATTCCGCGCTCGTGAAGACGGAGAGTGGCGCACCGTCCGCGAGCACAGCGGAAACCGCGTTCGTGCAGTACAGTTCCACCTGCCAACTGCGCTGCGTTGGTTCTCCCGTGTACGAGCCGACTGCAGCGCCGATGTTCACGGTCACGGCATTGGTTGCGACGGCGGCGGTGATGAAGGTCGTGGCGAATTGATTCGAGCGATAACCGTTAGACATGCCGTCGTCATCATAGAGCGTATAGGTTGCGTTCGTACTGCAATACACGCGCACGCCGCGCTGGCTGCCGTCGTCAAACTGGCTGGATTCAACGTAAGGACCCAGCGCCGTGATGGAGTTATCGCGATAAAACGCGGGGATTTGCCCGATCTGCGCAGTCCAATTCGTGGTTACGGGACCAGTCAGCACTTGGCCGCTCCACAAATCGATCCACGTTCCCGCAGGCAGGTACGTGGGTTGGGAGAGCGCCCCTTGGGTGACGATCGGCGACACCATGATGTTCGACCCGAACATGAATTGGTTGCCGTTCTGAAGAACGTTTGTGTCGCTCGGGAACGCCAGCGGCAGCGCGCGGCACAGCGGCATCCCGGTGTCATACGTTTCGCGGGCGGCGGTGTACACGTACGGGAGCAACCGATACCGCAGTTTCATCGCGTTGCGGCAATGATCTTGCACGAACAGGTCGAACTCGTACGGCGCCGTCGGCTTGCTATCGACCCCGTGCGCGCGAAATACCGGACAGAACGAGCCGAATTGGAACCAACGGACGTACAACTCATCGGTTGCCTGGGGAGCGTTGAAGCCGCCGATGTCGCTGCCGAAATAGCTCAGCCCGGACAGGCCGTAATTGCAAAGCGCGATAGGGTGCGCAGCCAGCGTCGCCCAGTTCGGGGACGTATCATTCGTCCAGTGGCCGGCGCCGAATCGCTGGTCGCCCGCAAACCCCGAGCGGCTCAGGATGTAGAGGCGCGCGTTCGGATAGTTGCTCGCGAACCCTTCCGCCAGCGATTGGTGCCAGAGCAAATTGTAGACGTTGTGCATTTCCGATTCACGATGGCCGCCGGACAGGTAATCGGTCGCCGTGTCCTGTTCCGGCTCGCCGAGGTCGGTCCAAAATGCGGCGATGCCGGCCGTATACAAAGGCTGGATTTTGCCGAACCACCAGGCGCGCGCGGACGGATTGGAGTAGTCCATGTAACCGGCTGTATTGTAAAAACCGCTGTTTACTTGAATGCTTGGCGTCGTCATCGCGGCATCCGTGGTCAGCAGGTAATGCGCGGCGGCGGCCGCATTGAAATTGCTCAGCGCGGGCTGGTTCGCGTTGTTGATGTACTCCTCTTGGATGTTGATGGTCTTGATGCCCGACGAAGCCAGCGCCGCCAGATTGCTGGAAGGATTGGGGAAGTTCGTCGGGTCCCAGGTCAATCCGCCCATCACACTCGGTGAACCGTACCAGTAGAGGTCGAGGATGAGCGTATCGCAGGGCAGGTCGTTGGTCCGAAACGAACTGAGCGCGCCATACATCTGTGACCAGTTGCGGTAGCCGTAACGCGATTGCATGTACCCCAGTGCCCAGCGCGGTGGCACGGGCGCGGTGCCGACGATCTGCGTATAGCGATTGAGTGCGTCCGCCGGGCTCATCGCGCCGATGAAGTAGTAATTTAGTTCGCCGGAGGTGACCAGTGTGCTCCATTGCGTGTCGCTGGACAGTGTAAAATTCCAGGTTTGTTGAAATGTATTGTCCATAAACAAAGCGTAGCCCTTGGAGGACAGCATCAGCGGCACGGCCATGTCGGTCATGTCCCCACCTTGGAATGAACTGCGCGCGTTGTGCAACGTGCGGGTCTGGTTGCGGTAACTCAGCGGTTCCCCGAGGACGAGGCCGAGACCATAGAATTGTTCGTTGGTTTGTTGGGCGAATGTGGCGCTCAGATTTGTGATCGAACCGCTCGGAGTGGACGTTAAGCCGGTCGTATTCGTATCCGTGAGCCAGACGGGACCAAATGTACTGGTGCCGGGCTGTCGAAACGTGAGCCGAAACGGCGTCTTGGATACGTCCACTTCCAGATTCGAAGTCGTGATCACCAGTTGGCTCCCACTGACCACATTGATCGACGGCAACACCCAGTTCTTGACGACGGTGAAAGAGGCGTTGGTGTTGAACGCGATGCCGCTCGGCTCCATGCGAACACGAACGACGTTCGGATCGACAAAATCGAGTTTCACGACGGCGGTCGCGCAGGTGAACGTGAGTTCGTTGAGCGAATTGCTGGACCACGAGGAGACGTTACCGGGATCCGCGAGGCAAAGAGCAGGCAGACCGAACAGCACGCCAAACAGGAGCGTTACAACACGTTTCATCTTGCTAAAACGATTTAACCGCCCTTTTGCCCAAAAAGCAAGTCGCGACTGATGCATCCTAGTTGATTCGGAGGGCTTGTGGAGGGCGAGCCTCACGGCGAGCCGACCAAGGTGCTCCCAACAGCGGCGGCTCGGCAGGAGCCTCGCCCTCCAGAACGAAGGTCAAGCCAGCACTGGACAAATCCCGCCTACTACGATATGCCCGCATGCGTGGATACCAGCCCGCAAATCCGCCCCTACGAACCGCGCGACCGCGCTGCCGTACGCCAAATCTGCTCCGACACGGCTGATGCTGGTCAGCCCATCGAACGGTTTTTCCCGGACCGCGAGGTTTTTGCGGATTTGCTCACCAACTACTACACCCAGTTTGAATCACAATCCGCCTTTGTCGCGGACAACGCGGGCGAGGTAATCGGCTACGTCACGGGATGTCTGGATACGAAACGATTTGTGCGGCTAATGACATGGCGCATCGCACCCACGATTTTTGTCAAAGCCCTCCTGCGCGGTACACTGTGGCATCCGCAGACGGTGCGCCTGGTCCGCGCCAACATCGGACTGTGGCTGAAGGCCGGGCATCGAACCGGCCCAACCCTGGACAATTACCCCGCGCATTTGCACGTCAACCTGCGCCAGGGTTTTCGCGGCCAGCGCCTCGGCCACCGCTTGGTCGAGACATTCTGCGAGCGCGCCCGCACGGCAGGTGTGCACGGTGTCCACGCCGGCGTAAGTGCGGAAAATCCGCGGGCCCGTCATTTCTTCGAGGAACTTGGTTTCACCGAACTCCACCGCGAACCGCGCATGCGCAAACCTAACGGCTCCGGCGAGATTCTGTACACAGTAATTTGCGCGAAGAAGCTGTGACGGATAGTGGCGCGGGCGTCCCGCCCGTGGCCGTGTTTGGTAGGGAGCACCGAGTCCTCTTGTAGGGCAAGCGGCCCGCTTGCCGACGTTTGGCGCGTCTCACCACGAAGTCACGAAGAACACGAAGGCCTACTGCACCAATCGCACACGATAATACCGGGCCGGCGCATTGGTTGCGCCCCCAACGTCCAGGTAGTTGGTCACGTTGCCGACGGTGTTCGTGACGGCGAAGATGGGGGTGAAGTTGTTGGTGCTGTAGGTGCCGCCGGGGCCACCAGATGTTGCCTGCAACTCGTTGGTCTGGCCGGGGGTGGTCAGCCAGGTGATGAGGATGTTGTTGGTTTGTTTGGCGAGGCTGGTGATGCGGAAGGGTGCGGCTGCGCTGATAATGGTGCCGTTGTTGACGAAGGTGTTGTGGAAGTTGGTCGTGCCGCCGGTGATGTCGATGAGACCGTTGTTGACGACGGGGCCGTAGAATTCGAGGATGCTGCCGTTGATCGCCCGCAGGGTGCCGTTGTTGGTGACGATGCCGGTAAACGTCAATGTGCCGCCGCAGTTGGCCAGCACCGTGGCGTCGGGATCGATGACGACAGAACCGTCAATCGTGCCGCAGCCGGTGACAAATGAGTTGGTGTCGATCAGCAGCCCGTTTGCGAACGAATGCAAGCCGCCCAACAACTCGAATACTGCGCCATCGGTGCCGTCGCCTACTACGAAGTCCTGGCCATTCGTCACGGACGTGCCGCCGGTAACCAACAGGCCACTCGCGAATCCGAAAGACGACCCACTACCGTCCACTATAAGTTGATTTGCCGTCACTGTCCCCCCATTGAGTGCTAGGTTGCCAGAGGATTCGGGGCCGCTGGATAATTCGATGGTACCCGGCCCATTGGTGACGTACAGCCCACCGCCTGCGACATTTAGGCTACTGCCGCCGGCATTGACATTGTCCGCAACAACTGCCCCATCGTCAGCGACGGTCAGAGAGCCGGGAGGAGCTACGGTTAGGGAACCTGCAATACGCAAGATCGATCCCATTCCTGTGACCAGCGCAAAAGAGCCGTAGATATCTTGCATAGTAACGCCGCCGCTGTACACCGCACCACCGTTGGTAATCGTCAGATCGAAGCCGTAGCCTTCAGCATCCAAGGAGCCGGTGTTGTTCCAAACCGAACCGGGGCCCGTGACTACTACCTTTATGTCCGCTTCGCTACTTAGAAAGAAGTCACTGCTGTACACCGCTCCGCCATCGGCGATGGTGAGCATGTTAGCCAACCCCAGGCTGCCGCTGTTGCTCCATATCGAGCCGGTCCCGGTGACTAACACCGACAGCAAAGTAGCTCCGCTATCGTACACTGCACCACCGTCGGCGACGGTCAGTGAGCCGCCAGCACCAAAGTCGAATACTATGTCAAAACGACCAGAGTTGTTCCACACCGAGCCCGCCCCGGTCACCACCACATTAGCGTCATAGCCGCCACCCTCGCCGCTGTAGACCGCTCCGCCATTGGAGACAATCAATGAGCCACCGCCACTGCCTTCAGAATAGTGCGCGAAGCTAAGACCGCCAGTGTTGATCCAGACCGAGCCGCCGCCGCTTACGGTGACCACGTTGTTGCCTGCCGAATAACCAATATAGCCGAGATTGTCGTACACAACTCCGCCATCGGCGATGGTCAGGGAATTGCCCGCGCCGAGGTAGCCAACGGTGAGATCAGCACTGTTGCTCCAGACCGAACCCATTCCGTTGACCAAGACTTGATTGTTGGCGCCGGCGTAGCCGACGAAGCCGTTGCTGGCTACCACCGCGCCACCTGCGATGATCCACAGGGAGTTGCTTTGGCCAGAACTGCCGACGTACAGACTGCCGGCATTGCTCCAGACCGAGCCGGAGCCAATGACAGCAGCCACATTGTTACTGCCGCTGGCCTCGTAGCCCAGGTAGCCATTTCCATCGACCAGTACGCCGACATTCTGCACGAATAGAATATCGGCAAAAGTGTTGGAACCGACGATATAAGCTCCCGACCAGTTGCTGGTCACGCCGCTGATGATGGTGTCTTGGAAATCAGTGGTGTATTGCGAGTGAGCGGCGGGCGCGACGGACAGGCCCAAGGCTCCGACGAGTATGGCGATGGCTGCGCGAGTGGTGCGGCGTTCCACGCGGTTTCTCCGCAAACCAGTAGACCATACGCTGGCGGGGAAGGCAAGAGGCTTCCGGTTGCCAGGTAGCGGGTTTTATGGGGCCGTGGGTAGGGACGGGCCCCGGGCCGTCCGAATCGCGGTGACGACGCGGCGCGCCCTACCGGTCGGCGCAGTCGTGTCCGTGTCGGCGACATGTAACCATTTTCCTTGAGGAAGCCGGGCTCTGGCCGCTATGATGCGTGTCTCATATGGGCGAGGACACCGGCACATTCGACATCTCGTACGTGGCGCATCTGGCGCGGATGCATCTGACCGACGCTGAGAAAGCCAAAATCTCGGCCCAGCTCAAAGACATTCTCGCGTACGTCGAGAAGCTCAATCAATTGGATGTGTCGAAAGTCGAGCCGACGGCGCACGCGATGGCCCTGTCGAACGTGCTCCGCAAAGATGAAGTGCGGGACTCGATCGACCCGGCCAAGGTGTTCGCCAACGCCCCCGAGCAGGCCCGCGATCTATTTATCGTCCCGAAGATTGTCGAATGACCCTGCACACGCTCACCATTCATCAACTCCGTGACAAGCTGCGACGCGGCGAGGTGTCGTCCCGCGAGGCGACGCAGGCGCTGCTCGACCGCATCCAGGCAGTGGACGGCAAGTTGAAGGCGTATCTGTGGCTCAATGCGGAGCACGCGCTGGCGCAGGCCGACGCCATGGATCGCGGCGGCATTGCCAAGAGCGATCGGTTGCTCGGCGGCGTGCCCATTGCGATCAAGGACGTGATTAATGTGGAAGGCCAGCCATGCACCTGCGCGTCGAAAATCCTGAAAGGCCACACGGCCGTGTACGACGCGTTCGCGGTGCATCGGTTGCGCGAGGCCGGCGCGGTGTTGCTGGGGCGCACGAACATGGACGAGTTTGCGATGGGCAGTTCGACGGAAAATTCAAGTTGGGGTGTGACACGCAATCCGTGGGACCTCGAACGCATCCCCGGCGGTTCCAGTGGCGGCAGCGCGGCGGCGGTCGCGGCGGACGAAGCATTCGCCGCGCTCGGCAGTGAGACGGGCGGTTCGATTCGGCAACCGGCCTCGTTGTGCGGCTGCGTGGGGTTCAAACCGACGTATGGGCGTGTCTCCCGCTACGGGCTCGTAGCCTTCGCGTCGTCGCTCGACCAGATCGGGCCGTTCACGAAAGACGTGACCGACTGTGCGACGATGATGCGGGTGTTGGCGGGCCATGACCGCAATGACTCGACGAGCGTGCCACAGCCGGTGCCGGACTACACGGCGAGGTTGGACGGAAATATCAAGGGACTGCGGATGGGGATGCCGAAAGAATACTTTGGCGGTCCCGGTGAGCCTGTCGGTCGCGCGAAAGCGCGCATCGCCATGGAAGTATTGCAAAAACTCGGGGCTGAACTCGTGCCAATTTCCTTGCCACACACGGACTATGCGATCGCGGTGTATTATTTGATTGCGACAGCGGAAGCGAGCGCGAACCTCGCGCGTTTCGACGGTGTGCGGTACGGCGCGCGCGTCACGGGCGACGATGTGATCGACATGTACGCCAAAACACGGGGCGCGGGTTTCGGCCCCGAAGTGAAGCGGCGCATTATTCTCGGTACGTATGCGCTCAGCGCGGGCTACTACGACGCGTATTATCTGCGCGCGCAGAAAGTGCGGACACTCATCCGCCAGGATTTCGAAGAAGCTTTCCAGAAATGTGATTTCATTGTCACTCCGACAACTCCCACAGCGGCCTTCAAAGTGGGGGAGAAATCGGAAGACCCGTTGGAGATGTATTTGAGCGATATCTTCACCGTCAGCGCGAATCTGGCGGGCATCTGCGGCATCAGCGTCCCTTGCGGGTTCACGAATGACGAGAAACGATTGCCATTGGGCATGCAGTTGCTCGGCAAATCGTTTGACGAGGAAACACTCTTGCGCGTGGCCTACGCTTATGAACAGTCGACCGAATGGCACAAGGAGAAACCACCTCTGTGAACTGTCATGCTGAGCCGTTCGGCTGCGTTCGGGGTGACAGATAAAGAAAGATCATGGATTACGAAGCGGTCATCGGGTTGGAAGTGCATGTGCAGCTCAAGACGCAGAGCAAGATGTTTTGCGGCTGCGCGACGGAGTTTGGCGCGCCGCCGAACTCGCGGGTGTGTCCCGTCTGCCTCGGGTATCCGGGCGTGCTGCCCGTAATGAATGAAGAGGCCGTGCGGAAGACGATTCTGACGGGTCTAATGGTTGGCAGTCAGATCGCCCGGTTCAGCAAATGGGATCGGAAGAACTACTTTTATCCTGATATGCCGAAGAACTATCAGATTTCGCAGTACGACCTGCCGCTGTGCGTAAGCGGTGCAGTGGAGATCAAGATGGAGGATGGCGCAAAAAAAAGGATCGGCATCACCCGCGCGCACCTCGAAGAAGATGTCGCGAAGAATTCTCATTTTGAGACGACCAGCGGTGTGGATTTCAATCGGGCCGGCACCCCGCTCATGGAAGTCGTGAGCGAACCGGACTTGCGTTCGCCCGACGAAGCGTCCGCGTACCTCACCGCGCTCAAGGAAATCCTGATCAGTGGCGGAGTCAGTGATTGCGATATGGAGAAGGGACAGTTACGCTGTGACGCGAACGTATCGGTGCGGCCAGTGGGCCAGAAGGAGTTCGGCGAAAAGGTCGAGATCAAGAACATGAACACGATCTCGGGCGTGCGCCGGGCGCTGGCCTACGAAATCCAGCGGCAAACCACGGCCCTGCAAAAGGGCGAGAAGATTTCGCAGGAAACACGCCGCTGGGACGACGTAGCGGAGCGGACCTCTGTGATGCGCACGAAGGAATACGCGCATGATTATCGGTATTTCCCCGAGCCCGATCTGATGCCCGTGATTGTCAGTGACGACATGCTCGCCGAGATCCGCAAACTGTTGCCGGAACTGCCGGAGGCGAGGCGGCAGCGGTTCGTCAAACAATATGGCCTTCCGGAGAACGATGCCGGTGTGTTGGTGGCGGACGTGATGCTGGCGGCTTTCTACGAGCGCGCGGCGCAGAGTGCGAAGAACCCCAAAGCGATTGCGAACTGGGTTATAACAGAGTTGTTGGGAAAACTCGCCGACGCGAAAAAGACACTCGACGAATGTCCCCTCCAACCGGAGCACCTCGCGGAGCTTGTGGCGTTGATCGATGGCGGTCAGATCAGCGGAAAAATCGGCAAGGAAGTGTTTGCCGAGATGTTCAGCAGCGGCAAGAGTCCGGCTGCAATCGTGAAGGAAAAAGGGCTGGTGCAGGTCAGCGATTCGGGGGCAATTGAAGGGTTTATTGACGAAGCGATTGCCAAGAACCCCAAGTCCGTGGCAGACTTCAGGGCCGGTAATGAGGCGGCTGTCAACTTTCTGAAAGGGCAGGTCATGAAGTTGAGCAAGGGGAAGGCTAATCCGCAATTGGTTGGAGAAATCCTGCTTCGCAAATTGAAAGGCAGTTGATAGACTACAACCCGCTAGCGGACTGCGGGTTGTGATGCTGTGGCTTCTTGACTGGTGGAAGCCCAGGCATTACTGTGAAGCATCCGCAGCAGTCTCGCGAAGGATATGGCGGCTCAAGACGAATATATTGTAGAAATTCTCCGCGATGTCGGACTCGTCTCGAATGAGGACATCCTCAAGGCGAAGGAAAAGTCACGAGCGGAGGAGATCGGGCTGGTCGATGCACTGATCCAGATGGGCCGGGTCAGCCCCATGGATGTCTCCAAGGCGCTGGCCAGCCAGTTCGGGTTGGACACGATCAATCTCACGGATTATCGCGTCCCCGACGATGTTCTCGCCCTTGTCCCGAAACACGTTGCCCGCCGCTATAAGATCCTCCCCGTCTACAAGCATGACAGCACGTTGACGGTGGCGATCAGCGACCCCTTGGACGTCGATACGGTGGACAGCCTCCGGTACCTCTTGCACATGAATGTAGAGCCGGTGGTGGCCGCCAAAAACGACATTGAGGCCGCGATCAGTCGGTATTATGGCACCGCCGACGATACCGTCGAGAACATGCTCCAGGAAATCACCGAGGGTGATATTGACCTTGGTCTGGTGGGTGACAAGTCGACGGAAATCAAGATCGAGGACTCGGTCGAAACCGACGCCGACGCCCCAATTATCAAGCTGGTCGGTTTGGTCATCATGGAGGCCTATCGCAACCGGGCCAGCGATATTCACATCGAGCCGCTGGAGAAGCGGCTGCGGGTCCGGTATCGGATCGACGGCATGATGCACGAAGTGGACAACCCGCCCAAGCGCCTACAGGCGGCGATCATCAGCCGGCTCAAGATCATGGCCAACATGAGCATTGCCGAGAAACGCGTTCCGCAGGACGGCCGCATCCAGTTACCGGTCATGGGCCGCACACTGGATCTGCGCGTGTCGTGCCTGCCGACCAATCACGGCGAAAGTATCGTGATGCGTATTCTCGACAAGAGCAGCCTGTTGCTCGGTCTGGGCGATCTGGGATTCTTCAGCGACGATCAGGAGACAATGGCGAAGATCATCAACATGCCCGATGGCGTGTTCCTGGTCACGGGGCCTACCGGCTCCGGTAAAACGACCACGCTCTACGGTTGCTTGAACGATATCAATAAACCCGACCGTAAAATTATTACGGTGGAGGACCCGGTTGAGTATCAGTTGAGCGGCATTAACCAGGTGCAGGTCAATGCGGAAATCAACCTGTCGTTCGCGGCGGCCTTGCGGTCGATTCTTCGTCAAGCGCCGAACATCATCATGATTGGTGAAATTCGCGACCTGGAGACGGCAAACATCGCCGTGCAAGCGGCGTTGACGGGTCATTTGGTGTTCTCCACGCTGCACACCAATGACGCGCCGTCCGCCGTGGCGCGTATTGTTGACATGGGCGTAAAGCCCTTTCTCGTGGCCTCCGCGGTTCGGGCAATCATGGCCCAACGGCTGATCCGCAAAGTCTGTGTCAAATGCCGCACGTCGTACACGCCCACCGAGTATGAGATGCAGACGCTCAAGCTCAATCCAGACGAGATGAAGAAGGCGACGCTCGTGAAGGGAACCGGCTGCAATGAATGCTCCCGCACCGGTTACCGCGGCCGCATGGGCATCTACGAGATTTTCCAGGTGAATGAAGACGTACGGAAACTCATTTACGAAAAGGTGCCGTCGAACGTCATTCGTACGCGGGCGCGGGAATTGGGTATGCGGACACTGCGGGAGGACGGAGTCCGCAAGATCATGGCGGGCATCACGACGCCCGAGGAAGTCATTTCAATTACGCAGGGTGATGAGAATTAGCGGACGCGGCAACAACCGGAGGTAGTCACGTATGTCGGTGCAAATGGAAGATCTGTTGCAGGTGGTGGTGGACGAAAACGGTTCGGACCTGCATATCCGCGTCGGGGTGCCGCCGGTGATTCGGTTGCACGGTAAACTCGTGCACATGGATCTGCCCGTGCTCAACGCGGAGGACACGGAGAACCTGATGAAGGCCATCACCTCCGAAGCCCATATCCAGAAGGTCCGCGAGCAGGGCGGCACGGATTATGGGTTTGCGTTCGGTGACGCCGCGCGGTTCCGCGTCAGCGTGTTCAAGGAGCGTGGCAATTATGGCATCGTCTTGCGGCAGATTCCCAACCGGCTGATGAGCCTGGAGCAAATCGGCCTGCCGCCGTCGGTGAAGGATTTGCTGTTTCGTCCGCGCGGGCTGATTTTGGTGACGGGTCCGACGGGTTCCGGCAAGACCACGACCCTGGCCTCGATGATCGATATTATCAACATGGAAGAAGATTGCCATATCATCACGATCGAAGACCCGATTGAGTATTACCATCCGCACAAGAAAAGCATTGTCACCCAGCGCGAAGTCGGAGTCGATGTGCCTGATTTTGCGGAAGCGTTGCGCCGCGGCCTGCGCCAGGACCCCGATTGCATTCTCGTCGGTGAAATGCGCGATTTGGAGACGATGGAAGCGGCCATCACAGCGGCGGAAACGGGCCACCTGGTGTTCGCCACCTTGCACACCACCGGCGCGGCGCGCACGGTGGACCGTATCGTGGACGCGTTTCCGACGGACCAACAGGAACAAATCCGCACGCAACTGGCGTCGTCGATTCTCGCGGTAATTTCGCAGGTGCTGTTGGTCCGCGCCGACGCGAAGGGGCGGGTGGCCTGTTTCGAAATCATGATCTCAACGCCATCCATCCAGGCATTGATTCGTGACAATAAGACCTTCCGTATCACCTCAGACATCCAAACGGGTGCGAAATTCGGGATGGTGACGCTCGATTCGAATTTGATGAGCTTGTATGAGCGGGGACTGATCAGCTATGGCGATTTGATCACGATCGCGCAGGACCCGCAGTCCATCGTCGCGAAGTTGCAAGGGGACGGGGGAAAGAGGTAAACCATGTTCGAAGGTGAGAGCGCGATTCTGTCCGAGTTGGTTCGCGAGCGCAATTTCGTGAGCCCGGAGCAATACCGGGAAATTGAAGAGGAACACCAACGTACTGGCAAGTCGCTCTCGCAGGTCATGATCGATTTCGGCCTGGTCAGTGAAGAACAGTTGCTGCGCGCGGTGGCGGAGCACCTGAATATTGAGTACCTCAGCCTCGATGATGTGGACCTGACCCAGCCGGTGCTACGGTCCATGCCGGCGAGTGTGGCCCGAATGTACGGGGCGGTGCCCGTCGCCTTGAACGGCAACACGATCACCGTGGCGGTCATGGATCCGTACAATCCGCAGCTTGTCGGTGAACTCTCGTTTATCCTGGGCAAGGACGTGCAACTGGCGGTCGCACCCTCCAAGCAAATCGAGGAGGCCGTCCTAAAGTATTTCGGCGAAGAAAGCGAATCCCTCAAAGATGTCCTCACGGATATGGAGTCCCAGTTGGCCTCCGCCGAGGCCGTCGAGACGGTGACGAAGACCGGCGGGACAGCGGCATTGGAGGAGTTGGCGAGCCAGGCGCCGATTGTGCGGTTCGTGAACCTGATCATGTTCCAGGCGATCCAGGACCGCGCCAGCGACATTCATTTCGAGCCATTTGAAGACGAATTCAAGATTCGCTATCGCGTAGACGGCGCCCTGTATGAGATGACGCCGCCGCCCAAACATCTGGCGTTGCCGGTGATTTCGCGAGTCAAGGTCATGTCCAATTTGAACATCGCCGAGCGCCGGTTGCCACAAGACGGACGTATTCAATTGATGATCGCGGGCCGGCAGGTGGATCTGCGCGTCTCCACGCTGCCCACGCAGTTTGGGGAGTCTGTGGTGTTGCGCGTGCTGGACCGGTCGGTGGTAAACCTTGAGATGGAAAGCCTGGGCATGCCTCCGGACATCTATGATCGGACCAAGGAGGTCATCAAGGTGCCCAACGGGATTTTTATTGTCACCGGCCCCACCGGTTCCGGCAAAACGACTACGCTGTACTCGTGTCTAAAACGTATCAACACCATCGACATGAAACTACTTACGGCAGAAGATCCGGTGGAGTACGACATTGAGGGCATCATGCAAGTGCCCGTCAACGAAGCGATCGGCCTGACCTTCGGTCGCGCGCTCCGGTCGTTCCTGCGCCAGGACCCGGACATCATCATGGTGGGGGAAATGCGCGATCTGGAAACGGCCCAGATATCAATTCAGGCGTCGCTGACGGGCCATCTGGTCTTTACGACCCTGCACACCAACGACTCTCCCGGGGCCGTCACCCGGATGATTGATATGGGGGTGGAACCGTTCCTGATCAGTTCCACGCTGCAGGCCATTCTGGCACAACGGTTGGTGCGGACGATTTGCAAGAAGTGCCGGATTGCCTATGAGCCTCCCGAATCGGTCTTGTCCGAGTTGAGTCTCACGAAGGACGACACAGTGGGCCGCCCATTTTATTACGGCAAGGGCTGTGTCGAGTGCAACGAAACCGGATACCGGGGCCGCAAAGGATTGTTCGAATTGCTGGTCATCTCGGAACCGATTCGCGAATTGATCAACATGCGCGCGCCTGCGGGCGTCATGCGTGCCCGGGCGCTGGAATTGGGAATGAGGACGTTGCGGGAGGACGGCATTCGCGGCATCCTCGATGGCGAGACAACCGTGGAAGAAGTTCTCAAGTACACATAACAACGCGGTCGCCCCGCATGATGGGGCGGCAGGCGGGGAGGATGGTCATGCCAAAGTTCAGCTATGTAGCATTGGATCCACGCGGAAAGGAAATCACCGGCGTCCTGGAAAGTGAAAACACCACGGCCGCCGTCAGCCGCATCCGGGAGATGGGCTATTTCCCCACGAACGTCGCGGAGGCGGACAAGGCATCAGCCAAGAAGGGAGGGAAGGGTTCGGGACCCGGCGGGCCAGCGGTTGGGAAGGGCGGGGGAAAGAAGGGCATGGGTTCCTTCAATCTCAACCTCTCGAGTGGTAAAATCAAATCCAAGGCATTGACGGCGTTCACGCGGCAGTTGGCCACGCTGATCGACGCGGGCCTGCCGCTGCTGCGCGGACTGGATGTCCTCCGCAAGCAAGAGAAGAACCAAACGCTCAAACGGACGCTCCAGCGGCTGGCGGAAAGCGTGGAAGCGGGCAGTACATTCAGCGAAGCACTGGCGCAACACCCCAAGATTTTCAACCGCTTGTACGTCAACATGGTGCGCGCGGGTGAAGCAGGCGGCGTGCTCGACGTGACTTTGGGACGCCTTGCTGACTTCCAGGAGAAGGCCCAGAAGATCAAGAACAAGGTCATTTCCGCCATGGTGTATCCAACGGTGGTCATCTTCGTGGCGTTGACGATCGTGACGTTTCTGATGATTGTCATCGTCCCGAAATTCCAGGAAATCTTCAACGACCTCCTGGAGGGTAAGTCTCTGCCGGGATTGACGTTGTTTGTGCTGCAGATCAGCAATATCGTAAAAAATCAGTTTCTGCTGGTGCTGGGGGTCGCTGCTGCCGTGGTGATCGCCATCAAAGCGGCCGGCAAGACCGTAAAGGGGCGGTTTTTCATCGATAAGATCAAACTGAACGCGCCGATCTTTGGCCAATTGCTCCGCAAGGTAGGCATCGCCCGGTTCTCGCGCACGCTGGGTACGCTGGTCGCCAGCGGTGTTCCGATCTTGCAGGCCCTCAATATCGTGCGGGATACCTCCGGCAATGCCGTCATCGCCAAGGCGGTGTCCCAAGTCCACGATTCCGTGAAGGAAGGGGAACGCATTGTGCAACCGCTCGAGGCCTCGGGGGTCTTTCCGCCGATGGTGATCAGCATGGTGGACGTCGGTGAGGAAACGGGCGCGTTACCGGATATGTTGATGAAAGTGGCGGATGTCTACGACGACGAAGTGGACAATGCCGTGGGGGCGCTGACGTCGCTGCTCGAGCCGATCATGATCGTTTTTCTGGCTGTCATCGTCGGAACCATCGTCATTGCGATGTTCCTGCCGCTGATCAGCGTCATCAGCACGCTGGGTAGTTCATAGTCTCCGGAAACGGGGGATTCAAGTTGGGAGCGGTGGTCTGGCGAAAGCCGGACCGCCGCTTTGGCTTACGGGAAGTCCTTGTTTCCCCACGGCGAACGATTCGCAAGATCTGACGAGACCCGCGCAAATCAGCAACACTGTGGACAGTTTGGGAGACCGCTGCTGCGCTGGGGCCGAGCCGTGGGCCATTGACCAGATTCCGGACCATAATTTGGGCATAAAGGCTGCTGTTTATGGTTGTTGGGGGGAAACCGATGCTGATCGTTTACGGCATAACCATATTTACCGGTGCCGCGCTGCTATTTGTTGTGCAGCCGATGGTCGGGCGGATGGTGCTGCCATTGCTGGGCGGTTCGCCCGCAGTGTGGAACACGGCGATGGTGTTCTATCAGGCCATGCTGTTGGCCGGATACGCCTACGCGCATTTCACAACCCGCTGGCTGGGCGTACGTCGCCAGGCCGCGCTACATGCCTTGATGCTCGTACTCCCACTCTTGGCGATGCCGGTAGTGATCCCACACGGTTGGGTGCCGCCCACCACGCATAATCCGATTCCATGGTTGTTGGCCGTGCTGGCGATGACGGTTGGTGTGCCGTTCTTCGTCGTGTCGGCCACGAGCCCGCTGCTGCAACGCTGGTTTTCCGCGAGTGGACATCGCGCCGCAGCCGACCCGTACTTTCTGTATGCGGCGAGTAACTGCGGCAGCCTGCTCGCGCTGGTGGTTTATCCCGCGTTGATCGAACCGCACCTGCGCTTGAGCCAACAGAGCCAGTGTTGGACGGTCGGATACGATTTACTGGCGGGCCTGACCGCGGTGTGTGGATTGTGGATTACTCACCGGATTCGCATTTCCGGCATGGCAGAACTTTCTTCCGCGGAGACGCCGACGGCTGCGTCCCCCGAAACACTGACCGCGCGTCGGCGGTGGCGGTGGGTGGTGCTGGCGTTCGTGCCGTGCAGCTTGATGTTGAGCGTGACGACATACATCACGTCGGAGGTCGCGCCGATACCGTTACTGTGGGTGATTCCATTGGGGATTTACCTGCTGGCGTTTATTCTCGTGTTTGCCCGGCGACGAGTGCTGCCGCGGCGGTGGATGGCGTGCGCGTCGCCAGTGGCGGTAGCCGCGGTCGTGGTCACGCTGATCGCGCGGGTGCTGCACCCGATCGGGTGGCTGATTGTATTACATCTGGCATGTTTGTTCATCGTATCGATGGTGTGCCTCGGCGAATTGGCGGACGACCGTCCATCCACGGCGCACCTGACGGAATTCTACCTATGGCTGTCGGCGGGCGGCGTGCTCGGCGGAATATTCAATGCCGTGCTGGCGCCGGTGATGTTTTCGACGGTGGCTGAATACCCGCTGACGCTCGTGCTGGCATGCGCTCTCATGCCGAATTGGAGGACCACGACGGCAGCGCGGCGGCAGCGTATCTTGGACTTCGCGTTGCCGTTGATTGTCGGACTGTTCACGGCGAATCTTCTGAACGTGTTGCGTGGGGGAACGACCTGGCCGGCATCCGTCACGACGATGGTGATGTACGGCGTACCGACGGCGTTGTGCCTGTTCTTTGTCCGACGACCGCTGCGGTTTGCGTTGGCGTTGGCAGGGGTGCTCGTGGCCTGCGCGTGGGTGCCGGTGTACACGGACCACACGTTGATGGTGGAACGCAATTTTTTCGGTATCCACCGCGTCAGCCTGGACCCGGCGGGGCAGTATCATTGGTTGGCGCACGGGAACACAATCCACGGCATTCAACACGTCGACCAGCGCCAGCGCGACGAACCGTTGTCCTATTTCACGAAGTGGGGGCCGTTCGGGCAGGCATTCGCGACGCTGGACGATTCACTGAAGAAACGCGTGGGCGTGATCGGACTCGGGGCCGGGTCGCTGGCGGGGTACGGTCGGCGCGGCGAGCGCTGGACGTTCTACGAGATCGATCCCGTGGTGGAAGAGATCGCGCGCGACCCAGAGTACTTTACGTTTTTGCATGATTGTCCAGCGGACGTGGATGTCGTAATCGGCGACGCGCGACTGTCGTTGCAGCAGGCGCCGGACGGTCAATACGGGATGCTGGTGTTGGACGCATACACGGCGGACACGATCCCGCTGCATTTGATCACGCGCGAGGCCTTGGCGCTGTACTTGCGCAAGCTCACGCCGGATGGCGTGCTGGTGTTCCATATCTCGAACCGTCATTTGCGTCTGGAGCGCGTGCTCGGTGTACTGGCGCAGAATGCAGGCCTGGCGTGCGTGATCCAGAACGAACCGGTGGGCGGCGAGGGGGAAATGTTGGCGACGGGAAAGATTTCTTCCAAATGGGTGGTCATGGCGCGGCGTCCGGAGACGCTGGCGGGGTTGACTCGAGATCCGCGCTGGCAACGTCCGCCACCGCATCTGCAAGCGCGGTTGTGGACCGACGACTACGCGAGCGTGTTTAGCGTGTTTATGTGGCAGTGAGCACACGTGTTCTGAAGACGAGCCAGATCGATGGCGACATGCGCTTCAGCTTCCACCAAAGAGATCCATTTCTCCAGGCCCGGGCAGGCTCTCCAGTTCCGCGAGCAGGGATTTGAAGCCAAACCGGCGATAGAGTACGGCCAGGGCCGGTGTGTCGGAAGGTTGAACTCTCAGACGTTCCAAAGTCACGGGCAGGGAGAGATCCGTCTGCAATGTGATGAGCTGTCGATTGGCCAGCAGTCTCTCCGCCGCCGCCGTGAGACTGTCGCGTAGTTTTGGCCTGGCAATTTCGGAGGCGTGCGCCACGAGGTTGTCCAACGTGCCGTAGGTCTGCAGCAGTTGGGCGGCGGTCTTTTCCCCGACCCCGGCGGCGCCGGGAATATTATCCACGGAGTCGCCGAGCAAACTGAGAAAGTCGACAATCTGCTCTGGTGCGACGCCGAAGCGCGCGTGAACAGCCGGCGGGTCGACGATGATCGTTTCCTTGCCATCCGGACGAAGCAGTCGGACATGGGCTCCGACGATCTGCATGAAATCCTTGTCGTTGCTGGCAATGAGAACATTCTGTTCGTCACCAGCCGCGCGCACGGCCAGGGTGGCAATGATGTCATCGGCTTCCTCGCCCTCAATCTCGACGATAGGGACACGCATGGCCTGTAGAACTTCGCGGATCCCGGGAAGCTGTTTGTCAAGGTCCGGCGGGGTGGGGGGACGTTGCGCCTTGTAGCTGGGAAGCAGGGTGAGACGCTTGTGTGGCGCGCCCAGGTCAAACACCGCGGCATGATGGGACGGAGCGTGATCCGCGAGCATTTTTCGGAGCATCTTGGTCACGCCGTAGATGGCGTTCACCGGCTCGCCATCCGGACCCGTGAGCGAACGAATGGCGTAGAAGGCGCGGTAAATCAACGAGTACGCGTCGTAAAGGAGAACGGTACCAGCCATTGCCGGGGATCCTAGCACGCGATCGGTAACAAAACAACGCTCAACCCATGCGCGCCCAGAAACTTCAGCGTCCAAAACTATGAAACAACTACCGGGCGCTGGCGGTCAGCGGCATCCGATGAACCGGGTTGCCCGCAGGATCGATGAGCCGCGCGGTGACGAAGATCAACAAGTTTTGCTTGGCGCGTTGGGTGGTCTTGGACCGAAAGAGACGACCCACGACGGGTATATCACCCAGGAAAGGCGTTTTGTCGTCGATCTTGTTGTATTGCTCCGTAACCAATCCGCCCAGCACGACTGTCTGGCCGTCATAGACGACGACACTGGTGATAATATCCTGGGTGCTAAACAGTGGCTGCTTGATGTCGTTGAATGTCGTGACGACATTATTGCCCGCTGCGAGGGAAATCGGGCCGCCGTAGTTGATGAACCCAAGGAACGACGTGACCTGGGGGATGAGCGTGAGGTTGATCGTGTACCCATCGGCGCCAACCACCGGGCTCACGTTGAACACCACACCGACAGATCGACTGGCGAACCCACTGGGAATTGAGGGCGTCACCGCGGCGGCGCCGCCGCCCGTCGTGCCCCCGCCGGCGGCCGTGGCCGTGGGCTGCGAAAACGTGGTTGGATAGATGAACTCTTGCGCGACGCGGATTTGCGCCTGCCCGCCGCTGGTCGTGACGACTTTCGGCGCTGAAAGTATGTCGGTGCTCTGCTTCTGCGACAGCGCCTTGATGGTGACCTGAAATTGGGGATTGGTCAAAATGCCGCGAATGGTGGCGATTTGATCCGCCGGCGTGGAGACCGTACCAAACCCATTGGCGGCCAGCAGTGAATCAATCGCGTTTCCCTGAATGGCCGTGCTGTCTCGCAGGCCACCCGTGATATCGGAGGACTGGGTGCCGTTTGCTGCGGTTCCCGGTGGAAACCCTCCGACGGCGTTGCCGCCCGTGACATCGAAACTCCCCAGTGTTTTGGTGCCCATCTGCCAATCGAAACCGAGTTCGTCAAGATCGTTCTGGTTGATCTCCACGAATTTCGCCTCGATCTCGACTTCGGGGGGGGTGCTGTTGAGAACATCCAATACGGCTTCTAAGGTCTCGAGGTTCTCCGGTGTATTGTGGACGATGAGCGTGCTGCTGTGCTCGTGATAGATGAGACTCGAACCCGCCGGAAACGGCACGCCCGCATCGATAAAGAGCCGTTTTAGGTCATTAGTTTGAACGGCAAAGTACACTGTTGGAAGAACGGTGGACGCATCGACCGGGATCAATGGGGTCGACGCGGTCACGCCGCCACCGCCGCCACCGGCACTCTGGGTGGTCTGCGTGGGTGCAGGGTTATTCGTGATGACCACACCAGGGATAAACACGCCCGCGGTGATCCGGTACATCTTCGTCACCATTTGTCCTTCCGGCGCCTCGAGAGGCAGGACAATTACGGTGCTGGGTTCCACAAGGTATTTCAGCCCTGCCAATTGCGTCACATATTTCAGGGCGTCGATCATCGGCACGTTCCGCAAGGAAAGTGTGATCTTGCGACCTTCCACACCCTCGCCAGCGCCGGCTCCAGGAGCGGCCGGGGTCCCGGCTTCCGGGGTCCCCGGAGCTGGTGCGGCCGGCGGCAGTGCTGGTGCACCCGCTGGCGTGGCGGGCGACGGAGTTCCCAGACCGCCGCTCAACACGATGTTGACGCCGACATGGTCTGGCACATCAAGCCGACGGCTTTCTTCGCTGAGGAATGTGATCACATCGCTGACAACGGCTTCGCGGTAGTTGATTTCGGGGATGATGATCTTGTTGAGTTTCTCCTTGATTTTCTGCAGACGAACGGCTTCGCTGCCAATAGGGCCCTCGGCCAGCGAGACCGGCGGACGCTGTACCTCACGAGCAATCGGCGGAGTCCACGAGTCCGCCACCTCCAACAGGCGCTGGGCGCGGGATTCGTCCTGAGCGCCGTGGGCGATCTCCATGCGCGCTTCGTCCACGGACTTGAGCAGGGTCGCGGCATCTTCATTGTAAGGGTCGATGAGCAGAACCGCCTCGAATCTTTTCCGGGCCTCGTCGTATTGGCCGGAGTTCATCAGGATTTTGCCTTCCCGAAACAGCTTCTTAATCTGATCTTTCTTGGCGACAAACTCAGGCGTCGCGTCGAGCGCGGGCGGAGGCGGGGCGCTGGGCTTTGCCCCGACAGCTTCCTCACGCTTGGACTTGACGATGATGTCCTCGGCATCTCGGCTCTGGGGATCGTCTGCCAGCACCCGTTGGGCATACTGGCGGGCCTTCACATAGTCGCCGTCATGTAACGCACCGTCGGCGAGGTGCAGATAGCAGTCGGTGAGTCCCCGCACGGCCCGATCATGGTCGATTTCAGTTGCGGGAGCGCGGGGCACGAGCCTGAGAGCTTCTTCCAACTTGGCGGCAGCGTCGGCATACTTGCCGGCGTAGTAAAGTTTTTCACCTTCTGCCATTAGTTTTTCGGCCCGTAACTGGGCCTCTTGGCGGCGGACGAGTTCTTCCCGCGCGGCTTGTTCGGCGGACGTGGACGCAGCATTGGCGGGCGCACCTGTGGTCTGCGCGGCGGGTGCGTTGGCACAGGCGACAAAACAAGCGCCGCTGGTGATCAGCACCAAAATGAATTTTGTCATAACCGATTCTCCGTTCCGTTGACGACTCGCCACGTGCATCCCCCATCACCACAATGAACCAACAGGTCTGAGTTTTCTCTGTAAGTCAGACTACTGCTGAGACTTGATGATGTGCTGCTCTTGCGTTTGTGTGTCGATGATTACCATCTGCTTTAGATCGATGTCAATGTCAAAGACTCTGTAGGTCTTGTGATCGCAGTCGAACGACTGCCCACGGCGGTATTCGCGGGTCGCGCCCGCCTGGCCACAACGCATCTGGGCCACCGGCTCCTGGTCTTCGCTTTCCTCACCGAGGACCAGAACGACAGGTTTTCCTCCCTCGTGCTGCACCGTCAGCTCCGAGACATCTTTTTCATGCTGACCACCGAGCGCCGGGTCATTCACCATGGTGGACTTCTTTTCGAATTTGGTAATCTTGTAGCCGGTGTCCTCGTAACGGTCTTTGATCAGCTCGCCGACCGAGCGAATGAAGAACGTACGGGAGCGGAATTGGAAGTTGATCTGGAAGTTGTAGCCCTCATTGGTGCTGGCGTCGTAGGAATAGATCTTGAACAGCAATTTGAATGGTTTGCGGACCACGCCCATCAGAACGACAGGAAAATCGTTGGTTGGAATGACCACCTGCTGCGTGTACGACTGCCCGTTGAGAGGGATCTGGTCAAGACCGTTCGTATTCGTCCACAACGGGGGCTGGGCCAGCGCCCCGATGGCGTTGGAGTAGTTTCCAAACACCGCATGCGTAGCTAGTGCAGCTTTGCCCACGACCGGATTCGGCGGTGCTTCCGAACTAAGGGCGCTGATCTTCAGGGCCAGGAAGATAGCGGAAGCGATCAGCGCGACCAGAACAATGGCCAGCACGATCTTTTCGTAATGTTTCTTCAGAAAATCCATCTTCGTCGTTTCGCTTGTGCCAATGTCATTTCGTCAGGCGCCTGGTTTCCCCGGTTCCTTCTTGGCCGGCTCCTTATTGGAAAACTCAATCAAGTCAATGCGTGCCGTGACAGAAAGGCGGGTGCGTTTCAAGGGCGTCGAGGTTGGTGGGGCCACGGTCGCCGCATGTCCACCGATCGGCGCGGATGATGGCCTCTCCGTAACAGGCGTTTCGCCCGTGATCTGGAGACGTCTCACGACAAAGAACCATTTCGATTGGGTGAGGCCGTTGAGAAACCCGCGGAGCGCTTCGCTGGTACAAACAAATTGAAACTGAAATGGAAGGACATGATACAACGCCTTGGGATCATTGCTGATCGCCAGGTCGGCCGCATCATTGGCGCCACCGGGTTCAACCTCCGCACGGTGGATCTGGGTGATTTCATCCACGTGATTATTGATCAGCAGGGTGCTGATTTGGTCGATAGCGGCGAGTTGTTTTACCAACAGGTCCAGGATGCGTCTTGCGTCTTGCGGGGGTAGGTTGCGGGCCGGAAGCGTGGCGGGTGGTCCCGCGTAGCGCCCAAACCCAAATGCGAAGTTGTCTTGTATCTTGACAGGGGCGGCATCCGCCGCCTGCCGAAGACGGCTGAAGGATGAAGCCATCAATTGAAGAAAACCCACAGGCCGCAAATCAGGCGGGGTTTCAATTCTACTCTGGCTGACAGCGGCCAGCAGATTACTATAGAGACGGTCGACCTGCTGCCGGTCGCCCTTGACGATCTCAATATTCTCCCGCGCGGGCGCCGGTTTGGTCTGGAGTAAATGCTCCAGTTGCGACATCTGTTCCGCCAGGTTGGCATCGACTTCGGCGCTCTTGCCCGCCGCCATTTGCTGCAACCAGATCAACCCGCCCAAAAAGACGAGAAACACGGCCGCAAAGCCGATCATCATCGCATTTTGTTTCAACCACTTGGCGTTCATGTCACGGGGAGATCGATTTCTGCAGTTTGGCGCGCAAGGTGAACGTGAACGTCTGCCCTTGCAACGTGGGGTCCGGCGGCACGTCGATCACGACGCCCGTCTTGTCGTAAAACGGCGACTTGCGCAGTTCCTCGGCAAAATCCTCGACCGCCTGGATGTCGCGCCCTGGATTGTCCACCGAATGAATGCCTGCGCCTTCGATGCGGATCTCCCCAATGGCCTTGGTTCCGGCCTCCACGGAATGGCCGGCCGCCGGGCTCGGCTCCGGCTGCGACGGCGCTTCCTCGTCGCCAGCGTTACGCCCTCGTCGTCCAATGGGTGCTGCATGGGTTGTTGACGGCGAGGAGACGGGGCTGACAGGGGTTGCCGCCTGCGGGGTAAAGGAAACGATCCAGATGTTCGAACCGAGCCGCACCGTCGAATCTTGCAGCAATTCAGGCCAGATCGAGCGTTGCGTGATGAGGGAGGCGATCTGATCCGCTTTGCCTTCCACTTCTGTCAACTGCGCCTGCTCATGAGTTAGTTTTTGGCTCAGGTCGTTCAGATTGTTGACCTTCTCGGTGACCTCTTCCAGTTGGCGTGTCTTCAGGGAAACGGTCTTCTGAGTGTAGCCCAGCCAACAGAGGGGAACCAGCAGGGCGCACGCGGCAGCACCCGCAAAATACGGACGTTTTTGCTGCAATTGCTCGCGGTTGCGGGCGGATTTCGGCAGCAGATTGACCTCAATGGGGCATTCCGAGCTCTTGCGCAACCCCAGTCCCACAACTTCGCCGAAGAAATGTGCGCAGCGAGCCAGTTCTTCCCGAGAGACATGTGGATCAATCTCCACGTTGCGGAAGGGATTGAAATACTCGACGTCAGTCTGGACTTTTTCCTTAAAGAACCGGTCCGTGTACGGAATGATCGAACTGCCACCCGACAGCAGGACACGCGCCGGTGCGCTGCCGCCCTGTTGGCCCTTGTAGAAGTTCACCGAACGAGCGATGTCCGCGTGCAAGCGGGTCATTTGGTTGCGAATGATTTTGCTGACGCGGGCCTGCGTTTCACTTTCGGGCTCTTCATACGCGCCGCCCAACGCCACGAAGCCCTGCGTCTTTTTCATTTGCTCGGCTTCGAGGAAGGGCACGTTAAACTCGGCGGCAATGCTCTGCGTGATCGCGTTGCCGGCGGTTGGGATGGAACGGGAGAACAGTTGGCGTTGCTCGAGAAATAGGAGATTGGTCGTCCGCGCCCCGATATCCACCACCATGGTGCAGCCTTCGAGGTCGCCATAATTGTAGCGCACCGCGTTGTACAACGCCATCGGGGCCACATCCACCACCTCGGTGCGCAAGCCGGCCGACTCGATACCCTCGGTCAACTCTTCAATGATATCACTCTTGATCGCGAGGAGCACCACCTCCAGTTGGCCCTGCGGATTATTGCCCAGCAACTGGTAGTCCCAAATCACCTCGTCGATGGGGAAGGGGACATTCTGCTGCGCCTCGTATTGGATGATCTGGACGACCTTGGATTCATCGACGGGTGGCAATTTGACGAACCGGGTGAATACCGATTGGCCTGAGACACTGAAAGCCACGCGCGTGGCTTTGATATTTTTTTCCCGCACGATGTTGCGCACCGTCGACACGATCAACGCCTTGCGGTTCTCCTCGTGCTCGGGATCGAGGCCGAGATCGGCAAAATTGAAATTCGTCAGCCGCAGTCCGTGGCCTTTCGATGCCTGAAACTCACCGACCTTGATGGTCGATGCGCCAATATCCAACGCCAGAATTCTATCGGAGCCTAGCATGAGTGATTCGCGTTCGCTTCGTGATTACAGGGTCGGTTTCAGCGCCTCACGGGTGAACCGCTTTCGGGCAATTGGCACACGGGGTGTCTGAACAAAATTGAGAACAGTGGGTATCAGAAACGCGACCGACACCGCAAACGCTGCTATTTCTTTTCGATCATTCATTTATGCCACCTGCGGGAGCGCTCCCAAATCCCTAGTCCGCCTGAGAATACTCTCGTTTGTAAAATAGAGAAGCCTGTCACATCGGTCAACAGCAAAAGCTGAGGGTCAGGCATTTGCGAGGATGCACGGGCATATTTGCTGCTATTTGAGACAGGCAAATGCACCCCACGTGTGTACGCCTGGGCCTTGCATTGCCCAATGCATGCATGTTGCGCTGCCGTGTCCTCCTCGCGGCAGGCGCCCTCGCCATGCTTTCCGCTTGCAGCCGGTCATCCCCCACTGCCAATGCCGGGATCGCTCCCCTCACTACCGAGACAAGGAAAGAACCTGTCATCAGCAGCCCAGCGGACGCGTTTACCGCGCCGCTGACGGCGGAAGAACTGGCCCGCAAGTCCCAATTGGAAACGGAACTCGTCTCCGACCTCCCCACCCACCGCCTCAAGCTCCGAGACGGACATGTACTTGACGGCCGGATCGTTTCCGAAACGCCGTCGGCCATCCGCTTCCGCGATGGGTTCGGGTACTCGGGCTTCGTGGTCGAGTCGTACCGGCGGGCGGACGTCCTCGCGGTCGAGACCCTGCCGGCGGTGTCGTTCGCCGTGACTCCGCGCGACGTGCGGTTCAGTGCTGAATTTCCCCAATTTCATATCGTCAAATGCCCGCCTTACACAATCGCCACGGACGAATCGTACGGCGAGGTCGAGAAGATCCTCGGCGTTCTGACCGACCTGCGTGAACAATTCCGCGGGAATTTCGGCCCGCTGATCAAGAACGACACCGTACTGCAGGACATTGACGTCGTGTTCTTTGGGTCGGAAGAAACGTTCCGCCGGTACACCCTCCGCGTGGCCCCATCGTTCGTCAACAGCGCCGGTTTTTTCTCGTCGGGCGAAAACCGGCTGGCGCTCCTCAACCAGCTCAACACCACCCGGTACGCCCAGGCGGAAGGTCGTCTGGAAGAACGCGGTCGTAAGTTCAGCGGGTACGCCGACGTCGGACAGCAGCTCGCCGCCCTGCGGTCCGACATCACGTCGGAAGCCAAGTCCATGAACGACCGCCTCGTGCGTCATGAGGGCGCGCACCAACTCTTTCACGCCTATCATATCCATTCCCGCTACGGTCTGGAGCCGACCTGGCTCACCGAAGGCCTCGCCCAGTATTGTGAAACACCGGAGATCGGGCACTACCACCAACTGCTGGTCGACCGGGTGGTCCGCGCCCGCAAAGCGGGTCAATTGCTGCCGCTGAAGAAACTTCTGAATCATCGCGATACTGCCGGCTTTTTCGCGTTTGGTGAAGGCAACGTCGAGTTGGCCTACGCGGAGAGCTGGGCGCTCGTCTACATGCTGATGCAGGACGAGCTTCGCCCGCAATTCTTCAATTATGTGAAGTCGTACCGCGACGTGTCCACGTACCGCGGGGTGGCCGCCGTGGAACGTGCCGAACCGGAGACGCTCTTGGAAACGCAGATGCAGATGGACCTCAATTCACTCGAAAGCCAATGGGATTCCTTTATAACCCATATGTAATCCGGCGCGTCGTCGTGTACGGCGCGTCCGTGGTGCTGCTGCTCATGTTCCTGCTGTTGGGACGCGGGTTCGGGCAGAGCACGCCCCGTTCGGGCAAATCACGGTCCCTGCTGACGTTCGACGGCTTCGAACATGCCCTGATGGGCAATACCGGGACGGCGAAAGCGCCGGATCGCGATTCCGCCATGCAACTGCGCCACGAACTGGACGACGGAAACGCCGATCAGGGCACCGTCCGCGACAAGCAGGTTGTCTTTGCGTCCGCGCGCGACATTCCCCCGCACGATGACGCGGGTCGTCCCAATTACGTGCCCGGCCAGTTGATTGTCCGGTTCCGTGGCGGCGTGCCCCATCGCCGTCAGGACGAGATCGTCGAGGAGTTGGGCGCCCGGATTCTGCGCACGCTGGATGTGCGCCACGGTGAATATCTGGTGGTGTTGTCCGGTGGACTGTCGGTGCCGGCGGCCGCCGAGCAACTCGCCAGGCTTCAGGAAGTCGATTACGCGGAGCCGAATGTCCTGCATTACATCAATAATATCATTCCCACCGACGAGTACTATTCCTCCTACGATGACCAGCCCACGGAACTGCAGCGGTGGTATTTCAACGGCATCGGCGCGGACTCCAACCTTAACGCCGAAGCAGCGTGGGGGATCACCACGGGCAGCTCGAATATTGTCATCGCCGTCATCGACACAGGCGTGGCCATCAACCACCCCGACCTGGCCGCCAATATTTGGACCAATCCGAATCCGGGTCAGGACACAAACGGTGACTACTTCGGCGACCTCCATGGTTGGGACTTTTACAACAACGACAACGACCCGAATCCGGACCTGGGCGATGGCACGAGCGGCGATGCCAACGTGTTCCACGGCACCTTCGTGGCCGGCGTCGCGGCGGCAGTCTCCGACAACGGCATCGGCGTCGTCGGCGCAAGCTGGTACAGCCAGATCATGCCGTTGAAAGTGTTCACCAATACGGGCGGCGCGCCGTCCACCGCCATCGCCGAAGCCATTCTGTATGCGACCGACCACGGCGCCAACATCATTAACATGAGCTTCGGGACTTCGGTGCCTACGCGGTTGATCTATAGTGCGATTCAGGAAGCGCACGCCAGGGGAATCATCATCGTCGCCGCTGCTGGCAACAATAATTCCAGCAGCCGCAGTTATCCGGCCTGCTATCCGTTCGTCATCTCCGTGGGTGGCAGCGGCAGCGGGAGCGTGCTCAGCGACGGTAACGCCAACAACATGCGGGAGCGCGCCAGTTTCTCGGAATATGGCACGAAGGCAGTCGATGTTGTGGCGCCCGCTGTGGACATCGTCAGCACTGCCGTGCTCAGCAAGACGGACGAAGTGAACGGCCGCGGTACCGCGGGCAGCTTCGTGTATTCTGCCGGCAGTGGAACTTCTTTCGCCTCGCCGCTCGTCGCCGGCGAAGCCGCGCTGTTGCTGTCGCGAGCCGAACAACTCGGACTGGGTGATTCCATCAGCGCCGACGCGATCGAGCGCGTCATCGTTACCGCCACCACCAATCTCGGGGACGACCCGACGAATTCACCCGCTGCCGGCCCGCATTGGGCCGGGCACGGACGCGTCGATTTCCTGGCGGCGATACAGCAGATCAGTCCGCAACTCGTCACCGCGCCCAATGCGCCCGGGAAACTGTTGGCGAACGCAACGAGCACGGGGGTCGTGCAATTGGATTGGACGGACAAGTCGGATAATGAAGAGGGCTTCGTGATCGAACGCGCTGAAAAGAGTAACGGTGTTGTCGGCCCCTTCACACCCATCGCCGAGGTGGATCACGGCGATACCAGCTACACCGATGCGACTGTCCAGTCCGGTGCCACCTACCTGTACCAGGTCGCCGCCTTCAATGTCGCCGCCACGAACGCCGTCCGCAAGTGTGCGGTCGTCACCGTGCAGTGACAACAATCGATCCTACGGCACAAGTCGGACGCGGTAATAGCGGGCTGGTTTGTTGGTCGCGCCGCCCGCGTCGGTGTAATTGGTAGTGATCAGGCCGCTGCCGCCGATCAACAGTTGCGGGCCGAGGTTCGCGAAGCCGGTGGTCGAATAGCTGCCGCCGGTTCCCCCGCTGGTGACCTGGACCTGGTTCGTCAAGCCGCCCGCCGTGTTCCAGGTGAGGACGATGTTGTTGCCCGATTGCACGACCGAGGTGATTTGGAATGGCGGCGCCACGATCTGCACCGGGGTCGACAGCGGATTCTGCGGGTCAGAACCCGCGAGATATTCCTGGAGGTTGGAATAGCCGTCGCCGTCGGGGTCACCGTCGGAGCCGTTGCTGCCGGTGGAAGACAGTGGATCGAGTCCATGCGCCTGTTCCCAGCCGTTGGGCAATCCATCGTCGTCGGCGTCGAGATTGGGATCCAACAGGAGAGTTCCCACAGTCAGCGAGCCGGCATTGTGGAAGAACAAGCCGCAACTATTCGTTATCACCAATCGGTCCACGGTCAACTGGCCGCCGTTCAGGAGCACGAAGCCGTCGCGCACGTCGAGCGTCGCGTTGTGGGCCGCGTTGGTCACGAAAACGTCACCGCTGTTGATGATCAAATACCCGGCGTTCCCGAGCCCGCAATTGCCGAGGACCAGGTTGGTCATGGTGGTGACGCCCCCGTTGAAGGTCATCATGCCCTCGCTGCCGATAAGAAGCCCGACCGTTACCGCATGCGCCTGCCAGGTTCCCCCGGACACGTTCATTCGGCCGACACCTTCAAGGCCGACGTAGGTTCCTCCCGCATCATCATTGGTGGTGATCAATTGTCCGCCACTCAGTGAGACCGTGCCGGAGGACCCGCCGATGTCACCGACAACGAGCGTGCCACCGATATGGGTGCCGCCGGCCACGACCAGTTGCCCGGTGGAACCAGCATTGATCCCAACGATTTCTTCGTAGGTTTGAACCACGCCGTTGGATTGAATGAATGTTCCGTTGCCATACTCGCCGACGCCGATTTCCGTGAAGGAATTTGTCAGCAAGAGTTCCCCGCCGGTGACCCAGACGTTCCCCGTTGCTGTCGCACTTCGGGCAATGAAGATCGTGGGGACGGCGCCGACGAAAATATTGGTTCCGCCCGCGATGGTCAGGAGGCCGCAGGAACCGTTCGTCACGCCCACATCCACTGCGGAGGGATTCCAGGTACCGTTGGAGACGGTCATCTGGCCAAAGCCTGACACGCCAAGCTCCGCAGGGTAATTGGTCATCGTAAGTTGGCCGCCGGTCAGCCACACCGTGCCCGTAGTTTGGATGATGTTGGCAAGGTAGAATTCGCCCAACAGGGTAGTCGTGCCACCGGCCACCGTCAAAGTCCCATCGGCCATTTCGACCTGAGTAGCCACGCACAGGCCGTTGGACACGGTCATTTCACCGAAGGAGCCACTGCCTCCAATCTCCGTCGGCGAGCTGAACCCGAAAGGATTGTTGGTCGCGAGCAACTGGCCGCCTGTCACCCAGGCACAGGCGGGATTGGAACTGTTCCCACCGAGAATAAAGCGCTCCAAGAGGCAAGTGCCGCCGGAAACGGTGAAGGTGCCCGCGCTTCCGCCGCTCCCGTTATCATCGACGCTGACAATATCCATCGTGAACGTGCCGCCGGAGATATTCAACTGTGAGTCTCCCGTCAGTGCCGCACTCGACTTTGGGCTAATCCAGTTTCCGCCCGACATGAAGAGGGAACCGGCGCCCCCAAAGGGGCCGAAGTAGACTTCCCCGATGTAGAGCATGTTCATCGTCCCGCCGCTCATGGTGATCGTACCGGAGGTCCCGGAGTATTCCCCGATCTCTATTTCCCCTTCCACAACGGAAATCGTGCCGCCGCTGAATTCCAACAAACCCGCACTACCAGGGTTTTCGCCGATGACGGGCGCGGTTGTTGTCCACATGCCACCGGTCACGGCCATCTGTGCGACGCCATTAACTCCCACAACCTGGGCGAAGGCATCCCCATCCGTGGTAATAAGCGTGGAGCCGTTGTCGAGTTCCAGGTATCCATCGTCAAGCACTGCGCCTTTGACGGTCACAGTGGTGTTGCTCACCGCCATGACGCTGCCGGTGGTGAGCAGGATCTGATTTAGAACCGTGAACGTTCCGGCGTTGGTGATGATTAATTCGTTAAGCCCCTGGTGGTTTTCCAGGCTCACGCGAACCACCGGGCCGGAAATAAAGAGGTTGCTGATCGTCATCGACCCGGGAGCGGTGCTGGCGGTGGTCGCATCGATGATGACGGCTTTCGAATAGACGGCCGGCCCAAAGGAGTTGGTGATCCCGACGGCGGCCTGGGATAGCGAGGGAACTCCTGCCGACCAGTTCGCGCTTTCCCATTTCCCGCCGTTGATATTGGTCCACACGTTGGTCGTGAGCGCCGCGTGCGCGGCCGGGTCGAAGGCAATTCCCAATAGAATAGCGATCCGTGTGGTAAGAAACCTGGATTTCATAGGTATGATTCTTCCCGGTGGTTGTGGGACAGAAAAGTTCGCTCGTTAGTGAATCCACCCCATGTCGTACGTATTTTCATGCACTGCAACCGCCTCGGAACGACGGGAGGAGGAAACCGGACATAACGTCGAGTGCTTCTCCATAGTAGGGCGAAGTATTACAGGCTATTGGCCGCCAGTCCAGAAAAATCAAGCGCTCTAAGCCTGTAAGGAGGTAACCACAATGTGCCTTTAGGGCACCAATCGCACGCGGTAGAAGCGGGCGGGTGTGTTCGTCGCGCCGCCGACATCGAGGTAGTTGGTGACTGAACCGACGGCGTTGGTGACGGTGAAGATGGCGACGAAGTTGTTGGTACTGTAGGTACCTCCGGCTGCCCCAGTCGTCGCCTGCAGTTCGTTCGTCCTCCCGGCGCTGGTCGCCCATGTGACGAGGATGTTGTTGCCCTGCTGAACGATGCCGCTGACCCGGAAGGCAGTGGCCGGGCCGCCGACAATACTGCCGTTGTTGACGAACGTGCCGTGGAAGTTCGTCGTGCCACCGGTGATGTCGATGAGGCCGTTGTTGACGACCGGGCCGTACGATTCGAGGACGCTGCCGTTGATGGCTTGCATCGTGCCGTTGTTGGTGACGCCGCCATTGAACGTGAGCGAGCCACCGCAATCGGCCACCACGGTACCACCTGCGTCCACGACGACGACACCGGTCACCGTGCCGCAGCCCGAGAGCGTGGCGTCATTGCGAATGCGCAGGCCGTTGTTGAACGAATGAATGCCGCCGAGCAGATGGTAGGTTGCTGACGTCCCGCCATTGCCGACGACACACTGCAGGGTGTTACTGACGGTGGTGGCTTTCGTCTGGAACAAGCCGCCGTTGAAGGTGAACACGCTGTTGGCCAGATTGGTCACTACGAGGTTATCGACGGTCACCGTCCCCCCGTTCTGCGTGTAGAAACCAGGGTCGGCCTGCCCCACAATCAACGCGCCGCTACTGATAGAATTCGTGACCGCCATGCTGCCGCCCGCCATCGTCAATGAACCGCGTGACGATCCAGCAAAAACACCCACCCCTACAGACAGGCTGCCAGTCGACAGCACAGTCCCGTTGGAGACGGTCATTTGGCCATTGCCCGACCGGCCAATTTCAACCGACGCAACCGGCCCCAATTGCCCGCCGGTCACCCAGACCACCCCGGTGGCGCCATTCAAACCAACGTCCAGAGCGAAAGTCGATGTCATGCTTCCGCCCGCGAGCGTCAACGTGCCTCGCGCGCCGCTGTCAAAGCCGATGCCAAACACTCCTCCCACCAACGTGCCGTTGGAAACAGTCAGCTGTCCGACGCCACTCAAGCCAACATCGACCGATTGAACGCCTGCGTCCAGCACTCCGCCCGTGACCCACACGCTGCCAGTCGTACCGGAAAGAGCTCCCAGGGACAGCGCGGAAGATATCGTGGTCGTACCGCCCGCGGCCGTTAGCGTTCCCTGACCCATGGGAAAGTCGATCGCCAGCGTCCCGTTGCTTACGGTCGTCCCACCCGTGTAGGAATTCGTATTCGCCAGCGTCAAGGTGCCGTTGCCAATCTTGGTCAACGCTACGGTATGCTGCGCGCCGTTCGTGATGGTGCCGCCGAACGTCGTGTTTGAGTTCAGGTTGCCGATCACATACGTGTCGGCTCCCGCGCTAAGTTGATCGCTGCCACGCAGAGTCGCTGCCGAACCACCGGACAGCGCCCCGAGGGAGATCGAGATATTCCCGGCCGAGTGGTTGTTGATTGTTCCCGCCAAACCAGTGTCGAATGCCGCATTCGTCCCACCCCACGAGTTGGCGCCCTGATCGAAACGCAAGGCGCTGCCATTGGTGAGGATGACCGCCAAGGGACCGGGGCCGGTCAGCGAGCCACCGTATGTATTATTGCCGCTGAACAACACGAACATGCTGGCGCTGGCGGTGTTGATATTGTTCGAGAAACTCACGGGGCCTTGGTTGAGCGTGAGCGTGCTGCCGCCCAGTGTGATGGGGCCGGCGCCGAGCATATTGGTATCCGTGATGGCAGACGTTGCGTTGAAGAAGGCCAGCGTATTATTGGTCGGTGGCAACGCCAAACCACCGAGCGTCACCAAATTCGTAATTGCCACGCTGTTGGTAACGGTGACGTCCGCATTGTAAAGCGTCAGTGTGTTCGTGTTGGCGGGTGTCACGAGATTGGAATCGATGAATTGGATACCCTGGGCGTTATAGATGCAAAAGGTATTCGTGGCGTCCGTGAAGTTGACATGCGAAAAGACCACGTTGGAAACGAGCATTTCGGGCAGGCCCCAGATGATGCCTGCGATATTGCCAATGCCCCCGAGGGTGCTCGCGGTTACGTTCGAGATCGTGATGTTGCGCCACATGGGGATGTTATTGGTAATCACGACCCCGTTCGTCGAGGCCCCAAAGGGAGTTTCGTTAATGATATGGGACGGCGCGCCGATCTGGTCGTAGTAGCTGTAGATCGCGACCACGAAATTCACGTTGGTCATGGTCAGGTCGCGGTACGTGAGGTTTTGCACCAGACCGCCACGACCGCGCGCCGATTTCAGGTGAATGCCGTACTCCGTACCGTTCCACGTACAGTTGCTTACCAGCAGGTTGTTCATCCCGCTCGTGACGGAGCTGCCGATCGACAACCCATGCCCGGCGTTGAACGCGCAATTGGAGACCGTGATGTCCGCGCCTGCGGTGACAAGGTTGTCGTCCCCGCACGTGATGGTGCAATTCCGGATCAGCATGTTATCACACGTGAACTCCGAGTCCGTGTTGGGCGAGTTGGTGACGGTGTTGATGACAATGCTCTGGATGGTCACGTTCGTGTCGTTGCTCTTGAACACGAAGTGAGACATCGGCGGATTCTGCAGTGTCACGCCCTGGACCAGCAGGTTGGTCGTCGCGTTGATGTTGAGAAATTCTGGCCGGTTTGCCACCGGATTGTTCGATCCCTCCATTCCCCACCAGTTTGCGAGCGCGCCGACGGTAAAACCTGCATTGCCATCAATCGTCCCCGAGCCGTTGATGGCGACGTCGTGAAGATTGGCGCCGTTGATGAAGGGGGTGCTGGCATTGGGCCACGTGCTCATGGGCAGCATTTGGAGTTTTGTGCCGCCATCGATCTGCAAGCAGACGTTGTTGGAGAGGACGATCGGGCCGCTCAGGTAATTGGTCAACACGCCGACCGCGGCCACCACGACGGTGCCGCCGCCGACTGCCGCGGCCGCGTTGATCGTGTTCTGAATCGCGGTCGCGTTGTCCGTTGTCCCATTACCGACAGCGCCAAAGCTCGTGACATTGAAGTTGGTCGCGGGAATTGTGGGCAAGGGCGGATCCGCCTGCGCCGTTGTGGCGCCGCGCGTTGCCATGGCAAGTGCCAGCGCCAGAACCACCCGTTTCGCGCGGCCACGGCGCGGTGACAACATCCCAACAATCAGTTTGCACATAAGCAATGTTGCGACTCGCTTCTCCCTTTGGCAGCAGTCCTCAGAGACGAAACATGGAGGACAGCGCTGACTCGGACACCAATAAAACAAAAGCTTGGCGGAATGTCTAGCCAATTCGCCTGCCAGGGCGCCAGCCGCTGGACAGAGGGCAGACACGGTCGCCGAAGTTGAACAGGCGTCCCGCCTGTTGGCAGTCGACAAGCTGACAGGCGGGGTGCCCGTCCAACAAGCTACGGCACCAGCCGCACGCGGTAGTAACGCGAGCTATTGGTTGCGACGCCGATGTCGAGGTAGTTGGTGACGCTGCCGACGGTGTTGGTGACGGTGAAGATGGGGGTGAAGTTGTTGGTGCTGTAGGTCCCACCGGGGCCGCCGGGGGTTACTTGCAGCTCGTTGGTTTGACCGGGGCTGCTCATCCAGGTGATGAGGATGTTGTTGGATTGCTGGACGATACCGGTGATCTGGAAGGCGGGAGCAGGTTCAATAATACTGCCGTTGTTGATGAACAAGCTATGGAAGATCGCCGCGCCGCCGCTGAGGTCGATGAGACCGTTATTGACGACGGGGCCGTAGAACTCAAGGACGCTGCCATTGCTCGCTCGGAGCGTTCCATTGTTGATGACGATCCCGGTGAAGGTGAGCGAGCCACCACAATCGGCTTGAATTGTGCCGCCGGGATCAACGACGACAGACCCGTCAATCGTGCCGCAGCCGGTCACAAACGCATTGCTGCTCACCATCAGCCCGTCCGCGAACGAATGGAAGCCGCCGGCTAGGTGGAATGTCGCCACATCGATGCCGTCGCCAACGACAAATTCATTGCCATTCGTCACGAACGTACCGCCGCTGGTCAGCAGGCCGCTCGCGAACCCAACACTGACCGTGGTGTTGAAAAAAGCATCCCAACGGTTGGTGACCGCGACAAGTTGGTTCGCCGTCACGGTTCCCTCATTGAGTGTCATAGTGCCGCCCCGGTAGCCATCCAACACGATGGTGCCAGGCCCGTTAGTGACGTATAGCCCGCCGCCCGCGATAGTTATTTCGGGGTGGTAGCCGTTGGCGGCATTGGATCCGCCCACACTGTCCGCAATGATCGCGCCACCGTCACTGACAGAGACGTCTCCATACGAATCCCAACTAAGGCTACCTACAATCTGCAAAATGGATCCCGCTCCCGTGACTTCGATAGCCGCATTCTCGTCCTCGTTGAAGGCAACGCTTCCGCAGTACACCGCGCCACCGTCAGAGATGCTCAAGGAGCCATATAAGCTATCGAATTCCACGCCATTTTCAATGCGCCAGACAGAGCCGGTCCCCGTGACCACCGCCTGAACGTGGCCGTCCCCAGTCAGTTCGCCGCTGGCACTGTACACGGCCGCCCCATTCGCGACACTTAGGGAACCATAAAATGGGACATTGTCGCTTCCCTCGATGAGGAGTGCGCCACTATTACTCCAGACGGAGCCTGAATCCGTGACCAATACAGGGGCCTCGACAGTGCCGCTTGTACTGCCTCGACTGTACACCATAGCGCCATCGGCAATGGTAAGCTGGATGTAGCCGGCAGCTAAGCCGAAACCGGGGCTTGTGAAACTCAGACCGCCACCACAGTTCCAGACCGAGCCGTTGCCAGTAACGATCACCACGCTTTCACCGAGTGCCCCGGCGCCGCCGCTGCCGCAGTACACCGCCCCGCCGTTGGTGATCGTCAGTGAGTTTCCGGAATTGATTCCCGCTTGAAAGAACATTTGGACACCTATGGACAGACCGTCGCTGTTGCTCCACACCGAACCGCTGCCACTGACGGTAACGGCATTGTTGCCACTCCCAGATAAATCACCAATGTGACCGGTGTGGTCGTACACCGTGGCCCCGTCAGTGATGGTCAGGGTGTTGCTTGAACCACTGTAACCGACGGTGAGATCGCCGCTGTTGGTCCAGACTGAGCCGGGGCTGCTGATTAGGACTTCGTTGTTGCTGCCGGCGTAGCCCACGAAGCTGTTCGTCGCGACCACCGCGCCACCGTCGGCGATCCAGAGGAAGTTGTTTGCGCCAGAATTGCCGATGTAGAGACTGCCAGCATTGCTCCAGACCGAGACGGAGCCGATAACGGCGGCAACATTGTTGCTGCCACTGGCCTCGTAGCCCAAGTAGCCATTTCCATCGGACAACATCCCGCCGTTTTGCACGAATAAAATATCGGCATAGGTGTTGGAGCCGACGATATAATCTCCCGACCAATTGCTCGTGACGCCGCTGATAATGGCGTCTTGGAAGTTGGCGGTGTATTGCGCAGCAGAGGGTCGGGAGCCGGCGGCGATCCAGACCAGAAATCCCGCAACCAGACAGCCGCGTTGCATTCGGTGCATCGTTTGCCTCTCAGCCTCGTGAGGCCGCCAAACGCTTCGGGTGAAGCCACGGCCTCGCGCTCCATGGAATACTAGCTTTCTGGCGATGCCGAAGCAAGATAAAGAAGGCGTTTGGTTTGCGTGCCTACAATTAGGACAGAGCCCGGAAGGAATTTCGGGCGGGCAGCAGCGGACGTCCATGACCTCAGGGTCTTGTTGGTAGCCGTTGAAAAAACGCCCGCTGGGGGCAGCGGGCCTACAACAGGCTGCCGAAATCGAAGGAAGTTGTAGGCCGCAAGCCGAGTCCTACGAGACGCGCTATCGTAGTGCCTGTAGCGCAACCCTCACGCGGCGTGTCGTCGATGTTTTCTTAATGGGCCGTCAGACGGGTCAGCGCTTCGAGGTACTTCTCCGTCGTCTTGCGGACAACATCATCGGGTAGCACCGGCCCCGGCGCGGTCTTGTCCCAAGCGAGGGTTTCGAGGTAGTCGCGGACGAATTGTTTATCGAAACTCGGTTGCGGCTTGCCCGGAGCGTAGGTCGCCGCCGGCCAGAAGCGCGAGCTATCGGGCGTCAGCACCTCGTCGATGAGGATGAGTTTGGAGTGCGGTGACTTGTCACCGCTTTGCCGTTCCGAAGAAAGCGCCGACGAGTCGGCGCACTCCAAAAGCCCAAACTCAAATTTCGTATCGGCAATGATGATGCCACGCTGCGCGGCGTAGTCGCTGGCATAGCTGTAGAGAGCCAGCGAAATGTCGCGCACTTTTTCGGCGAGCGGCCGGCCAATGATCTGCGCGCACCGTGCGAAGTCGATATTCTCGTCGTGGCCAGTCTCAGCTTTCGTCGCGGGAGTGAAAATGGGGTGGGGGAGTTGGCTGGATTCGACGAGGCCCTCGGGCAACCGATGGCCGCCGACCATCCGCGTTTGCTTGTATTCCTTCAACCCGGACCCGGCGAGATACCCGCGGACGACGCACTCCACTGGCAAGGGTTGGCATTTACGCACGAGCATGGAACGGCCTTGCAGGGCAGACGTCTCGGTTGCTACGGACTGCGGCAAGCGGGACGCTCGCCCTACAAGATCGGAGGTAATGAAATGATTCTCAACGATGTGGCTGGTCTTACGGAACCAAAATTCGCTCAGCGCGGTGAGCACGCGGCCTTTTTCGGGAATCGGATTCGGCAGAATCACGTCGAACGCGCTGATGCGGTCGGTGGCGACGAACAGCAGGACGTCGCCGAGGTCGAAGACCTCGCGCACCTTGCCACTCTTCAGTTTCGTCAAGCCGGGGATCTCGACTTGTGCAATTGCGTTCGTCATCGGTCCTCTTTTTCGCAGGAGCGATTTGCAATCGCGAACGGTCACGAATACAATTCGCTCCGACAGAGAAGGCATTGTATGAATCCGAGCCGAAAGTTTAAGGAAAATGTGTTGGTCGTCGGGTTTTTTCTGCTGAGCGTCGCCGTCGGCGTGATTCTTGTCATTGGTGTGTGGAAAGCGCGCACGTCCGCCCGGATATCAGCTCCACCGGCTCAGCAGGTCAACCACTAGCCGCACGCCGAACCCCGTCGCGCCCTTCGTCAGATACGGCAGTTCCTCGGTGGTCCAGGCCGTCCCCGCGATGTCGAGATGCGCCCAAGGGACCTCGCCGACGTACTTCGCGAGAAACGCCGCCGCCGTGATGGCGCCGCCGTACCGGCCACCTGTATTCTTGATATCGGCCACGTCGCTCTTGATCTTGTCCTTGTATTCCTGCCAGAGCGGTAACGGCCACACACGGTCGCCGGTGCGCTCGCCGGCGGAACGGATTTTCTCCTGCAACGCCTCGTCGTTGCCCAGAAGACCGGCGGCGATACTACCGAGCGCAACCACGCACGCCCCGGTCAGCGTGGCGAAGTCGATGATGGTTGTCGCCCCGCGCTCGCGCGCGTACACGAGCGCGTCCCCCAGCACAACGCGGCCCTCGGCGTCGGTATTGAGCACTTCGATGGTCACGCCACGCTTGTCGGGACCGCGATAACTGGTGACGATGTCACCGGGCCGGTAACTCGTCGCGCTCGGCATGTTTTCGGCGGACGAGATCACGCCGATGATGTTGAGCGGCAATTTCAATTTGGCCACGGCTTTCAGAATGGCGAGCACGGCCACGCCGCCGCACTTGTCGAATTTCATTTCGTCCATCTTGTCGGACGGCTTGATGGAAATGCCGCCGGAATCGAACGTAATCGCCTTGCCCACCAGCGCAAGGGGCGCGGCGTCCTTTGCGCCGAAATACTCCAGCGCGATCAAGTGCGGTTCGTTGACGCTGCCGCCCCCGACCGCCAGCAATCCACCGAAACCGCCTTTCTCCAGTTCTTTCTTCGCAAGGACGGTGCATACCAAACCGGATTCCTCCGCGAGTTTGCGCCCGTAATCCGCCATCACACGGGGCGTGACGACGTTGCCCGGCAGGTTGCCAATTTCGCGCGCGTAGTTTGTGGCTTCCGCCACAACTTGCGCCGTGGTGACGACTCTCTTCGCTGTCTTGAGATCGGCGTGCGCAGGGAAGCAAAGCGTCAGCGATTTCAATTCGACCGCGTCATCATCACCGGGTTTGAAATGGAGAAACCGGTATGTGGCTAAAATCGCGGCTTCCACGACCGCGCTCACGGAATCTTCGATCGCGCCCGTCAGTTGCACAGCGGCGCGCTCGATACCGGAGTCGCGGAGTCTTTTGGCGGCCAGCCCCATGGCCCGGCGCATCGTTTCGAGGGTGAACCTGTCTCGCTTGCCGAGGCCGACAAGCAGGACGCGTTGTGGCGCGAGTTTGCCCGCCGAGTGGAGAAGAAAGAGTTGCCGCTCACTACCCCGGAACTCTTTCGGCCCCACATGGCGCAGCAGGTTCCGGAGGGCCGCCGGCCCGTCGGGGCGTTCCTTCTCGAACGCGAAGAGAACGGCGGCCGGTTGTTTTTGAGAAAGCGCCGAGGAGGTCGTCAAAGAAAAGTTCATAATCTTGGCGGATTATAGCAACGACTCTCGGCGCGTCAACGCGTGGCATGACGGCGACAAGAAGCTGCTCCAATCAGGAGGTTGCCATGGCCTGGATGGCATGTATGTAAACAACTTGACACCAAGTACATCAACGAGCACGTGCGCGACATCGTCGTGGCAAGTTTCGTGCTATCTAAAGAGCGGAACGTTGAGGGGTGGCCCGTCCAGCCCTCTGATGTGGCGAGGTCATGCGACAGCATCCATGAGCAACAGTGCCCTGACGGACGTAATGGCGTTCGTGAGCGCGTCGCTTTCAATCCACGGGTTGAAGGTAGCGCCGCTGCTTTCTTTATCCAGCGCGTGGTTTGTGATCCTTGTCTTCGCGTGCCTTAATCTCCATACCCGACAGGTGTATTTTCGGCTCTGGGCTGTCGCCTGGCTGTTCTTCTCGATGTTCCTGGCGGCAACGGTCGCGTTGGAAGCACGGCCCGATCTGGTTGTGCTTGCCTCGGCGTCCCGCGCCTGCATCGGCATCAGCGCCTTGTATTTGTTCTTGGGAAATTTTCAGTTGATTGGTCGTCCCCGATCGAGCACCGAAATGGGTCTCGGGGCGGGCATTGTGGTCGGGTGGACATGCCTGGCCGAGTATCTTCCCCAGTGGAGAATCTGGGGGACGTTGGTGCCGTGTATCTTGCTGGCCCTGGCGGGCACTCACACTGCGGTGCTTTACCTGAAGTCCTGCAAGCAACACAAAGGCGCCATCCTGTTGGCGAGCAGTTTGTTGTTGTGGTCGTTGCAGATGGCTGCATTCCCCATTCATGCGTCCGCCGCGCTGACCTTGAGAACAATCGGATACCTGGCGTCGGCGTTGCTGGGGCTGTGCGTCGCGCTGGGTATGATCCTGCTCGCCTTGGAACAGGCGCGGGAGCGCACCGACTCGCTCCTCGGCGAGTTTAAGAAGGGGATGACGCAGCGGCGGCTGCTCGAACAGGAGGTCAACACATCCGAGCAGAAATACCGCCGGCTGTTCGATTCGGCCAGCGACGCCATATTTCTCATCGACCTGGCCACGCTCGAGGTGCTGGAAGCCAATACGGCCGCCGCGGATTTGTCGGGGTGTGAATCCGGGAAGTTGATCGGTCGATCCTTCGCGAACCTGTGCCCCAAGCTCCACCGCCCCACCACCAGTTTGTTGGAGAACAAGAAGATCGTCGAAGAACTGTTCGAGCCGACCGGTGAGTTTCAAATCGTGCGCGGCCCGAGCGACGAAGTCCTCTGCGAAGGCAGCGTCGCGCTGATGGATTACCAGAAGCAGCCGTCGTTGCAGGTCAATGCGCGTGAGATCACCGGACGCAAGAAGATGGAACAGCAGTTGCGCCAGGCCGAAAAACTCTCCGCACTCGGCCAGCTCGTCGCGGGCGTGGCCCACGAATTGAACAACCCGCTCGCCGTCGTAATGGGCTACGCGCAATTGTTGGTGCGAAATCGGGCCCTCGAAGAGAAGCCGCGTCAGGACCTCGCCAAAATCCTTCATGAGAGCGAACGCGCCGCCAAGATCGTGCGGAATCTACTGACTTTTGCCCGTCCGCGTGAGCCGCATATGGTCACGGTCGACGTGAACCGGCTGGTGGCCGAGGCGCTGGACACGTTGGATATCCAGGTGCAGGGTGCGAATGTGCGCATGGCGCGACAACTGGCGGAAGCGTTGCCACCGACCATGGCCGACCCCAGCCAGGTCGAACAAGTGCTGGCCAACCTGGTCACCAACGCCATCCAGGCATTGGAGAACCATCCGGACCAACGCGTGATCGAGGTGATCACGGAAAATCGCGAGGGAAGAATCCGGATTGCTGTCGCGGACAACGGCCCCGGCATCCCGTTCCAGCTTCTCGACCGGATTTTCGACCCGTTCTTCACCACCAAGGGGCCGGGTAAGGGAACCGGCCTCGGTCTGTCCATCTGCTACAGCATCATGGAAGAGCACAAGGGCAAGATCTGGGTGGAAAGCCAGTTGGGCAAAGGCTCGCGGTTCATCCTGGAACTGCCGGTGGTGGCCTGCCACGGCACAATCGTGGAACGCGGCAACGAGGGAGATGAGCGCGAGCCGATCGTGGAAGCCTCGGAACGGCGGCTCCTGATCGTGGACGACGAGCCGGGCATTGTCGAAGTGTTGAAAGAAGTGTTCACCAAGGCTGGTCATCGCGTCGATACCGCGTCCAATGGCCTGGAAGCCCTGAGCCGCATCGCGGCCCAACATTACGACCTGATCATTTCCGATCTCTGCATGCCCGAGATGGGCGGCGAAAAGCTTCACGCGGCCATTGTCGAGCAGCACCCGGATCTGCAGGAGCGCATGATCTTTGTCACGGGCGACACGGTCAGCCCGGCCTCCCGCAGCTTCCTCGAACAGTCCGGCGCCCGCTGGCTCAGCAAACCCTTTAACATCGCCACCCTCGAAAAACTCGTGAACAGCCACTTCCAAACCGAGCTGGCGGAAACCGTTCACGAGCGCGCCGCGCAGACGATCCCCGGATTGTAGGGGCGCACCACGTGGAACGTGGCAAGCCCCCGTGTGCGCCCTTCGCCGGAACAACGGGCAGGCACGGCTCGTCGTGAATGGCGCTCGCCATGAACGGTCGCCGGGTTGAACAGGCGTCCTGCCTGTTGATGCCGAGCAGATTGTCAGGGGGTGTAATTAAAAATGGTAGTCGCTGGATCGAGTTCCCCCTCACCCGTCCCCGCAAACGACAGCAGGGCCGGCCTCTCCCCCGGCGGGGCGAGGCATGCGTTCCTGCCATTTCCTCTCCCCTTGGGGGAGAGGATTGAGGTGAGGGGTGCCATTGGCTGCTGACCACCACTGTTAATCATACCCGCTGACACGCGTCTCGCCTGTCCAACAGACGTACCGCATCAGCCTGCGCAGGTTTGTAGGCCGCAAGCCGAGTCCGACGAGACGCGCTATCGTCGTGCCTGTAGCGCAACCTTCACGCGGCGTGTCGTCGATGCTCTATGACCGCTCTTATGCCACGAGGCGCACATGGTTGTAGCGGCGGTCTATGACCGCCGGTCGTTTGTGCGCCCTTGCCGGAACGAAGGGCAGGCACGGGGGCCGGGTTGAACAGGCGTCCCGCCTGTTGATGCCGAGCAAGCTGACAGGCGGGACGCCTGTCCAACAAGCTACGGCACCATTCGCACGCGGTAGTAGCGCGAACTATTCGTCGCGCCGCCGATGTCCAGGTAGTTGGTGACACTGCCGACGGTGTTGGTGACGGTGAAGATGGGGGTGAAGTTGTTGGTGCTGTAGCTGCCCCTGAGGCCGCCGGGCGTGGCCTGTAGCTCGTTGGTTCGGCCGGGCGTGGTCAGCCAGGTGATGAGGATATTGTTGGATTGTTTGGCGATGCTGGTGATGCGGAAAGGCGACGCTGCGCTGATAATGCTGCCGTTGTTGACGAAGGTGTTGTGGAAGTTGGTCGTGCCGCCGGTGATGTCGATGAGACCATTGTTGACGACGGGGCCGTAGAATTCGAGGATGCTGCCATTGATCGCCCGGAGGGTGCCGTTGTTGGTGACGATGCCTGTAAACGTCAATGTGCCGCCGCAGTTGGCCAGCACCGTGGCGTCAGGATCGATGACGACGGAACCATCGAGCGTGCCGCAGCCGGTCACAGAGGAGTTGGTGTCGACCAGTAACCCGTTGGCGAATGAATGGAAGCCGCCGGCCAGATGGAACGTTGCCACATCGGTGCCGTCGCCAATCACAAAGTTCTGTCCGTTCGTCACGAACGTGCCGCCGCTGGCCAATAGGCCACTCGCGAACGAGAGGGTACTGGCCCCATCGTCGTCGGACACCGTAAGTTGATCCGCTGTTACCGTCCCGTCATTGATCGACAGCGTGCCCTCGAACACATGCAGTACGCCAGTCCCCAACCCGTTGGTAACGCACAATGTCCCGTCGGAGACATTGAGCGTAGAGGCAGACTGGCCACCACCCAGTTGGCCTGCGACGACCACGCCGCCCGCGAAGACCGTACCGCCGTCAGTGATACCCAGAGAGTTATTCCCAGTAGCGAAGTTCAGGCTACTTGCGATGCGCCAGACCGAGCCGGTTCCCGTAACCACCACCCCCGTATTATGGAGAAGTTGGCCGCTGCCACTATACACAGCGGCACCGTCGGCGACGGTCAGGGTGTTATCAGACGTGGCGAGGATGAGTCCATTTTCGATTTGCCAGAGCGAGCCCGCTCCCGTGACTGTGACAGACGCTAACCCTTCCATGTCAGCGCTCCCGCAGTATACCGCACCGCCGTCGGAGATGGTCACGGAGAGATAATTACCTGAGTCAAGGTCCAGTCCATTTTCGATTTGCCAGACCGAGCCCACTCCCGTGACAACCAGCAGCCCACCCGTACCGTCCACATCGCCGCTTCCACTGTACACGGCCCCTCCGTTCGAGATGGTCATAGAACCAGGAATTTCTTCGTCGACGGGCCCCACGATGAAGAGTTCGCCGCTATTGCTCCAAACCGAGCCAGTGTCCGTGACCAATGCAGCCGTTTCGACATAGCCGTCTGCACTGTAGACCGCACCGCCTGCAGCGATTGTCAACTGGCCAGCCGCGGGGTTGTAGCTGCCGAAAGTGAGATCACCGCTATTGCTCCAGACCGAGCCGTTGCCGGTGACGGTCAGCGAACTGTTACCCGCCCTGCTGCCGGCGCAATACACCGCGCCGCCGTTGGAGATCGTCAATGCGTTGCCGAAGTTGTCTCCCCCACCATTGAAGTTTACGAAACCTATTGATAGACCGCCACTATTACTCCAGACCGTGCCGTTACCGCTGACGATGACCGCATTATTGTCACTTTGAAAAGGAGCGTTTGCATAGCCGAAGCCGATATAGCCGTTGTTGTCGTACACCGTGGCCCCGCTAGCGATGGTCAGGCTGTTGCTTGAGCCCTGGTAGCCAACGGCGAGATCGCCGCTGTTGCTCCAGACCGAGCTTGATCCGTCCACCAGGACCTCGTTGTTGGTGCCGGTGTAGCCTACGAAGCTGTTACTAACGACCACCGCGCCACCATCGGCGATCCGGAGGAAGTTGTTTGCGCCGGAATTGCCGATGTACAGACTGCCGCTGTTGCTCCAGACCGAGCCGGAACCGATCACGGCGGCAACATTGTTACTGCCACTGGCCTCGTAGCCCAGGTAGCCGTTTCCATCGGCCAGCAGGCCGCCATTTTGCACGAATAGAATGTCGGCAAAGGTGTTGGAACCGACGATATAACTTCCTGACCAGTTACTGGTCGTACCGTTGATGATGGTGTCTTGGAAATCGGTGGTGTACTGCGCGCGGGTTGCGGGTGCGATGGAAAGGCCGAGCGCTCCGATGAGCACGCCCATGACTGCGTAGACGCTACGACGTTGTAAGAGTGTCCCTTTCACGACTTCGCCGTTGCACGCACTTCTCAGTTGCTAATTGAAGCAGAAAGCAGCGGTGAAGTCTAGCGATTTTACCCTTGCCGGAAACTACACGAAATCCTCGTGATGATGCCGTCGTAGGAGCGATTTTCAATCGCGACCGGTCGCGGTTACAAACCGCTCCTACAGGAACGGATTCTGCACTGTTGAGTTATTTTGGACGCTCCAAGCGCGGTAGCGACCGGGGCCCCGCGGTTAGCAACCGCGGCTACAGCAGCAAGAGGGGCGACGAGTTCGTATAATCGGTCATTGTAAAGCGGGCACCGCGAGGGAAATCTGGAAGCCATACCACTCCGTGATTTTCACGGCTTGCTTCGGGCCACAGCGCCCGGTATCATCCCGCGCTACCGTTATGCCGAGGGCACTTATCACGGGTATTGGAGGGCAGGATGGATCGTATCTGGCCGAATTTCTTCTGGCCAAAGGGTACGAGGTCGCCGGCCTCATTCGCCGGCCGCGCTCGGAGCGGCACGAGCGCATTACCCACATCCAGAACCGCCTGAAACTCTTCGAAGGCGACGTGCTCGACCAGGTGTCGCTGACGGGCGTCCTCAAAAGTTTCGAGCCGGGCGAGGTGTACAATCTGGCCTCCCAATCCTCCGTATTCCGCAGTTGGGCCGAGCCGATCCTCACCGGGGAAATCAACGCGCTCGGAGTCAGCCAGATCCTGGAAGCGATTCGCAACGTCAATCCGAAGATCAAGTTCTACCAGGCTTCGAGCAGCGAGATGTTCGGCAAGGTGCGCGAATCGCCCCAGACCGAATTGACGCCGTTCTACCCGCGCAGTCCCTACGGCGTCTCCAAGACGTACGGACACTTCGTCACCGTGAATTACCGCGAGAGCTATGGCCTCTACGCCGTGTCCGGCATCTTGTTCAATCATGAGTCGCCGCGGCGCGGACTGGATTTTGTGACGCGCAAGATCACGCACGGCGCGGCGTTGATTGCCCTCGGGCGCGCGAACGAGTTGGTACTGGGCAATCTCGACGTGCAACGCGATTGGGGGTTCGCGGGCGACTACGTCGAGGCGATGTGGCTGATGCTCCAGACCGCCGTGCCGGAGGATTTCGTGATCGGCACGGGCGAAGCCCACACCCTCCGCGACTTCCTGCAGGAGGCCTTCAAACACGTCAACCTGAACTGGGAGAAATTTGTCCGCAGCGACTCGCAATTGATGCGCCTCGCGGAAGTCGAGCACGTCGTGGCCGATTCCACAAAGGCACACACGAAGCTCGGCTGGAAGCCCCGCACCAGTTTTCGTGACCTCGTGCGCATGATGGTCGACCACGACCTGCATGTGCTGAAAACGCAGGCCCCCGGCACGTGAAACGATCCCGCAGGTTCATCCGCTAACGGTTCGACCCACCGGCATGCGCATTCTAGTCATCAATCACCGCGACATCCGCAATCCGCGCGCGGGCGGCCTGGAAGAAGTGGTCCATCAGACCGCCAAATACTGGGCGGCGTGGGGACATCAGGTCGATTTGCTCTGCGCCGGCTACGATGGCGCGGCCCGCGAGGAAACGGTCGACGGCATCCGCGTCCTGCGCGGGCCCAACGAATACATCTTCAACTGGTGGGCGCCGTTCAAGACGCGGGCCCTCGGGCCGCGGCGGTATGACGTGATCCTGGAATACATCAGCAAAGTGCCGTGTTTCATTCCGGCGTTTGTGTCGGGCGCGCCCACGGCCGTCATGATCCCCCATTTGTTTGGGAAGACGGCGTTTGCTGAATTGAACTGGTTCATGGCCGCGTACGCGTACGGGTTGGAGCAGCCGATTCCCTACGTGTATCGCCACTGCCTGTTTTGGGCGCTGTCGAAAACCACCGCGGAGGATTTGTACGGCCGGGGCATTCCGCCGGAGCGGACGGAAATCATTTATCCGGGCTTTAACGCGGAGTTGCTCCAGCCCGATCCGCGGGTGACGAAAACGGCGCTTCCGAGTTTGGTTTACATCGGCCGCTTGAAGCGCTACAAGCGGGTGGATTTGATTATCAACGCCACGGCGGAATTGCGGGCGAAATTCCCGGACATCCACTTTTTTGTGGTCGGGACCGGCGATTACGAAAAGGAGCTGCGCCAGCAGGTGGCAGCATTGGGACTGGGAAAATCAGTGGAGTTTTGCGGATTCGTAAGCGAAGCCCGCAAGAAAGAATTGCTGCAGATGGCGTGGGTCGGCACGCAGACCTCTACGATTGAAGGCTGGGGGTTGGGAGTGATCGAAGCGGGCGCCTGCGGGACACCGACCGTGGCCAGTGATTCTCCCGGGCTTCGCGAATCGGTGCGCAACGGCGAGACGGGCATTCTCGTGCCCCACGGCGACGTCAAAGCGCTCACCGAAGCGATCTCGCGATTGCTGGCGGACGGCGGGTTCCGGGAAAAGATGGGCGCGGCGGCCCGCGAGTGGGCGAAGCGCTTCTCCTGGGAAGAAATGGCGCGGGGTTCCTTGCGGTTTCTGGAAAGGGCCGCCGGCAAATCGACATGAAAGCGCGACTCGGTCTTTGGATCACCCTGGTCGTCTCGCTCGCCTACGTCGCGTACCTCGGCGCGCATTGGCTGCCGTTGGGGATGGGGGAACGCGAACTGAGCGCCTCCGCGTCGCGCGTGTGGGACGTGAAGCGCGAAATCGTCGAGCATCACTCGGTGCCATGGTGGACGCCGTATTTCATGAGCGGGTCGAGCTATGGACTCAATTACTCGCGCGGTTTTTACCTTTTGCCGTGGATGTTCTTCACGACGTTCACCGACCTCATGACCGCCGGCAAACTCACCGCGCTCCTGGCGATCTTTGCGAGCGGGATCACGATGTATTGTTGCGCGCGGCACTTCATGAAGAATGAATGGGCGGCGACGTTGGCCGCGCTCGCGTTCCTGTTGCACCCGGAACAGATCATCCGTGCCGCCGGCGCCGAGCACATTACGATCATCCTGTTTTTCCCATTTATTCCGCTGCTGTGGCTGACACTGGCGCGTGCGCTGGAACGAAACACATTCTCCGACACATTTCTCTGCGCGTTCGTCGCCGTGCTCGCATGGTGGACCGACAACAAACAGGCGTTCATCATGTTTCTGTTCCTGTTTGCGTACGCCGTTTATTGGTTGTGGCCGCAACGCAAACAGTGGCAGCCCACCGCCCGCACATGTGGCTGGCTGGCGGCGTTGGGTCTGGCGTTGGGAGCGTGGACGCTGGCGCCGGGGTTTGTCGAATCCAAGGACGTGAAGTTATTCGTTGGCGACCCGCTCACGGCCTGGCAAAAGACGTATTCGTTCAAGAGTCTGCTCAGCTTGGTGGATCGCAACGGCGCCGCCACCAGTAACACCGCCAGTACCGTGCTCGGGCGAATCCAGGCCAATGGCGGACATGTGAACAGTCAGGCCGAGTTGGATCAGGTGCGTCGCCTGTTGTCGCTCGGGAGCGAGTCTCCCGAGAAGTACATGGGTGTTGTTTTGGTACTGATTCTCGTCGTGACGGTGCTGTGGAACGACCGGCGTGCGGATCGCAGAGCCTTTTGGTTCTTCATCGCCGCGCTTCTGGCCAGCGTAATGTTCTCGACCGGTCTCACCAATGTGTGGTCGGCAAACTGGACGACATGGGAGGCACTCTCAGCGCAGCAAGTCTCCGGGGTGGCCCTCGTGTGGCTGCTCATGTCCGCGGTGTTTCTGGTCTTCTTTTGTCTGCGGAAGCTGACGACGGGGCGAAAGCGGGTAATCGCCGGCGTCGCGCTGGCGATTTTCTTGTTCATCCCGGGCTTTGAATGGCTGGCGACACTCCCGTACTTCCACGAAATCCGCGCGCCATTTGTGTTCTACGACACACCCGCGGTGTTCTGGGGCGCGATGCTCATCGGGTTTTTCGTGACCGACGTGCTCGCGGCGGAAAAATGGCGGACCCACATCCCCAAGATCGTCGCGGCCCTGGGCGTGCTGCTGTTGCTTGATTACTGGCCGTATCAAAAACCGACGACGGACAATGGCGTGCCCGCGCATACGTTGGATCATTTGCGCGCCGCGTACACGTCACTGGAGCCGGACAAGGACTGGGTCAAGACCTATGCGGTTTCCAGCCGGTACTTCCACCTGCTCGGGCCGATGTGGGGAGGCAAACCACAGGTCTACGAGGCATTTTACAACTGGATGGCTCCGCTGGGCACGGGCCTGTTGAACCAGCAGGCGATTGTACAATTGCCGGACCACCGTGTCGTGATGAACCGGGCGTTTCTCGATTTGATGGGCGCGCGCTACGTGGTTTTCGATATGGCCGAGCCCGGAGTGCAAGAGTCGCAGTCGGTCCTGGATGACCTGAGCCGCAACTACGCGGTTGTATCGACGAATGAAGATTTTCTGGTGTTTCGCAACGACACGGCGCGCCCGTACATCACTGCTTACGCCAAGGCTTGCCTCTATGCGGGTGATGTCCGCAAGTCCGCGAGCCTCGCGTTGGCGCTGGCCGGCAGGAACTGGCCCTTGGTGCACGCCAGCGAGACGAGCGCGAGCGAGGTGCCGGTGGCCGAACTGCAGAAATTCGAGAAAGTGTACGGTGAGGACAACGAGCCGTTTCCTCCGCCCAACAACGGCACGCCCGTACCTCTGGAAAACGTGCAACTCACGCGGGAGAACGCGCAGTTGGTCCGCATCAAACTTAGCGCGCCATCCGCCTGCGTTGCCGTCATTGCCGAAAGCTACTACCCATTCTGGGGCGCCGAAATCGATGGTCAACCCGCCGAGGTCCTACGTGTCAGTTGCGGCCTGATGGGCCTCGAATTACCTACCGGTAGTCACACGATCATTTTGCGATATCAAACGCCGCGCGTGTACGCGCTGGCGGGAGTCGTAAGCGTCGGGACTCTGCTGGTGGGTTTTGGATTCGCGTTGCGGTGCCGGCACGCCGCGTCGCGGTAGGGCCACATCGCCCCCCGCCAAGGCAGTCTCTATTGGGCTTGCCTTGACACGGCTGGAACGCTACGCTCCCGACGAGCGCAAGGCTGTGGGATCAATGTCTGCGAGGCAGGCTGGGAATCGAATGCGACACGATTACCTCATTGCGGGGTTGCTCTTCTGGATCGCTCTCGGATCAAGTCCTTCCGAGGCACAGTACACTGCCGACTTTCAAACCAACATCATCAGCGGCGGAATCACCAACTGGTCGGGGGACTACATTGTCGGCTCGAACACGTTCGGGGACGCATTGCTCATCCGAAGCAGCGGCGTGTTGACCAATGCCAACGGCTACCTCGGTTACGAAGTCGGCGGCAGCAACAACTCCGCGCTGGTCGCGGACCCGGGGTCACTGTGGAGCAACCGACTGAACCTCTACGTCGGGTTCTCCGGAGCCAACAACAGTCTGGTGATCAGCAATGGCGGCCGTGTTGTGGCGCTTTCCGGGGAGCAGTTGTCGTCCGGCGGCTATGTGGGCTACAACTCCAGCAGCAGTAACAATCAGATCCTTGTTACCGATCCGGGTTCCAGCTGGAGCAACTACGAAGGTGCGTTGTACCTGGGATATACTGGAGCAGGCAATAGCCTTGTCATTCGCAATGGCGGGCAGGTACAGCAGAATTCGAGCTACATCGGCTACGGACCCAAGACCAATTCCAACATCATCCTGAACGGCTCCAACACTGTGCTTGTTAGCGATACAGGTTCAGTCTGGACGAATTGGAGCAATTTGTATCTTGGGTACGGTATGGGTGGGAACAGTTTCGTCCTGAGTAATGGTGCCAGGACGTTCGATAGTAGCGGGTACATGGGCTACAACAGCAGCACAAACAGCGCATGGGTCAGCGGGCCTGGCTCCATCTGGAGCAACAGCGGGAGCTTCTATGTTGGCTACAGCGGGGGGCAGAACTCGCTGTTCATCGATCACAGCGGTCAAGTCGTGTGCGCTCAGTCTTCGATGTATGTGGGCTACAACGCACAGAGCACAGGCAACAGTGTCACCATCAGCGGGCCTGGTTCAACTTGGAAGTGTCCGTTTTTGATATCTGTGGGATGGTCAGGCAGTGGAAATAGTCTGGTGATTAGTAACGGCGGCCTGGTCTCAGCGGCGGGGGGGTGCGCGATTGGAGGCAGCGGTGGCGCCAGCAATAACAACGTTCTTGTCACTGATGTGAGCTCCGTCTTCAGCAACAACAATTTGATCCTCGGAGGCAGTAGCGGCGGCGGCAACAGTCTGGTTGTCAGCAATGGCGGTCAAATGGTATGCGGAGGTTACACGTACCTCGGCGAGTACGGCGGGGGCAGTTCCGTCCGCGTCACTGGTCCCGGCTCGGCCTGGACCAGCGGCGGCGAAGTGTACATGGGCTTTTTTACGGCATCAAACACCTTGACGGTTACCGAGGGCGCCAGCGTCAGGAGCTCCAGTGCGTGGCTTGGCATTAACGGTGGCGCAAACAGCAACGTAGCCTTGGTCAGTGGTCCCGGTTCAGTCTGGAGCAACGACACGCTTCTTACGATCGGCTGGACGACTGCCAACAGCGTGATCGTGAGCAACGGGGGAGCGCTGGTGAGCACCTCGATTCAGGCGGGCTACTCTGGTTCCAGCAACTCGCTGATTATTGCCGGCGGGTCGGTTGTGACCACCAATCTGATCATCGGCGCGGCTTCATCTTCCTGCGACCATCGGGTGGAGCTGGATGCCGGCAGTCTGACTGTGACGAATGCCACGCACGATGCTACACTCGAGGTTCGTGACGGACAATTGGTGATCAACGCCGGCTCCCTGGAGGTGGACTTGCTGATCATGAACACACCGTGCGGCCTTTATGTCAGGAATGGCGGCATTGCCAAAATTCATCGGCTTGTGACCAACCAAACGCAGGACAGCGTCGGAGACGGCATTCCGGATTTGTGGCGCAAGGTGTACTTTGGCGGTGATGGGACCACCACCAACAATCAGAGCTGTGCCACATGCGATCCCGACGGCGATGGTTTCTCCAATCTCCAAGAGTATCTCATGGGCACGGACCCGACAGACAGCTCGTCTACGTTTCGCATCACGAACATCGCCCGAGAAGGCGACGACATCCGCGTGACGTGGATGACGCCCGCCGGCTGGACCAATGCGCTTCAGGCCACACCCGGTGCCGCCGTCAGCTACGGCACCAATGGCTTCCAAAACATTTTCATCCTTACCAACACGGTCAGCGGCCTGACGAATTATCTCGATGTCGGCGCCGCGACGAATGTTCCATCGCGCTTCTATCGCGTGTGGCTGATGCCGTCATGGGCCGGCGTGCACTTTGTGGACTTGAACAGCACCAACCCCGTGTCGCCCTACGCGACCCCGGCCACCGCCGCCACGAATATTCAGGATGCCGTGGCCGTGTCTGCTCCCGCCGACCTCGTCCTTGTGACCAACGGGGTGTACCAGACCGGGCTGAACACGGTCAGCGGGACATTGACGTGCCGCGTCGCGATTACCCAGCCGATTACGGTGCAAAGCGTTAATGGTCCGGTGGCCACGGTAATCGACGGCGGTGGCGTGATGCGCTGCCTGTATATAACGAACGGAGTATCGTTCTCCGGGTTTACGCTGACCAACGGCGCCGCCGATGTGGGCGCCGGCGTGTGGTGCGAATCGCCAAGTTCTGTGGTTTCCAATTGTGTGATGGTCGGCAACACGGCGGAAACCGGCAACGGGTACGGTGGCGCTGCTTATCAGGGGACCTTGAATAATTGCGTATTGAGCAGTAACTCCGCATGGTGGGGCGGTGGCGTTTACTCTTCGGCGGTGAACAACTGCACGCTTTCTGGCAACTGGGGAAATCTGGGTGGCAGCGCATACGGGAGCACCCTCATCGGTTGTATCCTGTCCAGCAATGCGACCCCGAACGGCGGCGGCGGCGCGTATCTATGCACGCTCAACAACTGCCTGCTCGCTACCAATTCTGGAAATTGGGCCGGTGGTGCCTGGGATTGCACGCTGACCAACTGCACACTAACCGGAAACAGCTCCAGCCAGGTAGGCGGGGGCGCCTTCTCGTGTACATTGAACAACTGCACCTTGTCGTACAACTTTGTGGGCAGCGATGCCGTGACGTTGCAATGTTGTGGCTGGAGTGCGGGCGGCGGGGCGGCTTTTTCCACCCTCAACAACTGTCTCCTACTCAACAACGCGGCGCATGTCTATATCATCTACGAGACTGACGGCGGGGGCGCGTACAACTGCTCACTGAACAATTGCCTTGTGATTGGAAACTATGCCGATGGGGCCGGCGCGGGCGGCGGCGGCGGCCTCTTCGGAGGAACCGCGAATGTCTGCACCGTCGTCGGCAACTCCTCGGGGTATTACGCGGGCGGCGGCGGGATCCAGGGCACCACCGTCAACAATTGCATCATCGTCAACAACAAGCATCAAGGTGTGGCGAACAACTACAACGGCGGAGTCTTCGCTTTCACCTGTACTTCCCCGGTTCCCTACGGGCGCGGCAACATTGACGTTAACCCCATATTCGTAAATTCCGGCGCTGGTGATTATCACCTGCAAACCAATTCGCCGTGTATCAACGCCGGAAACAATGACTATGTGACTGCCAGCACCGATTTCGACGGTAATCCGCGTGTCGTCGGGGGGACAGTGGACCTCGGGGCGTACGAGTTTCAATCCCCGAAATCTCTTATCTCCTACGCCTGGCTCCAGCAATATGGCCTGCCCATCGACGGTTCGGCAGATTTCGTCGACTCGGATGGAAACGGCGTGAGTAATTGGCAGAAATGGATGACGGGGATCGATCCCACCAATAGCCAATCACTGTTCCGTATCATTGACATCTCTGAGGAAGGCGACGACGTTCAGGTGACGTGGGAATTGGGCTGGGGCGCAGTCAATTCGCTTCAGGTATCCGGCGGTGACACGCGTGGTGGGTACACCACAAACGGTTTCACCGATATAGCCATCGTTACGAACTACGGCTATGCGGAAACTGTTACAAATTACCTCGATGTGGGTGCCGCGACGAATGGGCCATCGCGTTACTATCGAGTACGATTGGTGCCATAGGAGATCGGTTGGCGGTATGGCCTCGGTGCCCGTTCAGTTTTCGACGGGCACGGATGCCTGCGCCATCGGAATTGGCTCCGCACCGCGTCAGCGGGTTTTCCACCAATCAATGGTCTGGCGCAGGCCATCTTCGAGGTTGTACCCTGGCTTCCAGCCAGTGTCTTCGCGCAGCTTTGTGTTGTCGGCCAGAATGTGCATCGGTTCGGTCGGTGACCAAGGGAGAGCGCCGAGTTTGATCAAATCGACGCGGTCGAGCAACGTGCCGATGTTGAGGGCGATATCGCGCACGGTCACAGGCACGCCGCTGCCGATATTAACTGCTCCCGTGAGTTTACTCTGTGCTACCGCGCATACCGCGCTGGCGACGTCTTCGATGTGCAGATAGTCGCGGATACGATCTCCGGGCACCAGCTTTACCTCTTCACCGCGAAGCAGCCTAGTGGTAATCACGGGCATGAGGCGGCGCGAATCCTCGCAGGGTCCGTACTGATAGAAAAACCGCACCCAGGCGAAATCAATCCCGACTGTCGGCAGCGCGTGCAAGAGTGCGAGCTTTGATTCAACATAAAGTGTTGACGGCGCGGTCGGCGTGGATTCGCGCTGCGGCGGGTCGCTGGTGGCATACTCGAAACAGGTTCCCGCAGCGACGAAACGCCGGCAACCTGCCGCCTTGAGATGGCGCGCCAATCGCAAGCTCGCTTCGACCCAATCCTTATTTAGGGGCGAGTGAAGGTACTTGCCCGGCTCGACGTACCACGCGAGGTGCAGGCAATAATCGAAAAGAGAGGAGGGAAGGGCGAAAGATGGATCGAGCAGGTCGCCACGAACGAAATGCAGGGACGGTTCAATGTCGGCCAGACGCCAGAGGTTGGTCTGCGGACGGACGAGCGCGTGTACTTCGTGGCCTTCGTCCACCAATTGCCGTGCGATGTGTGAGCCGATGAAACCCGCCGCCCCGGTGAGCAGGACTTTCACAGCCGCGTGCCGTACTGGGCGGCGTAATACTTTTTGAACTCACCACTCTTGATCTTGCGCCACCAGGATTCGTTCGCGACGTACCAATCGATCGTCTCATCCAATGCGCGAGCAAAATCCCGCTGCGGTCGCCAGCCAAGTGCCGCCAGTTTGTCGGCATTGAGGGAATAACGGCGGTCGTGGCCGGGGCGGTCCTTTACATGCTGAATGAGTGACACCGGCTTGGCGAGCTTGTGGAGGATGCGGCGGGCAATCTCGATGTTTTCCACCTCGTTGCCGCCGCCGATATTGTAGGTTTCCCCGATTTCGCCGTTGGCGATGAGGAAATCAATGGCGGCGCAGTGGTCTTCGGCGTGAATCCAGTCGCGCACATTACGGCCGTCACCATAGAGCGGCAACGGTTTGCCTTCCAGCGCATTGGTGATGAACAGCGGGATGAATTTTTCGGGATACTGGTTCGGTCCAAAGTTATTCGAGCACCGCGTGATGATGACGGGCACGTTGTGCGTCGTGAAATAGGCGTAGGCGAGCCGGTCCGCACCGGCCTTGCTGGCGGAGTACGGATTGCGCGGGTTCAGCGGCGAATCTTCCGCGAAACTGCCGCTGGCAATGCTGCCGTACACTTCGTCGGTTGAAATCTGGATGAATTTCTTCACGCCAAACTCACGCGCGGCTTCCAGCAAGGTGAACGCGCCCAGCACGTCCGTCTTGATAAAATCGTCAGCCCACAGGATCGAGCGGTCCACGTGCGTTTCCGCGGCGAAGTTGACGACGATGTCAACGCCCTGGCTCCAGAGGCGCGAAATCAACTCGTGGTCGACGATGTCGCCTTTGACAAATTGATGGCGCGTGGCGTCGGGGAGGTTGGTCAGGTTTTCCAGATTGCCCGCGTAGCTGAGCTTGTCGAGATTGACGATGTGCCAATCCGGGCGGGTCCGCAGCGCAAACTTCACGAAATGCGAGCCGATGAAGCCCGCACCGCCGGTGACGAGGACGCGCATCAGCCTTTTCCCCGCGACACGCTGAACTTCACGCCGTCGCGCTGGGCGACCAGCAGACTCGTTTCGAGAAGTTTCTCGTGCGACGCGCCGGCATCCGCCCACCAGCCATCGAGAACGTCGTACGCCAGTTGGCCACGCCTGATGTAGGCGTTATTGACGTCCGTGATCTCCAGTTCACCGCGGCCCGAAGGTTTCAGGGTGCGGATAATGTCGAAAACCGCGGGGTCGTACATGTAGATGCCGATGACGGCGAGATTGGACTTTGGCACGGACGGCTTCTCGACGATGCTCACGATGCGATCCCCGCGCAATTCCGCCACGCCGTACGCACGCGGGTTGGCGACTTCCTTGAGATACACACGCGCGCCGCGCTTTTGTCGGCGAAACGCCGCGACTCCGCGGCGGATATCCTTTTCGATCACGTTGTCGCCCAGCATGACGATGATTTTTTGCCCTCCGGCGAAGTGTTCGGCGAGTCGGAGCGCGTCGGCAATGCCGCCTTCACCTTCCTGGTAGGTGTAATTGACGTGGGGAAGGTTGAACGCGCTGCCGTTGCCGAGCAGGCGCAGGAAATCGCCGGCATTGGTGCCGCCCGTCACGATGAGCAGATCGCGCACACCCGCATCCACGAGCGTCTGGATCGGGTAGAAAATCATCGGCTTGTCGTAGATCGGCAGGAGATGTTTGTTGGTGATCTTGGTCAACGGCGCGAGCCGCGTGCCCAAGCCACCTGCGAGGATGACGCCTTTCATGGATTCTCCCTGTAAAGCAAATACGGTGCCGCGAAATCTCTCCCTGTCATGGCGCGGAAGAGTAGCGAAGCGTCCCCTGCAAGTCAAACATTGGCGCTATTGACCGACCGCGTCTGATGATGTAGAGTCATTGTATCTACAAAAATGAAGACAAAGATTCAACGCTGGGGGAACAGTCTGGCCGTGCGCATCCCGAAAGCGCTGGCGCAGGAAACGACGCTGGATGAGGGCGACGAGGTAAACGTGCGGGCTGAGGAGGATCGAATTGTGGTGGAGCGCCGACAGCCCGGGAAGTATCGCCTGAGCGACCTGATGGCGGGTGTAACCAAGGCCAATCGCCACGAGGCCGCGGACTTCGGCAAGCCGCAAGGCCGGGAGGTTTGGTAGTGCCACGCCGCTACGCACCCGAGCGCGGCGACATGGTGTGGTTGCAATTCAATCCACAGGCGGGACACGAACAAGCCGGGCGACGCCCGGCGGTAACGTTGTCGCCGCGGCTCTACAACGAGAAAGTCGGTTTGGGGTTCTTCTGCCCCGTGACCAGTCATCCCAAGGGCTACCCGTTCGAGGTGCGGGTGCCCGACGGTTTGACCGTCGGTGGAGTGGTGTTGTGCGATCAGCTAAAAAGCCTTGATTGGGAAGACCGTCAGGCGCAGTTCATCTGCCGCCTTCCGGAAGCAACCATCACTGATGTCATGGCCAAAGCGCAGGCGCTCTTGCGATAGCGGTTGACGCGATGACAGTGGACGACTGATTATCAGGCTTGACTTTGGATTCACCATGCGGCCTTTTTATGCGCATATGCCCGTCGGCGAAGGCGCTCAAGCAACCAAGCCACAAATGGATGTGAACGCGCACCATCCGGCGGGGCTTACGTACCAGTCGAAAATCACCGACCCGTATTCGAGTCATTCCGTGATTCTGGCCCGAGTGGGTGAGGGGAAGGGGCGAAGATTGTTGGATGTGGGGTCGGCACAAGGGGTGCTGGCACGGAAGTTTACCGAACTTGGATTTGAAGTGACCTGCATTGAAGGCAGCGCCGAGTTGGCGGCGTTGGGCCGGGATAAGTGCCACGAGATGATCGTGGCGGATTTGGATAAACCATTGCCGCAATTGACCGGACAATTTGACGTGATCGTCTATGGCGATATTCTAGAGCATCTGAGGAATCCCTTGGAAGTATTCAAGGGGTTCAACCGCTATTTGCGGCCCAACGGTCGCGTGATCGTATCGCTGCCAAACGTCGCCCACGCGTGGGTTCGGTTGAACCTGCTGGGGGGGCGGTTCCAGTACGCGGACCGCGGGATACTTGACCGGACTCATCTACGATTCTTCACGCTGCGCTCCTTCCAAGATTTTCTGCATGACGCGGGGCTGCAAGTCGAGGAGATCGTCGCCACGCCTGTGCCGCTGCTGCTGGCAGTGCCGCCGCGTTACCACGGCGTGTGGTTGCGCGCCGTGCATGGCGTGAACGCGGTGGTGACGAAGTGCTGGAAGACAATGTTCGGTTTTCAATTTGTCGCCGTGGCGCATCCGAGGAGCACGTGATGAAACCCAAGGTCATTGTCGTGATGCCCGCCTACAACGCCGGGCGGACGCTGCGCATGACGTACGAGGAGTTGCCCAAGGACACCGTCAGCGCGGTGATTCTGGTGGACGACGGCTCGACCGACGAGACATTGCAGATCGCCCGTGAGTTGAACCTGGAAGTGTTTGTCCATGATCGCAATTACGGATACGGCGCCAACCAAAAAACCTGCTACACCGAGGCCCTCAAAGCCGGCGCGGACATTGTCGTCATGGTGCATCCGGATTACCAATACGACCCGCGGCTGGTGCCGCAGATCGTCGAGCCGATCACGAAAGGGGAGGCGGACGTCGTTCTTGGATCGCGGCTCAAACAAGGTTCCGCGCTGCAACAAGGCATGCCGTGGTGGAAATACATCTCGAATCGGTTCCTCACCTCGGTGGAAAACCGGACGTTCGGGCTGGAGCTTTCCGAATTCCACACGGGGTACCGCGCCTTTCGCAAAGAGGTTCTGGAGACCGTGAACTACGCGATCAACTCGGACGGATTCATTTTCGACCAGGAGATCATCGCGCAGGTGATGGCGGCGCAGTTTCGCATCGCCGAGATCGCCGTGCCCACGCGCTATTTTCCGGAGGCGTCGTCGGCAAGTTTTTCGGCGAGCGTGGTGTACGGCCTGAGAATCCTGACGCTGGCTTTCCGGTACCTGCTATACAAGTGGAAGCTGATTCCGGGACGGCAGTTTGTCAGCCTTCGTGCCCGTTATCGGAAAGACACGCCGGGTCCGTCCGCGTGAAGCGAGCCGCCGCCAGCAGACCTCCGGCCGTGTCCGGAACAAAAGGCTCCCTCAAGCCGTTGTTTGCCTTTCTCATCGTGTACACCTTGTTCTTCTTCTGGCTGGCCCATCGGAAATACTCGTTGTTTACAAACGACTCGGCGGACGCCTCGCTCTTCGTGAACACGTTTTGGACCGCGCTGCACGGCAGGTTCTTCTGGAACTATATGTTGAACATGCCGTTCTTCGGTGACCACGTGGATTTTTTCATGGTTCCACTGCTGCCGATTTATTGGATCGCGCCGTATCCCTCGACGCTGCTGTTTTTGCAGTCGGCCGTCATCGCGGCGGCGGGCGTGCCCATGTATCTGCTGGCGCGAAAGGTGTTGGAAGACGACTCCGCCGCCTTGTTCATGACCGCGGCCTTCCTGTTCTTCCCGACGATCGTGTCGCAGCACGTTAACCAGATTCACGACACACAATTCGTCATCGTGTTCCTGGTGTACGCCTTTTACTTTTATCATGTCGAACGGTTCGGCATGTTTACCCTGTTCCTGCTTTTATCGTGCCTTGGCAAGGAGAACGTGCCGCTGACCTTGATGATGTTCGGCGTGTACGCGCTCCTGCAGCGACGGCACTGGAAATGGGTCGTCACGCCCTGGCTGGTCAGCGGGACGGCAATGTTCCTGTTCTTCAAGGTCATCATGCCGCATTTTCGTGGTCAGGTGCCATATCGGTCCTTCTCGTATTTCGGGGCGCTGGGCGATACGCCCGTCGCAGTCCTTGGGAATGTCCTCAAACACCCCGGCCTGTTGTTTGCGACGCTGCTGACCGCGATGAACATTTTCTATTTCATCCAACTGATTCAACCAGTGGGGTGGGTACTGCCGTTTTTCTCACTGCCGATCATCTTCGTGCTTCCCGACCTGATGGTGAACCTGCTGGCCGACAATATGTCGCTGAAAGTGATCCACTGGCATTACAACATGGCCATCGGGGCGTTTCTCGTCGTGGCGGCGGTGTTCAGCGTAAAAAAATTGTGCGGCTGGCTCGAGCGACGCTACGGCCCGGCACGGTATGCGATGGGGTTCGGTGTCTTGCTGGTGTGCCTGAGCGTGTCCCACTGGACGTTTTGGTTTGACGCCAGCGACTACCGGCGGCCAACACAATACCAGGCGCTCAAGGACGCGTTGGCGTTGGTGACTCCCGAAGCATCGGTCCTGGCGCCGCAGACGGTATTGACCGAGGTTGCCAACCGCTGGAATTTCACAACGATTGAGACATGGATCGTTCACAAGCAGCAGCCCGCCAAAATACTTCAGTACAAATATGTCATCATCGACGCAAACGAGAGGCGACCTCCTTGGAACGTGCCGATCGAGGTCATGAAAGCGTACGCGTCCGACCCTGACTATGAGGTAATTTTCAATCGGGACAACGTGGTGGCCTTGCGCCGAAAGGGGGAGGACCTGATCGGCAGCGCCCCGCCGGCACCGGACCCGACGCCATGAAGGGAGACTCGCGCATGAAAGCCACCCCCGCCAACAGCAAACGAGACCGCGCTCACGGAGCCTTGTCCACGCCCGGACAGGGATCGTCCTTGTCCCAACGCGAATTGGTGTGCTGGTCGCTTCTGTTCGGGCTGCTGAACATCGTCCTTCACTTTCCATTTCTGTTCCATTACGCGTTGTATTTTCAGTCGCAAAACGCGATTTGTTTTCTGTTGCCCAAACGGATGTTGCTGGGTGAGTTCTACGTCTATCAATGGGGCAGCGATTATGGCGGGATCGGCCCGGGAGATTTTCTAACGGCGCTGCTGTTCAAGTTGTTTGGCGCGTCGATCCCCGTGGCGGGATTCATCAGCCTGTTGTATTGGGGGGCAGGGGTTGGATTGCTGGCCGGCTATTTCGGGTTGTGTTTTGGCAAACGCGCTCTGATCGGCAGCGGATGCGCACTGACCATCGGGATGCCATTTTTTCTCAAGTACAGCACACAGCCGTTCGGAACGGATTACAACACAACGGCGTTCTTCGTGGGCGCGTTCCTGTGGCTGGCTGTGTGGAATCTCCGCAAAGGGCCAACGAGCTGGTTGACGGTGCTCACGGCGCTGTTCATGGGCTGGTTCTGGTACGCCCACAAGCATGTCCTTGTCATTTGGGCGTCGATCGGGCTGGCGATGCTCGCGGTGCCGGAAGGCCGCGCCTTTTTGATGCGCTTCCTACGCTCGAAGATGGCGCTCCTGTCGCTCATTGCGTTTCTGGTCGGATATAGCCCGGAAATCCTCTACAAGATGGGAGCGATCGACAACGCGAAGGAACGCCAGCACGGCGTCCTGCTGGGCTTGGAGCCACCGGAAAAGATCGCCGGCAACTGGTACATGATGCTGCGCTGTCTGGGCACGTATTTCGACTTCGACCCGTGGGGACGCGCTCCGGTCGACGTGGATTATCTCAATCACATGGAGAATTGGGAGAGCTTTCCGTTGAGTGCGGTGGACACCGTGGGCGTCATCGCGGCGTTCATCGTGATCGCCTACATTTTGCGGATGATGATCCGGAGCTACCGGCGACGGGATTTTCAAGTGCTGGCGCTGTCTGGTTGCGTCTTTGTGGACGGCGCATTGATCCTCGTCTCTGCCCGCTCCGATGCCTCGTATTATTCAATCCAGCGTTATCTTCTGCCGGCCGGTTTCGTCGCGCTTGGCTGGCTGGGAGTCAGGCTGGCAAAAGACCTGCAGGCAGGGAAATGGTTGCGCGCGGCGCCATTGGCTTTACTGCTCGGTCTATCGACCGTTCATCAAGAGCAACTCCTGCAAGTACCGGATTCCCTCGCCAACTACAGGGAAATCACCAGACATATCGCAGCCAAGGGCTATAAATACGGCATTTCCTGGTATCACTATTCCCATCTACTGACGTCGCTCAGCAACGAGAAGGTCCAGTTCGCAATTCTCGATTACAGTTTCCAGAGCCCGTACCAAAAGCCGGCCTTGGAAGCCGATACGGTCGCTGTGGTCTGGCCCGCCAAGAACGCGCCACCGTTCGAGTTTGCCCAGCAATTGCTACTCGGTGGCGTCCGCTTCAAGGACGACGCGATCCGTCAATTACCCGATTCCATCACGATTCTAAGCAATCAGTATACACGCGTGGGCGAGCCGGACATTGTTGGCGATTTGGCTTGGGCGCCGTATCACAAGGCCGGCCCCGTGTTCAACCTGTTTGGTACCCATTAGCAAAGGGACCGCTACGCATGGTGCAATCGGCCCCACGTTTAGTGCGCGCGGGGGTTTGCTGACGGCGGTAACGCATACACGAAGAAGGTGTAACCGATGCGCGCGATGGGTTCGTGTGTCGCCCGAAATGAATCGTACGCGGGCAACATCAGGTGCGTCGCGGAGACGACCAGATAACCGTCCGTGAGTTGCGCCGCCTCCTCCGGTTTGACGCGTTCAGTCGAGATATGCAAGTAATCAATCGCCAGACCGGTGCCGAAGTAGTCGAGGTAGACATGGCCAATGCGGTTGTTCTCCATCCATGTCTTCAGCCGTTTGCCGTTCTGGCCCCAGTCGAAATTGGAATCGACGAGATAGTTCTGCCCCCGTGCGGGGCCGCCGACGATTTCGCTGAAGTACGCGATGTAATCGGTGTGGGCCACGAAAGCCACGACTACGAGCCACGCGACGAGAAGCCAGCCGGCGACCCGCATGGAGAACCTGCCACGGCTAAATTCGACCCCGGCTACCACGGCGAGCAGCGGGTAGATCGGCAGCACGTGACGAATACCGATGTCCGCTCTACTGGTCATGGCGCACGCCAGATAAATCGCGGCTGCCAACAACGGAACGAGTTCGGCGAAACTTCTGTGGCGTATTCGGTATGCCATGCAGACGACGGCGGACCCGAGCAGTGTCACCAATGCGAGTGGAGTCTTCACGAGAATGGCGATCGGGTAATAGTACCACCAGCCTTTTTCTGACCACCGACCGAGCAGGTAGGACTCATGTCCGTGAAACACATGGGCGAGCAGGATGGTCAAGCCTTTGAAGTACTCTCGCGGAATCAACACCCACCTCAGACGGGTAAACCACAACCGAATCAAGAAGCGATGCGCCTCTTCGGCGGAGAGGGCCGGCGGTGGTGACCAATGCGGCAAATACAAGAGCAGGACTGTTCCCCAGGTAGCGACGACCATGAGACACAGGTTGCGGAAGAGGTTTCGGGACGGCTCCCGCCGTGTTCGCCACCATGTCAGTATCGCGAGCACGCCGCAGATCGGAATCAGGATGATGGCGGTGTACTTCGTCAGCAGCGCGCCGCCGCAGGCCAATCCCGCCACAATCGCCGTTCGCGGCCGTGGTGATTCGAGAAATCGGGAAAACATCCAGACCGCCCAGGGCAGGAGCAGCGCAATGCCCGGGTCCGTGATGATCAGATGTCCGTCGGCGAGGGCGAGGGGATTGAAACACCACGCGGCCAACGCGAGCAGCCCGCCACCGAGATTGCTGAGTGACCTGGCCCACAGGAATACCAGCGCGCCTGTGGCCAGCATGACCAGCGCCTGCATGAATCGTCCCCAGAAGACCAGCCGGTCGGCATCGTTCTGCCCTCCATACAAAATCGCGCGGCCAAAGAGTTGCGCCTCAACGGCCGGGTAATGATAAAATTGCTCCGCGGCCGGGCCAAGGTTGTCAGCCGGATTCGGTTGGTACTCCCATGTCACTGCGGTCGACGAATAACTTTTTGGGTCGAAGTATGTCGCGGCGTTAGTGGGCAATTTCACGTCGAGGAACAGCAGCGGCAGCGTGCTCCAGAGTTGCATCAAGGGCGGGTGCTCGGGATTCAGGTAGTAGCGATGACCCTGCCAGTAGGAATAACCGGCACCGAGGAAGACGGTTTCATCGGAGGTGGGAGTCTCATCGCGCATCGGCCCCCACAGCAGGGCGAGCGTAACGCCGAGCACCAGCGCGACCACCGCCCATGGCAACCAGCGACGAATCATGGCGTCTTGGTAGGCGAAGCGCGCAAGCGAGTCCAGATTTTTCGTGATTTTTGCGTGGAACGGCCTTACAACGTGCACTCTTATGAAAATTGTTGTGGCGTATTCAGGCGGGTTGGACACCTCGGTCATTTTGTACTGGCTGAAGGAAACGTATCGTTGCGACATCGTCGCGTACTGCGCCGACATCGGCCAGGAAGAGGAACTCAAGGGCCTCGACAAGAAAGCCAAGGCCACGGGCGCAAGTAAGTTCTACGCGCTCGACCTCGTCGAGGAATTCGCGCGCGATTTCATTTTCCCGATGATCCAGGCGAGCGCGATTTACGAGAACCAGTATTATCTCGGCACCAGCATCGCGCGTCCGCTCATCGCCAAGGCGCACGTCGCCATCGCCCGCAAGGAAAACGCCGACACCGTGGCGCACGGCGCGACGGGGAAGGGGAACGACCAGTGTCGATTTGAACTAACGTACGCCGCGCTCGCGCCGGACTTGAAGATCATCGCGCCGTGGCGCTTGCCGGAATATCACAACCGGTTCAAAGGCCGCACCGAGATGCTGGAATACTGCGCGGCGAAGGGCATCAAGGTCGAGGCCAGCGCGAAGAAACCGTATTCGATGGACCGCAATCTTCTGCACATCTCGTTCGAGAGCGGCATTCTCGAAGACCCGTGGGCCGAGCCGCCGAAGGACATGTTCAAGCTCAGCGTGTCGCCCGAGGACGCGCCGAACAAGGCCGAGTACGTGGAACTCGATTTCGCGTCGGGCAACTGCGTGGCGGTCAACGGCAAGAAGCTGTCGCCCGCCAACGTGATGCGCACGCTCAACAAGCTCGGCGGCAAACACGGCATCGGCCGCGTCGACCTCGTCGAGAACCGGTTCGTCGGCATGAAATCGCGTGGCGTGTACGAAACGCCCGGCGGCACGATCCTGCATTTCGCCCATCGCCAGATGGAAACGCTCACGATGGACCGCGAGGTCATGCACCTGCGCGATTCGCTCATCCCGCGCTACGCGGAACTGGTGTACTACGGATTCTGGTTCAGCCCCGAACGCGAGGCGCTGCAGGCATTCGTCACCGAATCTCAAAAGAACGTCACCGGCACCGTGCGGTTGAAGCTCTACAAAGGCAACGTCATCACCGCCGGCCGCAAGAGCCCGGTCTCGTTGTACAACCCCTACGTCGCCACGATGGAAGCCGACAAGGGCGCGTACAATCAGACTGACGCGACTGGCTTTATCCGTCTGAATGCGCTGCGATTGCGAACGCGGGCGAGCGTGCTGAAGAAGACGAAGTGACAAACCCGGCTTGTCACCCTGAGCGAAGTCGAAGGGTCTCGCCGTCTTCGCCAGAGACACAGAAAGCGCGGAGGATTGGGCGGGATTTTTTACAGGGATCGGGGCTTCCCATCCATTTTCGACTTGTGTCACTAGGTGATTTGTCCGCTGCCGTAGGCCTATACCGACTGCCCGAGATCCTGGACTTCATTTGATCACCGCTCCTCGTTGGCAACTGCCGTGTTGGTTTCGCTTTCTGGTTCGATTGTGCCCGACGCGATGACGACGTACCCTTCTAGTTGTTTGGCGGCCGCGGTGGTATCCACGCTGGCCGGCGGGCCGGCGGCGGTTTCGTCGTCAGATTGCCGCGAGTCGACATACGCAGTGCTCAGATCGGCCATTTGGTGGACGAGCTTTCGCAGGCGCAGGTGGCGTTCCTGCTTCGCCAGGGCGATGACGCAATTTCGAGTCTGTATATCTTCTACCGATTCGGCACCCTGTAGTCGGGCATGGTAGTCATTCTCCACCAAGGCGGTTTGCGTCTCGCGAAAGGCCTCGATGAGCAGTGAAAACGCCGCATCGGTATTTTGTAATTTCGGCGCCGCTGTGGCTGTGGCGGTGAAAACCAGTGCTCCGGCAAGACCCCCAACCATCAGAGATTCCAAGAAGGGCATCTTCATATTGTTCCTCCCTCTGAGAAACGTTTCCATCATGCGCCAACGCCTGCAAGAAGGCGGGAAGCTGATTCGCGTCTAGGAAGAATTCCCAAGGCTGGAAACCTTGAAACTGCTCGACAATCGCCCAGAATTTCTGGTACCGGTGTGTCGAGGGTGTTCGCGACACTCTGATTGTTACTGCGGGCTGGATTGGCTTGGTTCTTCCCGTGGGACATCTGGTTTCAGCATGGAATGCGGACACAAAAGGGGAAATACGTCATGAGAAGCATTGGAATTCTTGTTGTAGCCGGATTGTTGGCGCTGGTGGCCGGCTCGGGCAGCAGCCAGGCGCAGACATTTACGACACTCTACGACTTTGGCACTCCGGCCGACGGCACCAATGGTGTGTTCCCCAACTCCCTGATCGTGGGCAGCGACGGCAATCTCTACGGCACGGCCGCAGGTGGCGGAACCAACGGCTCCGGTACCGCGTTCAAACTGACCACCGAGGGGACATTCACCCTGCTGCACACGTTTTGCAATATCATCGTCTGTCCCGGTGCGCCGGAGGAACCCAATGGCATCGTCCAGGGCAGTGATGGCAATCTCTACGGGACGACTTCCTTGGGCGGGGCCAACAACGGTGGCGCGGTGTTCAAGTTGACGACGCAGGGTACGTTCTCCACCTTGTACAGTTTTTGCAGCGTCACGAATGCCGGCATCTGTCTTGACGGCAACGCGCCAAAAGTTCCTCTGATTCAGGGCAGTGACGGCAGTTTCTACGGCACGACCTCGGGCGGCGGATCGAATGACGAGGGCACCGTCTTTCGCATCACGTCCGAGGGTACGTTGACCACGATCTACCATATCCCCAACAGTCTCGCCGTGGGACCAATTACCCAGGTACCACTGTTTCAGGGCAGCGACAGCAATTTTTACGGCATCAGCGACATAGGGGGGACCGAAGGCAATGGTCTGGTATTCCAACTAACTTCCGAGGGCACATTTACCGCGATCTACAATTTTTGCACCAGTACCAACACGGCGGCTCCTTGCTTTGACGGGTCCTCACCGCTGGCTTCACTCATCGAGGTCGGCGGCAATTTGTACGGGACGACGCGGGCCGGAGGAGAAGCCAGCGTCGATGGTCTCGGCGGGGGCGGTACTGTGTTCGACATGCCTCTGGCTGGTCTTCCGAACGGTTCCCTCGTCCCCCTCGGTAGCTTTTGCAACGCCGGCTGCACCAACGGCGAAGGCCAGGACCCAACTTCGGCCCTTGTCTTCGGCAGCGACAGCAATTTCTACGGCACCACCTCCGAAGGCGGGGGGGGAGGGGTCGTATTCCAAATGACCGCGCAAGGGACATTGACCACGCTCCACGACTTTTGCACGGTCACAAACGCCGGCAGCGATTGCGCAGACGGCGCGATCGAGTCAGACCACCCGGAGGCTGCGATGGTGCAGGGCCGTGACGGTAATTTCTATGGCGTAACCGAGGGGGGCGGGTCCCACGAAGATGGAGTCGTGTTCAAACTCGATATGGGGCTTGCTGGAAGCGGCGGCGGCACCTGCACCTATTCGATTGGCCCGACCAGCGCCGTGGTCGCAGCGGCGGGTGACTCGAGCAGTGTGAGCGTCACCGCGCCCGGCGGCTGCACATGGATGGCGATGAGTAGTGTCGATTTCATCAACATCACTTCCGGCAACAGTGGCTCTGGTAATGGGACCGTCCATTACACCGTCGCCGCGAACACAAGCACGAATGAGCAGGTTGGCACGATCACAGTCGCAGGTCAGACGTTCACGATCACACAATCAGGCGCCTCCGGTGTCAACTCCAACAGTTGCACCTACACCTTGAACGCATCAAGCGTGACGTTGCCGGCGAAGGGGGGCGCGAAAAAAGTGTCCGTGAAAGTCAAGGGTACCAATTGCTCATGGACGGCGACCACGACGAACGACTTCATCACGATTGTTACCGGTACGAGCGGCTCGGGCAACGGTACGGTCGATTTCATAGTTTCAGGCAATACCAACACGATGGAGCGCAGCGGGACGATCACGATCGCCGGGCAGACGTTTACGGTCACGCAGTTGTTGGGCGGCTGCACTTTCTCGCTTAGCCCCAAGAATGCCAAATACACGGCGGCGGGCGGTTCCAAGACGGTGAAAGTGAAGGCGAGCCTGACTGATTGCGTGTGGACGGCGACCACGACGAACGAGTTCATTACGATCACAGCAGGTGCCAGCGGCCTTGGCAATGGCGCGGTCAATTACACAGTCGCTGCCAACACGAATACCACGGCTGTCACCGGCTCGATCACCATCGGCGGCCAGATTTTCACGGTGACAGCGGCAGGCGTAAAGTAAACGGTTCCCTACCGCGCCATCATAAAGACCACACATGTGGGCATCGAAGCGTTTACCGTCTGGCCGGTAGGAGTAATCCTGCCGGTCTTGGGATCGATCTGAAACACGACAATGCTGTCCGAGTCTTGATTGGCGGCGAGGAGGAATTTCCCCGTGGGGTCGATGCCGAAGTGGCGCGGGGTTTTGCCCAGCGTGGACTGATGTTCGACGAGGGTGAGTTTTCCCGTGGCATCGTCGATGGCGTAGACGGCGATGCTGTTGTCCCCGCGGTTGGAGCCGTAGAGGAATTTGCCGTTGGGATGGATGGTGATCTCGGCGGCGGTGTTGGATCCGGTAAATGAGGTGGGGAGCGTGGGGACGGTTTGAAATTCTGTGAGCGCGCCGCTTTTCTCGTCGTAGTCGAACCCGGTGATGCTGGACTGCATTTCGTTGATGACGTAAACGCGGCGGCCATTGGTTGGAAACACGAAATGGCGCGGACCGGCCCCGGGCCCGAGGGCACCAAATGGCGGATCGTTGGGCATGAGTGTGGCAGTCGTCGGGTCGAAGCGGTAGACGAGCAGCTTGTCCAGACCGAGGTCGGTGCAGAACGCCCGGTGCGCGGCGGGGTCGAAGCCGACGCTATGGGCGTGCGGCCCTTGCTGGCGTTTCGGATCGACACTCGAACCCTGATGCTGAATCGCCGTGGCGACGGGACCAAGCGAGCCATCGGCATGAATTGGCAGGGACGCGACACTGCCGCTGCCGTAATTCGCCACGAGCAGGCACGTGCCCGCGGGATTCACCGCGAGATGGCACGGACCGCGACCACCGGATGGCTGCTGGTTCAACGGCGTCAGCGCGCCCGTCCCACTATCAATGGCAAACGCGCGAACGCTGCCATTGGTCGCGCCGGCGGTTTCCGACACGGCATATAGAAAATGGTGGTTCGGGTGCAGCACGAGGAAGCCAGGGTTCGTCGCCTCTGCCGCGAGGGCGGGGGACGTCAGCGCGCCCGTGGCCAGGTTCAAGCGGCACACATAAATGCCTTTGCCGCGCGCCCGCGTGTAGCCGCCGATGTAGACGAGACAGTTTCCTACTGGAGAAGATGGGGGAGTAATTTCTGAAGCCATGGCAGTTCCGCAGGTTAATGTGATACCAAGTATGAGACGTGCGACGAGTTGAAGCTTCACGAACACGCGCGCCACGATAAGAAGTTCGCGCCGGGAAATCGAATGAAAACTATGCGCGAGCCGTCGTCCGGTGCAGCGGCACTTCCTTCGGCGGCCTCAGAGAGTGGAGCTTCGCTCTTCACTTTGGCGGGTGATGGCGGTACTGTTTCGGCGTGAAGAAGCCGCGGATATTGGTCGTGCGGGGCGGGGCGATTGGGGACTTCATCATGACGCTGCCGGCGGTCGGCGCCTTGCGCGAACGCTGGCCCGACGGGCACATCGAGATTCTCGGGTATCCGCACATTACCGAGTTGGCGCACGAACGGTACTACGCGGACGCGACGCGGTCGATTGACGCGAAACCGATGGCGGGCTTTTTCGTTCCCAACGCGGTGCTCGATCCCGAATTGATGGAGTATTTCGGGAGCTTCAACGTCGTCATCTCCTACTTGTTCGATCCGGACAGCTTGTTCGCGAATAATGTACGTCGCTGCGGCGTGAAACAGGTAATTGAGGCGTCGCCTCGGCCGAGTGAGGAAGACGCCGCGAAGCATTATTGCCTGCCGCTGGAATCGCTGGCGATCTACGTCGATGCACCGCGCCCCCGCGTTCACCCCAATGAATCGGACCGCGATGCGGCGGCGAGGTTTCTGAAAATGGCCGGGCGCGAGCCGATTGTCGCCATCCATCCCGGTAGCGGCGGCGAAAGGAAGAACTGGCCGGCGGAGAATTTCGCGGCGGTAGCGCGCTGGGTGTCCGACGAGTTGGCCGCCCAACTGCTGGTCGTCGAGGGTGAGGCGGATGAACACGTTGTCAAAAAGTTGACCGACCTTCTTCGGCCACGCGTCCCCACCGTGGCGCGTGGATTGAAACTGGTCGAATTGGCCGCGGTACTGGAGCGGTGCACGCTGTTTTTGGGGAATGATTCCGGCATCACGCACTTGGCGGCAGCGGTGGCAACCCCCGTCGTAGCTGTGTTTGGCAACGCATCCCTACCAATCTGGGAACCACGCGGCGAACGAGTGCGCGTGGTGAGATTTAGCGAGCGCGACGTGGCGGGTGTGCGGAAGGCGATCGAGCAGTTTTGGAGCTTACAGTAGCTGACTGAAGCAGCAATGACGCCCTGTGAATCGCTGATAATGTGCGCGGCGCTACATTATAGCGCCGCTACATCTCTGAAGTCGTTGGTAGCCAAGCCATTTGGCTTGACGCCTGAGGCAACCGATACTACATTGACCCGTAGTACGGTTGGAAGCCCCGTAAGCGATTGCAGGCAAGGAAGGTAAACTGGAAAATCGATGCGCGACCGGAACTTGGAGAAAAACATTCAACGGGTTGAGGCATTTATTGAGTCATGGAAGCAGTTGAGCCAGTTCTTGGATCGCGGGTTCAAAGGGGGCGAGTTCGCGGCTGAGGAAGAGGTGGGGTTTTTGGAGTTGAAAAGCCACATCGTGCAGGAACACGAGGTGCTGATAGTAACGCTGGCCACGGAAATCGAGCGTGATGATCGCGCGTTACGGTTGCTGAACAGTGTGCCAAGCCTTTCGGCATTCCGAGAATTGCCCGATGGTACGGCAAAGAAGCTGGCGACCGAGTGGCACGGCACGTACCTGACGTTGCAGGCGTTGCTGGGGCGGTTGCGGGGACGGCAGGCGCAATTACGGAGCGTCAGCACGCTTCACGTGGGAATGCGCAATGTATTTGCCAACCCGATTGTGATTTTATTGTTCATGATTGCGGCGGCGTACGGGGTGTACCGCCTTGCGGAGGATTGGATTCCAAAATTGTCGCAGCTAAAGGAACAAATGGAGAAGAAATAATGACGAAGCGAGACCTGGTGATTCGGATCAGCAACGACACGAACCTCATCCAACAAGACGTGCTGACGGTCGTGCAGAAGACGCTCGACTACATCACGGAGGCACTCATCAAGGGCGAGACCGTCGAATTGCGTAACTTCGGCGTCTTCGAGGTCAAGCTGCGCAAGCCCCGAGTCGGCCGCAATCCAAACGACCCCGGCAAAGACGTGCAGATTCCGTCGCGCGCAGTTGTCAAATTCAAACCTGGCAAGGAGATGCGCGAGCAGGTGCTGCGGCTCACGGAAAAGTACAGTGGTCCGCCGAGCACACCGCCGCCGGCTTGAGCATCGTAGGGGAACCCCGAACGCA
>Ga0302324_100000953_pt1 | contig 72198 bp, 57 predicted proteins | sample Palsa_T0_1_FD_201949 | JGI IMG/M metagenome (GOLD analysis project Ga0302324, IMG submission 201949) | Peat permafrost microbial communities from Stordalen Mire near Abisko, Sweden - Palsa_T0_1 | ecosystem: Environmental > Terrestrial > Soil > Palsa > Peat permafrost | place: Sweden: Abisko...
CGTGGTTTTTTTACCTACCCATTTTAAAAAAACCCCGCGGGCTCACGCGCCCCCCACTTCTCCCCATCAAGCGCGTACGAAACCAGGCACACACAGGGCGGCGGAGCCGCGCTCATAACACCTATGCCCGGATGAAAAATGAGCACGGAGAAATAGTCACTTCCGTTTCACGGCGTGCAAGACCAGCGTGTTCCCGCCGAGCAGAACCGCCTCCGAGGCCAGCTCGTCGGTCCAGCGCTCGCGCCTCTTTCGTTTGGGCGTCAGCCGCGCGGAGAGGCGGATCACCGCGACCAGCGGCCAATAAAGCCACAAGTTAGGCTTCGGTTTGTCGCGGTAAGTGCCCGCCAGGTCGAACCCGTATTTTTCCAAAATGTAGCGCAGCTCCGTATACGCGATGGGATTGATGTGCAGCACAACCTCCTCTTTCTCACCCCACTGCTCGTGCCGCATGCGCAAATGCTCTTCCGAAATCGGCTTAAAGTGCGACGTATAGCCGTTGAGCAACCACTTCACGCGCTCTTCGATATTCAAAATATTCGGCACGCTGATCACCAGTTGCCCGCCGGGAGCCATGAGGCGCGCAAATTCGCGAATCGCCTGGTGCGGATTTTCGATGTGCTCGAGGCCTTCGAGGCAAGTGATGTACTGAAATTCCGCATCCTTATAGGGTAGGGAGACGGAGAGATCGCCCTGGCGCACGCCGATATACGGCAGCCGGAAAATTTCCGGATACAAGTCGCAGGCAAACACTTGAAAGCCCGCTTTGGAGAGCCGCGCCGACAGGGCCCCTTCACCGGCGGGAACATCCAGCAATTTGCCGCGAGGAAAAGGATCGAGGATGCGCGCAACCGTCTCGTGAATTTCCAGTCGCGATATCGGCACGGGCGCTCGTTCCGCCCCCAATGCCCCAGGCGTCACCTCTTCCTGCCCTGGCCGTTTCGATGGTGTCGTGCTCACGACCGTGGACGATAACACGATTCCGCAAATAGATGCGACCTCGCGGCGCCGGCAAGCCTTCTCCGTGCCCTGCGCATTTCTCAGTGTTCTCTGTGTAAAGCGCCCTGACCTGCGCGCGCCAAAAACTAAACACAGAGGACACCGAGAAATGCGGAGAGCACAGAGGCGTTGGAATCAAGCGGCGAGTCCTTGCCCGAGCTCAAGTCAGATGCGGTTCGAGTGCCAGCTTCAATTCCGCTACAAAGCGATCCAATTCCGCGAGGCGCTCCGGAGTCGCCTCCAGCCGCTGCTTCTTCCACACGAACCAGCTCTTCCCTTTTTCGGTGATGCGAACGCTCAGATTGCCGTCCAGCAGCACGCACGGTTCGCCGAATACGCGAAAGCCGCCATTCGCGACAGGATCGAGCAGCGCTGCGCAAATTCCCTTTCGCGCGCCGACCGCATTCGCATACAAGGGGAATGCGACCAGGTTGAATCCCTGCGAGACCAGGCGTTCCAGTATGGCCATTTGTTGCGGAGAAAATTCGTTCATGGAGGGAGAAGTTTAGACGGTCGCGGCGCGCGGGAGGAAGCAAAAGATTTAACACAGAGGGAACGGAGAATTGCGGAGTGACCCAGAGGAACACATTAAATTAGGAGGATGAACGAGTCACGATCCAAAAACGGTTCGGTCCGTTTCCGGGAACACGGGTCACGGGTCGCGAACCACGGGTCACGTCTCGTCGCGTCTCCCTCACGCCACCGCCGGATTGGCCTTGCCGCCCTCGGAGGACGACCCCTCATCCTGCTCGAGCATTTCGATCAGGTTGCGGAGCGAGTCGATCAATTCCATGCGAGATACGTTGCTCTTGCGAAATTGGATGCGCAGGCGAAAGGCTTCGCTCGCCGGACGGTAATTGAAGATGAAAGGCTGCGGGCGCGGGCCGGCTTTGGTTTCTTCCTGGCGTTCGCGGCGGGCTTCGTCGCGGGTCAGGCCGGCCTTGGCGATGCGGTGGATGGCTTCCTGCATTTTGCGTTCGTTCGGCTGGCGCGCGATTTGCAGCAGCAGCGATTTCGTGACGATGCCGTTTTCGACGCACATCTTGCGCAGCGGCTCGGGAATCACGCGCAGGGACATCGTTTCGGTCACCGACGAGCGGGCCTTGGCGATTTTTTTGGCGATGTCTTCGTGCGTGTATTCAAACATCTCGGCGAGGCGTTGCAGTCCGTCGGCTTCTTCAAAGGGCGTCAAGTCCTTGCGCTGCAGGTTTTCGATGAGCGCGAGTTCCAGCGTTTCGGCGTCGTCGGCGATTTTTTCGATGCACGGGACCTCGCGCAGACCCGCGGCGCGCGAGGCGTGGTAGCGGCGCTCGCCGGAAATGATGTAATAGCAATCGTCGCGCGGCAGGAAGCGCACGAGCAGCGGCTCGAGCACGCCCTTCTCTTTTATCGATTCGGTGAGTTCGCGCAGGTCGCCCAGGAATTTCCGGGGCTGATCGGGGTTGGGCCTGATTTTATCGACCGGAACCATGCGGCCGATGGCCGCTCCGCTGAAGCTGGCGAGTTGTTCTACGTAGTGCGCGTCATGCCGCATCTTCAGCGTGACGGGCAATCCCATTCTCTTCGACACGTTGGATCACCTCCAGGGCGAGCTTGCCGTAATCCTTGGCGCCCGGCGATTTGGGCGCGAAGGTCATGATCGTTTCCTTGTAGGCTGGGCTTTCCTCGAGGCGCACATTTTTGCCGATGCGCGTCTTGAACAACACGGCGCCGAACACGGAGCGAATCTGTTCGTGCGTGTCGCGGGAGATGTTGGTGCGCTTGTCAAACAGCGTGATGAGCACGCCGAGCACCTTGAGCGCCGGATTGGGCCGCGCGCGGATCCGCTCGTACGTTTCGAGCAGATCGTCGGTGCCCTCGATCGCGAAATAGGCGGCCTGAATCGGCACCAGAAGATGCGTCGAGGCCACCATCGCGTTCACGGTGAGGATGCCCAGCGCCGGCGGCGTATCGATGATGATGTAGTCGAATTGCTTCAGCACCGGCGCGAGCGCGTCCTTCAGTTTGTACGGCGCGTCGAATTGCCCGGAAAGCTGCTGCTCGAGTTTTGCCAGCGCGAGGCGCGCCGGGGCCACGGAGAGGTTGGGGTCCTTGGTCTGCTTGATCACACTGGCCATTTCGGCGCGGTGATCGCCCAGCACGTCAAACATCGACCCCTGTATGTCGGCCAAATCGAAAAAAGTGATGGTGGTATTGGATTGCGGATCGAGGTCGATCAGGAGCGTTTTCTTCTTTCGCAGCGAAATGGCGGCAGCGAGGTTGATCGCCGTGGTCGTCTTCCCCACCCCGCCCTTTTGATTGGCAATCGTCAGGATGGCGGTCATAAGCTGCCCCGACACAGTCGGGACATAATTCCTCCCTGGGCGGCAAGTTCCCCGCGAGATGTGATGGATTGCCCCCAGCCCTCAGCGCAAAACCAAATCTACTCGCCCCGTGGGGGGAGTGCAAGGGAAAAAGCGGGAGTGGCTGATGGACTGACTTTTAGGCTCCATTATCGAGAGGAACTGTGCCCTTTTCGTGTGAGGATATTGGGATGGTCACCCACCTTCACGCAATATGGTGCACTCTAGTCGAGGTGCCTCCAGCCGGGCAATGGTGCCTTTGAATATGTTTGCCAATCGACCGGCGGACGACGACCATTCTCACGAGAAAGAAAATTTACCAGGTTTATGAACCACTGACTGAATGCAGACGTAACTATGAATTCGTCCGCACCATTTTTGGCGGGGGGATTAATCAATCCCCTATCCAAGACTAAGATTCGGTCGATCTGCGCGGGAGAGCATTGAATTTCGCCGGTGACCTTTAGTACCCTCTTCCACTCTTGAGTAAGCCAACCTTCCTGCTTGAGATTCGTTGTATAAGCAAACAACGTCCTGAAGCACCGGAGTGGCCCGGCGACTTTGCTTTTCCCGAGCGCTAGCTCCCCTTCCTCACCAATGTCCTTATCATTGGCCACGATAGTGAAATTACGTTTGAAAGGCCTGAGACCGCTAACTCCTTGCGCGGCTAGGTATGCTTTACGTAGTTCGTCCTCCGACAGCGTGCTCTTCACTTCTATATAGGCAAGGAGAGATTCGGCGGGTATCCATAGCGGGTCATCGGAGAGCATCGCGTTGCGGACCTTGTCAAATATCACGATGTCCATCTCCCCGGATTTTTGGTCTAAGTAATCAACGACTTCCCCCTTACAGAGCACTCCATAGCCCGAGGGCAGCCTTTTTTGAAGAAACTCTGCGATGGTTTTTGCCCGACCATCTCCTTTCAGTCCCTTATGCCGGGTTTTAGCGGACCTCTCAAATGCAGCCAGTAGGTTCTGTTCTGCCTCTTCGAGCATACTTGAGACCGACGCATTAGGTCGCCGCGCGGCACGTGTCATAGGCAGGCTCCTTCCTCAAGAGATATACTTCGGACTTGGATCGTCGCCATCTAGCCGTATACTCGCTTCTGCTAGGCCCCTGAAATCACATTCTTCACAGCAGGCCTTCTGCGAGACAGAATTGTACTATTCCTTTATATTTAGGATATAAGAATTTATCATATGTTGAGTAACGATAAAGGGAAGATGTGCCGGCTGTCGCATCTTTTTTGATCTTCGAAGCGTAGGGGTCTGGACACCACAAATGACGGGAGGCGGTCAGATAAGTGGGAATTCATGTTCGAAAATGCCCGCCCTTGCACGAGCCGCTAGGATGGGCATCCAATCGGCTCAGAGAAATACATCTCTACCTGAGTTGACGGACGATAGTGCCTTGAACGAAACTTATGTTTCTATAACATGAACGAAGACAATTACTTTGTCGAGTTTCGGCACCGTCCCAGACGCGTAGCATTCCTCGTGGATGTTGACTCTTCGCCGGAGGCGCTCTTTGAAGAGATCGTTGAGTTCAACGTCAGTTCTTGGGGTGGCCGATACAATCCCATAATTCCGGTCCTCGACGGTCAACTCTCACAGTCCTACTGGGATTTTTTAAAACTTGCTGACCCTGACATCGTTTACACGTATTGCAACCTTCTACCCCAGACCTGGGGGAGAATATTGAGGGAGGCGCGGCCACTGGAAGTCTTGACGCATAATCCGACCTTCGGTCCAAACAATTTCCACATGAGGATCGATCACCAAGCAACAGTTCTTCCAGTGCTGTCTCGGATCATTCGTCAGTTTCCTGCTTGGGCGAGAAGCCCTGAACCTGCCGCACTGGTCTTTGACTACAAGGATATCAAGGCACTGAGCCCGTTCGTCCGACGCAACTTCGGTGGAAATGGCGCCTATTATTTCTACTCCCGCGATCATCAGATCCCGTCGGTTACGGTGCTGCCCGATGATAAAGAAGTTATGAAGGCCTTGACGAACAATCAGAATATTGTCCTCCCGATCAAAGTTTGTTCTGAGGGACCGACAAGTCACAAATGTTCGATCAAGGAGACAGGGGCCGCTCTGACGTTATATTACGGGGCTTCGTCGTGGAACTTTGTTGAGTATTGGAATCGGGCGCACTTTATTGACGATGTCGCCGGGCCAACCCTCGCGCTTTCAGAGATGTGGGTCCAACCCTCGCTGCTGCAGGACAGCGACTTTTATCAGGCATTCCTGGGATTATTGAGGCGCCGGGTTTTCACTTCGGACTATCGACGATACCTTCGCTTCGTCTCGTTTGATGAGACAAAGGAGGACATGGCCGAAGTTTCAAGGCGGATTTGTGCGGATTTCAAGTGGGGCAATTTGCACCCTTGCGAGCCGGTCGTAAGAAGCAAGGGAGAACTACCGCCTTTTGAGACGCGTCAGGTCCGCAACTCAGGCCAGATACGCGGGAAGCAAGTATCCGGCAGTCGCCCATTTCTTGAGTTTACCCCACCAGTGGACGCCCCTCATGACCCAGACGATAGGTGGATTGTCGATTTGGCGGTGGAGAATCCTACGCAAGAACGGTACTACGCCAATAAAACCGCATGGTGGAAACTCCCTCGCAAAAACGGTGTCGCAGGTTTATTCGTTCCGCAGTCCCCCTGCCGCGTGACGACCGACCACCTTATCAGCGTAGATGTTTGCGGCCGACAACAGGGGATCCTCCTCAATAGACCTGACCTTGGGTCGTTGTTCGAGGCCCTCGTGCTTCCGAAGAGATTCCCGGCCTATGCGGGCGTTGAAAATCCCAGCTCCCAGGAGACCGCTGGAAATACGTTGTATATCCGATCATCCGATAAGGGGATGTATGCGCGTGGAGTTTTGGCATTATTCGAGTCACTGCAAAAGGCTGCGTATGTATTCGAACACGAGTTCTGGCGAGATACCATGGAATCCCTATCTTCTCCGGTCGCCTCCGAACAAGCTAGGAACAAGGTCCGAAAGGAGCTCGAAAAAATTGGAAACGAGCTTCTGGACTTTTCCTCCAGAATCGAACTCATCGTGGAGGAAGTGCTGGATGCTGCCGGACGCATCCAGCGACCAATCCACTACACAAGTTTCCAGTCTCTGTTCGTTCGCTACTGGGACTATGTCAAGGCGCTTCCAAAGGAAGAGCAGATCGGCGAAGTGACCACAATAGTCTCGGATCATCCCGAATTGGCAAATGAGGAGGCTATTCATAGAGCGGCACGAGTGAACCTTCGAAGGATGCTTTCCGAAATGACTGCGAGAAAGATATTTCTGCATGGTGCAGTAGTTCGGTGCGACCACTGCCTCGTTTCATTGTGGTACCACGTAGACGAACTCAGGAGCATTGTCACGTGCAGAGGGTGCAGGAAAGAGCTTCCTCTCTCGGCGGAAATTCCGTGGTCCTATGCCTTGAATGAACTTGTGGTATCTGCTGTCCGCGACCATGGCGTGGTTCCCGTAATCAGGACCGCCTTTCGTCTGTTCGAGGGGAGCCGCGAGTGCTTTTGTTTCCTGCCAGGTATCGAAATTCGGGATTACAGGACAAACCCCGAAGCCCACATTTGCGAACTTGATTTGGTCTGGATACGCGATGGCGAGTTCGGTATAGCCGAGGTCAAGCGAACAGCAAAAAAGCTATCAGTCAGCGACAAACTTGTGAAGATACTGGGCGCCGCTCGGCCTAATCGCTTCCTGCTATCCAGTCCGCTCGGAACAGTCGACGAAATGAATGCGGCTCATTCAATCGTCCGGTCCTCACTCGACCTTAACATAGCCGTAGACTGTTGGGGCATGGATGCAATTGAGCGTTCACGCTACGTTGGCTGGAATACGTTCGCGTACTCGATGTTTGGATGAGGCCGACTCTCGGCTCACGGCCCGTTCTCTCTCAGCGACGAAAGGTGACGATGAGTGCTGTCGAACCAGTGCCTCCACCCACACCAAAGGAAAGCCTTGCTGACGCGTCTTCCGCAGTTGATGCGTGGGACGCGAGCATCGGCGCCTCCGCCCTGCGGAAGGCCAGCTTGCGGCTGATTCCGCTGATCGGGATTGCTTACGGGGTGGCGTATACGGATCGCGTGAACATTAGCTTTGCGGCGCTGCAGATGAATCGCGATTTGCATTTCAGCGCTTCGAGCTACGGGCTGGGGGCGGGGCTTTTTTTCCTGAGCTATGCGGCTTGCGAGATTCCGTTGACCATAATTCGGCTGTAATCAATGGAAAAATGAGCGCCATTAAGAACCCGGCCGAGAGAGAGGATCGATATGGGAATCGGGTCAGAGACGAAGCTGTTTTTGAATGTTCGACGAAACATCCACGTGCGGAATTATTCTCGGTGGTTCCAAGAGGAGATAAGATTAAGCCTGCAAAATGAAAGAGCCACCCGTTGAAGGTGGCTCTTTCACCTTTGCCAGAAAGTCGAGCGACTCGCCCGGGTAACGTCGTTCTAGTCCGGCAGCACCAGCCGCTCCACAAAAGTGTGGCATACGCCTTCAGAATTGTCAAGAAAAAATCAATCAAACCCATTGTTTTTATGTACTTAGGGGGGGCACGGCGATCGAACCTAGCGCGATTCAGAGATCGGCCTTTGTGGTGCTCAAAAGGGTGTGGGGTTAGATTCCCGAACTGACAATGAGCGAGGAGGTCTAGAGGAATTCAAGGTCGAAAATTCCCACCCTTGCAAAAGGCGCAAGGATGGGGCACCCGGCGGATTCCCGGCTGGACCGCTCGCTGGGAAACCTCGAATGTTGGATCACACCGTTCCGCGGCTACAAAACCTCCGATAATTTCGTCTTTCGATCTGTAGCATTGATAATTTCATTTGGTTCGAAAAAGGGTGATCGTGTTAGTGTTGCGTCTGGTGGGCAGCTAACCGTTATGAAGCGGGTGCGCCTGCCAGACATCTGTAGCGACCTCATGGCGGATTGCCGTGCCCGCGCTGCCGAAATTCTTTCAGAGAATAAGGCGGGTACAAATGAACCAGATCATCCAACACAAAAAACAGGCCGCGGTTGATCTCGATGAGCTCGGCCTTCCTGTTTTCGACCTTTCCGCATGGAATCAGGCAAAGGGTGAGGCGAGGATCGCGCAGGCACGCCGCTTCATCCGGCTTTGCCAGCGCCACGGTTTTCTTTATCTTATCGGCCATGGCGTTCCCGATACCTTCCTGTCTGGTCTTTTCGACATGTCCAAGCGCTTCTTCGCGCAGGACATGGCAGAAAAGCTGCGCATCAGTTTTCTGCTTACCGGAGGGAATAGCGGTTACATTCCGCCGGATTCGGAAGTCACGGACAAGACAACCAAGGGTGACCTCAAAGAATCCTTCGCCATGGGCCATCGCATCCCGGATTTGAATCCGAATCTGGCGATCGCCGAGAAGCTCACGACCCCAAATCTGTGGCCGGATAAGGTGCCAGCCTTTCGGCCAATCGTAGAGGGTGCGGTAGACGCGTTTCGAGACGTCGCAAAACAAACTCTGGCGATCACCGCGCAGGGCCTGGGTGGTTCCGAAGACTTCTTCAACGACAAAATCAGTCGCCCCATCGCGACTCTCCGACTGAACCGCTACCCTACCCAGGATCCGAGCGACGATACGGCTGTTGGTATTGGCTGCCATACGGACTCGGAGTGTATGTCTTTGTTGGCACAGGACAATGTCGGGGGCCTGCAAGTCATTTCGCCTGGAGGAATGTGGCGCGATGCGACGCCCCTTCCCGGCGCGCTGTTGTTTATCGTCGGCGAGCAACTCACTCGTTGGACCAATGGCGCGCTGAATCCCACCCCGCACCGTGTGGTCAACCGGACCGGCCGCGAACGTTATTCCGCGAACCTGTTCTTCACGACGGACGTCGACGCGCCCGTCGGCGTCATCGATGGTATTCTGCAGCACGGCGAGGAGCCGCGCTTCCCGTCGGAATTGGTCGGCGACTGCGTCGCCCGCCGGATCAAGGAAGTGTACGTACGCGACCCTGCCGCCTTGGCACCGGCGGCGCGTTGATGGAGATGCCGGATGCGAGCCGCGACACCGCAGCCGTGCATCCGGCTCAATAGGTTGAGGAAAAAGTCAGTCATTTTGTCATTCCGAGCGGAGCGAGGAATCTCTCCTGCTGTTGCGCCTATGAAAAGAAAGAGAGATTCCTCGCTTCGCTCGGAATGACAAAATGGTTGTGGGACTTTTTCCGCAGCCTGTCGATACAGCTGATATCGCCCCAGCCGTCTGTTGGCGGGGCAATGATTCGAGTAGCAAGAAAATACGGGCGTTCCGAACACCCCACTTTTGAAACGCGCGGCCCGTCTATTTTCTTTGCGTCGCACGTCCCTTTCAACGCACTTTCGAAGAAATCGTGTGGGGTTCCGGCGTGATTGGATTGAAGGACGAAGAGCGAATGTTTCGAACGGCGCCCGGTGAGGGCGCACTGAGGAGTTGCGTTCAAAGCGGCACGCAAGAACGCCATCACCCGTCCCCCTTCATGTCCCAGAACCGACGCGGCAGGGAGTTCAGCCGCCGCAGATTCCTCCATGGCGCCCTTGCCACGACCGTCGCGGCCGCCATGGCCGGCTGCACCTCGCACGGCAACACGCGGACTGACGAAAACTATCTCAACCTCCAAGCCGCCTGGATCAATGACGCTGAGTTCATCGGCTACTTCGTCGCCCTCGACAACGGCTACTACAAGGCCGAAGGGATCGATTTCGACTTCGCGACCGGCGGACCCGACGTGATCCCAGAGAGCCGGCTGATCTCCGGCAAAGCCGATGTCGCCCTCACCATTATCGAAACCACCGTTCACGCAATCGCCGATCAGGGCGCCAAATTCAAGATCATCGGCGCTCAATTCCAGAAAAGCCCATTGGGTGTAGTAAGCCTGGCATCCAGGAACATCAGACGCCCGGAGGACTTAATCGGCAAGACCCTTGCCTGCCCTCCAGTCAATCTTGTCACCATTAAATCTATATTAGGGATGCACAAAATACCTGAAGCGAGTGTTCGAATTGTTCCCTATCAGTATGACCCCACACCGTTGATGGTCGGCAATATTGACGCTTCCATCGATTTCTGCGACGACGTGCCTTACACGATCGAACACGGCGGCAAGCAACCTAATTTCTTCCTGCTGTACGATGCCGGGTTCACCATCGGCAACGATTATGTCGTAACAACCGAAGAAACGATCGCCAAGAAGCGAGGCGCGCTGGTCCGGTTCTTGCGCGCGAGCCGGAAGGGTTGGGACGAGAATTTCGCCAACGTCGAGACGTATCCCCCGAAATTTGCGGGTACCTGGTTCAAAGGCACTGGGCGCACGCTGGAGAATGAGATCTTCTTCAACGGAGCGGAGAAACCGTTAATCCAGGCGCCGGGCGGCGTCTTCTCCATGAGCGAGGAGTGGATTGCGAAGAACGTAGAGGCGTTGCAGCGCGTCGGCATCAAGGCCACCCGCCAGATGTTCGACACTAGCCTACTGGCGGAAGTCTGATGGGAGCCGATCCGGGCCGAGCTTTGATTGCGTCGCCGTCCAACGGGTCGTCCAGTCCGGCGACGGCGGCCTTGGCGCCAACGGTCGACGTGCTCGTCGACCACGTCGAGAAATCCTTCGTCGCAAATGGCGGCAAAGTTGTCACCGCGCTTGACAAGGTCTCGACCACGATCCTGCGCGGCGAATTTGTGGCGCTGATCGGACCGTCCGGTTGTGGGAAGTCGACGTTGTTGCGCCTCATCGCCGGCTTGGACGAGCCCACCGAAGGCATGGTCCGGGTGCGCAGTGAATCTCCCAAAACTTTTTGCGCAAGGGGCGAACTGGGCATCGTTTTTCAAGACCCCGCGCTGCTGCCTTGGCGTTCTGTGCGCCACAACGTCGCGCTGCCGCTCGAGGTGCTTGGCCGGCCCGTCAAGCCAGCCGCGGCGCATATCCAGAGCCTGATCGAAATGGTCGGATTGAAGGGGTTTGAAGACGCCCTCCCTGGCCAGCTTTCCGGCGGCATGCGTCAGCGCGTCGCGATCGCCCGCGCCTTGGTCACAAACCCTTCCTTGATTCTGCTGGATGAGCCGTTCGGCGCGCTGGATCAGATTCTTCGCCGGACGATGAACCTCGAACTACAGCGGATTTGGCTGCGCGAGCTGACCACCACTCTGCTGGTCACGCACGCTATTGAGGAGGCGGTGTTCCTGGCCGATCGCGTCATCGTGATGCAGGCAAACCCCGGCCGGATCGTGGAAGAGGTGATCATCCCGTTCCCGCGACCGCGTGACGAATCCCTGTTCAGCGACCCGAAGTTCCACCAGAGGTGCGATCGGCTGGCCAGCCTTCTGCACGGCGGCGAGGAGCACTGACGTGACCCGCTTGCTACGCACGGCCCTGGCCATCCTAGTCGTTCTCGCCCTTTGGGAAGCGGCGGCTCGCGCCGGTGTATTGGGTGGCCGCGTCGTGCCGGCGCCCAGCGGGATTCTCTTCGACTGGTGGACGCAGCGCGCCGACTATGCGCTGCATATCGCGGCCACCGCCAAGGCGGCGGCCCTAGGTTTCCTGATCGGCAACGGTGTCGCGATCCTTTGCGCGGTCTTGTTCATTTTGGCACCATCCATCGAGAGGCTGAGCCGAGGCGTCACGATCACGCTGTTCGCGGTCCCAGCCATTACCATCGGCCAGGTTCTGGTCGTGGCCTATGACGGGATCGTGCCGCAGGTAGCGCTTTCCGCAATCTGCGTCTATTTCCCAACAATGGTCGCCACCCTGATCGGGCTCAGAGAAATCGATCCCCGGGCAAGTGATGTCGTCCGAGTCTACGGGGGAGATTCTTTATGCATCCTGAGGTACGTGCGGCTGCGGGCAGCGCTCCCAGGTCTGCTCGCTGGTTTGAAAGTAGCGGCTCCCGCCGCTCTGCTCGGCGCCATCCTCGCCGAATTCGGCTCCGGCTCGCGCTGGGGGCTCGGAACTTTCCTGCTCGGCTCGCTTGGCCAAGCCAACGCCGCCCGGCTGTGGGGTATCGGTCTGTCAGCCACCGCCGTCGCGGCATTGGGGTATGCGATCTTTGCCTTGGGGGCGCGGCGAGTGCTCGGGGCCACGCTCTCGGTCACTCTCGCCGCCAACAGCGCGCCAGACCGCCTCGGCTCCTATCGCCTCGGCCGACCTGGGCAGCGGGTTCTGATGGCGATCGGCGCGCTGGCCCTGCCTTTCGTCGTTTGGTGGGCGGCCCCGCGCATTCTGGGATTGAACCCGATCATCGCTCGCGATCCGATCGACACGTTCCACTACCTCGCATTAGACAACGGGGCCGCCACGGCTCGAGCAGCGCTCCTCAGCGCACTCTCTTCGACGCTGCCCGCCGCCGGGCTCGGTCTCCTGCTTGGCTTGGCTGCAGCGTTCCTTCTGGCTTCTCTCTCAGTGCTTCGTCCAGAACTTGCACGGTTGCTGTTGCCACCGTCCTTGGTGCTGCAGACCATGCCTCTTGTCGCCCTGACGCCGATGATCGTTTTGATCTTTGGCCGCGATTTGGCGGCCATGCTCGCCGTGACCATAACGGTGGTCTTCTTTCCAGCGTATGTGACACTGGCCCAAGGCTTCTCCCTGACGCCGCCCGCCGCGTTGGACGTGGTGCGATGCTACGGCGACCGTCCGGTCAAGTCCCTGCTTCTTGTGTCCGTACCGTTCTCCCTGCCTTACGTATTTGCAGCCGCCAGGTTGGTTGCTCCCCGCGCTCTCCTCGGAGCGATGATCGCGGAATTTCTGGCCACGGGCACCGGCCTTGGACAACTCCTCAACGCGTCGCGTGGTCAGCTCGACTACGGGATGATCTGGGCGACGGCGTTCGCCAGCGTCGTAGTCGCCATTCTCGCTTATCAAGCGGTCGGGCTAGTCGAACGCCTGGCAACCTCTGGCCGAGAGAGCTGAGCGATGAACGCGCGCCGCGATCTAGTCGGCTACGCCGGTGCCCCGCCCCAGGCCAATTGGCCGGGCGGGGCCCGCATCGCCGTGCAATTCCTATTGAACTACGAGGAAGGCGGCGAGAACTGCGTTCTCAATGGCGACGAGGTATCCGAGTCGTCCACGTCCGATTTGGTCGGCGTCCCGGCCGTAGTTGGTGCGCGAAACATGGAAGTGGAGAGCCTCTACGAATACGGCTCGCGGGCTGGATTCTGGCGACTGCGCAACTTGTTCGGCAGTCGCGGCGTGCCCTTGACGGTTTTCGGCGTAGCCATGGCCATGGAGCGGAACTCTGCCGCCGTCGACGCCATGATGGAGGCCGGCTGGGAAATCGCGAGCCACGGCTACCGCTGGATCAACTACCAGAAGGTGCCCGAAGCCATAGAGCGCGAGCACATCGCCAAGGCCATCGAGATCCAGACCCGGCTGACCGGTCAGAGGCCGCTTGGTTGGTATCAGGGCCGTACAAGCCCCAACACCGCCCGCCTCGTGGTGGAAGAAGGCGGTTTCATCTACAGCGCCGACAGTTACGCCGACGACTTGCCCTACTACGACACCAGCTTCGGCAAACCGCAACTGATCGTACCTTACACGCTCGACGCCAACGACATGAAGTTCGTGGCCCTGAACGGCTTCACCAACGGAGGTCAATTTTTCGATTACCTCAAGGACTGCTTCGACGTCCTCTACGCCGAGGGTGAAGTCGCCCCCAAGATGATGACGGTCGCCTTGCACTGCCGCATCACCGGGCGGCCGGCGCGCGCGGCGGCTGTTGCCCGTTTCTTCGATTACGTTCAGAGGCACGACCGGGTCTGGGTGGCACGACGCATTGACATCGCCCGCCACTGGCTGGCCGAGCACCCGTTCGCCGGGCCAGTGCGATGAGCCTCGACAAGGGCGAAGCCTTCGTCGACGGTGCCGCGCAGCTCAGCGTTCATGGGAGGCCTCGCGGGCAAATTTACCGCAAGGCGAAATTCACTCACAATTATGAATTTGCCTGTCTGGTTCCCCGAGAGTAGGTCAGGCAGGTCGATACTGGTTTACGCGCTCCGCGTGGTACTCTCTCCCCGCATTCCGGGCGTCGTGCCATAATTCTATTGCTCTTCACCTAAGCTATAAATGAGGTTATGGAAAAAGTTCGGTCGGGAGTGGTTTCAGTAGCACAGCCACTCTTGGCTGTGCGGTTCTGTGGGGCGCGCGGACGCCACTGATTTGACGACGATCGAGAAAACCGCACAGCCAAGAGTGGTTGTGCTACTTGAAGCGAAAGGCTACGATGAGCGCTGTCGAGCAAGTGCCTCCTCACACACCAAGCAGCAGCCTCGCTGACGCATCTTCTGCTTTGCAAAAAAGGGACGACAGCATCGGAGCTTCCGCGCTGCGCAAGGCCAGCTTGCGCCTCATTCCGCTGATCGGCATCGCTTACGGCGTGGCGTATACGGATCGCGTGAACATTAGCTTCGCGGCTCTGCAGATGAATCGCGATTTGCACTTCAGCGCTTCGAGCTACGGGCTGGGCGCGGGGCTTTTTTTCCTGAGCTATGCGGCTTGCGAGATACCGTCGAATCTTTTGCTGTACCGCTTCGGCGCGCGGCGATGGATCGCGCGGATCATGTTCACCTGGGGTTTTCTTGCGATGGGCATGATGCTGGTGAAAACGCCGCTGGAATTTTACGCGGTGCGGTTTTTACTGGGCATGGCCGAAGCGGGGTTCTTTCCTGGAGTGGTCTACTACCTGAGCCAGTGGTTTCCAGCGAGCGTGCGCGCGCGGACGGTCAGCCGGTTTTACGTGGCGCTGCCGCTCAGCTCGGTGTTCATGGGAGCCCTCGCGGGCGCGCTGCTCGGTCTTCAGGGGAGACTGGGGCTGGCGGGCTGGCAATGGCTGTTTCTGGCGGAGGGATTTCCGGCGGTGATTCTCAGCGCGATATTTCTGGCTTATCTGCCGAATACGCCGGGCGAAGCCAAGTGGCTCACCAGCGCGGAGCGCGACTGGCTGATCGAGCGGCTGCGGGCGGACAACCAATCGATCGGGGAATCCGTGGGGGCCGCGGGCGGCGGCCAGCGGCACGGCGAAGGCGAAGGGGCGTGGAGCGCCATATTGAATCCGCACGTGTGGCAGCTCGGTATGTTTTTGTTGTGCATCTACATTGGCTTCTATGCGTTTTCGTTTTCGGCGCCGGTGCTGATTCAGCAGGCCACGGGGCTTAGCAATACGAATGTCGGCTTCGCGATTGCGGTCATGGGAATTCTGGGTGCGCTCGGGCTGGTGCTGAACGGGCAACACTCGGATCGCGGGGGCGAGCGCTACTTGCACCTCATCGTGCCATGCGTGTTGATCGCCGCGGCGTTTGTCGTGGGCGGGCTTACGGTCGCGCCGGTATTCGCCATCCCGGCGTACGCGATCATCTTCGTCGCGTTCAATGCCACGGCAGGGCCCGCGTGGGCCATCGCTTCAAGCTTTCTTACGGGCAGGTCCGCGGCCGCGGGGATCGCCACCGCGAACACCATCGCCATTGTGGGAGGTTTTCTAGGGCCCTATTGGATGGGGCGCGCAAAGGATTTCACGGGGAATTATCAGACTGGGCTTTTAACGCTGGCCGTCCCGGCGTTCGCCGGCGTTGGCATTTTGCTTTCAATGCGGCAACAGGCGGCACGCGCCAAATAGCGCAGACTCAAGTAGCACAGACTTCAGTCTGTGGATTTCCAATTGATCTTGGCTGGCGCGCGCGGCCTGGAGTCGCTGACGAAAACCCACAGACTGAAGTCTGTGCTACTGGGGCGGCATCGGGCGCTGGTGGATGATCATCCAGTTCGCACCGAATTTATCGCGGAGCATGGAGAAGCGGTGCGCGAAAAACGTTTCGGCCATGGGCATGAAAATTTCGCCGCCGTCGGCGAGCGCGGCATGAAAGCGCTCGGCTTCTTTATCGCTGGTAACGCTGAGGGAAAGGTAGGCGCTGCGCATCGGTTGATAGCGGCTGGGCGGGGTGTCACTGGCCATTAGCGTTGCTCCGCCGATCTGAATGCGCGCGTGCAGGACGCCATTCTTCATTTCGGGCGGGATATTGGTTTGATCGGGCACCTCGCGGAATCGCGACAGCATGACGATCTTTCCGCCGAGATGCATTTCGTAGTAGTGCAAAGCTTCCTCGCAATTGCCGCCATAATTCACGTAGGTGTTAAGTTCCATACCGCGGTCCTTCCTGTGTCTTGAGTAGCACAGACTTCAGTCTGTGGGTTTCCAAATGATCTTGGCTGGCGCGAACGGCCTGGGCAGTAGTTACGAAAATTCACAGACTGAAGTCTGTGCTACTTGTATTTTGCTACTTACATCTTGTAGCGGCCGAGGTCCTCGTCGGAAAGGCCTTCGAGCCATTTGCGGAGTTCTTCGCTGGTGGATTTTTCGGAGATGGCGCTGGAAATTTTGGAGCTTTTCAGGACTTCGTCCTCGACGAAAATGGGGCAATCGACGCGGAGAGCGAGAGCGAGAGCGTCGCTCGGGCGCGAATCGATGGAAAAAATTTCGCCGTTGCGCTCGACCCAGATCAGCGCGTAGAACGTGTCGTCTTTCAAATCGTTGACGACAACTTTTTGCACGCGCACGTCGAGACCCAGGAAAACGTTGCGCAGCAAATCGTGCGTCATGGGGCGAGGAGTTTGCACTTTTTCGATTTCGAGGGCGATCGCGTTGGCTTCGTAGATCCCGACCCAGATCGGAAGGACCGCGGTGCCTTGCGCGTCCTTGAGCACCACGATGGGCATGTTCGTGACGGGGTCCATCATCAGTCCGCGGATCTTCATTTCGACTTCCATGGAACCCTCCCCGGACGCAGGATGTGGACTACGCTACTGATAACATTTCGAGCCCGCTGTGAGTGCCTGCCTTTTTGCCTGCCCTACATGCCCGCCCTTTTTATCTGTCCGAGCGAAGCGAGCAATCTCTCTTGCTTTTCCGGGCTCCGAACCATAGAGAGATTCCTCTCTTCGCTCGGAATGACAAAAAGACCGCCAATCACACCACATGCTCGCCAATGAGACAATTCGGGCTGGAGCTCGTCACTTCCACTGGGACATATTCTCCCAGAAGGTTCTCCTCGGGCGAAGTAAAATTTAAAATCCGGTTGCTCGAACAGCGACCCGACCACTGGCCCGGACGCCGCGAGCCTCCGTCGACAAGCACTTCAAATGTTTGTCCGACGAGCGTTTCGTTGCGCGCGCGCTGAATTTCGCGCTGGCGATCGATCACGAGAGCGAGGCGCCGGCCCTTCTCTTCCTCGGGAATGGCGTCGGGCATGTGCTGCGCCGTGGTGTTGGGGCGCGGCGAATATTGGAACGCGAACACACCGTCATATTGCGCGGCGTCCAGCAAGGAAAGCGTCTCCTCGACGTCGCCTTCCGTCTCGCCGGGAAAACCCACGATGATGTCTGTGGTGACACTGATCGGGCGGCGCGCCGCGCGGATCATCGCGATTTTTTCGAGATACTCCTCGCGCGTGTAGGTCCGCAGCATTTCGCGCAAAATGCGCGTCGAACCCGACTGCACGGGCAAGTGCACGTGGTCGCACAACTCGGGCACTGCGTCGATGGCCTCGACAATATCGCGCCCGAAATCCCGCGGATGCGAAGTGGTGAAGCGCACACGGCGAATCCCTGGAACCGCCGCCACGGCCACCAGCAACTCCGCGAAAGACATGCGCTTTGCCGACGGATCGAAATAGGAATTCACGGTCTGCCCGAGGAGCTGAATTTCCGAGTAGCCCGCATCGGCCAGCCAGCGCACTTCTTCCAGCACGGATGCGCTCGCGCGGCTGCGCTCCGGCCCGCGCGTGAATGGGACGACGCAATAGGAGCAGGCCTTGTCGCAGCCCTCGATGATCGTCAGATACGCGCGAAAGGGATTGTCGCGCCGAGTAATTTCCGTTTCAAATGTCTCGTCGGTATCTTTATCCAAACCCATCACGCGGCGGTTTCCGGATTCCAGTTCCGCAAGCAAGCCGGGCAGCTTGCTGTAGCTGGCCGAGCCGCACACCAGGCGCACCCAGGGAGAGCGCTCGAAAATTTCTTCTCCCTCTTGCTGTGCCACGCAGCCCAGGACGCCGATTATTTTTTCCTCGCCGGGATATTTCCGGTATGCCCCGAGGCGCGAGAAAATTTTCTGAGCGGCTTTTTCGCGAATGCTGCAGGTGTTATAGAGGACCAGCCTAGCCGCATCGATCGTTTCCACTTGCCGGTAACCGCGGCCGAGGAGCACGCCCGCCACCTTCTCGGAATCGTGGACGTTCATCTGGCAGCCGAACGTCTCAATGTAGAAGGTATTATCTCCCGAGGCGGCAGCCGAAAGCGCGACGGCGCGTGCGGGCAAAGCGCCGTTCGAGCCGGCCAGGGAGTCCAGACGAATATCGAATGGCTGCGTCATCGGCTGCGCTTCCATCATATCACACTCATTTCCGGGGGATTGGCGGCGCGAAAAACAAGAGCCACAACACAGAGAACACAGAGTGCACGGAGAAAAGCGGAGAGAGACAAAACGCCGCGACGTCTCGGTTTTCTCCTCTTTTTTCGGCGTTCTCTGTGTTGAGCTTTTTCTTCCGGCGCGCAACGTTTCCATCCGCAATACATCGTAATACGATGTATGATGCTTACGGGGCACAATCAAGCACTTTCGCTCTCGTTATCGTTTGACCGCGTTTTGAGCGTGTGCTAGCGTGCCCGTAGGGGTCATAGACCTGCCCCCCGAGGGGGAAACTATTCCGTTCTTTGCGATTTTGCTTTACGCTGGCCAACTGGATACGCTGATCGAGCAAACGGGCTGGGTTGCCCGCGTCGTACTAGGGATGCTCCTTCTATTTTCTCTTTTTTCCTGGGCGCTCATCTTTCAAAAACTCGCCATGTTTTCGCGCATCGGCCGCCAGACGGCCCTGTTCCTGCGTATCTTCCGCGCGAACCGAACTCTTCCCGACCCGAGGCAAATGGGCGGCGGCGGTTCTCCGCTCGAAAATGTGTACAGCGCGGGTTACCGCGAGATCGAAAACCAGGTGCGCTCTGGAAATCCGAACAGCAAAATCACGAGCCTCAATGCGGTTACGGTAAGCATGCAACTGGCTGCCGGAGATGAAGTCCGCAAGGTGGAAAGCTACATGCCGTGGCTCGCGACGACGGGATCGGTCACGCCATTCATAGGACTTTTCGGCACCGTGTGGGGCGTCATGGACGCGTTCACTGGATTGGGGACGGCGGGGGCCGCGAGCTTGCGCGCGGTCGCGCCGGGCATCGCCGAGGCGCTGATCACGACGGCGGCGGGCCTTTTTACCGCAGTTCCCGCCGTGATCGCCTACAACCATTTTTTGCACAATATCAGGGATCTCAGTTCGCGCATGGATAGTTTCGCGCTGGAAGTCACGGCCGTCGTCGAGAAAATGTATCCGGGGCAGCGCGGGTAAAGGATGGAAGGGCAGGCAGAAAGCCTTAACACAGAGGACGCAGAGGGCACAGAGAAAAAGATGAGAAGCCACTCCCAAACTGAAATTCTTCACTTGTTTTTCTCTGTGTCCTCTGTGTCCTCTGTGTTAATGCTTTTGCCTTTTTGATTACGAAGATGCCACAACTAGCTCGCCAAACCGGGACTTCCCTTTCGGAGATCAACATCGTCCCCTTCGTGGACGTGATGCTGGTGCTCCTCGTGATTTTCATGATCACGGCGCCGATCCTGCAGTCCGGCATCGAAGTGGACGTCCCGAAAACGAAAACGGTGAAAGAAATTTCCGAATCGCGCGTGGTCGTTTCGATCGATCGCGCGCAACGCATCTATATCGGCGACGACCCCGTCAACATCCATGAATTGGGTGACAAGGTCCACGCCCAAATGCATAATCCGCAGGGAGACGCGGTTTATCTCCGCTGCGATAAGACGGTGCCGTTCGGCGCCTTCGCTCTGGTTGTAGACACGATGCGCCAATCCGGCATCCAAAATATTAGCGTCGTAACGGAGCCGCTCGACGATACTCCGCACTGATCCTTATGGCTTATGCCCCTCCCCATCCCGGCGCCGGTGGCTTGAAGAAGCCTTTCTTCTGGTCTCTCATTTTTCACACCCTGCTGTTTGGTTCGCTGACCGTTTCCACCATCTATTCGCATCGCGGCGACATGTGGGGCAGCGCGGGAGGCGACGGCGCGGTCTCCGTTGGCCTGGTCGCCAAGCTGCCTGGAATCATGCTGCCTCGCCCCGACGCCGTAACCCAGAGCCAGACGGTGGACACCACCAAAGGTCTCTACAAGGAAGAGCCGAAGCCCAAGCCCGAAGAGGTCCCGCCCGACGTAAAAAAGATTCCGGAATTTACCAAGGAAAAGGCGCCCCACTACATCACTCGCCCATCCAAGGTTTTCGAGGATAAAACTCCGCCGCCGACGAATGCGGTTCCCTACGGACAGGGAGGCTCCCCGGCGCTGCCCTACTCGTCGTTCGCGATGAATGGCCCGACGCAAGGCGGCATGGGTTTCTCAGGCCCCGGCGGCGGCGATTTCTCCGGAAAATTTCCTTCCTATGTGGATGCCGTGCGCAACCGCATCAGCAGCAATTGGCTGCAGTCCACAGTGGACCCGACGGTGCGCTGGGCCCCTCGATCGAGTTTTTCGTTTCAAGTCTTGCGCGACGGGACGGTGACCAACGTTCAGATGACGCAATCCAGCGGAAACCGCTCCGTGGACAACTCGGCCTTGCGCGCCATTTTGAGCTCCAGCCCAATGTCGCCTCTGCCATCGAATTATTCGGGCAACAGCGTGACCGTCGAATTCTGGTTCGACTTCCGCCGTTAGAATTCATGGGGATGAAAGAATGATGGAAAGATTAAATAAAAGTTTTGCAAAAAGAAACAAGACAAAGCCACCCGCCGAACGCGCCGCGGGTATATTTTCCCATCTAAATCCGTATCTGTGTGTATCCGTGTTCATCTGTGGTTGCCTTTTCCTTCTTTGTGCCGCGCCCGCGCCCGCGCAGGATTGGTTCAAGACCGGTACCGGCCTTGGCGTTTCCAAAGCCCGCGTTGGCGTGGCCGATTTTGCCACCAAGGACACCCCTTCTCAGCCCCTGGCCGTGCTCTTTAGCGACGTCGTGCGAAATGACCTGGAATACAGCGGCATCCTAGACCTGGTGAGCAAGAGTTTCAATCCTTTGCAGACGCCCGCAGCGCCCGCGGAAGTAGATTACAAGGCCTGGTCCGGCGCGCCCGCTTCGGCGCAACTGCTCGCCTTCGGCGCCTTCACCGTCAATGGCAGCAACGTGGAAATCCAAGCTTGGCTAAATGATGTCCGCGATGCTTCCCTGCCTCCGGTGATTGGAAAGGTGTACCGTGGCGAGGCCACCGACGCGCAGGTCCGCACCTTCGCGCACCAATTCGCCGATGAAATCATCGGAAAACTTTCCGGTGGCTTGCCGGGAATCGCCAGCACCCAGATCGCCTTCGTCAGCAACCGCAGTGGCAACAAGGAAATCTGGGCCATGGACTATGACGGCGAAAACCAGCACCAGCTCACGCAGACACATACCATTGCCCTCACGCCGCGCTGGTCCCCCGACGCCACGCGCATCGCCTTCACCTGTTACGCGCAGCCGGGCACCGGCAGCGTTTTGTCCGCGCAGATTTGCGTTTATTCCACGGCGAGCAATCACTTGATTTCCTGGCCGCGCTTCCGGGGCACGAATTCTTCGCCCTCCTGGTCGCCCGACGGCTCGCAACTCATGTTCATGTCCAGCATGTTGGGGAATCCCGAATTGTTCATCACGGATGCATCCGGACAGCGCCCCAAGCGCCTTACGTATTCGAATGGGGCCAATACGTCTCCGTCCTGGAATCCGAAGACGGGCCAGCAAGTGGCCTTCGTAAGCGACCGCGGCGGCATCCCACAGCTCTACACCATGAACGCGGACGGCTCCAGCCAGGCCAAAGTGGATCTGCCCGACATGGGCTACGTGATCGATCCGGCGTGGTCTCCCAACGGCCAGTTGCTGGCCTTCAGTTGGCGCCGCCCAAACGGGAATTATGATATTTATGTGATGGAAATCGTTACGCGCCAGCTCGTCGAATTGACGCGCGACGTCGGCCGCAACGAGCGTCCCAGCTGGGCCCCGGATGGGCGCCATTTGATTTTCGAATCCACGCGCACGGGAACGCGGCAAATTTGGTCCATGCTGGCCGACGGGACGCAGGCACGCCAGCTAACCAAACAGGGACAGAACGAATCCCCCAACTGGTCGCCCAAATGAGGCGCTCGGAGGCGAAGACGGCGGATTCCAATCATCCCAGGTTCTACAGCTCAAGTTCGGGTTTGCAAGTACCACCGAAGCTCAAGTAAATTGTCAAAGGAGGAAGAAGAAGAAAGATGCGGACACGTACGCACGCCAGGATTCTGTTCGGTGCTTTGCTCGCGATCCTCGCACTGAGCGCGGCTTGTAAGAAGCCTGCGCCCCAGGCGCCACCTCCACCCCCACCGCCTCCAGCGGCGCCGCCGGCAAAACCGACTGCGAATCTGCAGGCCTCTCCCACCATCATCCAGAGAGGCGATTCGGTCACGTTGACCTGGTCCTCGACCAATGCAACCTCACTGAGCCTGTCGCCCGCAATCGGCAACGTATCGGCGGAAGGCACTCAGCGCGTGACTCCCTCGGATTCGATTACTTATACTTTGACCGCGACCGGGCCGGGTGGTTCGGCCGACGCCAACGTGCACATCACCGTCAGCGCCCCGCCTCCGCCTCCAAGGGCAGCCGAGCCCTCGCTGCAGGAGCTGTTTGACAAGGAAGTGAAGGACGCTTTCTACGACTTGGATAAAGCGGATATCCGAGCGGACGCTCGCGACGCACTCTCGCAGACCGCTCAGTTCCTGCGTTCGTATCCGCAACTCAAAGTCGCCATTGAAGGCCATTGCGACGAGCGCGGTTCCACCGAGTACAATCTAGCTCTTGGGGACCGCCGAGCCGCCGCAGCCAAACAATTCCTGGTTTCACTGGGAATTTCGGCCGACCGGATGCAAACGGTCAGCTACGGCAAAGAACGCCCCTTCTGCTCTGCTTCCACCGAAGAGTGTTGGCAGCAGAACCGCAGGGCGCATATCGTCATGGCGAAGTAGCCGGAATCAACCTCCGGGGTTCGCTTGCCTATCGTGGCGGCAGGCGAGCCCCGGAGAAATTTTAAGAACAAACGAGGAGTCCCCCCTCGGAGGAGGAACACCTTGCGAATACGATGGATTCTGTTTTTTGGCGCGGCAATGCTCGCCGGAGCTCTGGGCGGTACCTTGTTCGGACCTGCGCCCGCAGGCGCCGTGGCGCGCGAGATTATCGAACTGCAGACCGGCGTGACCCAGCTGATCCAGGGCCAGCAGAGCATGCAAACCGAGATCACGCAAAACGCGGCCGTGCAGCGCACGCTCATCGAGCAGTCGCTGGACGCCGTGAATAAACTCAACACGTCCATGTCCGCCGTGCAAAAAACCACGCAGGATTTCTCGGCCGCTTCCGGCGCGCGCCTGGACACCATGGGCACGCAGGTGCAAGGCCTCTCGGATAACGTGGGCGACCTGCAAGCGCGCATGGGAAAGCTCGATCAAAAACTCACGGACATCCAAAACACGCTGCAAAGCGTGGATTCCAAATTGGCTGCTCCGGCGCCACCCGCAGGATCAGCGCCCCCCGCCGCGATGATGCCCCCGAGCGCAACGCCAGGTGCAGGACCGGGTGGGCCAACGCCTACGATCGCGGGCGGCCCACCGTCATCCACGCCCCCCGCCTCCGCGGACGTGCTGTATTCCAACGGACTCCGGGACATCAACGGAAAGCATTACGATCTGGCCACGCAGGAATTTCAGGACTACATGAAGTATTACGGTGACACGGACCTGGCTTCCAACGCCCAATTCTATCTTGGCGAAGTCGCCTTCATGCAAGGCCAGTTTCAAGTGGCGCTCGACGCCTACAACAGAGTGATCGAAAATTATCCGAAGAGCTTCAAGACGGCCTCGGCCCGCATGCGAAAAGGCTACTGCCTGTCCGAACTGGGCCAAAAAGCCTCGGCCGTTCGCGAGCTGCGCGCCGTCGTTCGCCTCTATCCCGGTACGGACGAAGCCAAGCGCGCCGCCGCCAAGCTAAAGGAAATGGGCGCGACCGCGGGATAGTGACCCGTGGTTCTTTCTCTGTGCCTTTCCGCCTTTCTCTGTTTTTCTCTGTGTTAGGTTTTTTTGCGTCAGCCATTTCGACGTTCAAAATCCGCCGCCCGAAATTTGCGCCCCGCTCGCGCCCGTGTTATCTTCCTCAGACAACTGGAGAAAACCGATGTCCGTCAATAAAGTGATTCTCGTGGGCCGTTTGGGCAAAGATCCGGAGACACGCTATACCAGCGGAGGCCAGCCAGTCTGCCATTTTTCGATGGCCACCGACGAAACCTACAAGGACAAGAACGGCGAGCGCCAAAAGCGCACCGAGTGGCACCGGATCACCATCTGGGGCAAACAAGCCGAAATTGCCCAGCAATACCTGAAGAAGGGTGCGCAGATTTATCTGGAAGGCAGCATTCGATCGGGCGAGTGGACCGATAAAGAAGGTCAGAAGAAGACCAGTTACGAAATAAATGCTTCCGTCTTCCGCATGCTCGGCTCCAAGCAGGATTCCGGCGGGTCCAGCTACCGCACCAATTCCGCGGCTGCCGGCTCGGCGGATTTTGATTCCGGTTCATCCGCGCCATCCGAACGCGAATCGTCAGCCCCAGATGTCACGGACGAAGATATTCCGTTTTAGTAGGACGGGCTTCAGCCTGTCGGTTTTGGGTCCTTTTGAATCAATAGGTTAAATAAAAAAAACGACAGGCTGAAGCCCGTCCTACTTAGTCGTGCCCTTCGGCGGCGGCCTGCCGCCGGCGCTCGTCCATCTGGCGCAGCAACTCTTCAAACTTCGGCACTTGCTCTGGAGTGAGAATCTGACGAATCCGCTCCCGGCCTTGGTGGCGGACCTGTTCGTATTCGGGATCGAGCTTTTCGTGCAGCGCCGCGTAGTGGGCCCGCGTGTCATTCATAATGGCCTGGATTTGGGTTTGCTGATTCGGGGTCAGGTTCAAGTCGCGGGTAAACATGGCCATGGTTTGGGCAGGGCCATGGGGAGCGGTCTGGGGCCGTGCGGCTAGAACTCGTGTAGTCACCACGTAGGTTCCCAAGCTGCCAAGCGCGATCCCCAGAAGGAAGAGCACGAATACCAGCAGGACTGCCTTGCGGCTGCCTTGGTTAGCGTCCATTGTTCATCTCCGCCAGAGATTGCAGCACTTCTTCGTTGCTGACGGGGTCGGCGGGCGGCTGCGGGAAATCGCTGGCGCTCAGCTCGCTGCGAATCGAGCCCAGCGACACGTTTCGGTGCGGAGCAAATTCCACCAGATACAACGAGAGAGCCAGCAGCACCACGGCCGCCGTCAAAGACAGCCGGGAAGCCAGGAACTCGAGCGGAGCCCAGAACGCCGCGGGCGATTTCGCCCGCGCTTCTTCCCGGTGAATTCTGGCCATGACGTTCGCCAGGAACGCCTGGCTCGGTTCGCTGGCCGGCTCCCAGGCCTCGCGCAGCAGATCGCCCGCCAGCCGCGAATCATCCAACCCCGAGCGGCACTTCTCGCACGTAGCCAAGTGGCCTTCCAGTTCGGAGTCCGGCGCCCCGCCGAGGTAATCTTCCCACCGCGCTTCAAAGCTTCTACACCCAGTCGAGCTATTCGTTTTGTTAAACACCTTTTTCACTCCTCCGTTGCCTCAGCCCTTCCCGTGGAGCCGGACGCTTCTGCAACCGCTTCCGGTACATTTCCACGAGCCGGCCTCGCGCCCGAAATAGACGCACCTTCACCGTATTCACGTTTAGTCCTAGTACCTCCCCGATTTCCTCCACCGAAAACCCTTCCACTTCCTTCATGACCAGCATGATCTGGTCCTTGTCCTCGAGCTCGCCGAGCAGCCGCTCGACGAGTTGCCGCTGCTCCAGACGCCGCCCGGCGTCTTCCCGATGCGCGGCCCCGCCGTAGCCATGCTCCGGGATCGATTCGAGCTTTCGCACTTGCTCTTCGCTGAGGTCCGCTTCGTACACCAGTCGCCGCACTTTCTTCTTTCTCAGATAATCCCAGCACTCGTTGACCGCGATCTTGTACAGCCACGTCCCGAATGCCGACCGCAGGTCGAACCGCCGAATCGAAAAATACGCCTTGGCCAGCGCCTGCTGCGCCACATCCTCCACATCCTCGCTGCCTCGCAGGATACCCCCGACCACGGCAAGCACCCGATGTTGGTGGATCCGCACCAAATCCTCGTAGGCGCTTACGTCCCCGGCTTGCACCCGGCGCACGAGCGCTTTTTGCTGCTCCGCGGGCGTCAAGGCCTCCTTCTCGCCCGCCGCCTCAGCTCCGCGCGGAATCTCTGAATTTGTGACGTTTGCCATCGCTCCCCGGTTACGGATTATTCCTCCGATATCCACTTTTCCGCTTGCAGGCATTATAACTCTATGTGACAATGCCGACATGATTATCGGTGACAGGCTTCGCGCCCTGCGCGAAGACAAAAAGTACTCCCAAGGGGACATCGAAAAGCGCACCGGACTGCTTCGCTGCTATATCTCCCGCGTCGAAAATGGCCACACCGTTCCGGCCATCGAAACGCTCGAGAAAATGGCCCGCGCCCTGGAAGTCCCTCTCTACCAACTCTTCTATGACGGAGAAGAACCTCCCGTGCTGCCCAATCTTCCGAAGCGCAAAAGCGCCGACGAAATCGTTTGGGGCAGCACCGGGAAAGAGGCTCGCCTTCTGAACAAGTTTCGCAGGCTGATGGGTCGCATCGAAGATGGCGACCGCCGGCTCCTGCTTTACATGGCTCAGAAGATGGCCATCCGCTAAGTCCGGCGGATTTCCGGCCCTCGGGGACGGGCCGGACAGGCGTTCTCGGCCATACCGGCTCTCGGGCTCGAGTGGCATTGCTTTCCTTGGTCTTTTCACGACCAAAGTAATACCACCCGGGCCACAGCCAATCCATACCCATCAAGCTGTGTTTCAATCCGGTACATCCCCCGCTTTCCTCTCATCCTTCTTGACCTTCTCTTCTTTCCCTTTGCGTCTTTGCTTTTTCGTCTTTCTTCCTTCTTTCTTCCTTCTATCCCCGTCTCCCTTGAATCCCGTCTTAAATTTCAAATCTGAAATTTCAGATTTGAATTTTCAGATCTCCAAGTTCCAACCTCCAGCTCCCGCCCCTACTCCCACTCAATTGTGCTCGGCGGCTTCGAGCTAATATCGTACACCACCCGGTTAATACCACCCACTTCATTAACGATTCGAGTCGAAATCCGCTCCAGCACTTCCGCCGGAAGCCGCGCCCAGTCGGCCGTCATGGCATCTTCCGACTCGACCACGCGGACGGCCACGGTAAACCCGTAGCTTCGTTCATCGCCCATCACTCCCACGCTGCGCACCGGAAGCAGGACAGCGAACGCCTGCCACACCTTTTCATACAACCCGGCGCGACGAATTTCCTCGACCACGATCGCGTCCGCCTCGCGAAGCGGCGCGAGCCGCTCTTCCGTCACTTCTCCCAAGAGCCGCACCGCCAGCCCGGGCCCGGGAAACGGATGCTTCGTGAGCATCTCTTCTGGAAGGCCCAGCTCGCGCCCGATGCGCCGAACTTCGTCCTTGAACAGCTCGCGCAGCGGCTCGATTAGCGCAAACGGCAGATCTTTGGGAAGCCCTCCCACATTATGATGCGTCTTAATCGTCTGCGAAGGCCCGCGAACGGCCACGGATTCGATCACATCCGGATATAGAGTTCCCTGCACCAGGAACCCGGCGCGGTCCGGCCCGACGGCCAATTGGCACGCCTGCTCGTCAAACACGGCGATAAACTCGCCGCCGATCCTCTTGCGCTTGTCCTCCGGTTCCACTATTCCCTTTAGACGCGCGAGGAAACGTTCGGACGCGTCGACGCCAATCACCTGCAGCCCCATGCGGTCGCGCAGTAATTCGAGCGTCTCGCGGAATTCGTTCTTCCGCAGCACGCCGTTGTTCACGAAAATATTCGTGAGGCGATCGCCGATTGCGCGATGGACAATCACTGCGGCCACGGCCGAATCCACTCCGCCGCTCAGCGCGCAAATCGCCCGGCCATCGCCCACTTGCTTGCGGATCGATTCCACCGTCTCGGCGATGAACGCCGCGCCGCTCCATAGCGGCTGTGCGTGGCAAATATCGAAAACAAAATTGCGAAGAATTTCCGAGCCGCAATCGGTGTGCCGCACTTCGGGATGAAACTGCACGGCGTACAATTTCCGCGCCGGATCTTCGGCGGCGGACACGGCGTTGCCCGTTTCACCCGTCACATGAAAACCCGCCGGGAGCGCGCGCACGTTATCGCCGTGGCTGTTCCAGATGCGCAGCCTTTTCGGCAGCCCCGCGAACAGCGGCGAACCGTCTTTCACCAGCAATTCAGCGCGGCCGTATTCCCTGCGATCTGCGCGCTCGACTCGCCCGCCCAGATTGTGCGCCATCCACTGCAGCCCGTAGCAAATGCCCAGCACCGGAAGCCCCATGGACAAGACGCCGATGTCGCACGGCGGCGCGCCCGCGTCATACACCGAATTCGGACCGCCAGACAGCACGATGCCCACGGGATCTAATTTGCGAATCTGCTCGATACCCGCCGTGCACGGCAGGATCGCGCTAAACACTTGCTGCTCGCGAATCCGCCGCGCGATCAGTTGCGTGTACTGCCCGCCAAAATCCAGCACTACGATGCCGCCGCGCTCGCTCATTCTTCCCTCAACGTTTCCACAACACCGTCTTCACGGCAGACAATGTGCATGGACTACTGCACAACCAAGTTGACAAGTTTGTCCGGCACCGCGATCACCTTGATTACGCGTTGGCCGTTCAAAAGTCGCGCAATCTTGGGATCGGCCAGCACGCGCTTCCCGAGTGCGTCCTTGTCCAGCCCCGCTTCGATCAGCACTCTGGCCTTCAGCCGACCGTTAATCTGCACGGGGATTTCCACTTGATCTTCCGCCGCCAACTCAGGAATAAACTTCGGCCACGCCGCATGCGCCAGCGTGTACTGCGTGTGGCCAAGAATTTCCCACAGCTCTTCGGAGAGATGCGGCACCATCGGATTGAGCATCAGGATCAGCAGCTCGAATACTTCCTTCGCGATTTCGGGGCGCACTCCGTCTTCGAGCGGCTCCTGCGCCTGAATTTCATTCACTAATTCCATGAGCAGCGCCGTGGCGCTGTTGAAATGCCAGCGCGTCTCGAAATCGTGCGTCACGCGACGCAGCACTTGATGCGCCTTGCGCAGCAGAACCTTTTCCTTAGCCGTCGCCGATTCCAGCGAAGCCGCAGAACCGCTTTCCGCGTGCGCCTGATTTAGCCATTCCGCGTGCTTGGCCACCAGTCGGTACACGCGCTGCAGGAAACGCGCGCAGCCTTCGATGGCCTGCTCGCTCCATTCCAGATCTTTTTCTGGCGGCGCGGCAAAAAGCGTATAGAGACGCCCCGTATCGCAGCCATACTTGTCCGCCATCTCTTCCGCCCCGACGACGTTGCCCTTCGACTTGGACATGGCCGTGCCGCCCTTGAGCACGAGGCCCTGCGTGAAGAGTCGCTTCACCGGCTCATCGTGATTCACCAGGCCCAGGTCGCGCATCACCTTGCAAAAAAAACGCGTGTACAGTAGGTGCAGAATGGCGTGAACGATTCCGCCGATATATTGATCGACAGGCAGCCAGTAGCGTACCAGTGCCGGATCGAATGGCGCCTTGTCGTTGTGCGGGTCGGCATAGCGATAGAAATACCAGGACGAATCGATAAAGGTGTCCATCGTGTCCGTTTCGCGCCGCGCCGCGCCGCCGCATTTCGGGCACTTCACGTTCACGAATTCCGTCACACTCGCGAGAGGCGATTCGCCCAGTCCGGAAAATTTCGCCATGGGCGGCAGCACCACCGGCAAATCCTCGTCGGGCACGGGCACCATCCCGCACTTCTCGCAATACAGCACAGGAATCGGCGTGCCCCAATAGCGCTGCCGCGAAATCCCCCAATCCTTCAGACGAAAAATAATTTCGCCCTTGCCGAATCCGCGCGCCTCGGCGTCCGTCGACATCTTTTCAATCGCTTTTTCGGATGTGAGCCCGGTGTATGGCCCTGAATTGACGAGTACGCCATAATCGACAAACGCGGCGCCCAGCGATTCCGGCGTCAGCGGCGGACCTCCCTGCGGGTGCACGACGATCGGTATCGCCAGCCCGAATTTTTTCGCGAAATCGTAATCGCGTTCGTCATGCGCCGGAACGCACTGCACCGCGCCCGTCCCGTATTCCATCAGGACGAAATTGCCAACCCAGATCGGGATTCTTTCCCCGCTGAATGGATTGATAGCGTACCGCCCGGTGAAAAAGCCTTCCTTTTCCGCTGTGGCGATATCGGCGGCGCGAGTCATGCGGCGCCGCAGGCGTTGTAGTTCTTCCTCAAGGGCTGCCCGTCCCTGGACTCCTTCGATGAGCGCGGCGACAAGCGGATGCTCCGGAGCGAGGATCAGTCCCGAAACACCGTAGACCGTATCGACGCGCGTGGTAAAAGTTTCAATCGAGATGCCGGCTAATCCATCGACCGAATAGCGCACGCGCGTGCCACGCGATTTTCCGATCCAGTTGCGCTGCATGGCCAGGACACGTTCCGGCCATCGACCGTCGCCGAGCTCCTCCAGACGATCCAGCAATTCGTCGGCATATTGCGTAATGCGCAGGAACCATTGCTCAACTTCCTTTGCTTCCACTTGAGTGTCTTCGTGCCGCCAGCAGCAGCCGTCGACCACCTGCTCGTTCGCCAGCACCGTTGCACACTTCGGGCACCAGTTCACACGGCTGCGCTTGCGGTAGGCAATTCCCTTTTCCAGCATGCGCAGAAAAAACCACTGGTTCCAGTGATAGTATTCCGGCTCGCACGTGGAAATTTCCCGCCGCCAGTCGTAACTGAATCCAAACCGGCCCATCACTCGCTTGAACGATGCGATATTCGTGTTCGTCCATTCCCGCGGATGGACGCCGCGCTGGATCGCCGCGTTTTCTGCGGGCAGCCCGAACGCGTCCCAACCCATCGGATGGATCACGTGGAATCCCTGCATGCGCCGAAATCGAGCCACGACGTCGCCGATGGTGTAGTTGCGCATGTGGCCCATGTGCATCGTGCCCGACGGATACGGCAGCATTTCCAGCACGTAATATTTCGGCTTCGACGGATCGGCGTCCGCCTCGAACGCGTGGTCCGCGTTCCAGCGCCCCTGCCATTTCTTCTCTATCGCCTGTGGATCGTATTCCGTCACGGTTCCTGTCCCACCTTCGCGCAATTTGCACAACCTAAGGGTTGTGCCCTACATTGCTCAGCGCCGCCTCTTGCTTTTCTCTTTTTTTCTCCGTGTTTTCTGTCCTCTCTGTGTTGAAGCCTTCGATTTTGTTTTCGCCTTTTTTCGGCCCTTCAACATCGAGAACCCATTCTCCGCCTTAGGCGCCTGCTTGACGCTCAACCCCACCAGGTCCCAAAGTGCCCGCACGTTCCGCCGATCGTCCCCCGGCCGATCAATCGGAGTCTCCAAAATGAACGCGCGCCCCGCCAAGCCATGCACCCCCGGCCCCAGCCGCGCGTGATTCAGAATCCTCCCAAACGCCGCCAGGCCAATCTTCCCTCGCCCTATATGTTCGTGCCGGTCGACATGCGAGCCCAGCGGCGTTTTGGAATCGTTCACATGCAGCACGAAGACGCGATCCAGCCCCACCGTGCGATCCACCGCGGCAAGCGTCGCCTCCAGCCCGGCCACCGTGGTGACGTCGTATCCGGCTTCCAACATGTGCGCGGTATCGAGGCACACTCCCATCGGTAAGTCGCCCGTCTGATTCAGGATGGCTTTGATCTCCTCAAACCGCGCTCCCACCGCCGAACCCATCCCCGAAGTATTCTCGACCAGAATTCGCAGCGCCCCGAGTTTCACTCCCTTAGCTGCGTGGCGCATGCTTTCGGCGATATCAGCGATGGCCTGATCCTTGTCGCGCCCGAGGCCGGACCCAGGATGCGCAACCAGAAAATCAGCGCCCAGCGCGACCGCCCGCACCAATTCATCATGAAACGCCTGGATCGACCTCGTCCGCATCACTCGATCAGGAGACGCAAGATTGATCAGATAATTGTCGTGAACGACCAGCGGGCCGAGCGAAAGATCCGCGCGGCGCGCCCGAAATCTCGCCGCATCCTGCTCCGCAATGCGCGAGCCTCCGCGCGGCCACATCCGCGGGCTGCAAGAAAAAATTTGCAGCGCGTTCGCTCCCAGCTTCGCGGCCGAATCGAGCGCCCCCGCGATGTCGCCCGCGATCGAAGTATGAATCCCAATGCGGAAGCTGCCGTCCTGCCAGGCAGGCGGCTCGGGAATCGGTTCAGGTTCGGGACGATATTCGTCGCTCGCGTCGTAGGCGGGTTCCGCGCCGATCAATGGGTCAGCCATTCCCTCAGCACAACTCCCTGTGGCCCTGAGAAGAGCGATCAGCAGACCATTCTATCGGATGCGTGCGCGAGCGGCAATCACAACCCAGTAGGACGGGCTTCAGCCTGTCGGTTTTCTGCCAGTTAATCGAAAGCAAAACCCGACAGGCTGAAGCCCGTCCTACGGTTTCAATCAGGATTGAATTTGAACCAATTTGTCGTTCTTGGCGTCTGGAGGTGTGGCCGATGGGTCCCATCGCGGAGGCTTTGTTGCGCGCGATCGAAGCCGATTCATCATCAGCCCGATCTTCATCGAACTGGAGATAAAATGATTGATTTTTACGGGGCCGACCACCTTGACTCCTCGAATCCAGTGCAAACCGCTGCTGATCGCGCAACCGCACTGGGAACAATCCGGCGTCCCACCGAAAACGCACGGTTCGACGCGCGTTTCAAAATCGGCCGAATAGTTGGCTGACATCTTGGAAAAAAGGCAGTCATCCGGGCTCTTCGGCGGATGAAGGAGCGCTTTCCCAAGGCCATCATGAAAGAGAAACTTTGGATATCGCTTAGCCAAACGCGGCAATTCCATGGCCAGAGTTTCGCGGTCCTCAGGGGCCAGAGTCTCCGGACTCTGCTCACCGATCTGCGGCGTGTAGACGCTCACCCAAACGCGTTCCACTTCTTCTCGCTCGCTCCAAAACTTCACGTATTCCTCGAGGTATTCCGCCCGCTCCAGCATCGGCCGCGTTATTACCCAGTGGATATTGACCTTGCAACCCTCGATATTCTTGAGGATGCGCTCATAAGTCGCTGGCTTTCGCCGGATGTCGTGGTGTTCCGGCAGCCCGTCCACGGAAATCGCCACGCGGACACGGGGCAAGCTCATCCACTCTGTCGGGACGCGAATGACGCCGCTGGTCACCAGCAGCGTGAACACTTCCATCTCCGAAAGGGCCGGCAGGATGCGGCTCAGCTCGCGATGCCGGACCATCGGTTCCCCGCCGACCAAGGAAACATGCAGGGGCTTGTGCTTCCGCACCAAGTGCAAAACGCCTTCGACTAATTTATCCCCGCGAGAATCGCTCAGCTCACTCAGCGTCACTCCGCCTCCCAGATGCGTATCGCCGTATGCGTAGCATCCGGGACATGTAAGAGGGCACTCCCGCGTGATCTCGATCGACAGCATGGGGACACGGCCAGCCAGGACTCTCCCCCAGGCAGCGAGTACATCACTTGGCCTAAGACTTGGGTTTGGGGCGGATGTATTCATGCAGCCTTTGATGCAAGGAGGGGTTGCACGGCTGCAATGATTTTTTAATTTTCTTAACGTGGGCGTTAACCCGGTTAACACCAGAGGCTATCCCCCTGTCCTGAGGTGCCCGCCCCCAGACCGGAAATGGATCGATCGAAACGCCCGTAGGATTTTCCCTGCGTTGTTTTCGCTCCGTGTCTCCGTGTCTCTGTGGCAGAATCCCTAGTTCGCGATGCCGCGCCGCATCAACTACCGCTTGCTGATCACCGCGATTCTGATCGTCGCCGGAGTCACCGTTCAAATCGTGCGGGAACGCCGCCCGTCCTTCTTGCGCCCAGGCTTGCGCCTCTACGCGTTCGTCGGCAATGCCGGAGACGGCACCGTATCCGTCGTGGACCTGATTCGCGTCCGCAAGATTGCCACGATCGCCGTCGGCCCCGCTCCGTCCGGCCTGCGGGCGCATCCGAAATTCAATCAAGTGTGGGGAGTTTCGACCGATGGCGGCTATGCCTTCGTTATCGACTCTGCCACCGGCCAGATCTTAGCTCGCATCCCCGTGGGCCAATCGCCCTTCGCTCTGGATTTTTCGCCGGATGGAAATCGCGCTTACATAACCGCCTCAGGCTCGGCCACGCTCGTGGCCATCGATTGCCGCACGGGCCAAATTGTGGCGCGCGCACACACCGGAAAACGTCCCTGGCTGGCGCGGGTAACCCCTGACGGCAAACAGATCGTCGTCCCGAATCGCGAAGACTCCACCGTGGAAATTTTCGACGCCGAGACGCTCGCCTCACTGGCCACGATTCCTGTCGCTTCGCATCCCGAACAAGTCTCCATCCTGCCAGACAATTCCGTCGCTTTCGTTTCCGCCACCGGCTCCAATGAAATCTCCGCCGTGGATCTAAAGCGGCGCGTGCTGGTTGCCAATTTGCAGTTGACCGGAGCGCCGGCGGCCATGCTGCTCAAGCCGGACGGCGGTGAACTCTACGTCAACGTTCCCGCTTCACACGGCCTTGAAATTGTCGACACCTGGAGAACGGAAATTTCGGGCTCGATGGTTCTGGGTTCGGCACCCACCGGCGGAACCATGACTGCGGACTCTTCCCTTGTCTTCGTCACCGACGCCGCCGCCAACGACGTCATCCCCATCGATACGTCCACGCGCCAGCTCTTGCCTATCATCCCAGCCGGCCGGAGCCCTGGCCCTTGCGCCCTCGATCCAGGCGGCGACTTGCTGCTCGTAGCCAATGAAGATTCCGCCGACCTGGCCGTGATTCGCGTGCGCACGCAAAGCCTAATCACTATGATCCCGGTCGGCCTGCGCCCCAGTTCCCTGGCAATCAAGTTGTTCTAGCTATCGCGGCGTTAATGACAAAGAAAACGGCTGGCAACCTTGGCTGCCAGCCGTCGAAGTGAGAGCGAGGCATGTTGAAGCGGTTACCTGTGGCCCCCTCCGTGGGAACCGCCGCCCCCGTGGAAACCACCACCGTGGAAACCGCCACCGCCGTGCACCGCGCCTCCACCATGGAACCCGCCGCCGCGAACGGGAGCGCCGCCGCGGAACCCACCGTTGAAACCGGCTCCGCCACGACCATAGACGGCCGGCCCGCGGCCTTCAAATCCCGACCTGCCGCCGTAGAACCCGCGACCGCCGTAGTAGCCTCCACGGAACCACGGACCCGCGCCGATAAATCCGCCCCCGACAAAGTAGTCAGGGCCATAGTAGCCGTACGGCGCGCATGCATAAGGGGCATACCCATAGTAGCCGTAGGCGCAGACCGGAGCTGGCCCGACGTAGCCTGGCACAACTCCAATTCCCACCCTAACCTGTGCATGGGCCGTGCCCCCCACAACCATGCAAAGCCCGAGCAGAACCGCATATCTTAAATATCTCATATCGAGCCTCCTCGATCGAAACGCGGCCTGTTCGATTCCCTTTTGCCGCGCCCGCTTACTGCATCAGACGCTGTGATTATTGCAACGGGAGTGCCAAAGTTGCGCCCGACGATGCAAAATTGAAGCTCCTTTAGAATCTGACAGTTGCGAGCAATCAGAGCCGCACCTCCAGATTTTGCTTTGCATTTCATGGTTGTAATCCACCAGCCGCGATGATTTTCAACCACTCCGGGCGCGGTTCCGAGGTTGCACATCGCTGTCAATAGGGGCTGTATCCTCGGGATGAGGTGAGGAAGGCACACGCAGGAATTCGAGATGGAGAGTCGTCACGGTAAAGTGAGGTGTACTATGATGCGTGGTGAATTTAGACTAACCCACGCTCCAGGCGAAATTCTCCTCGCCCAGCTGAATATCGAGCATGCCTTCGCCGGGCAGAAGGTCCATGGGCAGGCCGCCCTCCCACACCGCGACGCCGAGAGAAAGCGTTTTTCGCGCGCCGAGCAAAAACATTTCCTTGGCCACGGACACTTCCAGGATGCGGTCGAAGGCGACCTTCACCACATCGTCCGGCCCCAGCAAACAAAGATCGCGCGATTCGACGAGGTAGCCGGTCACGCGGCCTCCCTCGAAGCGGACCACCACGCGCAGCTCCTGCTCGGCGCGAAAGGTGATCCGGAATTCGGCGTCGTGAAGCTCCTTCAGCGCCTCGGGGAACACGTCCACGCGCAGGTGAAACCGCTTCTCGTCGAACCCGTAGCGGATTTCGTTCAACAGCGTCAAGCGGCCATGCATCGCGCTGCTGCGCCGGTCGGCGGCATACAGGCCTGCGCCCATCCATTCAAAGTACGTCGATTCGCGCCCGTCGACTCTCACGTGGAGATACGCGGTCGGCGGCAGCACCAGCGCGGGCACGGACTGCCGCTTGATGGGCTCGGCCAGAACGTCCGGGGCTTCGGCGCCCAGGGAGCGATACACTTCGGTCAACAATTTCCTGTAAAACGCGTCGAACTCGGCGTCATTCGCCGAGCTGTGTTCCGGCCCGTACCACCAGCACCAATCGCTGCCCTCGGCCGCCAGCAGCGACTCGTACGCGATCAGAAGCTGCGTAGGCGTTGGCGCCTTGGGAAAACCCTTGGCCGTATTTTCCGCTTGCTGCGTATAAAAATCGCGCGCGCGCCGCAGATGATCCCAGGCGGTCACGTCTTCCGCCGAGCCGATCCACACGTCGAAATTGGCGCTGATCCACGACGCGGGGAAAATTCCGTTGTTGCGCGGAATTTCTCCGGCGGAAGCGGCTGCCTCGGTGGCCGTCAGCGCGTGAATATCCGGATCGTTGTCGACTTTCCTATAAAACTGCCTGAGAAATTCGCGCCCGGCCCCGCGGAAATATTCCCAGGCATTCTCTCCGTCCAGGATCAGCGAGACGGTCAAGGGCCGCCCGATATGCACGCGTTCCCCAATCGAGCGAATGCGCAGATAGAGATCCTCGGCGGCGGCGTGGGTATCCATGCGGCTGTATACGAAGCCGACGAGGTCCGAGATATAGTGATCGCGAAAGAATCCCACCATTTCCCCGCCGCCCACGCGCGCCCGCAGCGGCGAGTACAGCTTGTCCGCATTGTCCGGCACGCCGGCGGAGTCCCGCCCGAAGCCAACACCCAGCGTCCGCCCGAGGACGCCTTCATCGGTGGCAAACCACTTGAATCCCAATTCGGCCGCTATCGAGAGCGCTTCGTCGGACACCGACCCTTCCGATGGCCATAGCCCTTCCGGCGCCTTTCCGAAAACGCGTTCGTGGTAGCGGCGCGCTCGCGCCAATTGTTCGCGTGCATCCTCCGGGTGGCGGAAGGCGGGCACGGGCAGCAGCGTCCCGGGGTTCGATACGCGCGCGATGTCGGTGTCGCAAAGCAGCGGAAGGATGGGATGATAAAAGGGTGTCGCGGAAATCTCGATTTGTCCCGCCGCAGCCGCTTTTCTGTATTCCGGCAGGACTCGCCCGAGAAGCTCGATCTGCTTGTCGCGAAGGTGATGCTTGTCCTGCTCCGTGAAATCGGCGCCTTTCCGCGCTAGAAGCGATACGACGGGATCGCTCGCCAGGTATTCCTCATCCATCCAGGCAAGTTGAGAAAGTACTTGAAGATCGCGCCAATCGCGTTCCCCAAACGTGTGCGTAGCCCGCTCGCTGCCCTGCGAAGCCACCCATTGATGAAGTTCGATGTACCGCGGCCAGCGCGCCAGCAAATTGTCGTAATTCAGTTGGAAGGCGCGCAGCATGATTTCCGATTTATCTTCCGTGGTGAGGTTTGCTACCGGGCGAAACGCCGCCGTAAACCACGGCTCGTCGAATTTTCCACTGGCGTACTCTTCGAGTTGCATTCCCAGCGAAGGCACTACATTGAAGGTCGCATGCACGCGGGGAAATTCCTCAATCACGCGGACCATGCCCCAGTAATCCTTGAGCGCATGCAGGCGCGTCCATGGAAGCACGTAGCGCCCGGTCGATGGATCGCGATATTGCGGCTGGTGCATGTGCCACAAAATCATCAGGTGAACGCGATTCATCGCGGCTGCGCTCCTGTCTCGATTTCCGCGGACAGTCCAAAGTAACCTTTGAAAAACGAGCGCAGCCCGCGCGCGATTTCAGCGCGCTGATTGCAGTTATCCGTAGCAAACAAGCGCATGTCGCTCCCGCGCATCCCGCCCGTGCTAGAATGACGCCTCTGATCGATGCGCCTAATTGACCGGTACATCTGCCGACAAGTGTTCTCGCACGCCTTCCTGGGCCTGGGTATCTTCACATTCGTCTTTTTCGTGCCGCAGCTAGTGCGTCTGATGGACTTGGTGGTGCGCCACCCCGGATCCTGGTCCAACATCGGCATTCTGTTCCTTTCCACATTTCCCGGCATTCTCAGTTTCACGCTACCGATGGGCGTCCTGGTCGGCGTGCTCATCGCGCTCGGACGATTGTCGGCCGACAGCGAACTGATCGCCATGAGCGCGCTCGGCATGGGCCGGCGCCGCTTGCTCGTCCCCGTCGGATTTCTGGCCGTCGGCGCAACTGCGATGACCTTTGCGATGACGCTCTGGCTCGGCCCGCTTTCCGTGCGCGCCTTCCGCGCCATTGAAGACCGCCTGCGCGCCGGGCAGGCCTCCTACCAGGTTTCTCCGCGCGTCTTCGACGAGCGATTCCCCCGCATGGTCCTCTACGTCAACGATATCGACTCCGCCGCCACACATTGGAAGGGGGTCTTCCTTGCCGACACGGACAAGGACGTCTCACGCCTGACTTTGGCTGAGGATGCGATTGTAATTGCCGACCGCAACGAGGGCAAGCTGGAGTTGCACCTACGTAACGGAAGCGTTCACGAGTTCACACCCACCGATCCCGCACATTACACTCTTTCCGCATTCGCGCAGCGCGACTTTCCGGTGGAAGTGCAATCCGCCGGAGACGACCACGTTTCCGACCCGGGCATTCCCGGCCGAACCATGAGCGTGCTGTGGAGCGAGCGGCGAACCCAGCGCGATGCGGTCGTGGAAATTCAGCGTCGTCTTTCTTTCCCCTTCGCGTGCATTTCCTTTGCGTTGCTGGCCATGCCGATCGGCGCGCGTCCCCGGCGCGGCGGCCGCGCCGCCGGTTTCCTGATCACGCTGGTCCTGATTACCGGCTACTACCTTATGTTCACGATTGGCGCAGGACTGGCGCGGCAGGGGACGATTCCCATCTGGATGGGAATCTGGTCGGCAAACTTCATTACGGCGGGGCTGGGCCTTTTTCTCTTGCCGCGTCTGGAGCGCATGCCGGGCAGCGGCCGCACCAACGCCGTCCTGGAATGGATTGCTACCCGTCGGATTTGGAAATTTCTCTCTCGAGAAGATCGCACCGCGCCGGCCGTTCCAAACGGCACATCCATCAGAAGCGGTCTTTTCGCCAGAAAAAAGGCTCGGACCGGAATCCCGCAGTTGCTGGACGTCTACCTGTTGCGCAGTTTCATCTACTATTTCGTCCTGCTCACGGTCGGATTTATCGTCCTCTTCGAGGTCTTCACGTTTTTTGAATTGCTGGATGACATCGCGCAGCATCGCACCACGCTGTTTGAGGTCATCCTCTACTTTCTGTATCTCGCCTGCTATTTGTTCTACCAACTCGCGCCGCTCGCCGCGCTCGTCTCCGTGCTGGTTACGCTGGGAGTGCTGACGAAAAACAATGAACTGGTCGCCTTCAAGGCCAGCGGCCTCAGCTTGTACCGCATTTCCATCCCGTTGCTCCTGGGCGGCATTTTTCTCGCCGGCAGCCTGCTCGTTTTGGACGACACCTACCTGCCCTATGCCAATCAGCGCCAGGACGCCTTGCGCAATCAGATCAAGGGCCGCCCCGCGCAAACCTACTACCAGCCCAGCCGCCAATGGATCTTCGGCGAGCGGGCCAAGATCTACAACTACGAGCTTTTCGACTCCGATCGCGAATTGTTCGGCGGCCTGAACGTCTTCGAGCTGGACCCCGCCACGTTTGAAATCAAGCGGCGCGTGTACGCCGCTCGCGCTCACTGGGACCGCCAACAAGCGATCTGGATTCTCGAATCCGGATGGATTCGCGAATTCGACCATGGAAAATTGACTCGTTATACGCCCTTCCTGGCCAACGCATTGAACGAAATTAGCGAGCCCCCCTCTTATTTCAACCGGGAAGTCCGCCAATCCTACCAGATGACTTGGTGGGAACTGGAGCGCTACATCACCGATCTCCGCCAAGCCGGCTTCGACGTCGCGCGCCTTTCCGTGCAATTACAAAAGAAGCTTTCCTTCCCCCTGGTCGCCCCGATCATCATCCTGTTGGCCATCCCTTTCTCCATCCTGGTAGGAACGCGCGGCGCCATCGGCGGCCTAGCCCTGGGCGTGGGAATCGCGATCGTCTACTGGGCCGCGTCCGCGCTCACCGAAGCCATGGGCGCCGTCGGCCAATTACCTCCTTTGCTGGCCGCTTGGGCCCCCGACACAGTCTTCGGTTTCCTAGGATTGTACTTCTACCTCCGAATGCCGACGTGAAGAGGCCGTGCCCCGTGGTTCGTGCCCCGCGTCCCGTGATTTGTAACCCGCGTGCGTTCGGCTATCAATTAAGTCTCTAGTAATACTTTAACTTTATCGCAATGCGAGGAGTCGCTCCGAATATGTAAGCCGAGAAATCCCGGCTCGGATCAAACGCGAGGCACCGCTGGAACGCGAATCACGGCTCGAAAGTCACGGGCCACGGCTCTTCGTCACCAGCCTCAGCCGCGTTGTAATCGCTCGCGTCTGCCCTCCCGAGAACGCCAGATAATTTGTCGCGTCGGTATTGTTCACCACCGAATTCGGATTCTCGTGGCCAGTTGCGTTGATGACGGCGATTCGCGCCGCCCACTCGTGTCCTTTGAAGTGAAAACGCTTCTCCACCCCCAAATTTAGACTGAAATAGTTCGGAAAGCGCAGGCTGCCGGGTGGAGCGGCCAGTTGCTGCTGGAGATTCAACACATCGAATGGGAATCCCGTGCGGAATTCCAGAACCCCGCTGAGCAGCAGGCCCCAGACCGGAATCGGCGACCAGCCCGCGGCGACAAACCGGTTCGGAGCGTCCCATAGTAGAGGCCCCGCCTGCTGCGGCGAAAACAGCAATTGCCCCAGCGTCGGATCGAAATCTTCGGTCGATGTGGCGCTCGACCGGGTGTAACTTCCTTCGATCTGGGCGTTCTCGCCGAAGGAATGCCGCAGCCAGACCTCGCCCGCGATATAGCGTTCGTCACGGTTATTTTCCAGGAGGAAAACGGCGGAGGGCTGCGGCTCCCACGCGAAGTCGTCGCGTGTCTCTCGCAACAAAAACGAAGCGCCCGCATACGTGTTCGCAGCGAATCGCTCGTCCCACTCCGCCATCGTGTTGTACGACCGCGGCTGAACCAGCCCTCTCAGCGGGAGCTGGAATGAGTTGATCACTGGTGCGCCCACGGGAATGGTGCCCGTCGGATCGTAAAAAACGTCGGTCCGTTGTTGGTCGAACCCCTGCGCCAGGATGGAAAAATTCAACGGCTGGTAGTGCTCGCCCCAGGCCAGCGTGAATTTCATCTTGCTGTCCCCGCGAGGCACCCAATTCATTGCGAGTCTTGGCTCAACGATCTGCCTGTCGATCAGCCTGTCCCAATCGGTGCGAACTCCGATGGAAAACACGAGCGGCGTGGCCGGGCGCCAGAGGTCCTGCGCGAACGCTCCGGCCTGTGTATTGGCCAGATGCAGCGACGAAGGCCCGCTGAAGGTCGCCTGATCCGAAAGCGTTCCGTCAGCGCGCTCGAACTCGATTGCCGCGCGCGTCGATTGCTGCGAAAAATCGAGTCCGTCCAGATTTGCGCCCGCGGAAAGCATGTGCGTGCCGAGCCAGCTCAGGTTTCCTGTCGTCACGCCGACATTGAGTTGCAGCCGCCGGGACTCCCGCGATTGCGACTGGAAATAATCGCCCGAAGCAGCCGAAGGAGTGACAATGTACGCGCCCGTCCCCTGCGGAGCGCCGCTGCTGGTCCCTGTATCCACGGCCGCGCCGATTTCAAACAGCGTGCGTCCCGTCCACGCCTGGTCCTTGGCCGAAACGAAATAGCGCCTTGAACGATTCTCGAGCGTTGTGGAAAGAGGCGTAAGTGGCCCCAATCCCTGATGCGGATCGAAAAACCAATTGTAGAGAAAGTTCGCCTGAAAAATGTTCTTGGGCGTGAAGTTCACTTGCAGGCGGAGTAGATTGTCCGCCGACCAATTCGCGTCCGTGTCCTGCCCGCTCGGGAGCCCGGGAATGTACGTAAAAGTGTGCAGCAACGTCATGGCGTCCGAGAACCAGATTTTTCCTTTCCGGAGCGGCCCCGAAAATGTAAAGCGCGGGTACCAGTCGCCAAAATGGGTGCCTTGCTGAAAAGTTACATCGGGGATGAAATCCGTGACTCCAAAACGCAGCCGGTCATCCCCTGTTTGCGTATTCAAGAGAATGATCCCGGCTACTGCGTGGGCGTACTCGGCCCCATAGCCGCCTGTCTGGATCGAGACGTCCCGCACGGTGTCGACATTGACTCGAGTGTTAAACGCACCGGTGCCCGGGTCGTTGGCCTCAAACCCATCCAGGAAAACTTCGGTCTGGTCTTGCCGCCCCCCGGCAACGTGCAAGTTTCCGTTCGTGTCCTGCAGGACCTGCGGGAGAATGCTCATGCTTTCCTGGAGATCGTGGCTGGAAGGCATCGGGGCATTCAAAATCTCATGTTGCACAAGAGATTCTTCATGACTGGTGGTGTCCGGATCGATTTGCACGGGCAAGGATTGAACTTCAAGATTTTCTTTCATTTCCGTTTCGTGGTTCAGCGTAATGGATACGTCGTTCGCCCCCTCCGATAAGTCCATGGCGCGGTCCTCGATGCGGAAAAATCCGGGCTTGGAAATGGTCAGATGGATTTGCGAAGCCTTGGGCGCGGAAACATGGAATTCGCCGGCGCTGCCGGTATACACAGTGCCGGAACTTCCGTCCTCAAGGCGGGAGGTGATTTCGACGCGCGCCACCGGCTGGTCGTTTTCGTCCACGATGCGCCCGTGCATGACAGCCTCGGCGGCCTGCGTTTGCGCGCCGGATCGAATGGGGCAGGAAGTTAGGGCGGCGAGAAGCAAATTCATTCCCACCAGGCAGTGCAGAAATCGCTGGGTCCCGGTTTTCATTTCGATGCCCGCGATCGTTCGAGGCCGGGGAATGCATTCTATCCCCTGCCACGATTGTTTCGATTCGTCTTTTGCGCAAGGGATTGCCAGGCGTTTTCATTTTTCTTGTGGCGGGCGGAAGATCGGAGAGCGCGGTGAAGTTTGCCCGGATTTAACATGGCTCAAGAGGGCGGAGCGGCGCCCGCCAGGGATCGTATTTTTTGGATTACCAGATCGATGCCGACCTCGTTGTGCCCGCCTTCGGGAATGATCACGTCGGCGTGGCGCTTGGAAGGCTCGACGAACTCCATGTGAATGGGCCGCACCGTGGCCAGGTATTGCTCGACTACGGATTGCACGGTCCTGCCTCTTTCGCGAATGTCCCGGCCCAAGCGGCGAATGAATCTTAGGTCGGCGTCTGTATCGACGAAAATCTTGATGTCCATTAAATCGCGCAGGGCCTTGTTTTCAAAGATGAGGATGCCTTCGAGGATGATCGCGGGATATGAGTTCATGCGCACCGTGTGAGCGGCTCGCTCGTAATTCGCAAAATCGTAGACGGGGCGATCGATGGCATGACCCTCGCGAAGCTGCCGCACGTGCGCGATCAGAAGCGGCGTGTCGAACGAATCGGGATGATCGAAATTTAGACGGGTGCGCTGTTCCAAGGTGAGATCAGGAAAATCCTTGTAGTAGTGATCTTGCTGGAGCACCAGAACGCTTTCGGGCGACAGCGCGGAAATAATCCGTTCCGTGATGGTCGTCTTCCCGGAGCCCGTCCCTCCGCAAATACCAATGACCAGCCGCTTCGCCACGATCGTTCCTCGAGAAATCCGTGCTGTAAATTAAATTGTCGGCGAGCCGACTGGACGCGGAATGCCCATTTCGAGGGCGTTTCGTAGCACAGCCACTCCTGGCTGTGCGGTTTTGTCGGTCCTCACACACGTTGCAGATTTGTGAAGGGTTAGAAAACCGCACAGCCAGGAGTGGCTGTGCTACTCACCCCTTACTTCTTGCTTTTTTTCCCGCGCCCCTTCTTGGCCGCGCGCTCTTCGATCACCGCTTGCGCCGCCGCCAGCCGCGCGATCGGAACGCGAAACGGTGACGCGCTTACGTAATCCATCCCCACTTCGTGACAGAATTTCACGCTGGCCGCATCTCCTCCATGTTCGCCGCAGATTCCGACTTCCAGGTGGGGCCGGACCGAGCGCCCACGCTCGATCCCCCAGCGGATCAGCAATCCAACGCCTTGCACGTCCAGCGTCTGAAACGGATCGTCGGCAAATATCCCGGCTTTCTTTTCGTCCACATATTCCGGCAGGAACCGGCCGGCATCGTCGCGAGAAAGTCCCATGCCCATTTGCGTCAGGTCGTTTGTCCCGAAGGAGAAAAATTCGGCCACCTCGGCGATCTGATCCGCGAGCAAAGCGGCGCGGGGAATTTCAATCATCGTTCCCACCAAGTATTCAAGTTTTACCTTCGATTCTTTAATCACTTCTTCAGCCACTGCTCGAGTTCTGTCTGTGAGGATCTGAAGCTCCTTTCGATCCATGACCAGTGGAATCATAATCTCAGGTATTACTTTGATTCCCTTTTTCTTACATTCCACTCCAGCTTCCATGATTGCCCGCACTTGCATTTCAAGTATTTCTGGATATGTGATAGCCAGGCGGCAGCCTCGGTGTCCGAGCATCGGATTGGCCTCATGCAATTGCTCGACGCGGCGCGCAACCACTTCGACGTCGACGCCAATCTTCTCTGCCAGCTCCTTCTGCTTCTCCGGATCGTGCGGGACGAATTCGTGCAGAGGTGGATCGATCAGGCGAATGGTGACGGGAAAACCGTCCATCACTTTGAAGATGCCGATGAAGTCGCGCCGCTGGTACGGCAGCAGCTTGTCGAGAGCCTTCTTCCTGGCGATGGGAGAATCGGCGACGATCATTTCCTGGATGGCCAGCTGCCTCTCGATGCTCTTCTCGGGCTGTTCAAAATCCTTGAAGAACATATGCTCGGTGCGGACGAGGCCAATTCCCTCCGCGCCCATCTCGCGGGCTTTTTGGGCGTCGTGCGGAGTATCGGCATTGGTTCGCACGTGGAGCTTCCGGATGGAATCCGCCCACCCCATTAGCGCGGAAAACGCCTTGGGCAATTCCGGCGTCGAAAGTTTCACTTGGCCGAGATAGACCACGCCGTCGTTTCCGTCGAGCGTGATCCAATCTCCTTGGCGAAAAGTTTTTCCGTTGGCATGGGCCACCTTGGTTCCGTAATCGATGTCGAGCTGCTCGCATCCCACGATGCAGCACTTCCCCCAGCCGCGCGCGACCACGGCCGCATGGCTCGTCTTGCCGCCCGTGGCCGTGAGGATACCTTGCGCGACGAACATCCCTCCAACGTCTTCGGGGCTGGTCTCGCGGCGGACGAGGATGACCTTTTCCCCGGCCTGCACCATGTGCTCGGCCTCTTCCGCGCTGAACACCGCCTTGCCGACTGCTGCGCCCGGGACAGCGTTAATTCCCTGAGCCACTTTCCGTTTGGCCAAATCGGGGCGCGGTGTCGACGGGTCGACAATGGGATAAAAGAGCCGGTCGATGTCTTCCGGTTTGATGCGCTCGATGGCTTCTTCCTTGGAGATGAGTCCTTCCTTTGCCATGTCCACCGCGATCTCAAACGTCGCCGCAGGCGTGCGTTTCCCTACCCGCGTTTGCAGCATGTACAGCGTGCCTTCCTCAACGGTGAACTCCATGTCCTGCATGTCGCGATAATGTTTTTCCAGCAGTTGGCGCACTTTTTCGAGCTGCTTGTATACTTTCGGCATGCGCGAGGCCATTTCGCTGAGGTGCATCGGCGTGCGGATACCCGCCACCACGTCTTCGCCCTGCGCGTTGATTAGAAAATCTCCGTAGAAAATTTTCTCGCCCGTCGAAGGGTCGCGCGTAAAGCAAACGCCCGTGCCGGAATTGTCTCCCGTGTTGCCGAAAACCATTTGCACCACGTTTACGGCCGTTCCCAGAAGCCCGGTGATCTTCTCCACGCGGCGATACGTCACTGCCTTCTCGGCATTCCAGGAACCGAACACCGCGCCGATCGCTCCCCACAACTGCTCCTCCGGATCCTCCGGAAAGGCTTTTCCTGTTTTGCTATGAAAATATTCCTTGTACGCGGCCACCAATTCCCGCCAGCCTTCGGCGGGCACTTGCGTGTCGTCCTTGATGCCGCGATGGGCCTTCATTTCCCTTAATTTTTCTTCAAGTTCTTCTTTAGGTAGCCCAATGACCACCGATGAATACATCTGAACGAAGCGCCGATAAGCGTCCCAGGCGAAGCGCTCATTTTTGGTGTTGCGCGCCAAGGCTTCGACAGACTCGCTGTTGAGACCGAGATTGAGGATCGTTTCCATCATGCCCGGCATCGACCGGGCCGAGCCGGAGCGCACACTCACGAGGAGCGGGTCTTTGGAGTCACCGAGTTTTTTCTTGGTAGCCTTTTCCAGTTGCGCGAGATTCTTCTTCACCTCGGCGGGCAGGGATTTTGGATACTTAAGGTCATGCTTTAAATAATAATCGCAACATTCCGTCGTGATGGTGAAGCCAGCCGGCACCGGAAGGCCGATGCGGGTCATCTCGGCCAGGCCCGCTCCCTTGCCGCCCAGCAAATCTTTCATTTCCCCGTCGCCTTCTGCTTTTCCGGCTCCAAAAAAATAAACGTATTTCACGAGTTTCCTCCCCTGCGAATGGATCGGCGCGCGCCCGTAAAGTCGGCGCGCCGACGAACTACGAATCACACGTGCGACTACGCAAGCTGCGAAAAAAATCCCACAACTATTTTGTCATTCCGAGCGGAGCGAGGAATCTCTCTTTCTTTTCATTGGCCAAACCCCAAGAGAGATTCCTCGCTCCGCTCGGAATGACAAAATAACTGACTTTTTCAGCAACCTGTATGAGCGAAGAATTATTTTCCTTGCTCGGCCGTCACGATCTCGGAAAAATCGGCAATGGTCGAAAATTCTGACAGCAGTCCCGAAAGCAGCGTCAGCCGGTTTTTCCGGACTTGTTCGTCCTCGGCCATCACCAGGACTTTCTCGAAAAATCGGTCCACCGCCGGGCGCAACCTGGCAATTTCCTGCAATGCCTCGCGGTACTTCCCGGCCCTCTTCTGCTCCTCCACTTCTTTCGTGGCCGAGACTGCTTCGAGATGCAGCCCTCGCTCCGCCTCTTCCGTGAACAGATCCGGCCGCACCGCAGGCAGTTTCCAATCCGCTTCCGGTCCTGCCTTGTCCAGAATTTTCCGGATGCGTTTGAACGAGACAGCTAGCGGCTCGAAATTCTTCGTCTTGCGGATGGCCCGAATCGCTTCCATCCGGTGCATCGCGTCGACCAAATCGTCGGGGCCGGCGGCAAGCGCAGCGTTGATTTCATCGTACGCCAACCGGCCGCGCTCTTTGAAAACAAATCGCGCCCGGTCGAGAAGAAATTCCATAACCTGTTTTTCGACTCCCGGGGAAACCGCGATCTTGCGCGGCCCATTGGAAAAGGTTCGAGCCGACCGCGCGATGAGCATGGAAAGCGAAACCGGCAACTTCGTCTCCATCAAAATTTTCACGATCCCGATGGCCGCTCTCCGCAAAGCGAAAGGATCACTTGAACCTGAAGGGACGAGGCCGACCGCAAAGCACCCGACAAGCGAATCGAATTTGTCGGCCAGCGCAACGGCTTGCCCGGCAATATTTCTCGGGATCGAATCCTCCAGGCCGGAAGGTTTGTAGTGATCGTAAACAGCCCAGGCCACTTCTTCAGGTTCTCCTTGAGATTTTGCGTAGAGGCCTCCGACGATTCCCTGGAGCTCCGTAAATTCCCGGACCATCTCCGTGACCAAGTCGCACTTGGAAAGCTCGGCGGCCCGATCGGCGGCGGCGACGCTGGCATGCGGGATTCCGCGTGCAAACCATTGGTCGCAAAGCCATCGAGCCAGCTCGCGCATGCGCTCGACTTTTTCCCCGTAGCTACCGAGTTTTTCTTGATACGTCACGGCGGCGAGTTTCGGAAGATAGTCGGCCAGCCGACATTTCTGGTCCGTCTCCCAAAAGAAGCGAGCATCGGCGAACCGCGCCCGCAGCACCCGTTCGTGCCCCGCGCGGATTAGTCCGGCTTTATCGCCATCCAAATTAATGACCGCCAAAAAATTCGGGGCCAGCGTCCCGTCCCTGCGCTCGAGTGCGAAATATTTCTGATGGTCCCGCATCACCGTAATGAGAATTTCCTCCGGCAGTTCCAGATAGGACGCATCGAAGCCGCCTAGAATCGCCGTCGGGTACTCGTTGAGATAGGTCACCATTTCCATGAGGTGCGTATCCTCGTGAATCCTGAGTCCCTTCCCGCTGGCCAAACGGCGCAGTTCCCCTTCGATCTTTTTCTTGCGGTCCTCGGGACGGACCAGGACGAAATTGGCCTGCAATTTTTCTAAGTAGTCCTTCACGCCAGTCACCGGAATTTTTGCCTTGCCGAGGAACCTGTGTCCGGAAGACGAATTCCCCGCCACGGCATCGCCTAAGCGAAGCCGCAAAGGTTTTCCATCCAGCTGCGCCACCACCCAGCGGATGGGGCGGATGAAATGCAGCCCTGTGGCGCCCGTCCAGTACATGCTGCGCGGCCAGGGGATCTCCGCAACGGTCCGCGGCAAAACTTCCTCGAGAATGTCCGTCGCCGGCCTGCCCAGGATCACTTGCTTTGCGGAAAGATAATCCCCCTTAGGCGTCGAAATGGTGACCAGTTCGTCGACCGGCAGATTCATCTTTTGCGCAAAACTTTCCGCGGCCTTGGTGGGTTTTCCGGAAGCGTCATAGGACACGGACTTCGGCGGGCCTGTAACGTCTTTCGTCTCGTCCGGCTGCTTGAGGCGCAGGTTCGCGCAAGAGGCCACCAGCCTGCGCGGGGCTGCGAAAACTTCGATGGGAGAGCCGTGCGTCAAATTGTGCGCCGTCAGGTACTTCTCAAGTATTACTTGCAGTTCTTTCATTGCCCCGGGCAGCATCCCCGCCGGGATTTCCTCGCAGCCAATTTCAAAAAGGAAGTCCGCAGTCGTTTTCGCCTTTATCGTCTTCATAGCGCGCCCCCTGCAATCGCGGCTGCGCTGCCCGATTCCGCTTGCTGCGCCAGGAAATCGACCGCCACGCGGCAAGCGATCTGGCGGATGCGGCCGATCAACTGGGCGCGCTCGGTGGTGGAGATGACGCCGCGGGAATCGAGCAAATTGAAAAGATGGGAGCATTTCAAGCAATGATCGTACGCGGCGAGGAGGGGAAAGCGCCGGTCGTGTTTAGAGGAGCGTTTTTCGTACCCGTCGAGCAGCTGTCCGGCTTCCTTCTCATGCAGCTCGAAAAGTTTTCGAGTGATGACGGGATCGGCGTACTCGAAATTGTAGGCGGAAAACTCCTGCTCTTCGAGGAGCCTCACTTGCCCGTAGGTGCGATCGTTCGACCAGCGAACATCGTAGACGCTATCGACACCTTGCAGGTAGGCGCAGATGCGATCGAGGCCATAGGTCAATTCCGCAGGGACCGGGTCGAGGTCGATCCCGCCGCTTTGCTGGAAATAGGTGAACTGGGTGATCTCCAGCCCGTCGAGTAGGACCTGCCAGCCCATTCCCCAGGCGCCGAGGGTCGGGGATTCCCAGTTGTCTTCCTCGAAGCGCACATCGTGGGCGGCGAGATCCAGTCCGATTGCTTCCAGGCTGTTGAGGTATAGATTTTGAATGTCTGTCGGAGACGGCTTCAGAATCACCTGGAGCTGATGATGCTTGAAGAGGCGGTTGGGATTTTCGCCATACCTTCCGTCGGCGGGCCGACGAGACGGTTGCACGTACACGACGCGATAGGGTTCTGGCCCGAGCACGCGAAGAAAGGTTTCGGGGTGCATCGTCCCTGCCCCGACTTCGACATCGTACGGCTGCTGGATCACGCAGCCTCGATCTCCCCAATATTTTTGCAACTGAAGGATGAGGTTCTGAAATGTCGGGCCTTTTAGGGCCTTCGGTTTTCCTTTAGATTTCAACGATTCCACTCTCTCCCATCTCAAAAGTTTCTCTTGAGACTAATTTCTTCTCGATATGGTGCTCCAGAATATCTAATGCATACCTTAAGATTTCTTTCGTTGGCCCAATTGCGAGTTTTTCCTTCAATAATCGCTCCAGGGTTCCTGACAAAGCGGTTCGTCCAATTGAAAGCGCTTCTTTAGATATAGGCTTCATCCAATCTTCCCGGCAATCGGCGCAAACAATTTCTGCGAGACTGGGCGAGTGAAAGGCCGTCTCGGTTTTCAATGCTCCGCCGCAGCCCGAACATCGGTCGAGCGATCCGAGCCAGCCACCGAGCCGCGCCGTCCACAAGCAAAAATAAGCCATCACCGCCGGAGTCGGCCCGTGCGTGCGAATGGCGCGCGCGGTCAGCAGAATCAGGCGGAACTGCGCATCCGCTGCTTCCCTTTCGCCGAGCACCGAGTCGGTAATTTCGCTGACCAGGGCTAGCCCGACGGCCGAAAAATAATCCCGCTGCACATCCATGAACGACTCGATCAATTCGCACTGATTGATGCGAACCAACTCCCTCGTTTCCCGCTCGAAATACCAGATGCGGATGTATGCGAGAATTTCGAGCGTCGATCCAAAACGGTTCTTCGTCAGCCGGGCGCCACGCGCAACGCCGCGCACGCGCCCGGCCTGGCGGTCCAGAAAACTGACCAGCCGGTCGCCTTCGCCGAGCGGGTAGGTGCGCAGAACGATCGCCTCGGACTCCTTGAGTGGCATCCATTTTGTCGGCGCGCCGACCGACCGGGAGCAGCCTGCAAGCAGATTTGCGCGACGAAAATTTTGAATTCGTTACTTACCATACCACGCCGCTCGAATCAATTGCCAACCGCACACGAAAATCGTTCGCTTTTGCAGGGCAGCCACTGTTGGCTGTCGTCGCTACATCTCGGCATAGCGTAAGAGGACAGCTAAGGGTGGCTGTCCTACACCAAGCCTCTTCTAATTCGTCGGTTACAGGCGAAAAAGTAATATGTTTACCTCAGAACCGTCCTTCGAAAAATTATCAGACGCCCTTCCCTCTCATTTCCCCTTGCGCCCGTTTCATATTTCCGTAGAGTGTCTGTGTGCCAGAAACTTCTTCCGCGGTCGTTGATATTGTTGGCGTGGGGCTGAACGCTACCGACACCCTCATCCGGCTCCCGCACTTCCCCACATTCAATTCCAAGGTCGAATTCCGTGTCTCGGAGATTCTGCCGGGTGGCCAGGTGGCCACCGCAATCACCGCCTGCGCGCGCTGGGGGTTGAAGGCGCGCTACGTCGGAAAAATCGGCGACGACGCTTCCGGGCTGCTTCAGCAGAACGAAATGCGCAAGGATGGGATCGAAGCGCATTGGATCTTCGTCCCTCGATGCCAGAGCCAGTCCTCGTTTATCCTGGTGGACGAAGCGAGTGGGGAGCGAACCGTCCTCTGGAAGCGCGATCCGCGCCTGGAGCTTCTGCCACTGGAGATTCAGCGCGAATGGGTGACTCAGTCCAGGCTGCTCCATGTGGACGGGCACGACTGCGCCGGGGCTACCCAGGCGGCTCGTTGGGCGCGCTGGGAGCACATTCCGGTGACGGCCGACCTTGACAACCTTTATCCCGGAGTGGAAGCATTACTTGAGAATGTGGAGTACGCCATCGCTTCCAAGGAATTCCATATCCGGCTGTGCGGCGAGAGCGATCCGCTGGTATCCCTGCCCGCCGTCGCTTCGCGATTCGGATGCCGCTTGACGGCCGCGACCTTGGGCGCCGATGATGGCGTGCTCGCCTGGGATGGCGCCCGGTTCCATTACTCCCCTGCGTTTGATGTGAAACCCGTCGATACGACTGGGGCGGGCGACGTGTTCCACGCCGCCTTTGCCTATGCGTTCTTGCGGGGCGATGAATTACCTCGCTCGCTCGAATTCAGTTGCGCTGCCGCCGGCCTCGCCTGCCTGGGAATGGGAGCGCGCGGCGGGATTGCCAGCCTCGAAGAAATAGATAAGCTGATCCGGGAGGGTCAGCGTCGGCCTTCGGCGTTTACCCCGGAGCAGCTCGAAGCTGCCAGGATGGGCCGATGATCCCTCTTCGCGTGGACATTTTTCGAGCGCGCACCGCGATCGTGAACATACTGCTGATCCTGGTAAACGTTCTGGTCTTCCTGCACGAAGTGACGCTTTCGCCGAAAATGGGGCGCGCGCTTGTTTACACCTTTGGGCTGATCCCCGCGCACGAGCAACTGCTGTTCGCGAAGCACGGCATCACGCTGCCGCAGGCGATCCTTCCCATCTTCACCAGCATGTTTTTGCATGGCGGGTGGATGCATTTGCTCGGGAATATGCTTTTTCTTTGGGTGTTCGGCGGGGCGGTCGAGGAAGCGTTGGGACATTTTCAATATCTGGTCTTCTACTTGGTTTGCGGGGTGGGCTCGGCCCTGGCGCACACAGCTTTCAATCTTGGCTCGAAGGTCCCCACCGTCGGCGCGAGCGGGGCGATTTCCGGGGTCATGGGGGCGTTTATTGTTTTGTTCCCGCGGGCGCGGGTGACGACGCTGATCCCGGCGCTGCTGCTTTTCTTTACGGTGCGTATTCCCGCCTACCTGATGCTCGGCTACTGGTTCGCCCTGCAATTTTTCAGCGGCGTGGCATCCTTGGGGATGACGGATCAGGGGGGAGTCGCCTTTTGGGCCCATGTTGGGGGATTCATCCTGGGAGCACTGCTCGTCGTCGGCGTGCGGACGAATATGCGGAGCCCTGCCTATAGCTAGCTTTCAGTAGGACGGGCTTTAGCCTGTCGGTTTTTTCGGTCGGCGCTAAGGTGAACACAAACCGACAGGCTGAAGCCCGTCCTACTAAAGCAAGATTTCTTTTCTGGCGGTGATGGCTTCGATGCGGTCGAGGCGCGGGGTGTAGCCGATGCCAGGGGCGTCGGGGACGCGAATGGTGCCTTGGGGGGTAACTACCACTTCGGGGTCGATCACGTCTTCGACCCAGTAGCGGCGGCTGGCGGTTATGTCTCCGGGGAGCGAGAAATTTTCGAGGGTGGAGAGGGCGATGTTGTGGGCGCGGCCGATGCCGGATTCGAGCATGCCTCCGCACCACACTGGGATTTGTTTCGTTTGGCACAGATCGTGGATGCGCCGGGCGGGGGTGTATCCGCCGACGCGGCCTAGCTTGATGTTGATGATGCGGCCGGCGCCCAGCGCGATGGCGGCGCGTGCGTGCTCCTCCGTGTGGATGCATTCATCTAGACACATCGGAGTATCCAGACGGCGCTGCAATTCGATGTGGCTGAAAATGTCGTCCCAACCGAGGGGCTGCTCGATCATCATCAGGTAGTAGGCTTCCAGGCGTTTCAGGTGCGGCCAATCCTCCAGGCGATAGGCGGAATTGGCGTCAACCATCAGGCGGATGCGCGGAAATTGCAGCCGCAAGCGCTCGACGGGAGCGATGTCGTTCCCTGGCTTAATTTTGATCTTGATGCGCTGGTAGCCTGCGGCTAATTCGCGTTCCACGGTGGCGACGAGTTCTTCCAGTGTTTCTTTAATTCCAATCGAGACGCCGCAGGGAATCTCCTGGCGCACTCCGCCCAGGAGTTTCCAGAGGGGAATGCCCTTTTGTTTTGCCTCGGCGTCCCAGAGGGCGGCTTCCACGGCGCCTTTGGCCATATTGTGGCCGCGAATTTTTTCCAGCGCGCCCCAGACTTCGGCGGCGCTGTCAAAATCGCGCCCCCTTAAAAGGGGCCAAGCGAAATCGCGCAAGATGTGCCAGGCGGTTTCGACGGTTTCGGGGGCGTAGAAAGGGCCTTCACCGGCGACGGATTCGCCCCAGCCGACGATGCCGTCCGACTCGGCTTCCACGAGAAGCATGCGCCGGTCGGTAAGGCGACCGAAACTGGTCTCAAATGGGGTGACCAGTGGCATCCGAATTTCGCGGAGGGTGATTCTCTGAATTTTCAAATCGAGTCCTCCGGTTCGAGGATGTAATCAACGCCGCCCTTGCTTTCCACCACAGCCTTTGCGGCATAATCCTTGGCGAACCATTTCACGAACTTGGCCCGCGTCTCGGACTGAATCTGGCTCGCTCGAGCCGGATCCTCGGCTTTCAAATGTTCGATATTGGGAGGCAGGGGGATCCGCACGGCTTTATATCGGGGAGGCATTTTCAATGCTGGGACAGCGGCGGCTTGCTTCCCCGCCAGGGCGATGCGCACGCGACGGGAACGGAGATGCCATTCCGCGACGAGGCGGTCCGTGGGGAGCGATCCATGCAAAGGGCTGGTCGTAACTCCGTACGCGTTCGGCAGATAGCGCCTTGCGAAAGCGCCCAGGCGCATGAAATTGAAGTAGGCGTTCTTGGTGACCAGGGGATCGAACGTCCACTCGACGAGGCCAATGCCTCGTGCCAGGGCGTCTTCCCGCTGAAAAAGCTTCAAACGACGGCCGATGCCGCGGTCCTGATACCCGTCGAGAACGGCCGTCATGTGGGAATGAAGGAACGGTTTTCTGTCACGCCAGCCGGCGATGGCCATGGTGAATCCGACGAGTGCATCGCCGAGAAAGGCGCCAAGCACCTGTCCTCCTGTCTCAGATGCCACGACAAATAAAGGGAGGGGAACGATGTCGATATCCGCGGATCGCCAAACTTCCCGCTCGACGCGAATGCAGGCCTCGAATTCCACGATGCCGCGGCAGTGGCGAATGCCGATGCCATCGCCGTTCCCAGGATTCAGCCCAACCGGCGTGTTTCGCTTGCGGGATTTCATTGGCTCGGTTGCGCTGAATTTTTCAAGCGCTCTTTCGCTTTTGCGGCGTTCCACAGTCGTTCGAGCTTTTCTTTCGATAATTGAGACAGCGCGCAGCCCTGTTGCAGAGCTTCTCTTTCCATTTCTTGAAAGCGTTGCTTGAATTTTAAATTGGAAAGCTTAAGTGTGACTTCAGGATCGAGGCCTAAAAATCGAGCCAGGTTCACGATGGAAAACAGAAGATCGCCGACTTCCTCTTCGGCGTCGCGGCAGTTGGAAGCGGCGAGCGCGGCGCGGAGTTCGGAGGCCTCTTCCTCCAGCTTTTCAAGGATTCTTTCGACGCGCTCCCAGTCAAAACCCACTTGGGCCGCGCGGCGCGTCATCTGGTAGGCTTCCAGCAAAGCGGGCAGATTTCGCGGCACGCCGTCGAGTGCGGATGGAGCGACGCCCTTTGGGGCTGAGCTTTTATTTTTCGATGACGCCGCCTGCTTCTCGTTGGCTTTCAGTTGCGCCCAGTTTTTCAAGACTTCGCCGGGCGTGTCCGCTTTCACGTCGCCGAATACGTGGGGATGCCTGCGGACCATTTTGTCGTGGATGCCGGTCACGACGTCGGAAATATCGAAGGCACCGGCTTCGCGCGCCAGATCGGCGTGAAATAGGACTTGCAGCAGGAGGTCGCCGAGTTCCTCGGCCAAATCCTGGGGGCTTCCCTTCTCGATGGCATCGAGGACTTCGTAGGCCTCCTCGATCAGGTAAGTTCTGAGTGTAGAGTGAGTTTGCTCGCGGTCCCATGGACAGCCGCCGGGGGCACGCAGGCGGGCCTGGACGGCGACCAGCCCCTCGAAGAGTTTTCCGATGCGTTTATCGGAGGATTTCGCGGACGTGTTGCGCGGACCTCCTAATTGTCGGCGCGCAGACAGCGAGCCGGATTTTTGGGGAGGCTTTTCCTGGGGCTTCGAGTTTTTCTTGCGTTTGGGTCGCGGGGGAGGCACTTGGGCGCCGGCTCCTGAGATGAAGAGAAACTTTACGGCACGTGCGGAGAATTCACAAGAGGCGCGTAGATGCCAAATTGTATGTGATACGCCCGCGTGTGCCGCCCCTAACGGGGCTTGCTATTCATGGTGTGGCAGCGTTCCCACCACTCCCGTGGTGGGCTACGGTTTTTCGTCCCTCCGGGACTTTGGGCCAATCACGGTTGGAACCCATCCTCCTGCAGGGGAATCAAAGCTGCACCACACAACGTCGACGCGGCGAAATTTCCGCATGGTGCAATGCGGTTGAGGACGTGATTCAAACACGAGGGGAGCACTTGTGAGCATGTGCGGTGCGATGCTAAACTCCTTGTTCAAGAAAGCTGATACCTTTTCGATGACCTGAGGGAGATTCCGTTGTCTGAATCCAAACAAGACGAAAGTTTTAAGGTTGTAGATCGTAGATTGTTCACGCCGGAGGGGGAATTCCGGAAAGAAGTTGCCGAACAGCAGGATCGCGAGCGCGAAACTGCGCCTGCGGCAGGCGCGGCCGGGGCTGCTGGCGCCACGACTCCAGCAGGCGCGGTTGCCGGAAAGCCGGCGACGCCGAGTTCGGCCCCAACGGCAGTGCCGCCAGTGGATGCTCCGAGACGGTCTCCTGCGTTTGAAAATTTAGTTCGTTCACTGGGGCAGAATGCGGCCATGCTGCTCGGCGGCTACGCGGACCCGCGCACAGGGCAGCCGGTGCTGGACCTGGAGGGCGCGAGAGAGATGATCGACATGCTCGACGCCATTCACGAAAAAACCATCGGCAACTTGGCGCCGGAGGAAAAGACCCTCATGGCGGACGTGCTGGGCAACCTGAAGCTGGCGTTCATGGAAATGACCAAAGCGGTGGCGAAGCAAGAGAAAGCCCCGACCCGGCCTTGATCGAGGATCCGCCCTGCCTGCAACGCCTCATTCCGTACTCGAGCTTACGGTGCTTGGTTCCGGCACGTCCATGGGAGTGCCTACACTCACGTGCCATTGCCGAGTGTGCTCGTCCACCGATCCGCGGGACAAGCGGCTGCGGCCTTCGATCTTGTTGGTGCACAACGGGCAGACGGCCGTGATTGACACGACGCCCGACTTCCGCTTTCAGGCCATGCGCGCGGGGCTCGAGCGGCTGGACGCGATTCTATTCACGCACGCGCATGCCGATCACATTCTCGGATTCGATGACATACGCCCGTTTAATATGCGCCAGAAATCGGCGCTGCCGGTGTACGCGTCGCCGGAAACCATCGCCACGCTGAAGCGGACTTTTTCGTATGTGTTTGAGGAAGGTCCGGCGGCCAGCATCGTCCCGCAGGTCACGCTGCATCCGATCGATGGGCCGTTCGACGTGATTGGAATGCGAATCGTACCGGTTCCGGCGCGGCACGGAGACATCGGCGTGCTTGGGTTTCGGTTTGGCGGCGCGGCGTACCTCACGGATTTCAGCGTGATTCCCGAATCCTCGAAGGCTCTTCTTGCGGATTTGGACGATCTGATTCTCGACGCGCTGCGCGATACACCGCACCCGATGCATCAAACGGTCGAGCAGGCGCTGGCCCTGATCCACGAGCTGAAGCCGCGCCGCGCCTGGTTCACGCACATCGCGCACGATTTGCCGCACGCCGAGACGATCGCGCGATTGGTAGCCGCCGGCTATCCCAACGTTTCCCTGGCCTACGATGGACTTCAATTCGAGGTTCGCCTCTGATGCCCTTCTCCGTTTTCCATTCCATTGAAGACTGCGCGGCGCATTTTGGCGGCGAGCGGCGCACGGCCGTGACGGTCGGAAATTTTGATGGGCTGCACCTCGGGCATCAGAAGATTCTGCAATCGGTGCGGGAACGCGCTCGCGCAACGGGTGAGCTCGCCGCGGTCATTACGTTCGATCCGCATCCTATGCGCGTGTTGCAGCCGGATCGCGCGCCTCTGATGATTCAGACGCTCTCGCAGCGGCTGGCCGGGTTTGAGCGGATGGGGATGGACGCGGCGCTGGTGCTGCGGTTCGACCGGGCGCTTTCCCTTGTTTCGCCCACGGAATTCATCGAACGGATTTTGGTGGGGGGCTTGCGGGCAGTGGCCATTTTGGTGGGCGCCAATTTTCGGTTCGGGCATCGCGGGGCCGGGGATGTGCGACTGCTGGGCGAGTTCGGGAGGCGCGACGGGTTTGACGTGGGGATCGTACCGCCGGTCGAGGTGGGCGGGGTGATGGTGTCGAGCACGGGCGTACGCACTGTGGTTGCGAGCGGGGATGTGGCGGAAGCCATTCCGATGCTGGGGCGGGCGTTTGCGCTGACGGGCGAAATTCGCGCCGGGGTTGGGCGCGGGCGGACGATCCTCTTCCCTACTCTCAACCTGGCGCCGGAACAAGAGCTGCTGCCGAAGCTGGGCGTGTATGCGACGGAATGCGCCGTGGGCGGGAAACTGTATTCCGCGGTGACGAATGTGGGGACGCGGCCCACGTTCAATGGATCGGGGGTCACGGTCGAGAGCCATTTGTTTGACTTCAGCGAGACGGTCGCGAGCGGGGCGATGGAAGTCCGATTTAATGCGCGGATTCGCGATGAGCGGAAATTTTCCGGGGCGGACGCGCTACGCGAGCAGATTGCGCGCGATATCGAGGAGGCGCGGAAATTCTTTGCGGAGCGGAGCGTGGCGGGGCATTCGCGGGGCGGATGACGTTTGCGGGCAACGCGACATCCATGCGCAGGAAAAGGATTTGAAATATAAAATTTGAGATTTGAAATGGAAGACCGGAAATGTCGAAATTGGGAATTGGAAGTTGGGATTCGAGATTCCGACGCGGCATTTATTGCGGCGCAGAATTTAGGGATTGAAATTTGAAGACCATGGCCGCCTATCGTTTCCGCCCTGATGGGTCGGAACGGACCTGCGCCCTTTCAGGACGCGCCAGAGTCGAATTGTTGCAAAACCCAGGGCGTTGCCCTGGGCTAGTATCCGACGGCGCTTTCAGCGCCGGAAGTTGTGGATTATTTGATGCGTCTATTAATTGTTTTTCCGTAAGGGCACGAAGCCATTTATGAGATAGCTTAATTTCAGAATTGAGATTCTAGGGTTCCCTCCATACTTATCTGCCTTTTCCGCATTTTTCGCAGTAGCCGCCTACTTCGGTGCGCGCGGTGGTAATGTGGATTCCGCAATCCTTTTCGATTTGCTTTTTTAGTTTTTCATACAGGTGCGACTCGAATTCGCGGACGGTGCCGCATTTCAGACAGGCGACGTGGATGTGGTCGCGGGGGCCGTGGCTTTCGTAAAAGTGCTGGCCGCCGCGCAGGTGGAGCAGGTCGAGCTCGTCGATGAGGCCATTGCGCTTCAGCAAGTCAATGGTGCGGTAGACGGTCACGCGGTGGACGCGCGGGTCGATTTTTTGGGCGCGGTCGAGGATGGCGCCGGCGTCCAGGTGGCGCTCGGCGTTGTCCATCACTTCCAGAATAATTTTTCGCTGGCGCGTGAGGCGCACGCCGCCCTTGGTGAGCGCCGCTTGCAGGCGACCGGGGCCTTGGTGGGCGTTGATGCGTTCGCCGGTGGAGACTCGATGTGCGGTGGTGGGCATGGGGGGCGCGGGCTCTAGCGCGACGTTAAGAAATTTTTTGGCGGCTTATGCGACCGTTTCGCTTTGGCGCGGCTATGGAACGCCGGTTGAACGACACTGTAGCGCCAACCTTTCGGTTGGCTGGTCGCGGTGACACGGATGCCCGCCTGCAGGCGGGCGTTACAGGGTTTTTGCCTATCCCGCCCAAAAACCCCGCGTCTGAAGACGCGGGCTACAGTGCATACTAGTGATGCGGGATTAGCCGCAAAACGTCATTGTACATAACGATGGCGAAGACCAGCAACAGGAACACCATGCTGACGGTGACGAAGCGTTCCTTCACGCGCACGCTCAAGTCGCGGCGGATGGTTCCCTCGATGAAGAGGAGCAGGATGTGTCCGCCGTCCAGCGGGGGAATCGGCAACAGATTCAGGACCGCGAGGTTGACTCCGATCATGGCCATCAGGGAAAGCAGTTCGGCCGGACCTTCGCGCGCGGCCCGGCCCGATTCGCGGGCGATGCCGAGAGGGCCTTCGAGCTGCTTCAACGAAACGTTGCCGCGAAACAGTTCGACGACGACGTAGACGATTTGCCGGGCCATGAGGGCGTTCATTCCGACGGACTCGACGATCGCCCCGCCCAATGAAAGGCGCCGGTCCACCAAGTCTCCTGTTCGCATCACGCCGATCTGCCAGCGCTTGGCGCCGGTCGGCGCGGTGACTTCCTGCGGACGGATTTGCACGCGCAGCGTAGCATCGCCTCGCTGAACTTCCAGATCGAGGGGCTGCGATTGCTGCGATTGGGATTTATCCACGATGGGAGGAAATTCCGCGCCGTTGGCCAGCGTAATTCCGTTTACCGACAGGATTACGTCGCCTGCTTTCAAGCCGCTGCGCTCGGCCGGAGTTCCAGGACTGACGGCGCTCACGTTCAGGTGATCTTGCGGATAACCGAAAACTTCCTCGACGGAAGGGGCGGCGGGAACGGAAAAGGAAAGCTGCTGGCCATTGCGTTCGGCCACGATGGAGACGGAATGACCGGGCAGAGTGGACATCAACTCGAGCTGCGCGCGATCCCACGTCGGATTGTTCACGCCATTCACCGAGACGATGTGATCTCCCGGCATCAGGCCGGCCTTTTGCGCGGCCGAATCTTGCAGGACGCCGACGAGAACCATGGGGCGGTCCAAAAAGGCGGGCTGCTTGCTGCCGCGGACGTAAATCCCCGCGACGAGGACAATCGACAGGAGGATATTCATCGCCGGGCCGGCCAGCGCGATCAATACGCGCTGCCAACGCGGCTTGGAAAGGAATTCATCGGGGTCGCCCTTGCGCTCTTCGAGCGGGTTGTCGCCGGCCATCTTCACGTAGCCGCCCAGGGGCAGGGCGCTCACGCGGTAATCGGTGTCTCCGCGTTTGAAACCCCAGAGGCGAGTGCCGAAGCCGATGGAAAAAATATCGACGCGCACGCCGAATGATTTGGCGACAATGAAGTGACCCCACTCGTGCACCAGCACCATCACGCCGAGCACGACCGACACGGAAACAATCATTACGAGGAAATCCGACACGTTCTTCTCTCCCAAAACTCAGAGCTGCGAATAAAAACTATGCCACCGCGGTTCGCGCGGCCTTGCGTTCTACTTCCTCGCGAGCCATGCGGCGCGCTTCGGAATCGGCGGCCAGGACGCCGGCGATGGACGACATCTCGATCTTCGGAATCCGCTCGAGCACTCGGTCGATTACTTCGGCGATGCCGGGAAACGGGATGCGCCGATCGAGAAACGCCTCGACGGCCACTTCGTCCGCCGCGTTGAAGGCACAAGGGTACGCGCCCGCCTTGCGCAACGCTTCGCGCGCCAGCCGCAGGCATGGAAAGCGGCGAAGGGAAACCTTTTCGAAATCCAAGCGGCGCAGCTTGGCCCAGTCTAGTGCCAGTTCCTTAGATGCGGCCCGCTCAGGGTAGGTTAGCGCATATTGGATGGGCATGCGCATATCCGTTGGGCCGAGTTGCGCCAAGATGGACCCATCCACGTATTCGACCAGGGAATGAATCGTGGACTGCGGGTGGATGACCACGTCGATCTGGTCGGGGCGCATGTCGAAGAGCCAGCGCGCCTCGATGACTTCAAAACCCTTGTTGACAAGCGTCGCGGAATCAATCGTGATGCGGCGGCCCATGCGCCAGTTGGGGTGGGCCAGCGCTTGCTCGGGCGTGGCCGCGGCCATTTGAGCGAGCGGAGTCTTTCGAAACGGGCCGCCCGAGGCGGTCAGAATGAGGCGTTTAACCTCGGCATGTTTTCCCGCGCGCAGGCATTGATGGATCGCGTTGTGTTCGCTATCGACCGGGAGAAGCTCGACATTCGCGTGGCGCGCGGCGGCCATCACGATCTCTCCTGCTGCGACGAGGACTTCCTTGTTCGAAAGGGCGACCTGCTTTCCGGCTTTCACGGCGGCGTAGGTGGCTTCGAGGCCTACAACGCCGACGGCTGCGGAAACCAGCGTCGTTGCGGAGGGATGAATGGCCACGGCGATCATGCCGGCCGGGCCGTGCTGGATCTCCGGCAATTTCTGGAGACCGGCGGCGCGGAGGCGTTCGGCGAGAGTGGCGGCTGCGGCAGGGGTCGCCACGGAAACCAATTCGGGGTGGTGGGCAATGATTTGGAGCGCGAGTTCTTCGACGTTGTTTCCCGCGGCTAGGGCCGCCACGCTAAAGCGGCCGGGCATCGCTTCCACAACGGCGAGCGTTTGGCGGCCGATGGATCCGGTCGAACCGAGGATGGCGATTGATTTCAAAATTTCGCGCTCCAGTTCCGGGCGGGCTCTTTTTCGAGATTTAGAGCCTGCGTGACAATCAAACGAAATGGGCTGTAGCGCTCGCTTTGAGGCGAGCACCTTCGTGAATCGACAATGCCCGCCTGAAGGCGGGCGCTACAAGGACATCTGGTTATCGATACTTCTTCAAAACAACCCATTCGAAATAGTACCAGACTGCAGGGGCTGCCAGGATAAGGGCGTCAATGCGGTCGAGCATTCCGCCGTGGCCCGGCAAGATTGTGCCGGAATCTTTTACGCCGGCGCTGCGCTTCCACGCGGATTCGAAGATGTCGCCGATTTGCCCGGCGATGCTGCCGGCGGCCGCCATGGCAAGCATGTGCAGGAGCGGAATTCTGGACCAGTTGGCGAACACGGCGGCGACGAGCAAAGCGCCCAGAAGATTCGCAAGCGCGCCTTCCCAGGTCTTGTTGGGGCTGAGTTGCGGGGCCATCTTCCAGCGTCCGACGCCGCGGCCCACAAAATAAGCGGCGGTATCGCCGACCCAGACCAGGACCACGGTGAAGAGGAGGAGCCGGGGGCCGGCCAGGTCCACGCCGTGGAGACGGATCACGGCGCTGAAAGGGAGAACGACAAACACGAGTCCGGAGGAGCTTACCGAGATAGAAGCTAATACTTCAGTAATGGAGCGGCGACTTCCGAGGGCGATCACGGCGACGCCAAGAACGAAAGCGAACAGGACCAGTTCGAGGGAGACTTTGGGCGAGCCGTCCAGCAACTCGCCCAGATGCAGAACGCTTGGCTGGCGCGCGGCGTACCATTGTTGGGCGATGATTCCGGCGGCGGCGAGGGCCGTCCAGAGCCGGTACGCTTGAAAACCTTGGTGGGACGCGATGTCAAAGAATTCCAACAGGGCGGCGATGGCGACGATGGCGGACAGAATGGCGACCAGCCAGGTGGGGCCCCACCAGATCGCGGCGACCACCAAGGGAATCAAGATCGCCGCGGTGAGGATGCGCAGGCCGGTCGCGGAATTCATTCGGTCCTTTCCTTGGTGCGAATTGCCGTCGCCAGTTTCGGATCGGCGCCGTGACGGGTTGGCGGCATTTTTTCCGCACGCGAAAAGCGTGTGCCCCCCCTGCGGGGCTTGCTCGTTTTCGATTGCGCTCTTCCCCACCGCTTCCGCGGTGGGCTACGGTCTGCCGTACCTCCGTGACTTTTCTTTTTCAAGAACCGGCACGATCGGGAACTGGCATTCTACTTCGTGACGGGATTGATTACAGCGGGTTCTTTCAATTTCTCGCGATGCGGGCCAGAATCCGCGGGAAATAAATTTGATTGTGCCGCGTTGTGCGATTCCGGTGCGGCGGACTTTTCGCTCGCGGATCTAGAAAATGCACGCCTGAAGGCGTGCGCTACAGGGTGTCGGAGTGAATTTGCGCATGCGTTCGGAGGCGAGACGGGAGCGGGGGGATCAGGCCATGACGCGAGGGCGGGCTTCGGCCAGGCCGCCGTAGCGGCGCTCGCGTTTTTGGAAATCGAGCAGGGCCTCGTAAAGCTGGGCGCGGCTGAAGTCGGGCCACAGGGTTTCGGTCACGTAAATTTCGGCGTAAGCGATTTGCCAGAGCAGAAAATTGCTGACGCGCATTTCGCCGCTGGTGCGAATGAGCAGGTCGGGATCGGGCAATCCGGCGGTGTAGAGATGCTGCGAAATCATCTCCTCATCGACGCGCGCGTTGGCGAGGCCGTTGTGGCGCACGCGATCGAGGATGCGGTTGAAGGCATCCACGAGTTCGGCGCGGCCACCGTAGTTCAAAGCTACCGCCAGCTTCATGCCGGTGTTGCCCGCCGTTTGCTCCATGGCGCGATCGATGTCCTCGCGGACTTCGTCGGGCAATTGATCGGAACGGCCGATGATTAGCATGCGGATATTATTGCGTTGGATGGAGGGAAGTTCCTTGCGCAAATATTCACGCAGCAGGCGCATCAGAAAATCGATTTCCGCTTTGGGGCGGCGCCAGTTTTCCATGGAAAAAGCGTAGAGAGTCAACGCGGGAATTCCAAGTTTAGCGGAGGTTTCAATCACGGTGCGAGCCGACTGCACTCCTGCGCTGTGTCCCGCGGCGCGGGGCAAGTGGCGGCGCTGCGCCCAGCGGCCATTTCCGTCCATGATGACGGCAATATGCTGAGGGAGGCGGTCCGCATCCAGATCGAGGAGCAGGCGCTCTTCTTCCAAGTCCGAGGGTTTGAGCGATTCCGGTAATTTCACGCAATTAATCCCGCGAGTTCCATGTAGTCGGCAGAGGCGCCTCCGCGATCATCTTTGGAAAGCTAACATAGGGTCTCTCACGGCGCAACACACTCGCGGTAAGAGTTGCTTGAAATGGTGAGTACTCGTCGTGAGGCTAAAAATAATGGGATGGCCAAAAAAATCCGGCCCGCCCCAAAACGATACGGGGCGGCCCTTTTTTTGAACGGACGAAACGCCGGGGAGCGATTGGCCGGCGCGCCGCTGATTATCCGGCCTGCGATTGAGCGGGCCATTTTGTCATTACGAGCGGAGCGAGGAATCTATCTTCGGTTTGCGCCCAAGAAAAGAAAGAGAGATTCCTCGCTCCGCTCGGAATGACAAAACGAAGGGGGCCTAATGACAAAATGAAGGGGACCTGATGACAAAACGAGGGGGGGTAATGACAAAACGAAGGGGGCCTATGGTGGGGCCCCCTTTTCAGCTATCTGTCTCGCATGTGCTATTGGACCTTTATCGCCTGCCGTCTTAGAAGTGAACAGGCTCCCCGGTGGATGGGTTCAGGAACAAAGTGCGCTGGTGCAGGTCGTCTTTCTCCTTGCTCCAATTCCCATTGTCGTCTTTGTCGCTGAAGTCGAACATGTCGTCGAGTCTGCCGGCCTTGTAATCGTTGGAGGGGCCGCCGACGCGGCCGAGGTCCCAGTTATCCTCGATGAAGCGGAGGATGGAGGATTGGTCGGTGATGTGGTGGTCGACGTAATTCTTTTTTGCCCACGGCGAGATCACCAGCAGGGGCTGGCGCTGGCCGTAGCCGCATAGGCCGGAGATATTGGCGGTGGGGCCGGTGGTTGGAGTGACGCCGCAAGAGCCGGTGGCGGCCAGGGCATCGTCCAAGTCTCCGGTGACGCCGGATTGATTCACGACCGGATCCATGGAGTGATCGTACCAGCCGTCGGAGTCATCGTAGGCGATGATGATCGCGGTGTCCTTCCATTCCGGGCTCGCCATGATGGCGTTGATCGTGTTCACTACGAACGTTTGTTCGTCGAGGGGATCGGAATAGCCGGGGTGAGCGTCCGCGTAGGCGGGAGCTTTGAGGTAGCTGACGGCTGGGAGATGGCCATATTTTAGGGCCACGAAGAACTGCGAGATATCGTATTGATGGTTGGCTTGGTCCGTCTTGCCGATCATGCCGGGGCTGGAAGGCGGCAGGTGGTGCGGGTTGGTGGTGGAGGCATAGAATTCGAAGGGCTCGTGGTGAGGGATGTAGTCGCCAACGGTGCTGATATTGTCGGGCACAGGGACGCCGCCGAAGCTATAGAGGCCGGTCCCGGCCGATCCGCAAACGGCGTAGGGAGTGGTGGGAGAATTGTAGGGCGTCGTCGGCCCGAATCCGCCCTGGAACCAGCCCCAGGTAATTCCCTTCCCCGGATTTACAAGATTGCCTAGCAGGTCGCCAACGTTCGTGCCGCTCATGGAGGCTTGGTTGGTATTGAACAACTGCCCGTTGGAGAAGACGCAATCATCGTAAGCCGGGCGGGCATCGCCGATCAGAACGCCCGAGAAGGCCGTGCCCGTCGCGGCTGTCTGGCCGCCCCAGATGTCCCCGGACGCGCTGGATTTCTTCCCATTAGGACGGAGCGGGAGCATGGTAGCGGTCGCCGTGGTGCCTGCAACGAGGTTGATGGCGCCTGGGGCGGAAGGGCCGAAAGAAGTGCTCCAGGAATTGTCGCTCAGCGCGAAATACTGAGCGTAGTTCCAAAGGGCAGTCACGGTATTGCCATCGTAATAGCCCATGACGATTCCGTTGTTTGTGGTTGTCCCATTGCCGGCATCGTAGCACCAGCCGGAGTAAGAGAACGGTCCGGTGGTGGCATTCCCGCCGGAAACAACAGACTTATTGTATTGCCCAGGAAGAAGTAAGGCGCCCACGGTGATGGCGGGAGCGGGGCCGGTGCCGGACCAAAGAGTGCTCGCGGTTTGTGTGGTGCTGTTGCCGCTGCCGGTGGCGTTCACATAGTTATCGACCAAGCCGTGATCGACGGCTTGCTGCTCGGGCATGTAGCTGTGGTCCTGGTCGCAGGTATTGTAGTGGGTACGGTCCAAACGGAAGGGCTGGACGGCGTTGGGATTTTCGTCCAGCAATCCCGAGGAGAGCAAGTTATTGACGCGCGGCGTGTCGGATTTCGGGTGGAAGGCCGGCTCGCCGTCGGGATTAGCGGCGTAAGGATAGGTTGCGAAGTAGTGATCGAAAGATTCGTTTTCGCCGAAGATGACGACCACGTGCTTGATGGGAGTGGTGGTCGGGAAATCGCTCGCCGAATCGGGGGGCTGCGCCCAGAGGCTGCCTGGTGCGCCGATCGCCAGGATCAATGCAGTTACAGCGCTTGCAAACGCACGAAGACACTTCGTGTTCATGACTTCTCCTCAGAAAGATTTCAGAAATTTGGGTCAGCACATCACGGTTGAAGACACACTAACAACCGCCGCCGGGCAACTTGGGGACGCAAGTGCAGGCGCGCGAACAGCGTAGAGATTGATACGCGGGCGATGTGAACGGCATATGAATGGCAGATGAAATCTATTTTTATGCCGTGTCTTATTTTTGTAACGCAGAAAGCGCGCAGGGATGAATGGTTGCGATGCAGCCGGCGGAAGGATTATTAAATTTAGTCGCAAAATTGAATTAGGGATTTGACGGCGGCGGGATTACGCGGATGGTGCCCATCATGCCGCCGTCTTCGTGTTCGAGCAAATGGCAGTGAAAGACGAAAGTGCCCACGGCGTTGGGATCGCGGAAGTCCATGCGTAGCTTGACGCTGGGATAGACGGGGCTCGAGCCGTCCCAGTAAGCGACGTTGATCGTGTCGCGGAGGAATGGCTCGTCCACGGGGACGCCATTGTAGTTGAGCAGCATGAAATGGATTTGATGGATGTGGAATGCGTGCAATTCCTGGGTGCGGTTTTCGATGATCCAATCCTCGACGCCGCCCTGCTGCACGGTAATATTTGGGGCTGTGAAATGGGGATCGTAGGGGACTGGCTCCTGGCCTTCAACCGTTAGCATAAAGACGGTAGAGCTTTTGGGATCCTTCGGATCCGACGGCTTTTCCGTGAAGTAAAGCTTTCGCTCGTGCGCGGGTTTGACATTTCCCAGCCAAGCCGAAGTTTGCGGGATCGGGGGAGCGGGGGAAGCGGGCAAAGAGGAGCGCGGCTCGGGCGCATCGGTGCTTGCGACGATATCGGCCAATGGCCGCACAGGATCGTTTTCACCGGCCGGGCCGGTGTCCACGCTGCGGGTGACTAGGCTTGCGCGGGCACCTTCCGGCGGAGCTTTGAAGACAAACTCGATTCTTCCGGCGGGCGGCAGAAGGGCGTGGCTCTTCCAGATGATTCGATTTCCGGCCAAGCCGTCTTCGTTGATGGGTATGCCATCGATGGAAACCACGCCCATGGACTGAGGAACGCCGCTCAGGAGAATCTGCAAATCCACGTAGGTGATGGCCGAGGCGTTCAAAACTCGCCAGAGCTGGCGTTCCGCGGGGCGTATGGAGATTACAGCTGGGGGATACTCCGGGTAGGGCACGGGGACAAAGTTGATAGAGAGATCTTTTGCCGGCTTGCCGAAACCACTGCCCGTATTCAGGATGTCGCCTTCGGCATCGCGAAGAACGGGGGCGTTCACGGTGGATTTTAAGGGAGCGGCGTCGGGGTTGAGGAGCTCTTGGTCGCGAATGATGAGGACTCGCTCCGGCATCCCGGCGAGCAACCGGTTGGCCCTCTCGATGCCCTCGACAATCAATGCCCCTGAGGCCCCGCCAAGGACTTGCGCGTTGGTGAATCCGTGGACGTGGGGGTGATACCAATACAGGCCGGGAGGCTCATCGGCGGGAATTTGAAAGCGATACTCGAAGGGTGCGGCGCCGGGGAGGATTGCGGTGTTCAGAACATCGTCCTGGTGGCAGATGGGCGGGACGGATAAGCCGTGAAAATGGAGATTGGTGGCCCAGGCGCCCATCATTCCCCCGCCGCAGGAATCCGAAATGGCAATGGCGTGACCGTGGTGGGGTGAGTCGACGGGAATATTCAAGTCATTCCTTAGGTTTAAGATCAACCAATCGCCCGGATGCAAGCGCAGGGTGGGGGCCTGGCTGCCGTCCTTATATAGGTAACAATAGCGCGATTGGCCATTCGCATCCGCGTAATTGCGGAACGTGAAATCGACGCGCAGCATCCCATTCTGGCTGCGCAGGTCTTCCGGCTCGGAAACCGTGCTTCTCGCGGGAGGGCGCGGGCAAATATCGGAGGCTGTGCTTTGCGCACGGACGGAGATTCCCGCCCAGAAGGATACGGCGGTCAGGGCGATCAATATGCGGAGCATCCGAAGGCGCGGGCACATTGCTAGAGAGCGTAGACGGGTATTGTTGGGGTAATGTGAAATTCAGATGACGGTTTGTTTACACGGATGTGACGGCGGGGTTCGCGTTGGCGTCGGTGGGCGAGAGGTTCTTGGTGGTCCTTCCCTGGGAACGCCAATCGGGAGATTGGCGTTCCCAGGGGTCAAACCATAGATTGGCGCAATTGCCCGGTGGTTTCGTTTGGCGGGCCTTAGCCGGACGTCCCGGGCATAGCGCTGGGGTGGAGGATGGTCACGTAGACTAGGACGAGGGTGAGCATGATTACAGCAATTACGGTGACCCAGGCAACGACGTTAAAGGTGGGAGTGTTGATGAAGTCGCCCATCAGATCCTTGCGGTTGATGAGCAGCAACATGAAGATGAGGACCACCGGGAGCCAGACGCCGTTGCCCACTTGGGAAAGGATCAGGATTTTTTCCAGCGGAGCGTGAGGGATGAGGATGACTGCGGCGCCTACGACGATCATGCCGGTGTAAAGGCTGTAAAAGATGGGCGCGTCGTTGAATTTGTGGTCGATACCGGCCTCGAAACCCATGCCTTCGCAGATCACGTGAGCGGTGGAAAGCGGCAGGATGGAGGCTGCGAAGAGCGAAGCGTTCAACAGACCGAAGGCGAAGAGCGAAGCGGCCCATTTTCCGGCCAGAGGGACAAGGGCTTGCGCGGCCTCTCCCGCGTCATTGATGACGTGATGGCCGGAAACGAAAAGCGTTGCAGCGGTGCAGACGATGATGAAGAAGACGATGACCATGCAGCTTACGCTGCCGAAGAGAACATCCATGCGGGCCTGCGGGTACTGGCGGGCGGAGACGCGCTTTTCGACGAAGCTCGCTTGCATGTAGAAAAATTGCCAGGGGGCGATGGTGGTGCCGATCAGGGCGGTGAGCATGAGGAGGTAGCCGCCGTCGAGATGCAGCGTGGGGATCACCGTGCTGCGAGCGGCCAAGAGCCAGTCCGGCTTGGCCAGGAACGCGGACGCGACATAAGAGAGATAGAGGACACAGGCCGCCAGGAATATTTTTTCGACCACGCGGTACGTTCCACGGAGCACGAGAATCCAGACGGCCAGCGCGGCAAGCGGCACGGAAATGTATTTGGAAATGCCGAAGAGCTGCATGGAAGCGGCCACGCCGGCAAATTCCGCGCACACGTTGCCCATGTCCACGACCAGGCCGGCGAGAATCAGGAAAAAAGTGGGGCGGAAACCGAATTCTTCGCGGATGAGGTCGGAAAGCCCCTTGCCTGTCACGACGCCCATGCGGGCGCACATTTCCTCGGTGACGTAGAGAGCGATGGTCATGGGGATGAGCGACCACAGCAGGGCGTAGCCGTACATCGCACCGGATTGCGAATAGACGGAGATGCCGCCGGCGTCGTTGTCCACGTTGGAGGTGATGACGCCGGGGCCGACGACCGCGAGGAACAGCAGCAGGCGGCGGCGCAAGAGGCGGGTGCGCTTGGCCCAGTCCGAGCCACGGGCTCGCCAGGGCTCGACCCAGCCGGGGATGAGGTTCCAGCGAGCGATCGGCGCAGAGGGTTCCGGCGCCTTCTTTTCTTCTTCGGGTTTTCCGACTACGGCCATGGGTTGCAACCTACCTTGCAATTCTCACCGTGGAACAGGCTTCCGAGCCTGCGTGGCAACGGGCGCATCGAACCGCCAGCGGCTAAAGCCTTACTCAATTCAGGCGCGGTACGGCACGGTTGAAACCGTGCCCTACAAAGATTTCCGTATTGCCACACAGGCTCTGAAGCCTGTGCCACTTCTTCAGCGATGGCGGATGCGCGTGACTACGTCGTCTACTTCGATGGCACCGATGGGGCGGCCGAGGGCGTCGACGACGGCCAGGCTGTGCAGATTGTATTTGTCGAAAAGTTCAAATACTTCCTTGTCTTCCGCGTCCGGAGGGATCGAAAGCAAAGGCTCCATTTTTAAAGCATCCATGCGCTCGTCTGGGGCGGCGAACAACAGGCGGCCCAGCGAGACGGCGCCGGAGAATTTGGCTTGGCCGTCAATCAGGAAGACGGTGTCAAGGCGCTCGAGGTCCACTTCCATTTCGCGAATCCAGGCAACGACTTCGTCGCGCGTGGCGGCTTCGCCCACGTAGATGAAATCGGTGTTCATCATTCCACCGGCGGAATTTTCGTCGAATTTCAAGAGTTCCCGCACCTCGCGCGCGTCTTCGCCGGGCATTTCGCTTAGAACTTCGCGCGAGCTTTCCGGGGTCATGTCCGCAATCACGTCGGCGGCCTGGTCGGGTTCCATTTCTTCAAGGATGTCGGCGGCTTTTTGAGGAGCTAAGCCTTCGACGATTTGCGTGGTTAGGCGTTTGTCGAGTTCGGCGAGGGCTTCCGCGGCGGTCTCCTCGTCGAGGGAAGCGATGATCGATTGTCGCTCCAGCGGGGACAAATCTTCCATGATGTCGGCCAAATCGGCAGGATGCATGCGCTCGAGTTTTTGGTGAGTGATGCGGAGCTTGACCCGGCGCAAAGGGTCTGGCTCGATCAAGTTGACGAACTCCCAGGGGATGACGCGGGTGGGCAGCTTGGTGGTCAAGCCGCGCACGAGACCTGGGGAAGCCACGCCGTGCAAGAGGCGGCGGGCGGCGCCGGTGAGGCCTACGTCGACCTGGGTGACGCGCAGCTCGACGGTGCCGTTGATGCGCTGCTCGGCGAGGTCGATGTCATTCACGCGCACGACCTTTCTGCCGCTGGTGTCGATGATTTGCTGGTCGAGCAAATCCTTGCGCATGGCCAGCCAAGCTTCGTTGGGCTGGAAATGTTC
>Ga0302324_100000954_pt1 | contig 72174 bp, 59 predicted proteins | sample Palsa_T0_1_FD_201949 | JGI IMG/M metagenome (GOLD analysis project Ga0302324, IMG submission 201949) | Peat permafrost microbial communities from Stordalen Mire near Abisko, Sweden - Palsa_T0_1 | ecosystem: Environmental > Terrestrial > Soil > Palsa > Peat permafrost | place: Sweden: Abisko...
TCGAGAACTGCCCGATCCGCAGGCCAGTCCGTACCTTCAGGCCGAGCAGAAGGAGGAGTTCCGCGCCGTGCTTCGAGGACTGCAGGAATTGCCGGAAATCGATCGGGCCGCCCTGCTGATGAGGGCGCAGGATGGTATGGCCTACGAAGAAATTTCACGGGCGCTCGGAATTTCTCTTTCTTCCACAAAGGTCAAGATCCACAGGGCACGGCTAGTACTCGCAGGAACCCGACATGCGTAACATCAGTTTGAACTGAGGCCATACCACACAGGAGCCAAACAATGAACGTCCCACGCGAAGTAATCCTCGATCTGCTGCCGGTGTATCTATCGGGCGAAGCCAGCCCGGCCACACGCACGATTGTGGAAGAACACATGAAGCACGACGTTGAGCTGGCCGAGCGCGTTCGGGTTTTGTTGGCAGACAACCTTGCCAAGGTCGCGCCGCCCGTACTTCCCCCGGAACTGGAGTTGAGATCCTTTCGCCGCACGCAACGACTCCTCGGGTGGCAGAGGTGGCTCTTTGGTTTAGGGATATTCTTCTCCGCCACGTTACTGAGCAATGAAAACTCGTTTGAAGGTGGTCACTTCAAGGAATTTCATTTTCTGCTGCGCGATTATCCAACCGAGTTCGGAATCTGCGTGGTGCTCGGCCTCGCCTGCTGGATCGCTTACTTTTCAATCCGCCGCCGATTGCGTGCCGGCGCAATGTAGATTGCCAAGCACAGCGAAGGATCGGCATAGGGGCGGCGAAATGTCGCGTTACCTGGAACTTCCCCTCGCGCACCTGCGTAAACACCTTCAGCGCCCGGAGGTCCTGAATGCTCTGGTTCTACGAATCTTTCTTTCCTGTGGTCTGGATTTTCTTTTTTCTCTACTGGCAGATCAAAGCCGCCAATACCAAAACCACCCAGCGCCTCGAACCGGCTGCCTCGCGCATCCTGCGCGCCTTCATTATGCTGATCGCGATCATCCTCCTCTCGACAACTCGCATCCCGCTGCCCTGGCTTTACCTCCAACTCTGGCGGGTTGGTATTTGGCCTTTCTGGCTGGGAGCTGTCGTCACCATCGCCGGCCTTCTGTTCGCCATCTGGGCGCGCAAGCACCTCGGCAGCAACTGGAGCCGCTCCGTCACCATTAAGCAGGGCCACGAGCTGATCACCTCCGGTCCCTATGCCGTGGTCCGTCACCCCATCTACACCGGTATTCTGACCGGTTTCCTTGGCACGGCGATCGCCATCTCCCAAGTGCGCGGGGTCATCGTTTTCGTTCTCTTCTTCCTCGCGTTCTGGATCAAGCTCCGCATGGAGGAACAGTGGATGCGTTCTCAGTTCGGCGAGGCATATGCCACCTATGCTCATCAGACCGCTGCCCTGGTGCCATACCTCCTCTGATCGCTAGCTCACGATCTCAGCCCCAGCAACAGCGAGTTGAACCAATCTGAGGAGTTGAATTGCGAGATCGATTCTCGGTTGCGGTCGAGTAACGGGCAAACCTTCCTTTTACCGATAAGGGAATACACGGCACGGACTTTCCGTGCTGGTTTCTCGCTTATCTACGCCCGACCACGTCAACGATTTCGGAGTCTGGCTTCATCCATGCCTCTGCCCCCTGGTGGGTCAGCTGTTGGGCGGCGTCGTTCCAGTACAGGCGAGTGATGCGGCTGTCTTCCTTTTCGTAGGCATAGGTCTTACCATCATCCTGATAAAGCGCGAACTCGCCGTCCGCCCCTGGATAGACCCGCAGCCTGGCTATCGTTTGTGGCTGATTGGTGCTCTCAATTGCTTCTCCCAGAGGCAGCAGGGACCCCGCACGAACAAACACAGGCAGTGTGTCGATGGGTGCATTGACCTGAATCGCCTGTCCACCGTGCACGCGTTCGTTCGTCCAATAGTTGTACCAGTCGGTGCCAGCAGGAAGGTAAACGGTGCGACTGGTTACGCCCTGTTCGGTTACCGGAGCCACCAGCAAGGCAGGGCCAAACATGTATTCATCTCGCAAGTCGGCCACATTCGGATCATTGGGAAAATCCATGAACAGAGCGCGCATGAAAGGGGCACCGGTCAGATACGTTTGGTAGCCGAGCGAATAGATGTATGGGATGAGTTGGTAGCGAAGCCTCAGATACTTCTCTAGGATCGGCTCTGCCTGTTTTCCGTACGACCAGACTTCGTTATAGAGTCGGCTTCCGTGCGCCCGGAAAACCGGGAGAAACGCTCCATATTCGAACCAGCGTGTGTACAGTTCTGGATAGTCGTCGTATCCGCCAACGTTGTCTCGTGCGCCGGAGGGATCGAGCAACGGAGGATGCGCGGGATGATGCTCCTTCGGCAGATATTGCCAGCCGCCAATGTCCTGGGTCCAGTACGCAATGCCCGAAGCGGTGAAGTCGAGCCCCGTCGGGATCTGCCGCTTCAGCGTGTCCCACGTCGGAGAAATGTCCGACGACCAGAACATACTTCCGTTGCGCTGTGCTCCCAGGTAAGCATCGCGGGAAAGAATCAGTGCGCGATGATTGATATCGCGGCGGAAACCTTCATAGATAGCGGCGGTGTGAACCAAAGGATAGATGTTGAAGTAGCGCGTGCCTGGCCCCACCGAGAAGTAACTGCCGTTCGGCGGCAAGTCGGGCTCGGTTTCATCAGCCCAGATTGAATCAAAGCCTTTACTGAGGATGTTGTCGCGGATGGTCTCCCAGAACCAGCGCGCCGCGGCGGGATTGGTGGTGTCAATGTCAGACCCAGCCCGATCATAAGGCAGACCGTCGGTAGGTGTACCGTCGGCAAGGTGCTCAAACCAGCCTTTCTTCATCAGGAAATCGTAGTAACGGGAACCCTTGGCAAAGCGAGGCCACACGCTAATCATCGTCTGAAAACCCATGTCGTGAAGCTGACGATTCATCGCCGCTGGGTCTGGCCATTTGTCCGGAACAAAATCCATCTCTCCCATCTTGGAGTAATAAAACCAGTCCACCACTAAGATGTCGGCCGGAAGATGCCGCTCACGGTACCCTTTGGCCACGGCCAGCACTTCATCCTGCGAAGCATAACGCTGCTTGCATTGAATGTAGCCGTAAGCCGCTTTCGGCAGCATGGGTGTGGCTCCAGTCAGCAGCCGGTATCCCGCATAGATCTCGTTCAACGTGCTGCCGGCGATCACGAAGAACGATACGCGGTCGCCGACCTCCGATGTCCAGTTCGTGCGCTCGTTGAATCCTGGCTCAATGACGGTCTTCGAGGGATTGTCCCAGATAATTCCGTAACCATAATTTGTCACCATGAACGGGACACACACGCTCGGAGCCGCGGTCGCGTCGTAATTGTGCCAGCATTCGACGCGGTGCCCGCGATGATCGAGAAAACCTTCCTGATTTTGGCCGAGGCCGTAATAATGCTCGTCATCGGGCGAGGCAAACGAGGCGCCAACCTGATAGAAAGACGAATCGGACGGCCGCTTGTCATACAACACTGTGGCGTTGCCGTCCTTGTGGTTGGGCACGGACATCCACCAGTGAGTCATTCGCAGCAGTGTCTTGCCATCCGGGGTTCGGAACGAAATGCCTACTCCTGGATTGGAACCGTTAAAGAACTTGCCGATATCGATTTGGGTCGCCGTGGGTTTCGAACGATGGTTCTCCTCGACGGTAACGATCATGCGAGCGGAGCGGTAAACATTCCCTTCCCCGCCCTGCCGTTGTGACCATCCTTCCGTCGCAGGAGACGCCGTGAAACCATATCCGGGCGCGGCCACCGACTGATCCTTGTTCATGCTGAGCGTCACACGAATGATGTTCGCCGCGTAGGGTTCCAACGCGATGGTGCTGCCGTCGCGCTCCAATACAAAAGGCGGATTCTCAGCGTTTGCAGCACCGACGTATACGACAATGAGCGCAAGCAGAAGTTTTGCCATAATCTTAGACAAGATGTTTTGTTCCGCCGGATTCATGAAGGCGGAAGATTCCAATCGGTTTCTCTCTGCTACATACGTCGCAGTCTGCGCGGCTGCTGCCGAGTTGAATGAGAATACCCACTCGCGAATCGTAGTGGCAACAAGTCATTCACAGCGGGTATTCTCAGCGTCCTCGCTCAGCGCCCTCTGCAGTCGAACCTCAACGGAGCAGTCAAAAGCACATTCCTTAACTTGGGTTCCGCGCTCGCAAGGCAGCTAGGGATTTCACGACCATGGCCTCCAACACTTGTTGGTCCACGTCACCGAGCTTCTTGACGTAGAGGCAGCCCTTGCCGGTCGTGTGCTTGCCGAGCTTTGCCAGGAGCGCCTTGGAGTCGCTGGACTCAATCATGTTGTACAGAACCGTAACGGTCTTACGCGGCGAAAAACTGATAAGCGGCATGTCGCCTTCACGCCCGCTGTCGTATCTGTAGTGGTAGCTGCCGAAGCCGATGATGGATGGCCCCCACATCTTAGGCTTTTCGCCAGCCACGTCTTGCATCAACTTGACGAGCGCCTTGGCGTCTGCGCGCTTGGTCGGGTCCGTGATGGCATCAATAAATGCCGCCACACTTAATTCGGTGGGTTTGGTTTTGTTGTCCGCCATTCCTGCTGCCTTTCGTTTTTCCAAAGGCTAACCTAGTCTTGGATAACGAGCAAGCCGGAGTTGGCTGAAGCAAAGCCGACTAGCCAGCACTAATCTAATCTCGTGATAGCGGGAGGGGACTGCTCCCGGATGGCCGACCATCCGGGAGCTATGGCAGACAAGTTGATTCTTCCTAATATGCAACGACTTCCTCGGACGAGTCTACGTTTCGAAGCCAAGAAATGCTAAGCTTTGCGCTCTCGGAATCCTGAATTCGGAATTAGCTGCCAGCGTTGAGAAAAAATGTACAGCTCGGCAACCCTTTTCGATTGCCGTCCTGTTGGCAACTGAATCAGATTAGATCGCTTACCTTTGTATCGACTGTGACGCGTGTCCCTCTGATCGCGCCGACGATGTGGGCGACCTGGTTTCCTGAGGGGTCGTACGCATCTAGGGTAAAGGTTCCGGTATAGTGCTTCCCGTCAGGACTCAATGTGACCTCTTCAACGATTTGCGTCGGTCCGGAGGGATTCCCGATACCACTGGGCGCATTAGCGGTGTCGTTGCCCATCCAAGGTAGGTGATTGAGCTTGTATCTGGATTTTCCGGCCTTTTTCCGAATGCCAAGGCAGATGTCCCCATCCTGCACCGGGCGGGCGGAGCCCATAATCTCCGTTCCGTCGCTGTGCCAAACAACAAGGGCATTGTATATGCGAGTACCGTCGGGCGGCCCGAGTTCATTGCCTTCGGCGGTGAAGGTGACGTGCCACATTCCTACGATTGGGTCATCGGAGGAGCTGGCGGAAATGGGTAAGAAGGAACCCGGGTTGACCGTCCCAGAATTATGGCAACACAGATGCACCGGGCTTCGACTTATCGGTGTCGCCGCAACCTGCGAAGGCATTGCCTCTGGCAGCGGCTGAATACGCCAAGAGTTCGGCGTTGAAAACGCCCAGTTGGTCGCCTCAGGCGGCTCCAAAGTCGTGAATCGAGAGGCGCAAAACGATGCACCAACCACGCTCGCGGAGGAGACCATGAATATTGCCACCCAACGTTCGATTTTTCGCTGGATTCACATCATCTTCAGCATTCCGATACTCGGTTATATTTATTGTCCGTTTGAAAAGTTTCCAGACCATGCCCCCGCAACTCGGTTTGTCTTTCTTCCTGTAATGGTTTTGCTTGTCCACCGAACCGCCGCCGGAGCTGTGGGAAAAGTGCGAAATCCCGTGCTTTCCGGGATTTCCAAACGCAGTGGGAAAGTCCGCTCTTTGGACTTTTCCACGCCAGCGGCTTTTTCAATAGCTCAAGTATCCACAAATTCTGCTATAGAGCCAATTTTTTTTTCAAGGCTTGCATGTTCGAGTGAGGTGTATCATGTACGCGCGCCCGAATTCGTGGGCTGCCTTAATGCAAGGAGGCATAGGGCCCGCTTCTGAATGGCAACTCAGCATTCTCAAATGCAATCTCGGAATACGACTGCCGAGCACAAGCGCCTGCGTGAGTCATTCGTCGGCATAGTTCAACCATGGCGCAAATGGGGACCGTATGTGGCCGAGCGATCCTGGGCCACGGTGCGCGAAGACTACAGTCGCGATGGCAATGCCTGGGATTATCTAACACATGACCTATCCCGCAGCAAGGCGTATCGCTGGGGCGAGGATGGGATTGCTGCCATTTGTGATCGCTACCAGTTGCTGGTGTTTGCCCTCGCTCTTTGGAACGGCCAAGATCCGATCCTCAAGGAGCGTATGTTTGGGCTATCGTCCCCCGAAGGTAATCACGGAGAAGATGTAAAGGAATATTGGTTCTACCTGGACAACACTCCCACTCACAGTTATATGCGGGTGTTGTACAAATATCCCCAACAAGAGTTTCCTTACGGTCGTCTCATCACAGGAAACTCGGCGCGCGCTGGATGTGAGTTTGAGTTACTCGACACAGGTGTTTTCGACCATGAACGATATTTCGACGTGTTTGTCGAGTATGCGAAGGCCGATCCGGAAGACATTTGCATCCAGATTGAAGCGGTGAATCGAGGTCCTGAAGCATCACAGCTTCACATCCTGCCGCATCTGTGGTTTCGAAATACCTGGGCTTGGACTGATCCGCCCGGTCCGGAACCGACCATAGCCCTCGCGCAAGACCGAAACCCGCTGAGCTTAGTGGCAGATGGGTCGATCATGGCGCAAGGCCTTGGTCTTCAGACCCGGTACGATTTTGGCAAGTACTACCTCTACGCTCCTAAAGGTGAAGTGTTGTTCACCGACAACGAAACGAATGCCCCACGCGTTTATGGCGCCTGGGCTCGGAGCCGGAGCTCATTCGTTAAAGATGCCTTTCATCGTTACATCATTCATCACGAACCTTGTGTTAAGTACGAAAGCGGAACCAAGGCTTGTATTCACTATGCCTATCAAGTCGAACCCGGTCAGTCGGTTCATCTGCGGTTGCGATTAAGCGCACGGAGCAAGCCCGATCCCCTGAATGATGTGCAGGAGATTGTGCGCCTGCGGCGGCAGGAGGCTGACAAGTTCTACGAAACGGTTTACCCGCCCAAGGCGACAGCAGATGAACGGCTGATCCAGCGTCAAGCCCTAGCTGGCTTGCTTTGGAGTAAGCAGGTTTATCTTTTCGACGTAGAACGTTGGCTGGAAGGAGATAATCCGCGCTGGCCTCCGCCAGGATCGCGCACGCGAGGCCGCAACATACATTGGCGTCATCTGAACTCTCAGCGAATTCTGTCCGTTCCTGACAAGTGGGAGTTCCCCTGGTTTGCCTCTTGGGATCTTGCCTTCCAATGCGTTTCGCTCGCTCTGGTTGACTTGGAGTTTGCAAAAGAGAACTTATGGTTGCTGCTGTTCGAGCAGTTCCAGCATCCGAATGGACAAATTCCTGCTTACGAATGGGAATTCTCAGACGTAAATCCTCCGGTTCAGGCATGGGCCTGCTGGCAGGTTTACGAAGCCGAAAAACGGAATCGGGGCAAGGGCGATCTCTCGTTTCTGGAAAGATGCCTGCACAAGTTGTTGATCAATTTCGCCTGGTGGGTCAATCGCGTGGACAGCCAGGGAAATAATGTCTTCGAGGGTGGGTTTCTTGGGCTGGACAATATTACGGTGTTGGACCGCGGCCGGCAGTTGCCCGGCGCTGCCATTCTCGAGCAGTCTGATGGCACCGGCTGGATGGCTTTCTTTTGCCTGTACCTGATGCGGATCGCATTGGAACTGGCAAAGACGAATCACACTTACGAGCTGCTGGCGATAAAGTTCTTCGAACATTTTGTTTACATCGGCGTAGCCATGAAGAACATGGGAGGCCGTAATTACCAGTTGTGGGATGAGAACGAAGGTTTCTTCTATGACGTCTTGCGTTTTCCCAACGGGGAGTTTCACAAACTGCGCTTGCGTTCCTGGGTCGGCCTTGTTCCGCTGTTTGCTATCGAAATACTGAATAGACGAAATTTGGCGGCCCATCCCGAGTTCCTTGCAAGTGTAGAATGGTTCATCACGAATCGTCCCGACCTTGTGGGTCACGCTTGTTACGTCATCAATTCCGGCCGGGAAATACAATATGTGCTTTCGCTCGCCGATCCCAGCCAATTCAAGAGGCTCGCTGCCCGATTGTTGGACCCCGAAGAGTTTCTTTCCACATATGGCATTCGCAGCTTGTCAAAGTATCACAGGGACCGCCCATTTCATTTGGGCGAAGGGTCAGTTGGTTATGAACCATCAGAAGCGCAGGAAAAGGTCAGAGGTGGAAATTCCAACTGGCGCGGTCCGATCTGGTTTCCTACTTGTTATCTGCTAATTCACTCCTTGTTGCGATTCGGCGAGGCTCGGGGAGGAAGGTTTACGATTTTCGATACAGCTGACAATCAGTCTCGCGTGACGGCGCGGCAGATGGCCAAAGAGATTGCAAACCGTATGATCACGCTTTTTGTGCGCGACGAATTCGGTCGCCGCGCTTGTTTTGGGCACTACGAGAAGTTTCAAAACGATCCCCATTGGCGTGATTGCCTGCTCTTCTTTGAGTACTTTCATGGCGACACGGGCGCCGGGCTGGGCGCCTCACACCAGACCGGGTGGACAGGCCTGGTGGCTAACCTGATTGACGAGTGGCGCAGGTAGTTACTTCGCGTCTGCTCCGACAGTAGGTTTGAACGTCGGGATGGACTCAGCTTGCTTCAACAGTTGCGCACCTTCAATTTGGAGGGGAACGGGAGGTTGTGTTACAGGGCTGTCCTCCGGCACAGTTCGGCCACCCCCAGATCTTCGCAATACGATTGCGTGATATAGCGTGAATTTGGCGGTTTGGAGCTTGCCTCAGTTGAGGTTTGGATTGGCCTGGGGGTGATCAAACGACTACAAAAACTTCTTTTCCCACTCGGACAGACGTCCCGATCGGTATAGGGCTTTTGCCGCGGACCTTGGCGAATGTGCCATTCAAGCTGCTCAAATCCTCTACGAAATAGTTCTCGCCCCGCACGTAAATGCGTGCATGGGTGCGGCTCATAAACCGGTCGCCTGGAAACGTGTAGTCACCCTCGGTTCGACCGACTCGGACCTCTTCCTTATCAATAGGGAAAATTTCTTGCTCGTCCCCATCGCTGTTGAAGCGCACAAACCTGGCCGCATCTTCACGTAGTGTACGGGTTACGGACGGTAGGGTTACGGCCATTGCCGCTGCCGCTGCTATGATCTCCGGCTTGCTCTCAAAGCGCAACAGTTGACCACCAATAATAATGATATCGCGATCTTCCAGGGTGAAAACACCTTTCAAGCGGATAAACGTGCCGAGCTGGCTGCCAAGGTCCTCGACCATGGGCTGGCCATTGTGGACATAGATGTGAGCATGCGGCGAAGACATACTCGAATCGGTAGGGAATTTCAGATCTCCCTCGATCCGGCCTATGGTCAAGCCTTCCCCGAATAAGGTATATTCCGCATCTGTCTTCCCAGCTTGCGTCACATGCTGCAGCCTGAATTCCTGGGTTTCGCGGGTGGGAGAGGCTATAACGGTGTGACCGAGGTTGGGACGCGCAGGTAAATTTCGGTTCCAACGCACTTCATAAATTTCGCGTTCTTCGGCCTTCCCCTTTAACTGAAAGCGGCCGAGGAGTGCGGTATCGAACCCACACCTCACAACTTCTTTAAACAATGAGTCGGAAATTAAAATCTGTTCCGCCAAGGCCAGGCTCTGTACTCGCGAGGCTACATTCACCACGTCACCAAATACATCATTAGATTTCACGATGCCCAGACCGTGATGCGCCCCGATACGAACACGCGTGTGGTCCTCTTCCTTTTTGGTGGCATTTAATCCTTTGAGTTGCTGCTGCATTTCTACAGCGGTCCGCACGCACTCCTCACAATTATCGAAGGTTGCCATGATGGCATCACCAATGTTCTTGACTACGCGCCCGCCGTGCTTGTTAACAACTCGCTCCAGTAGGCTATTACATTGGTGGACCATAGCCAGGCCGGTAAGGTCTCCGAATTTTTCATAGTATGCAGTCGAGCCCTGAATGTCGGTGAACAAAACCGCGACGGAACGCCGAAAATTTTCGAGGTCTTTAAGGCGAGCTGGATCCTGTAGTGATAATTCAAGGATTCGAGTCACCGTTGTCGAAATTTTTGAGTCATTGCTCATAGCGTTAGCGCTGCTTGCTTAACTACGATTACCCCTGTCACAGTCCGCACCAGCACATGTGATGTTATCGTCGCTTCCCAGCCGTTTAGCGGTTTCAATCAGGGACTCGCAACACTGTTGTAGATCGTTTGATTCCGAAACAAGCTCTAATGCCCTTGCCTCAGGAACAAAGCGACTGAATCCATCGCGATACAGCAGCAGATCTCCGGAACGTGCGGAATGAGTTCCCGGCTCCGGCTCGACGGTGTCCCACACACCTAGCTAGCGCCCGGGTAATCATATTCTGCATATGCGAACATCCGGCTTCCTCGCTGGTCGGTAGTCCGCGACGCACCTGTTCCATAACTACGGAACGGTCCGTGGTGAGTTGCTGTATATTCTCACGCACCCGGTAAAGTTGGCTATCGTCCAAATGTGTAACCGAAAAGGAATCGTCGCCGAGTAGCACGGCTACAACTATTGTACCCACCACCTTACGCTCAGGGTTTTCTAACGCCTCCTCATAAATCGATCGATTGGCTGCTTGAATAGCGGCGCATAGCGAGCGTGTATCGATTCAGGAGTGCCTTGGCCTTGGCTTTGAACCTCGACAATCGAAGGATCACTCCTGAAGTAGGCCAGAGTTTGGTCGACCGCCAACCTGCTGGCAACCTCACCCGCTGCCTCGCCACCCATTCCATAAAGCAAAAAATCTGCCGCTCAAGGTTATACGCGAAGTTGTCCTCCTTGTTTGCCCGCACGCAACCAACATCAGTTTTGCCCGCGGCTTGTGTGGTGAATCTCATCTGAGGTCGCCAAGTTCGCTGCCATACCAGTACATCGTCCAGTTAGTTATTTATAGTATTGCGGGCCGGATGGCGCCGGCGGCGCCCCCTCGGCTTGCGCGGGTGCGTCGCTTGATATTCTTCGTCGCCTCGATAATGCGCTGAAGTTTTGCCGGCCCTTTGGTCCATACGAACGGCCTGGGATTTTCGTTGTTACGGGCAATGTAGTCCAAGAGAAATTCCTTCAGTTGGCGCTTCGAGGTATGAACACTTTGGGACAAACCCTGCTTGCCTAGGATACTGAAGAAACATTCCACCATATTGACCCAGGAAGCATGGGTCGGGGTGTAATGGAAGCGCACGCGGGGATGGAGCTTCAGCCAGCGCAGCGCCGCTTGGTTTTTGTGGATGTTGAGATTGTCGAGAACCATGTGCAAGTCTTGCTCGGGGAAGGCCTCGGCGACATCCTTGAGGAAGCGCAGGAAGTTGACCGAGGTGCGGCGTTGCTTGACGTCGGCCACCACTTGGCCGCCGGCCATCTCCAGTGCCGCCAGCAAGGTCTGGGTGCCGTGGCGGACATACTCGTTGGTCCAGCGGCGCGGTTTCTTGGCGCTCAAGGGCAGCAGGGGCTGAGTACGGTCCAGCGCCTGAATCCCCGTCTTTTCGTCGACACACAATACCAATGCATTTTCCAGCGGATTCAAATACAGGCCGACAATATCCAGCAGCTTGGCTTCAAAATCGGGATCCGGGCTGAAAGTAAAGGTACGAATCCGATGGGGCTGTAGGTCCGAAGCCACCAGGATCTGATGCACGGTGCTGCGCGGCAGCTTTAAGTCCTCGGCCAGCGTTCGTACACTCCAGCGGCTGTAGTGTTCCGGTTCTTGGCAGGCTCGGCTCTGCACCCGCTGTACGATCTCCGGGCCATGTTTTACCGGACGGCCGGAACGGGGTGCATCCTGCAGACCCTCCAGCCCTTGGCTGGCAAAACCGCGGCGCCACTTACTGACGGTCACTTCCGGCAGGTGCAGTTCGCCAGCGATCTGCTGATTGGTCCTGCCGGCGGCGGCCGCCAAAACAATCCGGCTTCGCTGCACCAGACCTCGCGGAGCAGACGACGATCGCACCAGTTGGTCCAGCGCGGCTTTCATCGTCGGGTCGAGCGAGAAAGCGGGAGCGACTCTCGGCACGTTCCCACTGTAATCGAAAACCCTAATAATAAAAATAACTATATGGACGATGTACTAGCCAAAGAATGTTGTTGGTAAGGGTCACCGATCTCAATGCAAGCAAGATACTCGTTCTCCGCAACGGCGGATCTGCCTAATTCTACCCATTTTTACCTACAGCGGGGCGGGTCAGCATTGTGCGCTGGATCCACATACTCCAGTCGATCTATGCTATGGCCCGAGGTATTTGCATCCATGTACGATTGGCCTAATCAACCCTGGATAGTTGAAATCAACACCTGGACGTGGCTATGCGGCTTGACATTGCGATACGGCCGCAAGATGAGGCTCGATTGTGTTCCCGGTTTTGTATGGGACGAGTTGGCAGCAACCCACGCCGACGGCGTATGGCTAATGGGCGTCTGGCGGCGAAGCGCAGCAGGCCAGCAAATATCTTTCGGCGATCCGAACGTGCTTGCCGAAGGTCGGCGATTATTTTCCGACTTTTCACCCCAGGATGTTTCAGGATCCCCCTATTCCATCGCCGACTACTGCGTGGATAGTGAATTGGGAGGTGCTGACGGGCTTGCCGAGGCACGACGCCAACTAGCTGCGCGCGGCTTGCGTATGATGCTTGATTTCGTTCCTAACCATGTCGCTCCCGATCACCCCTGGACCAGCAAGCACCCGGAGTATTTCGTGCAGGGCGAAAGGGACGAGCACCAGCAGAATCCCAAGGGTTTTTTTTCCGCTGGCAAGAACGTAATCGCTCATGGCCGCGACCCTTACTTTCCTCCATGGCCCGACACGGCACAGCTTAATGCTTTCGATTCTGGCTTGCGCTTAGCGGCGCTCGATACGCTGAAAGGAATCGCCGGGCAATGTGATGGTGTCCGTTGCGATTTGGCGATGCTCCTTATTAATCGCGTTTTTGCTCACACATGGGAGGGGCGGGTTTGCCCGCCGCCGCTGACCGAGTACTGGCAGTACGTAATTCCACGAATCCGGCAACTTCATCCCGGGTTTCTGTTCGTTGCGGAAGCCTATTGGGATCTCGAGTGGGAACTGATGCAGCAAGGCTTTGATTACTGCTATGACAAGCGACTCTATGATCGGCTAGTCGGGGGGGCGCCGCAGGCAATACGGGAACATGTGAGCGCCCCGATGGACTATCAGCGTCACCTGATCCGCTTTCTTGAAAATCACGACGAACCGCGTGCCGCAGCTGTGTTTTCAGTGCAGCAAAACCGGGTTGCGGCTGTAGCACTCATGACCTTACCGGGCGCCAAGCTTCTACAGGACGGCCAGCTCTCAGGTTCCAAGATCAAGTTAAGTGCGCATTTGGGCAGGTGCCCGCAAGAGTCTCCAGACCATCAGTTGAGAAACTTCTACCAGAAGCTTCTCGATATTGCTCGCAGCTTTAAGCTTGAGAATGGTGAATGGCAGCTATGCCAGCTAGAAGGCTGGTCCGATAACCAGAGCTGCCAAAATCTGATGGGGTGGTGCTGGAAGGTCCGAGGAGCAAAGTATCTGCAAGTTGTGAACTTCTCGCCGCACCGCGCTCAGGCTTGGGTTAAGCTCCCTTGGAATGATCTCGCGAGTCCGGACTGGGAGGTGAGCGATCCCTTAGTGAATGTAGAGTACGGTCGACGGCGCGGGGTGGAACTAGCGGGATCAGGACTGTACGTGGACTTGGATGCGCACTCCTTCCATTTCCTGAGATTCATTCCTATAGGAACATAGTTGAAGAGTTATACCTGCCACGGTGCTCGAGGGAGAAGTTATAAAACAGAAGGCATTCATCGGGACCGGCCCGACTCGGCCTCGCTTCCAGGTGTAAGGTGCTCCGGAGGAGTGCAGAGAGTGAGCAGGATCGCAAGGACGAACCCGACGAAGAACCACATACCGCAGCGCTTCATGGAGTGTCGCCTTCGCGGGCTCGCCGCAAGTTGTCCTCCTTATTCATCTCCGCCAATTCTCGCAAACAGGATTGCAGTTGCTGCCAGGCCGCCACGCCTTCTCGCGTGGCCGCTGCAGCCTCTTTGGGCACATAGTAGCCGGTGGTCTTGCCGTTCTCGCCCCGGTAGCTGATCTGCAGATGCGGCCCGTGCTTGGGCCCTCCGCTCTGGCAATGGCAGCCGGCCCGGCCGCAGGTGCGATAGGTTTCTGACAACGTTCCAAAGACGGCGATCTCGGCCAGACGCTGGATCTCGCTCTGCAAGCGGCGCCGCTGCGCCGTGGACTGCTGGACGGGAGACATGGCGACGGCTCCTTTCACTTTTGGGTCTGCTTCTGCTTTTGCGATTCCTTGTACCGCGCGATCGAGAACAAGTTCCGGGTATGATGCTCCAACTACGTAGCGGGCAAAGCCCCGCTCCCCATAACGGGCCCGCAGCATGGAATAACCATGTTTCAAACTGGCGATGGTGATTCGCAGCCCGCGCGCCAACGCAGGGCGCGGCGAAACCAGCGCTGCTTCTGCCGCTCAGCCCGCTTCTGCCCCAGCGTCCCGCGCGCGGGCAAGGCAACCTGCTTCACTCCCATGGCTTCCGCCTCCCGTTCGTTCTTGGCCGAGAAGAAGCCGCGGTCGGCCGTGCCCAGTTCCGGAGCTTCCCCAAAGCACTCGCGGTGGTGCTCGAGCGCCGGCATCCAAGACTCGTTGTCGGCCCGGCTCCCCGGCACTACTTCAAAGCCGCTCACGATCCCGTTCTCCACTTCGTCGATCCGCACCAGCCGGCCAAACTCGTCCGGCCTGGGTGGAGCCAATCATCTTAAGCGAGTATATCGATTAAGCTATTGAAGGAAAAGTTTTGAAACCACATGTCTCGGCCGACGCCTACCAAAAAGCTGCTCATTGCCCCTCTCCTATACCCCAAAGAGACTGCGACATGTCAGTCACGTACCTTCGTACCAAGGGGCGCTCTCACCTCTGAGCTCGATACCACTCGATGGTTCGTCGCAGGCCCTCCTCGAAATCCACGGATGGCTCGTATCCGAGATGCTTCTTTGCCAAAGAAAGATCGGCGAGGGAATGCTTGACATCCCCGGTGCGCTCCGGGCCGTATTTCACCTCACCGGAGTAGCCCGTCAGCTTTTTCAAAAGGCGAAAAGTTTCATTCAGATCGAAGCGCACCCCCGTCGCGATGTTGAAAACCTGTCCCACCACTTGTTTCCCAGGCGCGCTGCAGGCCAGCAAATTTGCATGACCGACGTTCTCTACATAGGCAAAGTCGCGGCTCTGTCGCCCATCCCCAAAAATCGTGGGATGTTCTCCTTGCAGCATCTGGGTTATGAACTTTGCTAATACGCCCGAATACGGGGACGTGGGATCCTGGCGCGGCCCAAACACATTGAAGTAGCGCAGCGAAACTGTTTCCAAGCCGTAACATCGCCAAAATGAACACATGTAATTCTCACCCGCGAGCTTTGCAACCGCATATGGAGAAATTGGGTTGGGCAGCATGTCTTCGCGTTTTGGCAACGTCGGAGTGTCCCCATAGGCCGAGGATGATGCTGCGTAGATGACTCGCTTGACCTTGGCGTCGCGTGCGGCGATCAGTAGGTTGACAGTCGCATCAATATTGACACGGTTGCTTTCCAAAGGGTCCCTGACGGAGCGAGGGACGGAAGGGATGGCCGCCTGGTGCAAAACGTAATCCACGCCCTGGCAGGCCTGCTGTGCAGCGTTTATGTCCAGCAAGTCAGCCTCGTGAAGATCAATGCGTGAGAGAATCTCGCTAACGTTTTCCCGTTTGCCGGTGGAAAAGTTATCGAGCCCACGCACCTGCTCTCCTCGCGCCAAAATGGCCCGAGCCAAGGACGATCCGATGAATCCCGCAACCCCAGTGATCAGATAGATTGCCATCAATTCCTAATGATAGCGGAATGTGTACACCTACGACTTACAATCCGGAGGGTTACCGGACCGGTGCTCTAACGCGCCTACTTCGAGGTGGCCTCGCCGAGCTTGCGCTGCCTCGCCAATCTCGCGCCACAATTCATCACGCCCGGCGCCAGTTCTGGCGGACAACGGCAGGATTTTAGTGTGCGGAAGATCACCGCTTACAGTTTGGAGAGCCTTGCTCAACTGATTTCCTGATAAGCGACGGGGCTGGTTGTGGCTGTTGCCGTGGCTTTTCCGGGGCCAAAGTCGGCGACCCCATGCAGTTCGGCAACATACAGGCCACGCGTGATTCGGCCGGGCAGATGACTGGCTCCTCCGGGTGCGGAGTCGGTATCCAATCGGATTATCCATTCCGCTAGGCATCGGTATCCAATCGGATTATCCATTCCGCTAAAGGAGCAGGGCGTATGGTGACGCAGCGAGCGCTCTGCGAACCCATCACGCTAGGTAGAACGATTTTGAGAGAGGGGCGACGCCTTGAAAAGAGGCTAGTTCACACCGTTTCGCTGCGCCCATCAACCTACCTGGTCTCATCCCACCATCTCGCCAAGTGTGAATCCTCCACTGCCGCCAGGCTTGGCACGGTTCTTGCTACTACTGAAGCGGGAAAACAAAGGGCCTGGATAGACCCAGAAAAGGAGGGCACGGCGATGGTGGCCAACTTAGTGATTGTCGTGAGGAACGATCAGCCGAGCCGGGAAGAACACTACCCTGGCACTTGGCTGCTCTACCGGCGAGGCCAGGACGTAGTCGAGGTGCATGTGGCGCACGATTCCCACCACAAACCTTACGTGCGGCACGGGGCAGTCGCATAACTATTTTGCTCTCTTTGCCCAGCTGGCCGAACTGCACCCAAGAGTGGGGGAAGTTTGTTGAATGACGTAGTTCGATCGCTTTTCCGGCAACGACCGCCGTCAAGCTCGGCTTGTATTCGGTGATGAGTGCGCAGTTTAAGAGTGGGCAGTATGATATTGGGCTCCCCGAACATTGTGGTGAATTTGCGCGATGTGGATTAGATCGACAGTGATGGAATCGGCGTTCTGATAGAACTTCTCGTGTCGGCCCGAAATCGCGTTGGCGATCGTAAGCTAGTTGCGCCCAACCAGCTTGTCACCAACGTGCTTCGACGCACAAATCTACACATCATATTCGAACGGCGATCCCCGTCGCGAAGTCCGAGCCATTCCCGCCTCAATACGTCGAGAACAAAACCGTTCTTCACGGGTAGGGTTTTGTCGGAAAAGCACCGCATGGACCTTGTAAACTACTCACATTCGCCAAAACTGGGGGGAAGTTGCTGCAGGCCGTGAACCCCCGTCATGTATGTGTGGCCCGCGCTGTCCATGTCTACGACCCTGCGCTACGTCCTGATTACTTCCAGCCCACAATGTCGTCAAGCGTACCGGGGGACTGGCGGAAGCGCTGACGGCAAAACATGTGAGTCACCGCTCCGACCAAGCCTAGAATTCTGCCCTGAAATTTGCTGCGTTTTATAACTCCTCCTCACACGGTTTCTCTCGGAAGCGGATTCAATTCCGCGTCAGCCCCACGAACAGGCATGACACAACGGCAACGGCCACTCGTATTTGCAGGCTACCCTGCTGGGGTCATTGCTTCGAACCCATGGTTGAAGGAAGCCCAGCAGTTTGAACCTAGCAGCAGGTTTTCCATTTGGAATACGACGTTCGAGCTCGCCAGCGCCCTAGGTTGCAGTACCGCCGCACGGTCTACCTATGGCCCGCTAGCCTTTTGCGATTTCGCGGGACACCAGCGTCCGAAGGTTCAGGTTGCGGATTAAGCGGTGGAGGTAATTCGGATGCACGCCGAGGATCTTGGCCGCTTCCGTGATCATTCCGCGGCTGCGCTCGACCGCTTCCACGATCATCTGCTTCTTTAGCGCATTGATCGCTTGATGATATTTCGATCCCACAGTGGTCTCCGGCTGACCCTCGAGTAGCGTCTCGGGCAAATCCTCCGGAACAATTCTGTCTCCCACTCCCAGCACTACCGCCCGTTCGATCGCATTTTCCAGTTCCCGGATATTTCCTGGCCAGGAATAGTTCATCAGAGCTGCCCGCGCCGAAGGAGAGATGCCCTTGAGCGACCGCTTGCATTTCTTGGAATGCTCCGCGGCAAAATACATCGCCAAGAGCGGGATGTCTTCCGGGTGCTTGCGCAAAGGGGGCATATTGATGGAGACGACATTGATCCGGTAAAACAGATCCGACCGGAAGGAGCCGTTTTTCATCGCCTCTTCCAGATTTCGGTTGGTAGCCGCCACGAAACGCACATCGACCTTGATAGACCGGGTGCTGCCGACGCGCTCGAACTCTCGATTCTGTAGAGCGCGCAGCACCTTTGCCTGCAGGGCCAACGGCATGTCGCCCACCTCATCAAGGAACAACGTCCCCGTGTTGGCCACTTCCATTCGGCCCATCTTCATGCCCGTTGCGCCGGTGAACGCGCCCCGTTCATGGCCAAACAGCTCACTCTCCAAAAGAGTTTCGGTGATGGCCGCGCAATTCAGGGCCACGAACGGCCGGCCCTTGCGAGGACTGTTGCGATGTATCGCACGGGCTACCAGTTCCTTGCCCGTGCCACTCTCGCCGCGAATGAGCACAGTGGCATCGCTCTTCGCCACACGCGCGATGAATTCCATCACCGATGTCATGGCTGCACTTTCTCCAACCATCGGGTGGTCCAATTCAATGTCGGTTCGCAGACAGAGATTCTCGTGTTCGAGAGACTCTAGATGCATGGCGTTCTCAAGCGCCACGGCGAAGATGCGGGCTACAGCCGTAACAAAGCGCACGTGGTTTTCCTCAAAGGGCAAATTCGGGCGGCCCACAAGATAGAGCGCGCCGATCGTATCTTTCGTCCCCGAAAGTTTGACGCAGAGTACGAACTGATCGTTCGCCGATTGCTTATCGGCGGTTTCAGGCTCGTTCACCACATCGGCGCCTTCCCACAAAGCGCGATTCACAATTTTCCAGTTCACCTCTCCGGACTCACCTTTCCGCCCGTCGCGGTGCCAACTCGTGGCCCGCCCAGGGCTGTCGTAGGCCGCCAGTACGACCGAACCACGCTCAGCCGGTATGACTTCGAAGAGGAGATCCAGCAGTTCCAGTTGTAGCAGGTCGACTTTACCAATGGTGTTGATGCGACTAATTCTCAACAGCGCGTCCAGATCTGGCATGACGACGCCCAGATCCGGCATAGTGGCGGCGCCCGGTCGGTCGGAGCCGAATGGCAGCTGGCGTTCCGCCCGGGGCAATATCAGCGTACGCCCGTCGCTAGGGAATTCAGGCTCACTCGGCGGCGTCATTGTCTCGTCTGGTTCCAGCAGGAACACAAGTTCCGTATACCCTAGGCGAATCCTATCCCCGTGCTGCAAAACCTTATTGCGCACCGGAATGCCATTCACGAACGTGCCGTTGCTGCTGTCGAAATCGATGACTCGGTAGGTATCGCCGTCTGCCTGGATTGCACAGTGCTTACGAGAAACGGCCTCTTCACTCAGGCACAGTGCACTCGCGGGATCGCGGCCAATGGTCGTCTCCGCGTCCTTCAGATGCGTGATCGTACCCTTTTTGGCGCCGAGCACAACGACAATCCTTGGATCCATGGTTAGTTCCCATCTCCGCAGGCACAACACGATGAGTCGGCGGACACAAAGTTGCTCATTGGTTCTTTAATTGTGAATCGATATCGTGAATGCACGGTCGAAAACTCTTTTGCAAAAGATCAGCGAAAATTACATCGCACCAGAATGCCCTACAAACGATTTTCTTTGCTCGCGTATTCAATTCTGGTCACGTACTTTCACCGGCGCGTTTTTTTCAACAGCTACACACGAACTCACCTTTCGTTCTTGCCGACCGAGAGAGTATGACACACAACCCGTGTTGTTCCTCCATGTTGCGCAAAGCGTGCGCCGTTCTCGGCTGATCCCAGTAACGTCAGTTCAAACTTGTCACGTCACACACACCGACTTGCTGGACCCCGCCAGGCATGCCGATTGTGGGCGGCCCCAAACTGAATGCAACTCGCAGATTCAGTACGGAACGGCCATCTGTAAATGCTATCACTGATGACATTCGCGGGGCTCACCGCAGGACGTGCGGCTCGCTTCAGCCGGCCCAGGACAGTTTTGCAACCAGTCTCGATTACGCCGAAGCCCACGAATAGTCCGGTCTGGTATGTTCTGGACGGTACGCGGAGCCAATGCGATTATCGCCTCCGCTGCTGCGAACTGAGGGGCGGGTTCGGGGACCACTATCTCAGGATGACGCCAAGGAGATAGAATGGTTCGGGCCGCCCTGCTTGGACAGGGCAAGTGAACCCTACGGTACGGCACAGGACGGTGGAGATCTTATGTGCGCACGGGCCGACTACTCCGCCAAGACCGATATGTACAAAGGAGGTACAGCGGTATCGTGCTTAGAAAGGGATTTGGTCGCCCGCGCAGTAATAGATAGTTTACTGAAGCTTAGGCCGGCTTTCTGGAGAGATCCAACGCTTCGATCTATTGCCGGACAAGTATTTCTAGCCTCCTCGGAACAGGCGCTGACTGAAAACTGGGGAAATTTGCAGCGCGGCGCAGTGCGGATCATCGCTCTCAGCGAAGCGTGTTACAAGGATCCCCGGTTGGATGCCGCTGTATTCGCCTACTTACCGTCGTCCACACCGATCCCACTTGTAGGGCGGATGATCGAGAATGCCCTGCGTGACATTCGTCGCGACCATCTTCACCATCGATCTGCAGAACAATTGAGAATCGCGTCCGCTGAAATTGACGAGTTGAACCGTATCGGTGTAGCGCTGTCGGCAGAGCACGAAATCCCCAAGCTGCTGGAGATGATTCTGACCAGGGCGCGCCAAATGACTGCTGCCGATGGCGGTTCGATCTATTTTGTGGAAGCTGCGCAAGATGATTTCTGGTCTTGCTCGCCGGAGTCACACCCGGCAATTACCGATTCGATTCAGGAACTGGAAATCGACTGGCGGAAGCCTGTTGTCACTTCACGCCCGGCGGCGTTACGGTTTAGGTGGGCACAAAACGACACCGTTTCCGTTCCGTTCGAGCAGACAACGGTGGAGATCAGCAATGCCTCCGTCGCTGGTCACGTCGCATTTACCGGCGAGAGTGTTCAGCTGGACGACGCCTACGACCTTCCTCCTGGGCTCCCCTATAACATCAATCGTGATTTTGACGCGAAGCTCGGCTACCGGACCAAGTCGATTTTGGCGGTACCCATGTGCAACGAGAAGGGCGAAGTAGTCGGGGTGCTGCAACTGATCAACTCGAAACGTAATCCTGGCGCCAGACTGACTTCCCGTTCTGCCGTGGCCGCGCAGGTGGTTCCATTCACGCTGCATCATCGAAAATTGCTCCTATCGCTGGCAAGCCAAGCGGCTGTGGCACTTCAGAACAGCCGGCTGCTGACCTCCATCAAGAATTTATTTGAAGGCTTTGTGCGCGCGTCGGTGGTCGCCATTGAAGAGCGCGACCCCACAACCTGCGGGCACTCTGCCCGGGTAGCCCGGCTGACGCTAGCTCTGGCCGAGGCAGTCAACCGCACCACGACGGGACCGCTCGCCCACATTCATTTCACGCCCACCCAGAAAAGAGAGTTATGCTATGCTGCGCTGCTGCACGATTTCGGCAAAGTTGGCGTTCGCGAAGACGTACTGCTGAAGAAGGAGAAGCTCTATCCCGCGCAACTGGAGCTGCTGCGCCAACGGTTCTTTTTTGCCAAGCGAACTGCCGAGGCTGAGTTGCTGCGAGCGAAACTGGATCTTTCGCTCGCCCAGGGAGAGCACGACTACAATCAGGAGGCGCAGCAAGCCGACGTCCGTTTTCAGAAATACTGCACCGAACTCGATGCGCTCTGGGACTACGTACTGCAATGCAATGTGCCCTGCTCGGCAATTCCGGAAAGCGTGCGTGCCCGGCTGGCAGAGGCCGCAGGGCGGACTTATGCCGATCTGGACGGCATTCCCCAACCGCTGATTACCGACGAGGAAATCCGCCTGCTCTCGATTCCTCAAGGCTCGCTGGACCCGCTCGAGCGCGCTCAAATGGAGGCCCACGTAACTTATACAGTGCGCTTTCTCAGCCAGATACCGTGGACGCCGGAGGTCCGTGGTGTCATTCCCATTGCCGGCGCTCATCACGAAAAGCTGAACGGCTCCGGCTATCCGCACCGACTCTCGGGAGACAATATTCCCGTGCAGACACGCATGCTGACCATCGTCGACATCTTCGACGGAATAACCGCTTCGGACCGACCGTACAAAAAAGCTTTCAGTCCGCAAGAGGCCCTTGATATCCTGCGCGCCGAGGTGGCCGCCGGCGCCATCGATCCGGACCTGTTCGAACTCTTCGCAGATCTGGTACGTCAAGGTGTACATAAGGCCGAGTCGCAGCGGCCGGGTTCGGCCTCAGCCGACAAGCAAGCAGTGGCCTAGCTATTTCGCAGCTCTCGCCGCTCCGCCGGGCGCAAATTGGGGAGATCGCCAGCAGGATCGCTGTCTATGCGGTGCTGCAACATTTTGACCGGCAGCGCAAAAGCGGCAATTGTCCGGAAAGCGGCAAAGCATTCAAGGGAATCTCGGGGCGTGCCAACGCCCTGGCATGCGCCATTCAAATTGCGAATCGCGCGATCCACAACGCAGCGGTGGCGGACAGCAGCCAAGCGGGAATGGGATCTACGAAGCGCCGTATTGGTTGAGAGAAAAATTACTCCATCGCCCATGTGGGCGACAGCCGCATCTAGCTTCTGCGCCCTGGGATTTCCTCCATTCACCAGCTCACGAACGACCACTCACTGGTTATCGAACAAGTGCAGCACGGGTTGATGACGGTGGACGAAGCTCAAAAGTCGGAGATGCAGAGCATCCTCCTCCGGGCCCTGGGTTCAGAAGAAACTGTGGAACCGGACCTCGATGATTTGCAGGCCGAAGAAGGGGACGTGCTGCTGGCCGCCGATGGGCTGACTCGCCATGCGTCCAACACGAGATCCTCGGTATAGTCAAAGGAGCACCTACGTTGCAACAAGCTTGCGACGAGTTGATCCGGGCGGCCAAGGATCGGGGCGGTCAGCGTAACATCACAACCTTACTGCTTCGTTTTATCGAGCGCGCGTGGTTCAAGGAGTTATTCTCCACTTCAGGGCTCGACCGGATACCGGCGCAGAGGGACTAAGCTCTGCAGGGCTGATGGTTCATGGTTACCTCGTGTCCAGGCTGACGTAAGGAGTCATAACAGCCGAGTGAAAGGGCAGGAGCGGGAGCAGCCATAGGCGCTGCTCCCGCCGTGTGGGTAGGGCACTAGGCAGGATGAGAGGCAGGACTCATAGCTCGGAACCAACGGCAGCTTGTTGGAACACCGTTGTGTCGATCGCTGACCCGCGATACTCGCAAATTCCGCAAATAGCGTTCATCAATCACCTCCTGGGAACCGGCGCTGCTGGTCGGCACCTACTATCGCATCTGACTAATGCAACTGTGTTGCCAGACGGAAAGGCGTGTGGCGCGTCTACGAAAACATGGAGAGTATTGATCTGCAAAGCTTGGCGTCGCCTCCGAGTTCAGGCACTCGAGTCGATCTCCTAACTTTCGGGGTAGGCGGTCTATCCGGATTGATAGTCGAAGCCGGTGCGTCGCAGTCTCGGGAATTCGATCTGCCGCGGAGCTGCAGAGCCTGCCTGACGCCAGATGAAACGGTTGACAGGCGTACCGCCGGGATGTGCGTAAATAGCGTAGAGGGTTTGTGGCGTTTGCCGAACGGGCAGGAAATCGCCATCAGCACAAAGGCCCGGCGCAGGTGTATGCTGTCATGCATACAACGCTAGTGAATTCTCGAATTGCGACTTAGGTATTTGGCGAATTTCACGGCGCACCCCGAGCTTGAACTGGAGCCGAATCTCAGTTTCACCGCCGGACCTTCTATCATGGAAGCGGATGCTCCCAAGAAAATCAGTAAGTACGATGTTGTGGATCTCATCGGTAGAGGCGGAATGGGTGTGGTCTACAAGGCGGTGGACCGCGCTCTGCGCAGGCTGGTAGCGATCAAGATGGTGACCGGCGCGGCCGAGCAGGGCGAACTGCTGAAGCGTTTCTACCGTGAAGCCCAGTTCACCGCCAACCTTCGCCACCCCAACATTGTCATCGTGTACGATCTGGGCGACTTCGAGGGAAGGCCATACCTCGTGATGGAGTACCTCGATGGGCAGAGTCTGGAGTCGATGCTGGCAACAAAGACGATCACTATGCTGCAAACGATCAGCTACGTCAGGCAGATCTGCAGCGGTTTGGAATATGCTCACTCACGCCAGCCGAGCATTGTCCATCGGGATATCAAGCCGGCCAACATCGTAGTCCTCGCAGACGGAAGCGTGAAGATTGTCGATTTCGGCATCGCCCGGCTGGTGCATTCCCGTCACACCCAAGCCGGCCAACTCATGGGCAGCTTCCACTACATGTCCCCAGAACAAATCAACGACGTGGACCTGGATGGACGCAGCGATATCTTCTCCACCGGCGTGGTCCTTTATCAGTTGCTTACGTCCAAACTTCCTTTCGAGGGCAATGGAGTCGCGCAGACGCTCAATCGCATCGTTGGCAGCCCCGCTCCGCCTCTGAGCCAGTTCATTCAGGGGTATCCCCCCGCCCTCGATCACATCGTCGCGCGTGCGCTGGCTAAGGAACGGGAGGAGCGTTATCCATCGGCACGCGAGTTCTCCTTCGATTTGCTGGAAGTCGAAGAACACCTCAAGAGCAGTCTTTTCGGCGAATACATCAGTCGAGCAGAGCGACTGCTGCGCGACGGCAAGTTGGACCGCGCCAAGCAGGAGCTGCTCAATGTGCTGCAAATCGACCGCGAGCACGTGCGGGCCAATGAACTTATGCGCCAGGTGGTGCAGGCAATGGCCAAGAAACAGGGCTGCCTGGAAGAAGCAATCCGGCCAGAAAACACCAATAGTGAGCTGCAGACCGCTCGCGATCAGGTGATTGCAGCCCGTGCCGGCATGGAAAAGCTCAATGACGTGCTGAGCCTCGCCGAGCGAGCGTACTCCGCCGGGGACTTGGAAGGCGCGAGCCGCGCGGTGGACGAAGCCTTTGAGCTGGATCCAGATGCTGCACGCGCCAAGTCGCTCAATGTCCAGATTGCTCATAAAGTTGCTGAACGCGAGCAGGAACGGCGGGTCCAGGAGCTGCTCGCGCTTGCGCGCCGACATATTTCCGCACGCAAATTCGCGGATGCGCTGGAAGCTGTGAAGAAGGCCGAGAGTCTGAATCCCGCAGCTCCCGGATCCCGGGATCTCATGGCCTTGGCTGCCTCTGGCCACGAGTTGGAGCAACGCCGAAGAGCGGTGGAAAAGGCCGCGGCCGAGATTCTCGCTGCGCTCGACGGGTCAGATCCTTCTCTGGCACGCAAGCTGGCACAAGCTGCGGTCCAGCAATTTCCTAACGAAGACGCGCTCTTGCCACTGATGGCGCGGGCGGAGCGGCAAGTTGCGCGTCAAGCGTGGGTAGCGGAACAAGTAACCAGCGCCCGTGCGCTGCTGGGAGCGGATAGGAACGCGGATGCACTGGCCGTGCTGGAAGCGGCCTGCCGGAGGTGTCCCGGAGAAGGCGAACTGGACTCGCTGATGGCGATCGTCCGGGCGCTCATCCAGCGCGAAGAGACAGAGCGCCGCAGCGCCGAAATTACGGCGAAGGCCGAACACGCTTTGAAATGTAAGAACTACTCGGAAGCGGTTCAACTCCTCGAAGCGGCCAAATCGGAGATGAAGAGCCGTTATTTCGATGAATTGCTGCAGTTGGCGAGGGAAGCAGAGACTCGTTTCGAGTGGGAGCAGAAAGTAAGTGCTGCCGCAGCCCAAGCACAGCGGTTCATCGACAGCGGCGAGTACGCCCAGGCCGTCGAATTCCTGGACTCCGCCGCGCGAGAATTGTCCAGCGAAGACTTGCTCATCCTCGCGGCCAGCGCGCGACGACAATGGGAAGATTATCGGCAAGAATTGGACGAATTGATTGTGAAGGCTAACCACTTATTGGAGCAAGGCAGACCGACCGACGCTGCGGCTTGTCTGGAAGTCAAGGCTGCCACCTACGGCCGAGAGCCTAGCTTCCAATCCGGTTTGGAGCAAGCTCGGCAACAGCAACAGAAAGCAGCCGCGATGGGCAAGGCAGCTATGGCAATCAGGGCCTTGTTGTCGTCAGGCAACTTGAACGAGGCCCGGCTTCAGCTCACTGCAGCGCACCACGACTTTGGCGACGTTGCAGAATTGCGGGCGCTGGAAGCGGACATCGATCGGCAACAGGCCCGCGCGATTCACAGGAGGATGGAGGCGACGCTTCGTGACGCGGAAGACCTGATCCGCTTCAAAGCCGGGGCGCAGGCACTGGCAACTTTGCAGTCTGTTCACAATCTTCTTGACAAAGTCCCGCCAGGCTTGCGGAAGCGCCATGATGAGCTGAAGATTGCGGTCAATGCACTGTTGGAAAAAGTCAAAGAGGAGCAGATGCGCTATGCGGCGGCGCGGGAACTGGCCCAGCTTAAGCCAGAGCTTTCCATCCCTGGTTCGTCGGAGCTAAAGACGCCTGGCGAGAGCGGGCCGGGTCCATCCGACGCCACCACTACGGTCGGGTTCGATTCTCGTCTTGCTTCGGCCAACCGGAAAGCGAAGTCCCGCGACCAGAGTGTAATGGAACTGACACCTCCTGCAGGCACTGTTCCGCAAGAACCCACGCCGGCGCAGGGGATTGCCGCCGAGCTCGGTTCAAGTTCGCCCGGTCGTCCAAGGCGCCCAGAAACCATGCCGGTCAAGGTTGTCTCCCCGCTCGGGCGAAGCTCCTCACCCGACGCAAGGCACAGTTCTCACAAGCCAGTCGAATCCAATGAGACCTTGCCGAGTTTCTCCCTGCGCTCCAAGTCAAGTGGTCAATCGTCCGAGCTTCCTAAGGCCAATCCCGCAGCCGCATATACGACCTTTGGGCGTATCTCGGGATGGGGAGACGACCTTTTAAAGAAGGTGGAGACACAACTTGCTACTTTCCTCGGGCCCTTGGCAACAACCCTAGTCAAGAAAGCGGCAAGCAAAACAACCGATCCGGAAGAACTCTATCGGCTTCTGGCCGCGAACCTGGGACAAGAGAGCGACCGGCGGGCCTTTCTCGCGCGGAGGGCTGAAATCGCTTACAGTGGGACGAAGAGACAAAGCAAACGAGAACCGTTGTCATCCGCCCACCCCGGCACATCCGCCGCTCCTGGGTCCAAACAGGAGATCACACCGGCCACTATCGACCATGCCGCACGCGTGCTGGCACATTATGTTGGTCCAATCTCAGGCGTTCTGGCCAAAAAGGCGGCGCAGCGTGCGGACAGCCTGCGCACACTCTACTTGCTTCTGGCCGAACATGTGGAGAGCAAGCAGGAACGCGACCGTTTTCTCCGAGACGCCGGTTTTCCCAACGCACGAGGAGGTTAGCCGGAACGCCGTGCTTTTCGTAGTGCAGTATCAGCCGGACTCGGAGCCCAGCATCTTAATGGCTTTCGCCAAACTCTTGCGCATGCGATTGAAGGAGTCTGCCAGCCCCCCGATTTCGTCCTTGCTATTGCTGTGGAATTCTGGCGCCTCCATGTTCCCCAAGCTTACTTCGTCAGCGGTCTTCGATAAGCGCTTCACAGGGCAGACGACGAGAAAGATCAGCATGGCATTCACACCCAGAAATATAAGCAAAAACACTCCTCCCAAGGAGGCCATGAATATCCGGGATAATCCGGGATACATGGTCGGCCCGCGCCATGGGCAACTCCATGGGCGCAGAAACAATCTGCGCCGTCAGGATATCGTTCAATTTCCAGCCGAAGCCATTCGCGTTGCCATAGCGCTCGACCAGGGTCCTGGGTGCAGTGTCAGGAGTGTCGTGACAGGCTAGGCACTTGGCATCTTTGATGAGCATCGGGCGGCGCAATGTACAGCACTCTCCCGTTGGGAGTCTCGCGCTCGCCGATCAATTCGGTCTGCTGTGGGGACTGGCGGAAATAACGGATAATGTCCGCCTCCCAATCGGTAGCGCGGTTCACCGGATTGGTTGGATTGAGCGTGGCCTCCTTATAGGAGTAATCGGGAAACTTTTTTCGTAAATTAGCGAAATACTGATTCGCGGAGATGGCCGGCACCGATTCTGGCAGAAATGTATATTTAAGCTGGGTCTCCAGCAGCGGTTTGATGTGGGTGTTCGTGTAGGCGCGCACGGCCAGAGCGGCCTCGATCATGATGCGCGCGTTTTCCAGGATTTCCTGTTTCGCATTGCGCTGCAGCAGATTGTCTACTAGAAATCCTGTCGCGGCAAAGGCGACAGCGAAAATCAGGAACAGAACCAGGTTGAACTTCGCGATCAGTTTCATTTCGCATATCCCTCATGCTGCGGATTGTTCTCACTATCTTGGGATACCGGCGTCTTGGGTTCATATTTCTCGGGGTGCAGGGGACGGTCGCACTCAGGGTGATCTCTAAGATGAGCCTCCACCGCCTTACGAAAAGCAGCATCTTCAAGACGCGGTTCGAAGCGCCTGACGAATCCCAGACGCCAGATCGGCCGGGTGTTCAGCCAAGGCTCAATTTTCGCAATAGGTAACCTCGTGGTCGCGCTTAGACGTCGGCGCCTTACCGGCAAAGCGAGGCAGACGGGGGGGAAAGGTATCCCGAAACGAACGCGGCATTGATTCCAGGAAGGTTGAATCGGGACGGGACTGCACGACCACGTTTTTGCCCGATCGACGCGTGAAAAACTGCCCCTCTTTTGCGCCGCCCGGATGCCCCAAGTTTCCCTCTGCACTCACCTCACTTATACCTGCCGATCCGGTCTCCACGAAAACTTCCGCTGCTTCCGCTAGAGCATGCAGGACAACCGTGCCATCGCGAGTCCTAGCCGCGAACAGCGGGCTGGCGTAGTGATAGGTTACGCCGGCAGCGCCGGTTTGCCCTTTCAGCCAGCCATTCAGCAAGACCAATTCCGAGCCGCGCGTTTCCGCATCGCTCTCCAGAAACAGGCGGCTTGAGGCGCCCAGCGCGGTGATCGTCCCACCCCTAAACTCCATTTGCACAAATGCTGGATCGGAGCTTTGCAGAATGTCGCCTTGGCGTACTCGCATCCCTTCGGCGCCCCGTAGCACCGCCGTGCCTCGGATTACCTGCAGTAAACCTTCTACCAAGGTAAGGGTGCCGATTTCCTGTGCTGCGACCGGAAACGACAGTAACGAGAATAAAAGCAGCAATAGTAGCAAAGAATCCCCTCGGCACGTTTGGCGTTGCTTTGACCGAGAGATCCGGCCGGGCAGCAAGTGTTCGTGATTCCAATTGACCACAAAATGGCCGTCGGAATTGCCGGATCGATCTGTGCTTGCATATATCATTTTGTCGGCGTTCCCTACCGGCCGATGATTTCTTCCCTTTATGCGCTGGTCGGGCCTTTTTTCCAACCAGAGCGCAGCAGTGCAGTTTGCCGCTAGCCTTGCCATCCGTTCGCGATGACGAGGAACTCTGCACCTCGGTTGTGCCCAGCACTAAGCAATCGGTTATGCGGGCTCTATCTGCTGGGATAGATCGACCAGGCCATACCCGCAAATATCCCGGGCCTTGACTCAGCGCTCAGTTTGTATGTGCCTATGCAAATTGAGGATAAGTGACATGCACGGTCGAGTGGACAAACTCTGGCAGGCTGGCAGCGCGCTTGCTCTTTTGATGGCTGCGGAAAACAAAACCGGCTTGCGGAGTTAAGATAATGTCCATCACCACCGTTCTAGTAAGGAAACCCCCTTCAGCCCTGACTGTGCACAACCCCTGCAGCCCCGGGCTTTCAGCGCTGCTCATTGTGGCAGGTGACATGTTGGGATTCGCGCTGCTGCTGGGAACATTTTGGGCCAATCCTTATGTCTCCCGATATGCTCCGCCCAATGGGTGGTTGCAGTATTGGCCACTCCTGCCGCTGCTTCTGATGCTCTACTGGTTCTTCGATGTATATCCAGGAGTCAGTATCAGCCCGGTCGATGAGATCAGACGTCTATCGCTGGCAAATGCCGGCGCGTTCAGTTTTCTCTCGGTGGTACTCGGACTGAACCGCGCGCCCCTGAGTTCACATTTATTTTGCCTGGCCGCTTTTGTCGGCGCATGCGTGGTGATACCCACGATTCGAAGCATAACCAGGCGAATCGGCGCGCGATGCGCCTGGTGGGGCTATCCGATCGTACTGTTTGGGGACGGAGACCGATCGCTGTCCGTGCTGCGCAAGCTCAAGGCTGATCCGCGCCTTGGCTTGCGCCCAATCGCGGTCGTTGCCGATAGCAGGTTCCACGAGCAACTGGAAGAGGTTCCTGTCTGCCACTCCGGGGCGCTGGACAGGACAGTGTTCTGGGGTGTAAAGCACGCCGTCGTGGTCGCTCCGGACTTTTCCCGGTCGCAATTCGTCGAAGTGCTCGAACGCGCAGGTGAAGCGTTCCCTCATCTGATCGTGATTCCAGATACCGATTTCCTGGGAAGCGTCGGCACCTATACGCAAGATCGGATGGGGGTACGCGGGCTTCAAGTCCGAAACAATTTGCTCCACGCCGGTTCTCGAATAGCGAAACGAGCGATCGACTTGGGTTTTTGTTTGGCGCTGTCGCCGCTAGTGCTTCCCTTGATGGCCCTGATCGCGGTTCTGATCGCAGTGGAATCGGGGTTCCCCGTGTTCTACTCCCAGAAGAGATTAGGACAGGACGGCCGCACCTTTCATATCTGGAAGTTCCGAACCATGGTGCGGAACGCCGCCGAAGTTCTGGAACGCTCGCTGGCAAGCAGCCCCGAACTAAAAAAAGAGTGGGCCGAAAACCAAAAACTTCGAAACGACCCGCGCATCACGCGAATTGGGAAGGCGCTCAGAAAAGCCAGCTTGGATGAGTTGCCCCAGCTCTGGAACATAGTCAAGGGCGAGATGAGTGTGGTTGGTCCGCGCCCCATCGTGCGCGAGGAAATAGCCAAATACAAAGAAGCTTACCCCCTGTATACCAAGACAATTCCGGGCCTGACTGGACTCTGGCAGGTGTCCGGACGCAATCACACGACCTATGCCGAACGGATCACCTACGACTCTTACTATGTCCGCAACTGGTCCTTCTGGATGGATATTTACTTGCTCGCCAGGACAGTGACTGTTGTGCTTACCGGCGATGGCGCTTATTAGGCAAATGACAAATTTTCCGAGATGAGGTGAATCGATGCAAGCTCGTATTTTATTAACGTTCTGGATTCTCAGCCTGGCGCCTCTTGGGGCGGCCGCCCAGTCCGAGCCCAACCAGCCTGCAACGCCAAGCGATTCTAACCAAAGTTCGCAGGTATGGACGACCAACCTCGGCGATGAACCGGTGGGCGCGGGAGACCTCGTTTACGTCACCGTTACCGGCTCTCCCGAATTCACGCGTAGCTATCGGGTCTCGAAGGACGGCGACATATCGATACCGCTCGTCTCGAAGCCCATATCTGTTATCGGACTAGCGCCTGCCGCGATCGCGAATGCGGTTTCCGATGCCTTGATCCGCAACCGCATTCTGGTAGCGCCCATCGTGTCGGCGGCTGTGCTCGAATACACGAGTCGCCAGGTGACAGTGGCGGGAGCTGTAAACACTCCGGTCATCATCCAGGCAACTGGCAATCTCAAGTTGCTGGATGCCATCGCGCGCGCTCACGGAGTTGCTCCCGACGCTGGGGCTGAGATCATAGTCTCGAGTCTCGACAAAACTACGGGGAATAGAAACTCAACTTCGATCCCGATCAGGGACCTGCTCTCCGGGGAGGACCGAAAATTGAATATTCCCCTGCACGGTGGCGAAGAGGTCCGCGTTCCCGAGGCTGCCAAACTGTTTGTTACAGGCAACGTAAAATTGCCTGGCCTCTACCGAATCAACGACGCGGAAGGCTCGTCCGTACTTAAGGCGCTCGCTCTGTCGCAAGGCGTTCTCCCCGATAGCGCCAAACAAGCCTACGTGTATCGCATGGTCGCAGGAGCCAACCAGCGCCAGGAAATCCTGATCCCGCTGCGAGACATACTGCGCAGGAAAGCGGCTGACGTTCCGCTACAGGCAAACGATATTCTCTATGTTCCCGCAAGCCGCGCGGCTCACTTCGCCTCAGTTCTCGAGGGCATAACCGGCTTGACCGGAGCGGCCTTCACACACGGACTGGCCCCATAACTGCAAGGAGTCTTAACAGCAAGGAGTCTTAACTGCAAGGAGGAAATCATGGTCGGCACGGAATCAAAAGATGAGTCGGTTCGCGGCAAACAAGCTATGAATGAACAGAAAGCTTGCTCCGAGGTTCCCGAGAAGAATTTGGAAAGTCTCACTCAAATCATCCCTCCGAGGAGGCGATTGACGAACGTGTCCACGGGCGAGGCGCGGCGCAAACTGCGCATGGAAGCCAGGCTGGTGATTATTGCCGGCGCCAACAGGGGCGCGATCGTCTGGCTGGAGAAAAGCGAGATCTTGATCGGCCGTGAAACAACATGTGAGGTCTGTTTAAAAGACGAAGCGGTCTCCCGCAAGCAATGCGCCGTGAAGGCCGACAAAGGCTCGTTCCTGATTGTGGATTTCAGTAGCCGAAACGGTAGTTTCGTGAATGGGGTCCCGATATGCGAGAAGGTCTTGCAACACGGAGACAAGATTCGTATTGGCGCCACCGAACTTGTGTTTCTAGCGAATGACGAACCGCCGACCCCGACCCCCGTAGAGGACACGGTTCTAGAACCAACCAATCGCATCCAGGATCCAGGATCGAAGCAGTTGATGCCGGAAGCCAACATTCCGAACAAGATTGCTCCCTGCCCTTCCCCGAAGCCGGTTCCTGTTCAGCCGGTGGCCCCTGCGTTGACGGACGTGAGCCCTATCGACGGCAGCGCCTCTCTGTCCCAATTTATCAAGATCATACGCCGGCAGCGCGGGAAACTGCTGGCATTCGTTGCGGTTGCAATCCTGGCTGCCGTTGGCGTTCAGCTTATTGTGCCAAACGTTTACGAAGCCACAGCTCTGGTCAAAGTCGAGCGTCACACCGCGGGCGGCGTGGTAGGCCAGGAGGCATCTCAGGTTTCGTCCGTCGACGATATGGACCAGGTGATGGCGACAGAGATCGAGTTGGCTCTATCGGAACCGGTCCTCCGACCAGTGGTTGAACGGTACAAGCTGCTTCCAGTGAAATCGAACAACGATAGTAGTGCTTTGCAGCAGAACGGCCCAGCGCCAATCCTGTTGCATTCTCTTAAAGTGACCCGTCCGCCAAGCTCCTATCTGATACGCATCTCTTATCGCGCCGACAACCCGAAACTGGCCGCCGATGTAGCTAATGCCGTGGCGCAGTCCTTGTCCGAACATGCCAACGATACAGGAAAAAGCTCGTATGAAAAGCTCTCCGGACTTGTTGCCCAGGATATGTCCGAGTTGCGCTCGAAGATGCAAGCCTCTGCCCAGCAATTGGCCGAATATGAAAAAGAACTGAACATGGTAGATCCGGAGCAGCGGGTCACTATCCTGGGTGCTCGCCTGGCCCAGTTGAATACGGATCTTACCTCGGCCCAGGACGAGCGGATCCGTCGCGAAGCCATCCTAGCGCAGGTTGACAACTCCAACACCCTCGCCTCCGCACAGGCGGCGCAGGCCGCGGCGCAAGATCCACTGCTGAGCGAAGCCGTACAGCGGCTAAATGTGGCGCGTCAGCAGTTCACTTCGGTGCGTTCCTACTATGCCGAGGGCCATCCGGAATACGTGAAGGCACAGAAACAAGTACAGGAAGTGGAGGCCCAGGTCAACGAACTCAAAGCACGGGCCAAAGAGCGAGCGGCGGCGGACTACCAGCAGGCACAGGGACGAGAGAAGCGCCTGTTCAGCGTCCTCCAACAGACCAAGGCAGAAGCGGACAGTCTGAAAGCCCGCGCTTACCAGTATGAAGAACTGAAGGGCGAGGCCGACAATGACAAGAAGATCTACGACGATCTGGCGACGCGAACAAGGCTGGCCGGCATCAACCAGCAGTTCCACAACGCCGCGGTGCTGCTCGCCGCGCAGGCGCTTGTGCCGCACGAGCCCGTTTTTCCGAACCTGTTGATCAACCTGCCCGTGGCGGTGATTCTGTCCGGCATTCTGGGTATTCTCATTGCGGTTTTTGCCAGTGTATTGGACAACAGCTTCGCCGATGGGGAAGAGGCGGCAAGTCAACTTCGCGTGGACGTGCTTGCCGAAATACCGCACGCCAAAGGTCTGTTAAGTATCTTCCCCGAAAAGGGCCTTGCAGAGGGTTTCGCTCGTTCGGCTCAGCTGAATGCAGCCTATAGGGAGGCGATTCGGAACCTGCGCGCCGCGCTCAACGGCGTGAGCAGTTATCGGCCGATACGAAGCCTCGTGATCACGAGCGCGGTGCCAGGCGAAGGCAAGTCGACCACCGCGGCTCAGTTGGCGCTGGCCTATGCGAAAACCGGCAAGAGGGTGCTGTTAGTGGATGCCAACTTCAGCCGCCCAACCCTCGATCCTCAGTTGCTGGTGTGTTCAACTCGCAGGAAATTTAAGGTCGCCAGCCCCGTTGGTTTTACCGACGTTCTTAAGGGCAAAGCATCTTGCACCGACGCAATCATCCAGTTGGCGCAGCCGGGGTTATCTCTGCTGCCCGCTGGGCGGATGTCGCGAACCGCCGCTGATCTCATCAGTACGAGAGCGTCTGCGGTACTGGCCAAACTTTGCCGGGATTTCGATTTAGTCATAGTGGATGCGCCTCCGGTACTCGCGGCCTCGGAAGCGCAAGAATTGGCCGGAGTAGCCGATGGTGTATTGCTTTTGACCAAGGCGGCCGAAACTGGCGCGAAACAGGTGTCGGATGCCATGTCGGCTCTGTCTCGCGCGCGCGCCAATGTAGTTGGTCTGGTATTGAACCAGGTCAAGTCTGATGATGTCGCGGATGCTCGCGCTTCGTACCACTTGGGAGCTACCGAGTCGTTCATATTGCCTCAATTAAAAGCCTGAGGACTCACATGGGATTTCTAAAGAAACTTTCTCACTACGGCTCCGGCCCAGCGGCTCTGCTGGTCATATCGCTGGCGACCAGCGGCATCTTTAAGTTGTCAGCCTTTGCTCGAGAGGCGTTCATCGCGGCAAAGTTCGGGCTTTCAGCAGTTACAGACGCCTACTTTGGACTCCAGCAGTTTCCCCTCGCGGTCGCGAGCTTCATGTTTGGAGCTTTTTCGCTGGCTTTTACTCCCGCCTACGAAAACGAACGGCGGTGTTCTGGCACTGTCGCATGGCTGCCGGGCTTGCTGTTCTATGGCTGTGTGCTCGGCGCCGTTTTGACGGTGCTCATGGCGGTCTGTGCTCCTTGCCTCTTACAACTGCTTCACAGCACCAATACGAGAGAGGTTCGCAGCACGGTTGTTCTTCTCGGCGCTTGCTACCTTCCAATCATTTGGATCGGCATCTGGAAAGGGATCTGTACCGCTCGTGGACGCAACTTGTGGGCGACGAGCCTGCCCGGACTCCCATATCTGATCATGACCGCCGTGCTGGTTGGTAGTTACGCGATAGGGCAGCTCAGCAACCTCAGCTTGCCTGTATCCATGACCGCAGGTTTTGCGCTCGTCGGATTGTACTCGCTTGTTCGCATCGGGAGATCGCAACATTTGCTGCGAGGGGGCTCTCCCGTGATTGCGGTCTGGAAGGTTCCGGAGTGCCGCCATTTTCTCCGGCAGCTCGCAGCCTCGGCGGTCGAGAATGCCGGCTTTATTGCGAATCAGTCCCTCTTGTTGTACTTCCTGGCCCGCCTTGGCACGGGCGTCATCTCCGCCAACAACTGCGCGATGCGAATCGGAATGCTGAGCTACTCGCTGGTGTCGCAGCCTCTCTTCAACCTGGTGCAGGCTCGTCTGTGTTCGGTCGACGATCGAGAAAGGCCGCGCGTGTTCCGGCACTGGCTATTGGTCAACGCTGCCCTGCAAGGGTTGGTTGCCCTCGCCCAGTACGCCTTCCGTGTCCCCATGCTTCGAGTGGTGTACCTGCACGGAAAATTTACCGGGACGGAGCTGGCTGAAGTAGCTCGCATTCTGTCCCCCTGGATCGCATACTGCCTGGTTATGTCCTTGAGCGGCCTCGCGGCGAATTACCTCTTCATCCGCGCAAAAGGTTTTCACTACATGCGGTGGCGGCTCTGGGCGTACGTGGCAGCGAACCTCCTTCGCGTAGCGGTCATGGGCAGAGCCGGTGCGGCAACCCTGATCTGGTGCTCGGTAGCGACGGAGGCCTTGGTCGTAGCTTGGAATTTGTACACTTGCCTGTGCGACGCGGAACCCGAACCCGCAATCGGGGCTGCGACGGCAGCCCAGCCGGCGGTTTAGACGTTTCCGATGGAGCCCTTTTGGGGGGAGGGCGCGCTTGCGCCGCTGTCCCGGCGCATCTCTCCTTGAACCTGACCGGGGGTTCCGGGCCGCAGAACCCGGCGGCCCTCCACCCCCGGATTCCTGACGCAGCTTCGCTGCGCCACTGCGTCGACACAACATCCAAGTCGAAGTCAGAACCAACCCAGAGAAGGTAAGTGACATTAAGAGTGGACGCCCCCAGAACAGCCGGCCTCGCATAGCGGGGCCAGCGCTACATATGGTTCCTTGATGCTCCCCCGCCGATCTATCCAGCGCGATAGCCCTGCTCCTCATTCGGATAGCCTTTGGGCCATACCCGCCGCGAAGTGAGACTCTCGTGATCCCGCCGGCGTACACAACTTATTGGAAATACATGCATTGTGTTTTGTCTCCGCCACGCCCAGCCGCTTTGTGCATTTGGCATGGGGGGTGCCTATACGAGGAGGTGACCGCGAAAGAGGGTCTAAACCACGGACCCTGGATTTGGCTTTCCCAACAAATCCAAAACAGGAGGCTCACTGAAATGCAAGCTATAAAACAGATCGCCTGGGCAGTGCTACTGCTGGTGGCAATTTTTATCGTAGTAGGAATTGAAGTTCCCGACCTGGGCTTCGCCGAAACCCTCAAGACTTCCGATCACATCTCAGTCCAGAAAGTCACAAGGATTGACGACGCTAAATCGCGCGTTGCAGCGATGCCGTTGGTGGCCGGGTTTTTGAGTGGTTTAGATCAAGCGATTCTTTATTGGATAAACAGTTTTGTTGCTGGACACCCCACCCAACACAAGATCATCGCGGGCATGTCCTCCAACGGGTTCTTCCGGGGCCTGCCGATATTCTTCATGATCAGCGCCCTTTGGTTCTCGGCAAGAATTGACCAAGAGCGGCGAAGCCGTATGCTCGCGGGACTTATGGCAACGTGCCTGCTAACACTTTTTTCCGTATATCTCCAGGCGCATCTGTTCTGGCACTTGAGACCTCTGCTCAATCCAGGACTGCACTTAAAGGTAGACCCAGAGGAGGCCTTGAGTTGGATCGGGTATCATGGGAACAACAGCTTCCCGAGCGATACGACAACCCTGTACTGGGGGCTGGCGGCGGTGGTATTCCTGGAACGCAGACGGTGGGGAGTACTCGCCTTTTTGTGGACGATCTTCATTATTTGCATCCCCCGCGTATATACCGGCATTCACTATCCGAGTGACATCGTGGCCGGCTCTATGCTCGGTTCCCTCACCTTGTTTGTGGGAACTTATCTGACTCCCGCTAAAACAGGCGCAAGAAAGATTGTGCGAGTCTTGTCTCCCTGGCCAGGGATGCTTGACACCAGCTTCGCCGTGGTCATGGCCGATATGTTCAATCTCTTTGAGGGTACCCGGCATATCCTCAAGGGCATGGTATGGGTTTTGAAGATGTGATCGTTATTCTTCAAGAGTTGGAAAGACCACCATGCCATTCAGGAATTTGTCGCTTGCCCCAGGGCTGCTTCCAGGTGAAGGAGCCCTGGGCATGGGGTACGCCCCGCCAAGCGGGCGATGAAGTTTACGTACCGAACAAGCTTTGCCACAGCGCGTGAGGGCCATTATGACTGCGCCAGCTAAAGTCCGTATTGCGGTAATCTCCCAGGCGGCTGCCTTTGTGATTCCTGTCCTGTTGGGCGTCTACTGGGCTCCAATTGGGATAGGGTTTGAACTTAAAGCGATCGTTCTGCGAGGCGCGATGGCTGGTCTAGCAACGCTGTTGCTCGTTTTCTGGTTTCGTGCGCCGCTCACGCAAGCGGAAATTATGTTTGCCGGCCTCTTTGGCCTGCTTGCGGTATTGCTCATCGTGCCCTGCCTGACGGCGACCGACCCGCCACGAGCGTTTAAGAATGCATTAAAGCTCGTACTGCTTTTCGCCATGGGACTGGCTATGGCGCGCGCCCTGCGGCACGGTAGGACGGCCAGAGCGTTTGGATATGCCATGTTGCTGGGCAGCGCTCTATCGGCGCTACTGGTATTGAACAGCTACATCGGACATATGGGGCTGTCTCTTCCCACCTATCAGGGACTTCGCATCCTCAAGGGGGTGCTTAGCAACGCAGGGTTTCCTCTGAATCCTATATCCTTCACAACATTTTTCATGTACTTGATTGGCTTGTGCCTGGTGCCTCCACGAGCGCTGACGTGGTGCCTGGGGGTTTTTGTGTTCACCGTTTCGTCATTCCTGACCGGCTCCCGCGCCCCACTCGATATCATGCTGGCAAGCGTGCTGGTCGCGACCACGTTGCACTTGCTTCGGGCTCGATCTCTTGCGATGCGGGTGTCGGGGTGGGTTTCCGTGCTCTTACTGACTGCTGCCATCGCGGTATCCTTGCTCACAATCGACTCACGAAAGATGCAAACCATCTCGGAGGGGCGGACGGACCTTTGGTCGGTCGCTTGGTCAAAGTTTCTAGCCAGGCCGCTCAGCGGCTATGGTTACGAGTCCTGGCAGGACGATTTGACCTCACGTCTGGCCGGAGGGGAATATTTTCACAAGTCAACCATCACCGATGGTGCGTACCACAACCAGTACATTACGTTGCTCGCCGAGGAAGGTCTGGTTGGTTTCATACCCGCAATGGCAATTATCTGGATGCTTCTGCGCTGTTCCTGCTGGCTTGTGCGCAGGGACTGGATTCCCGCAATCAACCGGTACGTGATCATGCTGAGCTGTGTCTTCATGTTACTGCGCGCGGGAGTGGAAGTGCCCGGATTATTCGGCTTTGCCAACGATCCTGCCGACTATCTCGCCTATTGCTTTGTGGCGGTTGTGGTGAGCCGCATGTCGCTGCATGAAGATCGGCGCCGCCTCACCCTCAGGACTCCGCCAAACAGCGGACCGGCGCTGCCTGTTCGCGACATCCGCTGCGAGCTAACGGCGAGGTAGCTCCAGGGCTCGACATTGTTAACCCTATGTTTCTTAAGTAGGAGTGTTCGTCGTGAAAAGAAAGTTGTCGCATTGTGAGCTTAGCGGGTTCTTCGTCGCCATACTTGTAATCGCCGGCCTTGTTTTCGGAGGCCATCACGCATGGGCCCAGCGGCCAAATCCGGAGAAGCCGGTGCGTCCGCCACAGGCGCAAGGTTACAAGCTGGTGTTCGCGGACGAGTTCGATAGATTTGATATCAGCCCAGACGGCCGGGGCGTCCACGCATGGTACGAGGGGGTGTGGTTTAACCGCCAACACGCGCCCCGGACAAATATTTCTGCGGCCGATTCGGTGCTCTCGTTGAAGTGGGAACGCGGGCAGGCTGCGACAGACACCAGCATTACCACCCTCTCCCGAGACTTGCGGAGCTACGCCGCCTGGCGTTATGGCTACTTCGAAGCGCGTATGCGATGGGATGTGGTCAACGGCGCGTGGCCGGCCTTCTGGCTTATTCCTGTGCAAGACGCTACGGGCCAGGACTTTTACAACGGCTCGAAGGAGTCAGGTGAGATCGACATTTTTGAAGGCCAAGGAGATCACCCGCATACCTTCTTCGGTACCGTTCATGATTGGGTCAACCTCCACGACCACGCAAGCAGCAACAATGCTTTTGCCTTGCCCGGCAACTTAGACTTCTCCCAGTTCCACGTCTACGGGCTGCTTTGGACGCCAGGGCAAGTGACCTGGTACCTGGACAACCAACCGCTGCGCTCGGAGACTACGCCAGCCATCTTTGACCGGCAAGACTTCTTTCTCGTTCTTGGCATGCAGGAGGGAGGCGACTGGACTGCCGGTAGTCTCTCGGGCGTAACCGCCGCCAGCATGACGTTGACTGTCGATTGGGTGCGAGTATGGCAACAATAGCGGCCGCCCTTATTTTCCACTGACGCCAAAGGGATAGTCCCGGGTCTAGTCGGCTAGGCAAACGGGCGAGGTGCACCTTGTACGGTGGTGCTGGCACGCGCGCTTCGTTGCATGTCACTGTACGCCAAGAGATATGTGAATTAAGCAGGGGGGCGGCAGAAGCACACGTTTGGCACCACGTGTGCCCTTACGGCAAGCGGAAAGCGCGAAAACCATCGCAATCGGGTTGAAGGAGAAGTCAAAACGCCACGTGCGACATTCATTATTGGTTCAATCGATGTGCTGGAGGGCAAGCCAGTGCAAGGGCGCAGATTATTTTCAGGAATGTTGGGAGCAGCGCCGGAACAGGTGATCATCGCAAATAACTCCAGTCTCTCCCTGATGCATGACGCCGTGGTCTATTCGTTGCTGAAGGGAACATGCGACAGCTCGATACCCTGGTCAAAGCAGGAAGAAGAGATTGCCTTTCTATGACCCGTTCCCGGCTATGATCGGCATTTCAAAATCTGTGAGGACTTCGGTATCCGGATGATCCCAGTTGCGCTCAAGGACGATGGTCCGGACATTGACCAGGTTGAGCAACTGGTGGCGCAGGATGCATCCGTCAAGGCGATGTGGTGCGTCCCCAAGTTCAGCAATCCCACTGGCACAGTCTATTCCGACTCGGTAATCGAGCGTCTCGCAGCGATGAAGACCGCCGCTCCGGACTTCCGCCTCTACTGGGACAACGCCTACGCCGTAACACCACTTTACAGACCAACGAATCGAGATCGCTAACGTTCTGGAACTGTGTGTGCGCTACGGACACCCGAGCCGTCCGTTGGTTTTTGCCTCCACCTCCAAGATGACGTTGGCGGGCGCGGGACTGGCGCTGTTTGCGGCCTCGAAGAACAACGTAAAGTAGCTCCTCGCCAGGCTGGCCGCACGAACCATTGGTCCCGACAAGATCAACCAGTAGCGTCATGTGCGCTTTTTGAAGAACGGGGCAGGGATTTTGCAGTTGATGGACCAGCACCGAGCGCTAATCGCACCTAAGTTCCAAAAGATATTGGACATCCTCGGCGAGAAGCTCGCTGATGTGCCCAATGTCAGCTGGACCAGGCCAAAGGTGGTTGCTTCATAACGCTCGAGGTGCCCCAAAGCTGCGCGCGGCGGGTGATCGCTCTTGCGAAAGAAGCAGGCATCGAGCTTACACCTGCCGGCACGACGTATCCGCACGGACACGACCCGGAAGACCGGCCGATTCGTGTTGCCCCCAGGTTTCCTGCCTTGCCCGAGGTTACTCAGTCCGCAGAGGGCGTGGCATTGTGCGTTTTGCTCGCTATCGCCGAGAAATTTCCAGCGGACCCGCTGGCAGGGCGGGCTACGGGTAGACCAACGTTGACCTGGGCTCGGCCGGGATCTAAGCTGGCAGCGCCGACAAGCGTTTTTCCTGCCAATCCGGTCCCCCCATCCAGCTCGCAGTCGATTGACAGGCGCGAATGGCCCACCTCGCTAACGTAAATTGCTTATCCGGAACCGGAGCCCGATCTGCCCTCAGCCCCATCGGATCCAACCGAGCTAGGCCGGCGGTCCGCTCAGCGGTCGCGCTGGCCTGCATTGCGCAGGCCGCCACCACCAACCCGTAGCGGTTTTCAATGATCACATGTCCCAAGTAACACGGTTTGCTTTCCCCCGCCGTGCTCTTTTTATACAGGCGGGCCTCGGGTCCGTGGTCGACTCGATCTTATCGCGCAAACAAATTCGGCCTGGTGTCCCGCTGCCTTGGTCCGGCGGGTCTTTCGGAATCAAACTCTTCCGCCTTCTCTGAGCAGTCATGCGCCCGTGCCTGATCCAGCACCGCTTCCAACAGACCCCGCGTCATTCTCGCTGGCCAGCAAACGATCCCGGTTTTTCGTAAACTCCGTACCGTCCCAAGTCTCACCCGCCGTCCCAAAACCACGAACCAGCGATACCGCAGGTTGTACCGGATCTGCTCCACTAAAAGCGTTTCAAACGGGAACAGGCTGCCAGAGCCGGGGGTAGCACGGCAGCATCGGCAACACGCTTGTTTCTCCCCCCGCTAGAACATACGCACGCGAACTGCCCCAATCGCCCCCCGCCGCCCGGACAGCCAGCGTCTGCCTGTGATCTCTATCCGATCCGCTAGCCCCGTCTCACCGCTGGGATAACTTTCGGCCCTTCTATCGCAGAGAGGCGAGCTTCTTGTGCTCCAACGCCACCGATAAGTTGTTGTAATCGCTTGCGTTCCGGCTTGCCTCTGGGTTGGTGGCCTTTTGGCGCGGTAACTGCTTTTGGAGAAGGCGTCACCGGATGAAAGGTTACAGATCAGGATGCATGAAAAGGTATTTCGCCGAAATGAAAAGCAGGAGACTCACAGAAATGCAAATCCGTGGAAGTTCCCCTCAAAGGTTACGAACTGGAGCTGGCAGGCCAGGCGCTATGAATAACCAAATGTCATGTGCAGATGTGGATCTAGCTACGCGGATGGAGAAGTCTGGCGATTCCCGGTCTTTTTCCGGTACCGCACAGTCCGCCGCGAACACGCCAGCGGTCATTGTCGAGGCCGATTTGTGCGGCCTCGGGGTCGCCCGCAGCTTAGGCCAAGCGGGAGTGCCCATTTATTTCGTGGATGCTAACGCGCGGCGGCCCGCCCTGCGCTCGCGATACGTGAGCGGGTCCATGGTGACTGCAAGTTCCGGCTCGGGTGTGATCGACGCTCTTCTGGAATTGCAGGTGAAGCTCAATTGTCGTCCCATGCTGTTCGCCAGGACCGACGAAATGGTTCGCACCATCTCGAAATACCGCGACCGGCTGGCGCCGGCGTTTCATTTTCGCCTGCCGGATGACAATTGCGTTTGCAGTCTGTTGCACAAGAGGTCTTTCCAGCAGATCGCGGAACGGTACGGATTTCCGATTCCGCGTGCCACGGCAGTCTGCAAAGAGGAAGACCTTGCCAATCTCGCGCACATGAGATTTCCGGTGGTCATCAAGCCCGGCGATACGAAACTGTATTACAGCAGCTGCGCGCCGCGCGTCCAGACGGCAGCCAGGCGGGAGGAAGCCGAGGCCGCATGCCGGGCGATTCTGCCGCAAGCACCGGATTTGATCGTCCAGGAATGGATCGCAGGCGGCGAAAGCGACATTTACTTCTGTCTTCAATATCGTGGCGAAAACGGGGCGACTATAAGCTCGTTTACCGGCCGCAAACTGCGCTGCTGGCCGCCTCTGACGGGAACTACGGCAAGCGCCACCGCCGCCCCTGAAGTGGAAGCAATCCTGGAACCGATGACTACGGAGTTTTTCAATAAAACCGGGTGTGTCGGTTTTTGCAGCATGGAATATAAACGGGACCCGCGCACCGGCGAATTCTTCATGATCGAGCCGACTGTCGGCCGTGTCGACTGGCAGGAAGAGACCGCTACGGTGAATGGCGTGAATATCCCGCTCGCCGCCTATCGCTACGAACTCGGGTTTCCGCTTCCGGCTGCGAAGCGGCCTCTCAAGCCTGTAATCTGGAGCTATACGCCATGGTGTTTGCGGTCCATGGCCGCCGCCAGGTCTTGGAGCAATTCCCGGCTGCCGCACGCCAGAGTCAAAGGCGCTAGCTGGCGCCTTGAAGACCCGCTTCCGGCTATTTTCGATTGCGCGCAAGTAGTCGCGAAATTATTTAGCCTTGCTCGATGGCGCGAAATCTTTCGCCAGCACCGCGTAAAGGGCGGCAATCAGGCCCAAGAAACCGTTCCGCTTGTAGTAAACACTTCAAATCAAGGAATCCTGACCAACTAAGGAGCATTAGACAATGAAAAACTGCGATATTGCCGTTATCGGGGCCGGGCCTTATGGTCTTTCGGTGGCCGCCCATCTTCGGGCGCGTTCCCTAAATACACTAATCTTTGGCCAGCCCATGTCGTTCTGGTCCACGCAAATGCCGGCGGGGATGCTGTTGCGCTCGCCGTGGGAAGCATCCAGTCTCTCGGATCCTGGCGGCAAGCTGACGCTAAAGCATTACCTCGAGAAGGATGGAAACAAATGCGTTTCGCCGGTTCCGAGGGAGCACTTTGTCAATTATGGACTGTGGTTTCAGCGAGAACTGGTTCCGGATGTGGATACTCGGAACGTTGATTGCGTCCGGAAGAACGGCGGTTTCCATTTAACGCTCGCCGATGGGGAGCAGATCAAGGCCTCGCGCGTTGTGGTCGCCACGGGTCAGGCACCCTTCCGGCGGCGGCCGCAACAGTTTGACGGTTTGCCCAGTGCGCTGGCTTCGCATTCGTCCGAGCACAGCGATTTCGCGCCATTCAAACATCGAAGGGTAGCGGTCATTGGGGCCGGACAAAGCGCGTTGGAATCGGCCGCCCTGCTCCATGAAGCGGGAGCAGAGGTCGAACTGCTGGTCCGGAACCCGCAGGTGCATTGGTTGGCCAACCACTTGGGACAAATCGGACCGGTGACGCGGCTGCTGTGGGTCAAGGCGGGGGTGAACCGGCTGGCGGCGCACCCGAACTACTTCCGGTATTTGCCCCGCTATTTCCATGAGAAATACGCAGCGCTTCGGCCGGCGGGTTCTGACTGGCTGCAGCCTCGTGTCGAAGGGAAAATACCCATAACCACCGGGCGAGTGGTGGCGTCGGCGAAACGCATGAAGGATGAATTGGAGCTGACTTTGGATGACGGCTCCCAGCGCGTGGTGGATCATGTGCTGCTTGCAACGGGGTACTCTATAGATATCTCCCGCTACGAGTTTCTGGCCGCACCGTTGCTGGCTGGCATCGCCACCGTCCGCGGTTTCCCCTACCTGAATGCCGGGTTTGAATGCTCTGTGCCCGGATTGCACTTTGCGGGTGCACCGGCGTCCTGGAGCTTCGGCCCCCTAATGAGATTCGTGGCCGGTGCAGAATGTGCGGCCCATGCTATCGCTCGAAGAGCAGTGCAAGGTCCTGCTGCTACTGCTGATAGGGCACGCGTTCTGCCTCCCAGCGTGGAACGTAATACCACCAAAAGTTTGGGAGCGTATTCATCTTAGGGTGTTGGGCGCTTCATAACCAGCACGATTCCTGTGCAAGTAGCCCTTGGAGGAGAAAGAAAGATAATGAGAACCAAGCGTCGAGGAACGAACCAGGAGCGCGGACCGCTCGTCGTCATGCACACGTCGGACGGCAGCGGGTTTGGTCACTATGTGTCGGCGCTAGTGATAGCCTTGGCGCACGCGCGTGTTCCCGTCGTTTTGTTTTGCCCCGCTAATTCGTGGGACGAGGAGGAGGTACACGCCGCCGGCATCGAAGTGGTGCATGCGGCCAGACGAGAAGATTCGCCGGCGGGACTCATGCAACGGCTGCTGAGGAACTTTAAATTTCTCATACGGAGCGCCCTGGTGCAGTTCCGTCGATCAAGAAGGGGCGATATTGTTCACTTTCAAGGAATGCTCCATCTCCCGTTAGGGTTCGTGTTCCTGTTTCTTGCGAAGCTTCGTGGCTGCTCTACTGTCCTTACGGCGCACGATCCCCTGCCCCACCGCTGGCGCTTGCCGAGCGGGCTCCGACGGTTGGAAAGCGGGATGTTAGAGTTCGCTTATCGCCTGGTCGATTGTGTCGTGGTGCACAATCGATTCGGGAAGAGCATCTTGGTTACTGAGTTTAGCGTGCCGGAAGGTCGTATTGCCGTCGTTCCCCACGGAGCCAACGGGCGACTGGAAGATAGTGTAAGTCCATATCCCGCCTTCGACTGCCTGCGCCTGCTGGCCTTCGGCGATATTCGAGAGAACAAGGGTCTTCACTTGGCGATTCGGGCCGCCCAAATGACCGCCTCCGGATTCCAGGTTCCAGTCCGCCTGACGATTGCCGGGCGCGCGCACGCGGCGGAGGTTGGGTACTGGGAGGAGTGCAAACGCCTAATTGCCGTCCAACCCGAGGGGATTGAGGTAATCGACCGTCGCATCTGTGAGGACGAACTCCAGCGGCTATTCGCTCGACATCATGCCGTGCTGCTTCCATACACAGACTTCTTTTCAGAGAGCGGCGTCGCTACTCTGGCCTTGTTGCACTGCCGTCCTCTTCTTGCGACTGCCGCCGGAGGGCTGGGAGAGTTGATTGAGCAGGGCGGTTGCGGCATCCCTATCGCAGCGGCCACGCCCGACTCCGTCGCCCGCGCCATCGAGACGGCGATAGCGTTGGGTCCCAGGAGATTGCAGAAGATGGGCATAGAAGGTAACAGATTCCTGCGGAGAACGCGATCGTGGGACGTGGTTGCGCGCCGTACGGTCGAGGTCTATTCCCGTTTGGCGCCCATCCACGCCGCTGTATGCACGGAAGACAGCGAAGTCGCCAGCGCACGTTAGCCGGAGGATTCAATCAGGCACAAGGTAGGCCATTACCCGGTGGAAACATCATCTACCGTGGTTGAGTTCTGCCAAGGGGCCGTGCCAAAAGCGTTCAAACGATTGCGGAGGACTTGACTTTTGCATCGCTCAGCAGCGAACGGCGGAAACCGATAACACAGCCGCTCTGTCATCGGGACAACAGCCGGCGGATTAGGCTCCTTGCTGCAAGCTTCGCATAGTGGTCTGGTGGTTGAGAAAGTTTCGGTGGAGGCGGTGGCAGCGGCATTGCGCAACGCGGTGACCCTCGGTCCAGAGCACCTGGACCAGCTTGGAAGGCAAGGTAGAACTTGGCTCTTGAGCGAGTGTGGCTGGCCAAAGTCGCGCGCGAAACCCTCCAGGTGTGTGGTAATTCTCAAGCGTTGGTTTAAGCAGGGTCCAGGCCGGAGTCCCCAAATGTCAAACCAGGCTCTGGGGACCCGAAAGGCGCCGGCTGGCACGCCTCTTGCTTCTCTCATTCCATACCCGAGAGGGCGACATCGTAATTCTGAAAGTTGAAGCAGCGTCCAGGCCGGAGTCCCCAAAAGTCAAACCAGTCTTTGGGGACCCGACCCCCGGACGACCCTCGGCAATAACCCAAAATGACCCACTTGTGCTCCTCCCCAAGACCTGCTGAAAACACAATCTGACGCAGCGCAATTAGCTGGTGGTCAGCTCGCCACGCCGCGGCCGGGTTGGCGCGAGGCAGCGGCGACCGGAATCCACCGACGCTCTGCCTGAGACCGGCGTGAGATGTTCTTTAGGTTCTCACGTATATCTGGTGCCGGTTTGAGGCAAAGCCTCGTTTAGGATTTTTCATGATCAGGATTCTCGCCGTCGCTGTGCGAATGCGCTCCGGCCGCACTATCGGAATGGTTTGTCCGCCTAGGCTTTTGGATAACTCAGAAACCGATTCAAAGGGTACACCTCCTACTCTTCTGTAATAAATCGGGCCTCAAGCGCCGGCACCGCTTGGACTTACACACCGCAAGCAGGACTCATGAGAAAAGGCGCCGGCTGGCAGGCCTCGTGCTTCTCTCATGCGCGAGACAGGTTTGAAAGGACTACGGCAATCACGACCATGACTACAACGCTGAAAGATAACGCTTCGCAACTGCATGAGGCGCCACAGAGCCTATCAGCAGAGATGGCAGGGAACGGTCTGGAACGATCCCACCCGAAACGGCCCGGGCGGATTGTCATCCTTATCACGACCCTGACTTTCGGGGGTGCCGAAACGCAGGTCGTTCGCCTCGTCACTGAGCTGAAGATGAGAGGCTGGTCGGTTTGCGTAGTGTGCATGGTTAAACCAACCGCGTACATGAGTCAGTTGGAAGCGCAGCACATCCCGTTTCACTCGCTGGACATGAAACGAGGTGTACCGGACGTAAGGGCTGTATTCCGTCTCGCGTCCCTCATCCGCGACTTTCGACCGGATATTGTGCATTGCCATATGTTCCACGCGAACCTTTTGGGCCGTGTCACCAGGCTTTTCTGCCGGATACCGGCCTTGGTGTGCACTGCCCATAACTTTAGAGAAACGTCGGAACAAGACGGACCCACCTGGCACAAGGAACTCCTCTACCGCATCACGGATCCTCTGGCAGACAAAACCACGATCATCTGTAACGCTGCATTCGAGCGATACGTTCGCGTGGGTGCGGTGCCGCGTAGGAAGTTTCAGATGATTCCGAATGGTATCGACACCAATCACTTCATGCGCTCGAAAAACCGGAGAAAGAACGCGCGCGAAGCGCTCGGCATTAGCTCCGAGTTCGCATGGCTCGCGGTCGGTCGATTGGTCAAACAAAAGGACTATCCGACACTTTTCCGCGCCCTTGAGCTGCTCAAGCACGAGCAATTTGTCCTTTTGCTCGCCGGCAACGGGCCCCTGGAAGAAAAGTTACGGGAAGAATGCAGGACGCGTGGATTGGAGAGACAGGTTCGTTTTTGTGGCGCCCGCGAAGACATCCTTGACCTCTACAGCGCTGCCGACGCTTTTGTGATGTCGTCCGAGTTTGAAGGTCTGTCGGCGGCCCTGCTGGAAGCGGCGTCGACAGGCCTGCCGGCAGTGGTCACCGATGTGGGTGGTAATGCCGACGTCGTTATGGATGAGATCACAGGTTATATGGTGCCTCCGGCGGCGCCGAAACAACTGGCCACGGCTATGCATCGGCTGATGGCTCTCTCGCCAGAGCGCTTACAGACGATGGGCAATGCCGCACGCCAGCTCTGTCACGAAAAGTTTCGGATTGCAGCCGTGATGGATAAGTGGCTTGACCTTTATGCCACGTTCCCGCGGCATGCTGAAGTCGTTCAGATCAAAACAGCAAGTCAAAGTCGCGATTCCCAAGAGAGAGGCCCGGAGCAATCGATTCACACTGAACCGCAATCCTGCTTGTCGAGTCAGTTGGAGGTGACGCAATGAGCACGGCCCGTGCTAACTTCTCGGACCCACGCGGGAGCAACAACGCACTTCAAGCATCAGCCCAGGAATTCCAGGCGAGTCGTGGGCGGAAGCGTCCCGGTGCGCTGGTCATATCACTCGATTTCGAACTTCATTGGGGAGTTCGCGATTCCGCGCCCCTCGATGGCAACGAACGGGCCCGACTGCTGTCAGCGAGACGGATCGTCCCCCGTATGCTCGACCTATTCGAGGAGTTCTCAATTCACGCTACGTGGGCCACCGTCGGTCTTCTGTTTGCGCACTCCCGAACCGAGGTTGAAGCGTTGAAGCCCACCCGGCGGCCCAAGTACCGGGACAGCCGGTTGGATCCTTATCAGGAAACGCTTGGAGCGGGGGAGGCTGACGATCCCTTTCATTTTGCTCCAAGCCTGATTGCAGAGATAGCGAGCAGACCCGGTCAGGAGATTGCGTGTCACTCGTTTTCTCACTACTACGCCATGGAGCCGGGCCAAGCCGGCGAGGAGTTCGAAGCCGACCTGAGGAGTGCGGTGGCCATAGCAGCCCAGTCGGGTCATAGCTTACGTTCCTATGTCTTTCCCCGGAATGAAGTCAATCCTGAGTACCTTTCGATTCTGAAACGTTTTGGGATCCTGGCCTATCGCGGAACGGAGCCTGCCAAGATCAAGCAGGCGCGTTCGTTTAACGAGCAGCGGCGCCCGCATAGGCGGCTTGGTCGGCTCTTGGACACCTATCTGGACCTGTGCGGAAATCAGACGTGCCCATGGCCCGGAGACGGGAGACTTATCTCGGTCGCAGCCAGCCGATACCTGCGGCCTTACTCGCCTATTCTTCAGACATTCGAAGCTCGGCGGCACGCGCGAATCGAACAAGCTATGAAGTACGCCGCCGAACGGGGCGAAGTCTTCCATCTGTGGTGGCATCCCGAGGACTTCTCGTGTCACTGCAACCAGAATCTCCGTTTTCTGCGCTCCGTGTTGAGGACCTTTGATCGCTATCGCGCTCAGCACGGAATGGTTTCCGTCGGCATGGCAGAGATAAACAGTCCCATACAGATTACTCAGCCCATGTGCACCTCGTAATAGGAGCAATATGAACTTGCTTAAGGCCATAGAAACTGAGATTGATAACGGCTCTTCCGCGACCGACCTCAATAGCGGTAAACCTCGAATCCTGTACCTCGTTACTCGAGCCGAGCGCGGAGGCGCCCAGACGCACGTGCTCGACCTGGCATGCTCCATGCGACCTGACTTCGAGGTTAGCGTGGCCACGGGAGAAGAAGGCTTCCTTACAGAAGCATGTCGCGAAAGAGCCGTTCCTGTTTACGTAATGCCCCATTTGCAGCGGGAAGTCAGGCCAATTGCGGACGCTCGAGCTTTCGGGGAGATTTGGCAACTGATCCGGAAGCTGCGACCGGATCTTCTCCATCTACACACCTTCAAGGCGGGTTTTCTTGCCCGGCTCGCCGGTCGAATACTCGGCATTCCTTCCGTATACACCATCCACGCCTGGCTTTATGGGACAGCGGCGGTATCGCGCTTCTCGAGTGCTCTGAGCGCCCCCTGCGAGCGCATGGCGGCGCGCTGGTGCGAACGCATTATTACGGTTTCCCGGGCTGGAGCGCGAGTCGTGCGCGGGCACCGAATCGGATCTCCTTCCAAGCTTGTCACCATTCACAATGGTCTTCCGGATTGCTCCGAACAGGCCCGACTTTCACCGACCGAAACGCCTGTGATCACAATGGTGGCGCGGTTTATCGAGGGCAAGGACCACGACCTTCTACTCCGTGCCTTTGCCCGCATTCCTAAAGGACCGCGACTTCGCTTGGTAGGCGACGGTCCTACTCGAGCCAGCGTGGAAAGCCTGGCACGCGAACTTGGCATTCAGGAGCAAGTGGATTTCCTGGGCAATCGCGACGACGTTGCTTCGCTCCTTGTCAGCTCAGATGTGTTTGTTCTCGCATCGCGATCCGAGATGCTTCCAATCAGCATCTTGGAGGCGATGAGGGCAGGGCTGCCAGTGATCGCCTCCGATGTCGGCGGGGTTGGAGAAGCCATTGCGCATAATGAAAACGGATTTCTTGTGCCTAGCGGTTCTGTCTCCGCTTTGGCGCAGGCATTGACCGATCTGACCAACGACTATGCGCTTCGCCTCCGCATGGGCCAGGCAGGGCGCCAGCGCTTTACCGATCAGTTCTTGAGCTCATCCATGCAAGAACGCACTCGCTGCATCTATTGGGACGTGTTGCTGAACCTTGGCAGACCTCGGAGAAAACGCAATGCTGCGGCGCCGGCGTCCATGGCGCCGCCTGCAAACTGGCAAACCGCTTAATCAGGATGCATGTGTGTCCGAAAAGATGGAAGCGCGCCTCGACGTGGAGCCAGCTCAGAAAAGGAAGGAAGAAAATGAATATCATGGCAACCACCACAACTCTGCCCCTCACTGCCGCATGCGGCGAACCGATCGGCCTATTCCACTCAAGCGGTGAAGATATTCCGCCGGCCGCTGAGAGCGATCCGGCAGCTAAGAACCTTGTGTTACCCGGGCGGGCGCGATTTCTTGGCTCGTCTTGTGAGTCATTGAATATGGAAGCGCGGCAACCGCACCCTTGCCCGTCTTCTCTCGAAGGTGAGGCCTTGTATGATGGGCCTCGAGATTCGTTCCGACGCCCAGGTTGTGCGGGGGCTGTTCATTCATGGCATAGGCGTGGTCATCGAAGAAACAGCGATCATGGAAGACGATGTAGCTCTAGATCACGGAATGACACTGGCCGGCGCAGGCAAGGAGTAGGGCGCACACCACTCCACAATCGGCGACCACGCCATCATTGGGTGAGGTGCCAAGGGTTTTGGGAAACATCACCCTGGACAAAAACCACCGTATCCGAACCTGGCACGGTGGGGTTCCGGGATATGCCTGACGCGTCCACTGTTGTTGTTGGCTTTCCCCGCCGCACTGTTTTTCAGAATGGCAGGCGGGTGTTGGCTGATTCCGAGCTGGACGATGATCTCTTCCCCGATCAATCCCGACTTTGCCGCGAGGTGACGCAATATTGTCACGATGCGGCACTGTGACCAGGTAAATCGCAGTTGAGTGGCAGCTTATCATTGCGCTGTATTCCAAGGGGCATTGGTCAGCGCGTTCTCTAGCCTTATCTATCGCCGCTTCACCCATTTTGATGGGAGGCGATACCCGTTACAACATTACAATTGCTTCAGTCACTTGTTTGCCGTGCTCAGTCCGGCGGTCACCAAGAAAATTCATCACGCGTGGTGGGGCTAACGCGCGAACGGGTGTCCCAAGGACGTAAGCTGCGCAGTGACGCGACCGTCGTAGAAAGCAGTGCACTATCCAACCGACAGCACGCTTTTGGGCGACGGCATCCGCGTGCTCAGCCGCAACCCTGGGGGGCATTGCCGAGCAGTGTAAGGGCACGCTGGCCGGGGTCAATGATGGACGAGCCGTTAGTATCGTCGATTGCAAATCCGCCGCGCCGCCAAGAGACGCAGCATTCTGTCGCGGCAATTGAAACCCGCAGGCAGCCACCTGGAACCGCTGATGCTGTTGTTCATGGCGGCCATGTGCGGATTTGTCTACTCGGGTGATCTACTCAATCTTTTCGTCTGGTTCGAACTCATGTCCGCCTCAAAAACTGCAGAACCAGCTTCGCTGGAAGGCGCCTTTAACTTCGGGCTCACCAATTCGGTGGGCGCGTTCTTCATTATCACAGGCTTGGAGCTTATCGATGCCAGGACTTTTGGCAAGGCCCGCTATCTCAAACCCGGACGTCGCCGCCCTTGGTAAGAAAATTGCTAGGGGCATAAGTGAAAGCGAGGGATTTATGAAAACCAATCTTACGAACACGCTTGATCCAACGCGCCGCAGCAAGGACACCACCGAATTTGAAAGTGCCCTGCGGCAGAAAATCGTGGGTCAGGACCAGGCCATCGAGAAAGTAGTCGAAATTTACCAGATGTTTCTGGCAGGACTAAACCCGCTAGGACGTCCGGTGGGAAATCTCTTGTTCCTCGGGCCAACCGGTACAGGCAAAACACGCGTCGTGGAAGCTATGGCACAGGCGCTTTTCGGTGACGTTCGGGCCTGCATCAAGATCGATTGCGCGGAATTTCAGCATTCGCATGAAATTGCCAAGCTGATCGGTTCGCCGCCAGGATACTTGGGCCATCGTGAGACGCAGCCTGTGCTCACGCAGGAAGCGCTCGATCAGTGGCATACGGAAAAGTTGAAGCTCTCCATTGTGCTCTTCGATGAGATCGAGAAAGCCTCCGACTCACTCTGGCAGTTGCTGCTCGGAATTCTTGACAAGGGGACTCTCACGCTGGGTGACAATCGCCGCGTAGATCTATCACGCTGCATCATTGTTATGACCTCGAACCTGGGGGCACGCGAGATGTCGAGCCTGGTCCAGGGAAGCATCGGTTTCAGTCACAGAACCGAGGCCTTTGAGACATGCCTTGACGAGAAGATTGACCGAACCGCAGTCGAAGCGGCAGGGCGCAAGTTCACGCCGGAGTTCATGAACCGCATCGATAAAGTCGTCGTGTTCAGAACCCTACGACCCGAGCATCTGCAGCAGATAGTAGAGATCGAGCTGGGCATGGTGCAACTGCGGATTCTGTCCTTCAGCGCTAGCAAGTTTCTCTTCCAGTGCACTCAAAGCGCCAAGGATTTTCTGCTGCAGGAAGGTACCGATTTGCGCTACGGAGCTCGGCATCTGAAACGAGCCATCGAGAAGAATCTCGTGTTTCCGCTTGCCAACCTGGTTTCGACCGGCCAGGTGGAACTGGGCGATTTCATCCAAATCGACCTCAGCGCGGAAGGCCGCCTGATCTTCACGAAAAAGGCGGCGAGCACGATGAACTTGCGTGAGTGGGAGCGTGTTGGGCTGCCGCAAAACGTCCCCTCTCTCGCGGCACCTGCTGCAGGCTGGGTTAGCGCCTAGAGGTCTCTAGAGGTGATTTGTTACACGCAATCCGCAAACAGCACACGCGTACAAGTTTCTGGGAAGTCGCCGTGGAGGCTCATCGGTTCCGGCGTGACTTTCTCCTTTCCTCCCCGCGCGGGTTGGACCGACTGACCCGGCCGGAACCTACCTCCCTGTTGTAGGCCAACATAGTTCTCCTTTCACACTCCACCACCTCGCCATAAATGCTGACTGTTCAGCAGAGAGACCGGTGGCAAGGAGCGGGATCAAGTGAAACTGTCCACGTCTTCTAGCTGCACACTTGGAGAACCAGCGACATTCATTGAACTGCCGCCGCCGCAACCAGTGAATAAGAAATATCCACAAAGGATGTGCGGGAAGCACTTCCTCATGATGCCTCCACCTATCACGCCTGAGGCTTATAATAGGAGAAGCCCCGCACATCTTAGGGATTCTGGGTACCTTTCGAGAGTCAATGCGCGGGCAGTCGCTTTGAGATGTGACGGCAAGTTTAGCGCGCAAAGTCAAGGCCAGGCGGCGGATGGTCGAGCATTACACACTTTGCCCGATGCAATAGAGCGGCTGGTTGCTTACGGTTTACGCCTTGACGACAATGAAGTACGTAATGAGGATAGCGACAATAGCCAACATCACCAGTAAGAACGTCGGATTGCATCTTTTGCCGACAACCATATAGCTCCTCCTTTGGCTTACCTTCTTGAATTGCAACGAAGTGCTCGACAGAACCCAGCAATGCGAAGTTGAGCTCGCCAGCAGCCCGTGAGTCTCGCCCACGAGAAAGGGCGGAAACCGGAGTGGCTCACGTCGTTTCTCAATGCAAAGCACCTGCCAAGAGGTTCAGGTGTCAGCAGCGGATACGGGGTGTCGCAATCATCTTTCGGATTTGCGGCAACATGCGAGCGAAGCAGGATCCAGGCAGGCCGATGACTGTGTTCTTCGGCTGGGGAATCTTTATCCGATCGGATAGATCGGATTATCCATTGGGATAAAGGAGCAGGGCGTATGGTGACTCAGCGAGCGCTCTGCGAACCCATCACGCTAGTCAGAACGACGTTTGAGAGAGGGGCGGACGGCTTGAAAAGAGGCTAGTTCACACCGTCTCGCTTCGCCTCTAGCAACCTACCTGGTCTCATGCTACGCCAGTGCGGTCTGGCCAAGGACATCGCCCGCCGCAAGGTCCGGGCTAACCTGCAATAACAGTAATTGCATGTAAGCCTTCCGCAGTTGCACTCGATATTCTTTTTCGCTCATCTGCGTCATTCCCGCGGCTTCTTTGACCTTGTAACCAAGCATGTTATGCAGAACGAAGGCAATACGGGAAGTCGCATCCAGTAAAAAAATCGGGTTGCCGCTCATATCCTTTTTCCACTCCAGGAACGGTTTTGAATCGCTCACTTCGGGGTGCCCGTACAGAGCCCTGTCATAAGCTGAACTTTCGCCATCCCATCCCACGGGAGACTCCCGCTTGAGTTGCCGCAACGAGAGCTCGACGGTGCGTCGCAGCAGATCGGGTTGTGTGCCGGCCTCCTCGAGGGAGGCATCAATAGCCGCTCTCACAACTGACATCGCCAGCGCCGGATTCAGCGTCAACAGATAAGCACAATAGGTGAGGCTATCCAGTTCAGCTTCTACTTTCTGATCTGTAATCTGGCTCAATTGCGAAGTCATAGTGTTCACCTCTCGAACCAGGGAAAAGCAACTCACATGCCAAACCGCTAGCAGCGAATGATTGAGCCCCTTAACTCACTGCAAATAAGAGTGGGTTTGCAGAAACAGGCTGGTGGCCGTTGCTAAATGTTGAAAGTGTCACGCGCCGATTGACAGCGGGCAGCTGCGCCGCGTTCCGCGTCGCGCGCGCGCACAACGCCAGCACCGGTGCGAACAAATTCTCAGCTTCAGGGGCAACAACAGACGAGGCGATGGAGGCGTGCTTGACTCTGAAGCTGCTGGGCAGGAACAGTTCGCGAGGATAGCCAGGTCGTGCGCGTGCTGGTAAGAAAGTTCGCGTGGAGCGCACGCGCAGATTCGGGGATTGTTACCTGGGGCTGGAGCTGTGGCGGCAGCTGCAGTGGTGGCCCGCCACCTGGATGGGGACCAGGCCGATGTGCCCCGGTCGCGGGTTGGCTGACGTGCTCGCCATCAACTGCTTGTGCGATCCGGTTAGCGAACTGGCGGTGGAGCAACACTGGTATGCCCCGACTGCCAGAGGAGCTACTGTCGATCGAAAAAGACAGGATCACTGGAACCCATCCAGAGGAGCCATTTTTTAACACCAGCGAACAAAAACTACTTGGACAAAGGCGTGGCAGCGTGTAGAATTTGGCAGCCTGAAAGCAGCTCCGGTCTCCGGATGTACTATTGCCATTGAAAGGGTCAATATGGCGCATCGTAGGCTAATGCTGATCGTGGGTGGGTTATTCATCCTCTCTGTTCTGGCTCTCGCAGAAATCTGCGGTTGCTCGCTTTGTACGTGTCCCGGATGTAAAGGGCAGTGCGCCCGCAATAAAGCGGCTATGCCCCTTCCTCCACCTCCCTGCGCCATTCAGCTGCAATCGTCAATGCTTTGTGTCGTACCTCAGGTTTACGGCACGGGCGGATTGATTCTCCCCAACCCGCACCACGCTGCACATTTCACTTCGAGCCAAACGGGTTTTCAGATTCCGCTAAGTGTTTCCGTCGGCACGGAGCTGTCGCTGGTTTCGGTCGCATCGCCCGCTTCTGGCGTGCTGTTCACCTATGATGCAACGCTCCACACTTTCGTACCCTCGACCACCCAAAGTTATGGGCCAATCCTGACCGAACGAGCGGAATCGATCGGCAAACATCGCATTTTCGTTGGCGCGACATATCAGTTTTTTAGTTTCAGCTCACTCGATGGCATCGACTTGCATCACCTGCCGGTGGTGTTTTCACATGCCTCGTTCCCTGTTCCTCAGTGCCCTTCTGACGGGGCCCAGTGCGACCCCTCCAAGCCCGGGTACCCTGCCTTCGAGGAGGAGTATATAACGACTCAAGACGTAATTGACCTGAAGGCTCACCAAATCACACTCACCGGCACTTTTGGTTTGACGCAACGCATCGACATCTCCGTGGACGTTCCTATTCTTGACGTTGGGCTTGGAATCACGTCCGCTGCGCACATTGTTCGCGGGTCAGAGCAGCAGCCGGTCCCATCAACTGACCCCCTGTACAGTACGACGGTCAATGGGTACTACCACTTTTTCAATCTCGGCGATCCAGCTGGCAGCTTGGATGAGGTGGTCTCGAATTCCGAGCGCGTAACCGGTGTCGGCGACGTCGTCGTTCGCGTAAAGGGCACCGCGCTGAACTATGAGCGGGCGAGGGTTGCGCTTGGTCTCGATATTCGGACTCCAACGGGCGACGAGAAGAACTTTCTCGGGTCTGGAGCTATCGGTGTTAAACCGTTCATCGCCGCCTCCTACGCTGGGCGCATCTCCCCACACGTGAATCTCGGTTACCAATATAACGGTGACTCCGTACTAGCGGGAAATCTGGGCACCGCCTCCCTGGGCAAGTTGCCGAACCAGTTTTTCTATTCCGGAGGCGTGGACATCGCCGTCGCGAGACGGTTGACACTAGCTGCGGATCTACTCGGCGACCGCCTTTCGAGTTCAGCCCGTCTCCGTCAGTCATCGTTTGTCGACATAGATGGGGTGCCGCAGCCTGGGGTTCAGCAGACAACGCTATTTCAGGGTCCCGTGAACATGGTTAACATTTCCGGCGGCGCGAAGATCAACCTCTTGAGAAACCTGCTGCTGACCGGTAACGTCACCTTTAAAGCCAACGATGCCGGACTGCGGGCGAAAGTTATACCCCTGGGCGCGATTTCTTATAGCTTCTAGCCATCCTATTATTCACCCAACCCTGGAACTGCTTAAGTGCTTGCTTGCGTCGATACCTAGTGAGGAAGACCATCACTGAACATCATCAATGCGCCAGGTTCCGTTCGATTTTGAGAGCTGAAAGACCGTGCGGTTTTGAATGGTCTGAGTCCTCTGACCCTTGGGGGTATAGTCCTGAGCAATCACCGTCGTTGCCACCGCAGTGGCGCCACCAGCCGCAATATCAATGTGTTCGGTCTCGAGTTTCATACGAATAGAGCTTGCACTGGCGAAAGACTTTTTATATTTGCTGTAGCGGTCCCCCAATGTCGGCCAGACCTGCTGCAATGCATCAGCATCCCTGTGCTCGAAGGCAACAATGTAGCTCTGGATCACCGAACGAACCTCCTGGAGGTCGGCGGCTGATGGTAACGGAACTCGACTGGGCTCTAGTGGGGGAGGTACAGGACGCGTATCTAACTCGGCCAGCTGTTGGGTTATTTGGTTTGCATCCTTCGCTGCCTCAGTTGCGTGTGGGCCACCTGCCTTGACAATATTTTCGAGGTCTTCGCGAGCAGATTCCAGTTCGCTCCGGTTGTTCGACCCCACCGCATGTTGGTACCGCTGCGCGGCCTTCTGAAAAACCGCTTCCGCGTCAATTTGCGCCTGACGTTTTTTTTGCTCTTCTTCGATTTTCCCGGAGACAGAGGTGACGTCCCCACCCAGTTGCCTGATTTTGTCTAACTGCTGGCGCGCCCCGGCAAAGTCCCCACTTCGAAGGCGTCTATCGATTTCGGCATTTAGGATGTCTATTTGCCTTTGACGCTGCTGTTTCAATATTTCCTGTATCTTGGTGTTGACTGTGTCTCGCAAGGTCTCAGCCTCAGGTTTTCGCCTTCCATTGAGCGCAATAACTTGGTTCAGAAAATCGCCGGCGCGTTGGAGATCGTCGCTGCCGGTTCCTTGTGAAGCGCGTTGAGCTAAGGCGAATAAATGCTCTTCCTTTTCACGTGCAGGAACGACTTGATTCAGATAGCGCTGCGCCTCCGCCTTCCTCTGACCGCCGTCCCCGAGGTTGAGAATTTTGAGCAGGTCACTCTTGGCCAAATCAAATTTTCCGTTGTCAACTTGCTCGACAGCGTCTTGCCACCACTGTTCTTCGTTGCGCCGAAGCTGCCGAACGCCCTCGTCTTTTATTGCGGCGGAGATTCCCGCAAGTCTCTCCTGAACGGTGGCGTCCAGCGGACCCTTCAGCCCGGTAACGGCCCGAAGCTGGTGCTGTGCGCCCCCCAAATCATCTGCGGCAACCAGCTTGTCCGCTGCATCAATGGCCGCCTGTTGCCGAATCGCGATCGGATCGGGGTGCGTTTGCTGAGGTATCGGAACGCGCGGGCTATGGGATTTCGATCGATATACTGAGATACTGATCACCACGCCGACCGCCATGACACAGGCGGCAACTACGGTAGGATGTCTCCACAGCCGAGCGTTAAGGAGCCGTGGCCTAGGCGAAGCAGGGTGGGGAGGGATGGGAAGTTCGCAAGCTCCAAGGGCTTCAGCAAGGCTGAAGGGATCCGCCACGGCTGGCTGCGGTACAACCTCAGGTGCGACCCTAACGATTGCAAGCTCGTCGTCGGTCCCAGGAGGATTCACCAGCTCCGCCTCTGCCGCGCCTCCGTCGGCAAGGCTTTGCGGTGGCACTTGGGGCTCGAGCTCCGCAGTGCCGGAATTGGCTGTTGGAGCCGACAAAGGCAAGTATCCCAGTGTTGCTTGCGCTAAGTGTGCGTCGCCAACCTCCTCCGCTTGGGGCCCGCTGAGCAAGGGGGTAAAGCCGCCTATACCGGAGGGAGGGGTCACAACCGATGTGGTCGTCTCGCTGATAGGCGATACCACATCGCTGGATTCCATTTGAACAGCCGGTTCAAGACCCTTCTGCGAGGAGTCCGCAAGATGTTTGGCGGCGTTAGTCGTACCGAGTTCGACTGGCTCCTGACTACTTGGAAATGCCGAGTTCCACGGCGCTTGCGCCAGCTTCGCTTCCCGAAGCGCGCCTATACGCGACGTAATCTTCTGTTTCAGAGCGTCAATTGAGGTTTGCAGTTTGGTATCGCCCCGATAGTGATCGGCAATCTGGGTTACCTCTCCCAGGATGGCTTGCAAATCACCGGTATCTGGTGCTTGTGTTTCATCATCCAGATCCAATTCCTTGCGTAACTCACAGGCGGGCCAGACCAGCTGAATCTCCGTAGGTTGTGGTTCGCTGTCCCGAACCTGCTTCTTGTTGCTCGATTCTCGCCGCTGGCTGCCTTGCCGCTTGCTCGCGAGTCCGGATCGAGCGGTGTCCAGCAAAAGCTGAAATTGTTCGTTTAGCTGAGGATCGACATCCGCGACCACGGGAGCAGTGGTCTCAAGCACACGCACGGCCGCGTCGAAGGAGCGAACCAGCAGCAGCACCCGGGCATCGCGCAAAGCCGTATCCAACCTGGCATTCGCCACCTCCGTCCGTTTAACTCTGATCTCCGCCGCCAGCAGGCGGACATCCGCAACATCCCCAAACTGGCCAACACTCTTCTGCCAGAGAGCTTGGGCTTCATCCAAATCCGAGCGGGAAATGGCTGCTCGGATTTCCTCCTTGGCGAGACCAAGGGCTTGCCAGAACTGTCGCTTTTCTCGCGCCTCCGCCAAGGCAGAACGAAATTGCTCCGCTTTGCCATATGGCTGAGCTTCCAAGAACTTTACCGCCTCGACATAGCGGCTTTGATGCATCAGCCGTTGGGCATTGCTGATGGCTTCCTGAACGTTACGGTTGAATGCTTCGACGTGGCGTTGGCTCTCGGAGAGGATGATTTCCAGCTCTTGGTCGGGGATCTCCTGTAAGCTGGCTTCAAGTAGCTGGATTGCCTCCTCGTACTTCTCCTCTGAATTTAACCGGTGAGCCTGTTCCGCCACTGAATCGACGCGTTGACGCTTCGCATGACTTGCCGCCTGATCCTGCGCAAACTGCAGCAGATCATCAAAGTCGGGCGACTGCAGCTCCTGGCGAGCCGCTTCTAGCAGCGATATGGCTTCCGCGAAGTCTCTGCGTCGAATTGCTTCTCTAGCTTTCTGGATGCATTCGGACTTTTCTTGCTCTATCCGCTCCCGCTCCACGTTTTCCGTAACCAGAGCGAGCATGGATTGCAAGCCTAATTCGGCGGGGTACTTTTCGAGCGCCTCCTGTAAGGTGACCAAAGCCGCATCAGGTTTGTTTTCCTTCACTAGCTTTTGTGCTAGGGAGATTGTTTCCTCGACATCTCTGCGCTTCTCGCGGGCCGCAAGTTCCTTTTCGGCCACTGCCTTCAGCTTCTTCAGCCCGCGATCATCGGGGTAACTCCTGAGCCCGTCGACAGCCTTGGCACAGGCTTTGTCGTAGTCGTTCCGATTGAGCGCATCTTCTATTTCGATGGTCAGGCGCTCGAGATCCCGCCGTCGCTTCTCCTGCTGTTGGCTGCTTAAAGCTAAGCTGATGAGCTCCTGTAAGCCGGGGAAGGCGGAATCGATCACCTCCGCCTCCCTTAGCAGCTCCAGCGCCGCGGTGAAACAGCGCGCAGAAATCTGTTTCCTGGCATCGCCTATGTATTTCTGAAGCTTCAGCTGTTTGTGGCGCTCGGCGATCTCGCGCGAGATAGCCGCTTGTAACGCGCGCACCTCAGTGCTTTTTCCATCTATGGCGACTGCCTCTTCGACCGCCCGGCGGGCCTCGTCCAAGTCGCCGGCCTCCCGGGCCATCTCCGCCCGCTGCAACAATTCCCGTACCCTGTCAGAACGAGCTTTGTTTTCGCGCATCAAATCCCGGAGCCGGAGGATTTCCGAGTTGGTTTTATCCAGCTCGACGGCCCGGTCCAGAAACACCAGCGCCTCGGCTAGTTCGCCGCGAGTCACAGCTTTTTCGGCTTCGGACTGCAGCTCTCGTGCCTGCTCGCCACGCTGTTGCTTTTGAATCTCCTGTTGCACCTCTCGCAACATGTCATTTCCGCGAACGTTTTGTCGGTCGATCTTTAGCAGCTGCAGCAACTGCTCTTTAGCCCGGCTCAGCTGCCCCGCAGCCCGCGCCGACTCCGCGGCTGCGAGGTATTCGTTGAGTCTTTCCCGCCTGAGTTTTTCGTGAACATTGGCGAGCTCAAAGGCCAGGTCCTCGGCTGCCTGAAAGCGCTGCTCTCGATCTTTAGCCAGCACTCGTTGCATGATTTCATCGAGGTCCGCTGGGTAGCCGGTGAGAAAGCGGCTCAGCGGCGGTGGCGCCTCATGGATGATTTTCAGCAGAGTCCCACCCATGTCTTTACCTTCAAAGGGTAATTCCGCCGTGAGGAGCTGATAGAGCAAGACCCCGATGGAAAAAATATCGCTACGCTCGTCCACGTTGTCGCCATTGATTTGCTCTGGCGACATGTACTGAAAGCTGCCCATGATCTGTCCCGGTAGGGTCATTCGCTCGCCGATGCGGGCGATTCCGAAATCGAAAATCTTTACCCTTCCGTCCTGCAGCAGCATCACGTTGGCAGGCTTGATATCGCGATGAATAATGTCGTGTTTGTGGGCGAAGCCGACGCCTTCGCAAACCTGGACTACAATGTCGAGCTTTTCTTCGACCGACATGGCTCGTCGGGTACGGATAAGTGCATCTAGACTTTCCCCTTCAAGAAACTCCATTACCAGATAAGGGCTACCATCCTCCACGCCCAGGTCATATATGGTCACGATATTGGGGTGCTGAAGGTTGCCCACCGATTGCGCCTCGCGGTAAAAGCGATGTAGCAGTTCGGGATCATCCGCGAAAGCACCGGTTATCATTTTAATGGCCACGATCCGACCGATGCCCGGATCCACGCCCTTGTAAATGACGCCCATCCCCCCTCGCCCAATCACATCGAGGACGTCATATTTGCCAACCTTTTTGTATGCCGCCGACATAGAACCCGATTGTCAACAATCCAAGATCCCGTCGAAGAAGCGCCCGGGGGACATCACCCATATTTTCAACAACCTGAACGCAGTTTACTACCATTGCGCTTAGATGCTCGTGCTCTTTGCAATGGAGTAAACGTTACCGCCAGAAACCTGAATGCAAGTCCCACGGTGAGAGGAGCTGACTCGGAGCTTCTGCTAAGCCTGTCTTAGCGCACCTCCGATGCGCTCGGCCGGCCTCAGGCGCACCAAAAACACCTCTTTGCCCTCTGGCAACGACGAACCTGGTGAGACAGGGCTTTTGCCGCGGACTTTCGCGATTCGCAACATTGCTGTAGCTCTTTCGAATGCACAATCAGATCGAGCGTTGGTTTTCCGGTACAAAATGCTCCAGTTCAGTCTCAGGCGCATTGTACAACCAGGAACTGGCCTTCCAAGTGCCGGTGTTGTAGACACACATCAGGGGCCGTTCCCCTAACAGCTTATCTTTCCATTCGTCATCTTTGCCGAAGCAATAGTAGTCAGGGGCTGCCACAAAGCTGCATCCTTTGCGCTCTAACAATTCGTGGAGTTCGGGCGCAGCCTTCCCCATGGGATCGACCTGGATTTTCGAGATCAAGTGGGACGGATTCCGGTCACTGTTGTACTCCGGCACAGACGGCGTTCGGCTCGTCTCACGCAACGGAAACAAGTTCAAAAGCTTTCCCGATCTGTCCGAAGGGCTCGCGACCTGAAGGGTCGCCGCTGCGTGCTCGATGGCGAGATCGTCTGCCTTGACTTCCATGGTAATGTAGCAGACATTAACTCTGGCTGGAAACGCCAGCCAGGTTGGCTCGCCGCCCCAGGCACAGGCCGAGAGATCCAGGTTCCGATGGCCATTAGCAAACCCAAAAAATTGGGCAAGTACGACGTCCTCGATGTAATCGGCCGGGGAGGTATGGGAGTGGTCTATAAGGCCATCGACCCCAAAATCAGACGACTTGTCGCCATCAAAATGATGACGGCTGGGTCTGCCGATGACCCCGAACTTTTGAAGCGCTTCTATCGTGAGGCCCAATCGGCGGGCAAACTGCAGCATCCGAATATCGTCACGATCTACGACCTGGGCGATCAAGATGGCAATCCCTATATGGTGATGGAATTCCTGGAGGGGGAGAGCCTGGCCTCCATTATCTCTGCCCGTCGAACCATTCCCTTAGATCAGAAGCTGAACACATTGATCCAGATCTGCAGTGCTCTCGGCTATGCCCACCAGCGTGGTGTCATTCATCGCGACATTAAGCCGGCAAACGCCATGGTGCTCAGGGATATGACCGTCAAGATCGTCGATTTTGGAATTGCGCGAATCGGTAATGAAAGAGTAACGCGACCCGGCCAGCTCATGGGCAGTATCGAGTACATGTCGCCCGAGCAAATCAACGCTTCTCCCGTGGACTCACGGACCGATATCTTTTCAGTGGGAATCCTGCTGTATCAACTGCTTACTTATGCGCTCCCGTTTGATGGTAAAGATAGCGGAGCCATTCTCCTCAAGATCATTCACGACCCACCCCCGCCGTTGAGCGCGTATCTTAGCGGATACCCTGCAGAGCTCGATAGGATCCTCGCTCGCGCGTTGGCAAAAAATCGTGAAGAACGCTATGCCACCGCTGACGATCTCGAGTTCGATCTTTCGAGAATACAGGAGGAACTTAAGCGCGAGAAAGTTTCAGAGTACCTTAAGTCGATAGACGATTTGATGGCAAACTCCCGGTGGAGTCAAGCCAAGGAGCATATTTTCAATGTTCTGAAGATCGATCGGCAGAATACTCACGCTAACGATTTGTTGCGCACAATCCAGCAACGGATCCAAGCTCAGCAGCGGAGTGAACAAGCACGGGAGTTGCGCTTGCAAGCGGAGCAGGCTATTGCCCGAGAAGAATTGGGTGATGCTCTGAGATATCTCGAGCAAGCTGTGGAGCTGGACAGTGAGAGCAGGGATCTTCTGCAACTGCGCGACGTAATTGCCGAGAGGAAAGCAAGGGCAGACCAGCTTGCGGTTTTACTACAGCAAGCCGAATCTGCTCGTGATAGTGGAGAGCTGGAAGACGCTCAAAAAGCGATAACTGAAGCTCTGGCAATCGATAGGGACAATCGTGAGGCGAAGGCGCTCAACGCGATCGTCACGCGCGAGATTGCCGAACAAAGCAAACTGAAGGAGACTCGAAACTACCTGGATGAAGCCAGGAAACGGATCGCTTCGCGCAGCTTCACTGCCGCTTTGGAGATGCTTAAGAAGGCGGAGATGCTATCCCCGAATGCGCCTGGCATAAGAGAACTGGCTGATCTTGCTGCCAGCGGACGGGAACAGGAAAAACGTCGCAAGCAACTCGAGCGGCTCAATGAGGAGATTGAAGACGCGCTGAATTCGGATGACTTTGCGCTGGCCTGTTCCAAAGCTACTGAAGGATTGCTGATTTTCCCCGAGGATCGCAGTCTTCTCAAACTCAAGGAGCTTGCGGACAAGCAGCGGGAGGCGAGGGAAAAGCGAGCGTATGTGGAAGGACAAATTGGAGACGCGCGCCAACTACTCAAGTCAGCAGATCCTGATCAATCCTTGCTCCCCATACAGGAGGCCTTAAAGAAGTACCCGCAGGACCCAGCTTTGCTGTCCATGCTATCGCTGGTGAATGAAATTCTCGACCGGTTGCGGGTGGAGCGCAACAAGGCAGAATACGCCCAAAGAGCCAAGGACGCGATGCGGCGGAAGGAATACAACGAAGCGATTGAGATTCTGAACGAGGGGCGCAAGAAAATCGTCTCAAGTGACCTAGACGACCTACTACAATTCGCGAAAGAAGAAGCTTTCAATTCTGTTACCCGGAAGAAGATCGATGCAGTCGCTGAGCAGGCTCAGCAGCTTATTTCTGCTCACGAGTACCAGCGTGCTATCGACGTACTTGAATCTGCTCTGAGAGAGCATAGCGAGGATGAGCTCAGCATCATATTAGCGGACGCCCGTCGCAGTCTGTTGGAATTTAACCAGCAAATCCGGGACGCAGTTGCCACGGCAGAACGTTTACTGGGAAACGATCGCTATGGCGAGGCGGTGAGATTTCTCGAAGGGCAATGCGAGCAGTGCGGCGAGTCCCCGGAGTTGAGGACGTGTTTACAGCAGGCGCGCAATCAGCTCATTCGCGTACAGACCTTTTCAGCCACAAAGGAGAGTGTCCGGGAAGCCCTTGCCCTAAATGATTTTGAAGGTGCATGCACAATTTTGCAGGGGTTTCGTGAGAAGTTCGGCGACTCTTCAGACACCGCACTTCTGCAGCGAGAGATTGAAACTGTGCGCTCGCGTGTGGCGACGGCCGCCACGGAAAGGGCCCTCGGCGATGTCCGCGTGCTTCTGATGGCACGCTCCTTTGAGTCGGCTGAAGTCATCCTAGACACTGTTGCGGAGTGGAGCAGGTACGCCACTCCAGCACTTCGGGAACAGTATGAGTCACTCCGCCTCCTAACGTTGCGAGCCAAAGCAAAGTACGCGGCTAGCGAGGGGGCGCGAAAGGTTAACCAGGCACGCATGGCCGAACAGCCCACCGCTTCAGTGATAGAAAACTACGAAGACGGCGCGGCGGCGAAATCGGAGATCAATCCTACCGACACCATGGGACGCAGCCAACTCGAAGCTATCCTCGCGCAGGTTACTCAGATCGCAGACCACTACGCCGACAACCAGCGAGTGCAATCTGCTATTGACGACCTGAAGCAAAGGCTCACCTCGAGGATTGCTACGTTCGAAACCGTTTCAGCGGATGTGCCGAACGTTGGGATGGGACATACGGCTTCTTTGCTGCACTCGAATAATCAGGCTCCGGCCGCCACGACTACGTCTCAGAAAATGGTAGCCTGGTCGGAGGATACTTTGCGTCGCGTCGACAAACAGCTGGCCGCCTTCATTGGACCGATGGCCAGGATTTTGGTGAAGAGAGCCGCATCCCGAACCGCCGACCTGGACGAGCTCTACTCTCTGCTGGCGGCGAGCCTGGATCGCGAGGCCGACCGCCAAGCTTTCCTCAGTCGAAAGGGTGGAGCGAGCCAGAGCTCGACTAGGACCCAGTCGCCGAGAGGAGCTACCCAAATCGGTGGCTTGAGCGTGCCTGTGTGCCCTGAGCTCACCTCCGCAGCCCTTGAGCATGCTGCCCGCCTGCTGGCACCCCATGTCGGCCCGATTGCAGCCGTACTAGTCAGTAAGGAAGCTCGCCGTGCCCGAAGTCTGCGCTCGCTCTACCTCCTTCTCGCGGAACATGTGGAACTGGGAACCGAACGCGCCTGCTTCTTGCGTGAGGCGGGGTTCGATCGCAAAAGCCCGTCTGGACCTAAGTCTCAATAATCTTGAGCGCTTCGACCAGGCTCTTCCGCATGCGTTCGAACGATTCCGCCAGCTCGGCAATTTCATCCTTCCCAGACATCTGGAAGCCCCCGACATCCAGGTTCCCAAGACTCACTTCGTTGGCGATCTTCGATAGTTGGTTCACCGGGCGCGCGACCATGAAGATGAGCATGGCATTGAGGGCTAGCATGATGACCACAAATACCGTCGCCAGAGAGAGCATGAACACCGCAAGAAGACTCTTTGCCCGCTGGATCGGCAACTGCATGGGCGCGGTGACGATCTGGGCGGTCAGGATGTCGTTCAGCTTCCAGCCGAATCCATTATCGCCTCCATAGCGGTCAATCATTGTTTTCGGTGCCATCTCGGCAGTGTCATGGCAGTGTAGGCACTTGGGATCTTTGATCTTCATGGGGCGCGCGATGTATAGCTGCCGCCCGTCGGGCGTTTCGCGCTCGCCTACCATCTCCGCTCGGTCCGGCGATTGCCGGAAATTGTTCACGATATCGACTTCCCAATCCGTTGCCCGATTGATTGGATTGGTGGGATTCAGCGTGGCCTCTTTGTAAGAGTAGTCGGGATACTTTTTTCGCAGCTCCTTGAAGAACTCGTTTGCCGAGTAGGCAGGTACCGACTGGGGCAGGAAGGAATACTTCATCTGGGTCTCCAGCAGCGGCTTGATCTGGGTGTTGGTGTAGCCGCGCACGGCCAGAGCAGTTTCCATTATGATGCGCGCATTCTCCAGAATCTCCGACTTAGCATTGCGCTGCAGGAGCCGATCGGTGACGTAACCCACCGCCACAAAGGCAATCGCAAATATGATGAATAGCACTAGGTTGAACTTTACGATCAGCTTCATTTTTCACTACCTCCCATCGGGCGAGTTGAGATTCTCAGCGGGACTCCGGCGTCTTCGGTGCATACTTTTCCGGGTGCAGAACAGGGTCCCATTCAGGAAGAGCGTCAAGATGTTTGTCTAGCGCCTCGCGGAAAGCCGTGTCTTTGAGGCGCGATTGGAAGCGGTCCACGAATCCCGTGCGCCACCTCGGCGCCATCGTCAGCCATCCCTGGATTTCACCGAAGGACGCCTCATGGTCACGCCTGAGTTCCAGCGGCTTTTTGTCGGAGAAACGGGCCAGCCGCGAAGGTAGCGTGTCCCGGAACGCACGTGGGACCTCATCCAGAAACGTTGCTGCCGGACGGGGATTGATAGCGACGTTCTTTCCGCGCTGTCGCGTGCAAAACTGCCCGGCACTCACACTCACGGGGTGGCCCCAATTTCCATCCGGACTCATCGCGGAGACGTTGGCCGAGCCAGATTCGACAAAGATTTCGGCGATCTCTTCACGGCCTCGCAGCACCACCGTCCCACTCCTGCTCGAGGCGCTTAGTAGCGGGCTGCTAAAGCGGTAAGCGCCGCTGCTGCCAGCTTCGCCCTTCAGCCATCCGCTCAACAAAACAATCTCAGCTCCGCTTCCGAGCCGGAAGAGAAACATTCGGCTGGAGGGCCCGAGTACCACAATTGTGCCGCCGCTCAGTTCCAGCTCCGCGAATCCCCCCTCGCCATTTTCGAGAATGTCGCCTTGGCGCAGTCGAACTCCTTCCGCCCCCACGTACACTGTCGCTCCTCGAATCACCCGCAGGGCACTCTCGACAAACGTGACCGTGCCGCCTTCCTGCCCAACCGCAGAAACCGGCAGCATCGCGAAGAGAACCAGTGCTACAACGAGTGCATTCATAAGAAACTCGATAGGGACGGCTTTTTGCTCAGACCACGCACCTTCGGTGCTAGGAACAGCATGCTAGAAGCGATGCGCCGCTATGTCAAGAGATGTATGTTGTTGATGTTGTTGATGTTGTTGACGAGTCGTACCAACGAGCGGTGGCGGCCAAACCCGGGCGTGCTTGACATCAGGGCGTTCTGCACCGCTTCGTAAACTTCAGAGGTAATAAACCATTCACAGCGGCTACTCTCAGCGTCCTCGCTCAGCGCCCTCTGCGGTCGAGCCACAACGGTGCAGTCAAAGGCGCATTCCTTATCTTGGGTTCCGGGCTCGCAGGGCAGCCAGGGATTTCACGACCATGGCCTCCAACACTTTTTGGTCCACGTCAGCGAGCTTCTTGATGTAGAGGCAGCCCTTGCCGGTCGTGTGCTTGCCGAGCGTAGCCAGGAGCGCCTTCGAGTCGCTGGACTCAATCACGTTGTACAGAACCGTAGCGGTCTTACGTGGCGAAAAACCGATACGCGGCATGTCGCCCTCACGCCCGCTTTCGTACCTGTAGTGGCAGCTACCGAAGCCTATGATGGATGGGCCCCACATTTTCGGCTTTTCGCCCGCCGCGTCTTGCATCAACTTGACGAGCGCCTTGGCGTCTGCGCGCTTGGTCGGGTCCGTGACGGCATCAATAAACGCCGCCACACTTGATTCGGTGGGTTTGGTTTTGTTGCCCGCCATTCCGGTTGCCTTTCGTTTTTCCAAAGGCTAACCCAGTCTTGGATAAGGAGCAAGTCGGAGTTGGTTGGAGCAAAGCCGACTTGCCAGCACTCATCTCGTTATGGCGGGGCGGACTGCTCCCGGATGGCCGCCAAACCAGGACCATCGGCTCGACTGTGAGGCGAGGCTTCGCGTGTGACGAACCGGCATCCGCGGGCGTCATTCGTTGACTCGTTCATGCCGCCTTCGTAAGATAAATCGACTCGAAAACCAGTTGGTTCCCCCGAATGATCGGCCAAACCATCTCGCACTACCGCATTGTCGAAAAACTCGGAGGCGGCGGCATGGGGGTGGTCTACAAGGCTGAGGACACCGAACTTGGCCGCTTCGTCGCTCTCAAATTTCTGCCCGATGAACTGTCGAAAGATCCGCAGGCCCTGGAACGCTTTCGCCGGGAGGCGCGAGCTGCGTCCGCTCTCAATCATGCCAACATTTGCACCATCTACGAGATCGGGAAACACGGTGAACAGTTGTTCATTGCCATGGAATTTCTGGATGGCGTGACGCTGAAGCATCTCATCTCCGGAAAGCCGTTAGAAAACGAGACCGCCATTTCGCTGGCCATTGAGATTGCCGACGGCTTAGACGCCGCGCACTCCAAGGGGATTGTTCATCGCGACATCAAGCCTGCCAACATTTTTGTCACCGAACGCGGGCACGCCAAGATTCTCGACTTCGGGCTGGCGAAAGTCGAACAGGCAGCCCGTTCTTCGAGCCAGATTGCCTCGGCCAACACGATGAGCGGCGTCGACGAACAGCATCTCCCCAGCCCCGGCTCTACCCTCGGGACGGTCGCTTATATGTCGCCGGAACAAGTGAGAGCGAGAGAACTGGACGCACGTACGGACTTGTTCTCCTTCGGAGTGGTGCTGTACGAAATGGCGACGGGCGCATTGCCTTTTAGCGGTGAGAGCGCCGGAGTGATCTTCGACGGGATCATGAACCGGGCACCGAGTTCGGCGCTGCGATTGAATCCGGCGCTGCCAGTGGCGTTCGAGCATATCCTCGGAAAGTCGCTGGAGAAGGATCGGGAGATGCGCTACCAGTCCGCGGCTGAGCTACGGGCGGACTTGAAGCGGCTCCAGCGGTCCTCGGATTCGGAACGGACGCCTTCCGTGAACCTACAGTCCACGGCGCGCCCAAGATCGAAGCGTGGAATCGGGTTCGCCGGCCTCGCTGTCCTGGTCTTACTGATCGCGATTGGAGGCATTGCGTGGTATGAGAAACACTCCCCGGCGCATTCCGCGACCATCGCCGCCAAGCCGTCGGTGGCTGTCCTTCCTCTGCAAAACCTGAGTGCCGAGTCCGACAGCGCTTACTTCAGCGACGGAATGACGGATGAAATCACGACCAAGCTCTCGAAGATTCAGGCGATCGACGTGGCATCGCATTCTTCTGTCTATTCCCTGAAAACAACTGACAAGAGTGCGCCGGAGATCGGCAAAGCGCTCGGCGTCCGCTACCTGCTCGAGGGAAGTGTACGGAAAGCGGGCGATCAGGTCAGGATTAACGTTCATTTGATCGACTCAACCACTGGATTCCAGGTGTGGGCCGATGACTTTGTGGGAGAAATGAAGGACGTATTTTCCCTGCAGGAACAAACTGCCCTGAAGATTGCGGGGTCGCTAAATCTCAAGCTCAGTCCGCAGGAACATCAGGCCATTCAGCATCGTTACACGCAGAACCCTCAAGCCTACGATGCCTACCTGCGAGGTCACGCGTTGGTTCAGTATTCCGACCGGCGCGAGAAGGTGGAGGCGGCGCGCCGGGATTTTGAGGAAGCTCTCCAGTCGGATCCGAATTACCCTCTGGCTCTCGCCGGGCTGTCGTTTGTCGAAGGGCAGATCTATCGGAATCTCGACGCGAATCCTTCTCATCTGCAGCGTGCCGAGCAATTCGCCCAGCGCGCCCTGGCCATCGACCCGCAATTGGCTGAAACCCATATGGCACTGGGAACGGTCAGTGCCGATAAGTATGACTATCCGGGTGCAGCCAGGGAGTTCCGCACCGCTACCGAATTGGATCCGGAAAATAGTTATGCTTGGGATCTGCTTTCATGGGCGCTGGGGTACGAACAGCCGCCGGACGCTGCCGGCGCCGAGAAAGCCGCGCGGGAATCCCTGCGTTTGGAGCCCGCGCTCTACCCGAAAACCTACTATCATTTGGGTCGTGCCCTTATGTTCCAGCAGCGCTACGCGGAGGCCATTGCCGCCTTCGAGCACTCGCGGACAGACCCGGAGGACTCCTTCCCGGACTTGGGGATGGGGCAAGTCTATCTGGCGCAGGGAGACTACGACAAAGCGCTGGCCGCTCTATCAAAGAGCGTTCGAGCGGCGGGTATCAACTATTTCTGGCTGGGTGCGGCCTATGCGGCTCGCGGCGACAGAGAGAAAGCTCTCGCCACGCTGCAAAAAGCATTTGACGCAGGCTTTCACGACTTCACCGCGCTCGATACCAGTCCGTACTTTTCTTCGCTGCGCACCGACCCGCGCTTCCAGCAATTGACCCT
>Ga0302324_100000955_pt1 | contig 72157 bp, 63 predicted proteins | sample Palsa_T0_1_FD_201949 | JGI IMG/M metagenome (GOLD analysis project Ga0302324, IMG submission 201949) | Peat permafrost microbial communities from Stordalen Mire near Abisko, Sweden - Palsa_T0_1 | ecosystem: Environmental > Terrestrial > Soil > Palsa > Peat permafrost | place: Sweden: Abisko...
GGAGCGGTACGCACTCGTCTATCAAGTCCCCGTCCGATAGCCGTGGCGGAGCCGTCAAGGCCGCAGAACCATCACGTGAAGGACTCCACGGTGCCGGTCACGACCGCGATCTGACGCTGAATCCCACGGTCAAACGACGGTCAAACGATCAAGAAGCCCGGTTCCGGTGTGTTGGAACCGGGCTTCTATCTGCGAATACCTGGTCGGGGTGGCCGGATTTGAACCGGCGGCCTCTTCGTCCCGAACGAAGCGCGCTGCCAAGCTGCGCCACACCCCGCCGACCGCCCGAGCAGTCTAGCTGATCCGCGGAACCAGCGTCAGCAGCGTGGCCTCCGGCCGGCAGCTGAACCTGACCGGCGCCCACGGCGAGGTGCCAAGGCCGGCCGAGACGTGCAGCCATGGACGCTCCGCAACGGCGCCGCCGACGGCCGCGGCCGGATGCCGGTTCAGCCCGCGCGCCCGGGACCGCTCGATCCCGCAGTTCGTCACCAGGGTGCCGAACCCCGGCAGGCAGACCTGCCCGCCGTGGGTGTGCCCGGCCAGCAGCAAGTCGAAGCCATCGGCGGCGAACCGGTCAAGCACCGCGGGCTCGGGCGAGTGCATGACCCCGAGCCGCAGGTCGGCCGACGGATCGGCCGGACCGGCGATGGCGTCGTAGTCGTCGCGGTCGATGTGCGAGTCGTGCACGCCGGCCACCTCGATGTCGGCGTCCCCCGCCTTGATCCGCCCCCGCCGGTTGTTCGCGTCCAGCCAGCCGCCGGCGCCCATCCCCTCGGCGAGCTCGGCCCACGGCAGGTCGACGACGTGACGGCGGTGCTCAAGCGCGCTTGTCCGCCATATGTATCGAGCCGGATTCCTGGGCACGGGCGAATAGAGGTCGTTCGAGCCGAAGACGAAGACGCCGGGCCGATCGAGCAACGGCCCAAGTGCCTCAAGAAATGGCTGAACGGATCCTGGGTTGGCAATCGAGTCGCCCGTGTTCACCACGACGTCCGGCTCAAGAGCGTCGAGCGACCTGATCCAGGACATCAGCCGGTGCCTGCCGGGAGTCAGGTGCGCATCGGAGATGTGCAGCAGCCGCAGCGGCTTGGCGCCCTCGGCGAGCACGGGGACGTCGTAGCGGCGCAGCGCGAACCAGTTGCGTTCGACGATGGCGGCATAGGCAAAGGCGCCGCCGCCTGCCGCCGCCGCCGCCGTGATCAGGCCTCGTGGTCGCATCTCTTCATGGTGCCATGCATGCGGACCGGCCCGGCCAGGGACTCGGCGACACGGCAGGATGGTTGCCATGACCGGACTGAAGGAACGGCTCCGCAGCGATCTGGTGGCGGCGATGAAGTCCCGCGACGCAGTGCGGACCCGGACCCTGCGGATGGCGCTCACCTCGGTGGCCAACGAGGAGGTCGCGGGCAAGGCCGCCCGGGACCTCACCGACGCCGACGTGCTGCGGTTGCTCGCCAGGGAGGCAAAGCGGCGCCGCGAGGCCGCCGAGGCGTTCGAGGCAGCGGGGCGGCCGGCCCAGGCCGCCGCCGAGCGGGCCGAGGGCGAGGTGCTCAGCGCCTACCTGCCCGCCCAGCTGCCGGAGGAGGAACTCAGGGCGGTGGTCGCCCGGGTCATCGCCGAGACCGGAGCGGCCGGCCCGGCCTCGATGGGCCAGGTGATGAAGGCGGTCACCCCGCTGGTGGCGGGCCGCGCCGAGGGCGGCCGGGTCGCGGCCGAGGTCCGCCGCGCGCTGGCCGGCTAACTACTTGCCGCCGCCGCCGCGGCCGCCGCCACCGCCAGGACCCGGCGAGCCGCCGCCGTGCGGCTTGGGCGACTTGACGGGCGCGGGCGACGACACCCCGGTGCCCGCCGAGTAGAACGGGCTGTTGGCCGGGACGGGAACGAAGTACGCGATGCCGCGGCCCAGGTCGGCATGGTCGAAGGTCAGCTGCCAGATCTGCCCTGCGTTGGCGCCGAAGACCTCGCCAGGGCAGTCCAGCGATCCCGCAGCGTCCCGGTAACAGGAGTCCTCTCCCTCCATCGCCTTGGTTTCTGCCGGGTAGAACATCGACACGTACCCGGCCAGCCGCGGCGTGAAGCCGCCGAACGCGGCGAACTCGAAGTTGTTCGCGGTGCCGGTCTTGCCCGCCTGGGGCGGGACGACGCCGCGGGAGGTGAATTCGTCGCCGGCCGCGGTGCCGGGCGAGACAAGCACGCCCTGCAGGATGTGGATCGCCGCGTCGGCGACTGCGGTCGAGATCACCTGGTGACAGTCGGCGGACTGCACCGGGAGGTGCTGGCCGGACATGGTCACGATGCTGGCGATGGCGACCGGCTTGCAGTACCTGCCCCGCGCCGCCACCGTGGCGTAGGCGGCGGCCATGGTCATCGGCGACACGCTGATCGAGCCCAGCGTGAACGAGGGGATGTCGTCCGCCGGGTACTGGTAGTCGGCGCTGCCTGGCTGGCCGGCGCCCTGCAGCAGCGACCTGCCGTCGGCGCGGTGGACGCCGAGGCTGATCGCGGTCTTGACCACGTCGCACAAGCCGACCTTCTGCTCAAGGTGCGCGTAGAACACGTTGATCGACTGGGTGGTCCCGTTGTAGAGCGTGAAAGTGCCCTTTCCGTTTCCCTCGGCGTTCGTGACCTGGAAGTCGCCCGGCGGATCGCCGGCAAGCTCGCCGCGACAGTTCGTGAATCCGCTGACCACCGTAGGGGACACGATCTTCTGGCTGAACCCGAAGGGAATGCCCTGCTTGAGCGCCGTGAGCAGGGTGAATATCTTGGACGAGGAACCGGTCTGGACGCCGAGGCCGCCGTCGTACCTGGTGTCCACCGCATAGTCGATGTTGTCCTGCCCGGCGGCCCTGTCCCTGCCGTAAGGACGGTCGACGGCGATCGCCCGGACTCGGCCCGTCCCTGGCTGGATCAGCACCTCCGCGGCGGCGTTGCCGCCCGGGTTGAAGGCCGATGGCGGCGCCGGGAGCATGTAATTGACCGCGTGCTGCGCGGCGTGCTGGTCCTGCCGGTTCATCGTGGTGTAGATCTTCAGGCCGCCGGTCACGTTCAGCTGAGTCCATGCCTGGTGGTAGGCGGGGTCGTTTTTCATGACCGCGAGCACGTAGTCACAGAAGAACGCATCGCTGCGGGCCGACTGGCTGGTGCAGCCGCTCTGCAGCGCGAGGGTCGAGGTGTGCAGGCCGAGCGGGGCGCGGCCCGCGGCCTGGGCCTCAGCGGAGGTGATGTAGTGCAGCTGAGCCATCCGCGCCAGTACCGTGTTGCGCCGGGTCGCAGCATTCAGCGGATGCACGAAAGGGTTGTACTTGGTCGGGTTCTCCACCATGCCGGCCAGCAACGCCGCCTGCGTCAGCGTCAGGCGCTCGGCCGAGGTATCGAAGTAGCGCTCCGCCGCCAGCTGTATGCCGATCGCATGGTTTTCGAAGTAGGCGGCGTTGAGGTAGGCGGCGAGCAGCTGGTCCCTGGTCAGCTCGTGCTCGACGTCGATGGCGATCCGCAGCTCGCGGATCTTCCGCGACGGCGAGTCCGCGATGGCGGCCGCCTTCTCTGCCGCGGTCGTGGCCGTCAGGACCAGGGCGTTCTTCACGTACTGCTGCGCGATCGTGGAGCCGCCCTGGACCGGGTCGTGCTCAAGGTTGTTGACCAGCGCGCGGATGGTGCCCTTGAAGTCTATGGCGCCGTGCTCGTAGAACCTGGAGTCCTCGATCGCCACGATGGCGTTCCGCATCACCGGCGCGATCTGCCCGTAGCCCACCGGGACGCGGTCGATGTTGTTCGGGTAGTAATAGGCGATCAGGTGGCCGTGCTGGTCGAGGATCTCCGAGCGGACCGGCAACTGCTTGAGGGTCGGCACGGCGAGGTTGTTGAACTTGTTGGCCGCATTGCGGGCGATGATCCCGATCCCGCCGACGGCGGGCAGCGCGAGTGCCGCGAGGAGCAGGCCGGCGACCACGGCAACGGCGGCCAGCCGGCCGGCCGAGCTGGCTTTGGCCCAGCGGTCTGAGGTCAGCACGGAATCTGATGTCGGCACGGAATCAGGGTACGCTGGCCGCTACTGCGGCCCGGCCCGGACCGTGAGCCTGCAGCTAGAAAGGGGTCTGGGAGTCCCGAGTCTGGCGGCATGTACCCTGGGTGACTAGTCACGTCTGTCCGTATAGCTCATGAGGGCTATCCAGGAAATGGGCCCGGCAGGGTCTAGCGCTCCGGCCTGGATTTCCGTAAGTTACATTTCCGCAACCATGATAACCGGAGCCTGGCACCGCAGCCATCGGCTCATACCCGCTAGTGAGCGCCATCCGGCGTGACGGCCCTTGTGGGCGTGACGACAGGAGGAGTTGGGCCAAATGTGGATCACGGACTGGACCGCCCGCGCCGCGTGCAAGGGAACGGACCCTGACGAGCTCTTCGTGCAGGGTGCGGCGCAGAATCGGGCCAAGCTGATCTGCCGCGGCTGCCCCGTCCGGACCGAGTGCCTGGCGGACGCACTCGACAACCGGATCGAGTTCGGCGTGTGGGGCGGCATGACCGAGCGCGAGCGGCGTGCTCTGCTCCGCCGCCGGCCGGACGTGGTCTCGTGGCGCGACCTGCTCGAGAACGCGCGTAACCAGTATGAGCGCACTGGCGACGAGCTCGTCGCCAGCTGAGCCAGTCGCCAGCTGAGCCAGTCGCCAGCTGAGCCAGTCGCCAGCTGAGTAGGGCCTCGCCGCCAGCTGGCTACCCGGTGCGGAAGCTGTTCCCGATCGCCCTGAGCCCGGCCAGGTCGTGCACGTCGTCGGCCTGGGCCGGCACCTCGGCGACGGGAATCAGCGGGTGGGCCGCGGTGAAGCCCTCCGCTAGCCGCCGCTGCGCGGCAGCTAGCTGCATCCGTTCAGCGTGCAGTCGCAGCGCGGCGATGGCTAGCGAGTTCGGCGCCTGAGCTGCTCGCGCGGACGTGGCCTGCGGCTCGTCGCCGCGCCGGTCGCCGTTCGGCTGCAGGCTCTCCGCGGCGGCCAGGCTGCGGACGGCCGATAGCCGCGCCGCAGGCGAGCGGTGCACGCGGTTGAGTATGAGCCCGGCCAGCGGCATCCCCTCCACCGCGAGCCGCTCGACGAAGTACGACGCCTCCCGGAGCGCATCGGGCTCGGGCGCGGCGATCACCAGGAACGCGGTGCCCGGCGCCCGCAGTAGCCGGTAGGTGTAGTCGGCGCGCTCCCTGAAACCGCCGAACATCGTGTCGAGCGCGGTCACGAACGTCTGCGCGTCCTTGAGCACCTGGGCGCCGAGAATCTTCGTCAGGACGCCGGTAACCACGCCGAACCCGACGTTCAGCACCCGAAGGTAAGCTCGCCCGCCCAGCTTCGCCGGCGCGGTGAGCAGCCGGAGCAGCCGGCCGTCGAGGAACCGCCCCAGCCGCTGCGGTGCGTCCAGGAAGTCGAGCGCGGACCGGCTCGGCGGGGTGTCGACGACGATCAGGTCCCATTCGTCGGCCCTGCGCAATTGGCCGAGCTTCTCCATGGCCATGTACTCCTGGGTGCCGGAGAATCCAGAGGAGAGCGACTGGTAGAAGGGGTTCGCCAGGATCTGAGCTGCCCGGTCCGGATCGGCATGGGCCTCCACGATCTCGTCAAAGGTCCGCTTCATGTCGAGCATCATCGCGTGCAAGCTGCCGCCGGCCGGGGCTGCGTTATGCGCTGAATCTTCTGGCCGCTGCCGCGGACTGGCCTTTCCTGTCATCGGCACCGGCCGCGGGGTGTTGTCCAGTGCGGACAGGCCCATCGACTGGGCGAGCCGGCGGGCCGGGTCGACGGTGAGCACCACGACGCGGCGGCCACGTTCAGCGGCCCGCAGTCCGAGCGCCGCCGCCACCGTAGTCTTCCCGACACCGCCGGACCCGCAGCACACGATGATCCGGGTGCGCCGGTCGTCGATCAGCCGGTCGACGTCTAGCGGCGGCGGCACGGCCGCTGGCATCAGGCCGCTCCCTGGTCCCGCAGCGCGGCCGCGATCCGGTACAGCCCGGCCAGGTCGATGCCGTCGGTGATCATCGGCAGGTCGTAACGGGGCTGGCCAGGGCCCGCCAGCCGGCGCCGCTGCGCGCGCTGGCCGGTGACGGTCGTGGCATGCTCGGTGAGCTCGGCCGCCAGGGCGGCGGCGAGCTGCCGGGTGTCCTCGAGTCCGGCGGCCTTCAGCTCCAGGGCAAGCTCGTCCTCGTCGATCGACCCGCTCGCGGCCGCGTGCAGCTGGTCCGGCGACAGCACCAGCGGGTGCACCATGTTGATCATGATGCCGCCGGCCTGCAGCCCGCCATCGCCGAGCCCGGCGAGTTCCGCGATGCCGTCCAGGGTCTCCTGGACCGGCATCTCCTCCAGCAAGGTGACGAAGTGCACGGCCGTCTCCGGCGAGCTGATCACCTTTTGCACGGTGTCCGCGTGGCTGCGGGTGGGCCCGACCCTGGCCAGGCCTGACACCTCGGCGGTCACGTTGAGGAACCTGCCGATCCGCCCGGTCGGCGGCGCGTCCATGACGACCGCGTCGTAGGTGTGCTTGTTCCCCTCCCGCCGCCGCGTCGCCTCGGCCGCCTTCCCGGTGAGCAGCACGTCGCGCAGGCCGGGCGCGATCGTGGTGGCGAAGTCGACGACGCCGAGCTTGGTCAGCGCGGTGCCTGCGTGCCGGAGGTTGTAGAACATCTCCAGGTACTCCAGCAGCGCGTGCTCCGGGTCGGCGGCCAGCGCGTAGACCTCGCCGCCCGGCCGGGTGGCGGTGGCCGGCGCGACCGCGACCCTGCGCTCGGCGTAGGGCAGCGGCGGGCAGTCGAAGACCTGGGCGATCCCCTGGCGCCCCTCTACCTCGATGAGCAGCACCCGCTTCCCGCCCGAGGCGAGGGCGAGGGCCAGGGCGGCAGCCACCGTCGTCTTGCCCGTTCCGCCCTTGCCGGTGACGACGTGCAGCCGCACGCCCTCCCAGTCCGTGTCCCGCGCGCTCACTCCATGGAGGCTATCCGTGCCCGGGCACCGGAAAATCCCTGGCCGGCAGCACGTGCAAATGTCACTAGGCTGGTGCCTGGAGATCGGTGCGGAGCCGGAGAAGAGGTGTTCGCGATGGTCGTTGTTTTGATCATCCTGGTGATTCTCGTGGTGTCAGGCCTTGTCGCTACGGGCCGCGCGATGCGCGTGGTGCAGCAGTACGAGCAGGGCATCGTGTTCAGGTTCGGCAAGGTGCTGCCGGGAACGCGAGGTCCCGGGCTGCACGTGATCCGGCCGTTCGGTGACCGGATGCAGAAAGTCAACATGCAGATCATCGCCATGGCGGTCCCTGCCCAGGAAGGCATCACCAGGGACAATGTCAGCGTCCGGGTGGATGCGGTGGTTTATTTCCGCGTTGTCGATCCGATCAAGGCGACCGTGAATGTGCAGAATTACATGTTCGCCGTTTCGCAGCAGGCGCAGACGTCGCTTCGCTCGATCATCGGCCAGTCGGAGATGGACCAGCTGCTCGCCGAGCGGGCGACCGTCAACAAGGAGCTCCGCCGGATCATCGACGAGCCGACCGAGGGGCCCTGGGGAGTCCGGGTCGAGCGCGTCGAGATCAAGGACGTGAGCCTGCCCGAGGGGATGAAGCGGTCCATGTCGAGGCAGGCGGAGGCGGAACGGGAGCGCCGCGCCCGGATCATCACGGCGGACGGCGAGTACCAGGCGTCGAAGCGGCTCGCTGCGGCGGCCAACGTGATGGCGCGCGACCCTGCCGCCCTGCAGCTCAGGCTGCTGCAGACCGTGGTCGAGGTTGCCGCCGAGCGCAACAGCACGCTGGTCATGCCGATACCGGTCGAGCTGCTCAGGTTCTTCGACAAGTTCACGCCGCCCGCGCCGGTCGGCGAGCAGAAGTCGGCGGCGGACTCGGCCTCGCTCGCGGACTTCGGCGACGCCGCCGTGGCCGAGGCGGAGGCCGACGCGGAACTCGGCGGCCCGGCTGCGCCGCTGGAGATACCGGACCTCCCGCCGATCCCTGAGCTAGCCGCGGACGTGGGCGACGCCGCGCCCGCGGTCGGCGACGGCGAGTCCCGCTAGAGTCTGATCATGCAGAAGTGGGAGTACGCAACGGTGCCGCTGCTCGTCCATGCGACCAAGCAGATCCTGGACAACTGGGGTGACGACGGGTGGGAGCTGGTGGCCGTGGTGCCCGGGCCGAATCCCGAGCAGCTCGTCGCCTACATGAAGCGAGGCAGGCCGTGAGCGTGGCTGCGGGCTCGGCGCCGGAGCAGACCTCACCGCAGGCCCGGCTGGCTGCCCTCGGCCTGAGCCTGCCCAAGGTGGTGACCCCGCTCGCGGCCTACGTTCCCGCCGTGCGCACCGGCGACTACGTCTACACCGCCGGGCAGCTGCCGTTCGTGGACGGAGTGCTCCCGGCCACCGGCAAGGTCGGCGCCGGGGTGTCCGTGGCGGAGGCCAGCGCCCTCGCGCGGATCTGCGCGCTCAACGCGCTGGCCGCCGTCGTCTCGGTGACGGGCAGCCTCTCGGCTGTCCGGCGGATCGTGAAGGTGACCGGCTTCGTGGCCAGCGCGCCCGACTTCACCCAGCAGGCTCAGGTGGTGAACGGCGCGAGCGAGCTGCTCATCGAGGTCTTCGGCGAGGCCGGCCGGCACGCCCGCAGCGCCGTCGGCATGGCGGTGCTGCCGCTCGACGCCCCCGTCGAGGTCGAGCTGATCGCCGAGGTCGGGGACTAGGCCGGCCGCGGCGGGAGGCTCGTCGTGGAAGTTACCTCCGGCGGCCCGGCGATCCGGCTGTCGCCGGCGCTCGCCGGGCGCGCCAGCGACGTGCTGGCCGGCCGGGTGGCGCCGGCCGCCGCGCGGGACGCGGCGACCGTGATGCTGCTCCGCGGCGCGCCGAATGCGCAGGGCCGCCAGCCGGGCGGCGGGCACGGCATCGAGGTCTACATGCTCAGGCGCAAGTCCTCGATGGCGTTCGCTCCCGGAGCGTTCGTCTTCCCTGGCGGCTCGGTCGACGCCAGGGACGCCGACACCGACGTCGGCTGGGCAGGCCCGGACGCCGCCTCGTGGGGCCGGGTGCTTGACGTCCCCGGCGAGCTGGCCAGGGCGCTCGTCTGCGCCGCGGTCAGGGAGACCTTCGAGGAGTCCGGGGTGCTGCTGGCCGGGCCGTCGGCCGAGACCGTGCTGGCCGATACCAGCGGAGATGACTGGGAGTCCGACCGCCGCGCCCTGCTCGAGCGGTCGATCTCGCTCGCTGAGCTGCTCGGCAGGCGTCACCTCGTGCTCCGCGCCGACCTGCTCAGGCCGTGGTCGCGGTGGGTCACGCCGGTCGTCGAGAAGCGCCGCTTCGACGCCAGGTTCTTCGCCGCCGCGCTGCCGCCGGGCCAGCGGACCAGGGACGTCGGCGGCGAGGCCGCGCAGGTCGCCTGGGTCCGGCCCGCCGACGCGATCGCCGCCGGGCGGAACAAGGAGATCGTGCTGTGGCCGCCCACCGCGGTGACCCTCGCCGAGCTTGCCGCGTGCGGCACCGTCCGGGCGGCACTCGCCGCGCCGCGGCAGCTCGGGCCGGTGCTTCCGGAGGTCACGGTGGTCGAGGGCACGCCCTGGCTGACCGTCCCGGGACTGCAGGAGTATCCGCTGTGACTGCCGGGGACCGCGGCGCGGCGCCGCACCCGGGCGTCGACGGCGGCGCGGCCCCGCGTTCCGGCGTCGACGGCGGCGCGGCCCGGCGTTCGGGCATCGACGGATCAGGGACGACGCGGGCTCGCTGCGTCCTTGCGCCCAACCCGTCGCCGATGACCCTGGACGGCACCAACACCTGGCTGATCGCCGAGCCAGGATCTGCCGCCGCCATCGTGGTGGACCCGGGACCTGACGACGAAGGGCACCTGGGCCGGGTGCGCGCGCTTGCCTGCGCCGCCGGGCAGCGGGTGAGCCGGATCCTGCTGACGCACGGGCACCGCGACCACTCGGGCGGCGCCCGGCGGCTCGCCGAGCTGACCGGTGCCCCGGTGCTGGCGCTCGATCCGGCGCAGCGGCTGGGCACCGAGGGCCTCGGACCCGGCGACGTGGTGCGAGCCGGAGGCTGCGAGGTCCGCGTCATCGGCACGCCGGGCCATACCGCCGACTCGGTGTCGCTGCTGCTGGCGGCGGACGGCGCGGTGCTCACCGGGGACACCGTGCTCGGCCGCGGCACCACCGTGATCGCCCGCGACGGCAGCCTGGGCGACTACCTGGGCTCGCTGGACCGATTGCGCTCGCTCGTCGACTCCGCGGGGATCACGGTGCTGCTGCCCGGCCACGGGCCGCTGCTCAGCCAGCCGGCGGCCACGCTCGACTACTACATCGCCCACCGCGCGGAGCGGCTCGCCGAGGTGCAGGCCGCGGTTGCGGCCGGGGACCGCTGCGCCGCCGATATCGTCGCGCGGGTCTACGCGAACGTCGACCGCGGCTTGTGGCCGTACGCGCAGTGGTCGGTCCGGGCGCAGCTGGCCTACCTCGCGGAACGCGGCCTGCTGCCCGAGGCGGACTGGCAGTGACTGTGACCGCTGGGCCGTCACAGGGACCGCTGGGCCGTCACAGGGACCGCTCGGCCGTCACAGGGACCGTTCGGCCGTCACAGGGACCGTTTGCGCAGCCGCTCCGGCTCGATCAGCAGTACGGACTTCGCGGACAGCTGCAGCCAGCCGCGCGCCGCGAAGTCGGCCAGCGCCTTGTTGACCGTCTCCCGCGAGGCTCCGACCAGCTGGGCGAGTTCTTCCTGGGTGAGGTCGTGGTTCACCTGAAGACCGGCGTCGCGCGGCTCGCCGAACCGGTCGGCCAGGTCGAGCAAGGCCTTGGCCACCCTGCCAGGCACGTCCGTGAAGACCAGGTCGGCCATCACGTCGTTGGCACGCCTGAGCCGCTGCGCGAGGGCCTGGAGCAGGTGCAGGGCGACGTCGGGACGGCCGGTCAGCCAGCTGCGCAGGTCGTCGTGCGCAAGCGCGCCGAGGCGGCTGTCGGTGACAGCGACCGCGCTGGCCGTGCGGGGCCGCGGGTCGAAGAGCGAGAGCTCGCCGAACATCTCGCCGGGCCCGAGCACGCTCAGCAGGTTCTCCCTGCCGTCGGCAGCGGCGCGGGTCAGCTTGATCTTGCCGTCAAGTACCACGTACAGCTGGTTGCCGGAGGCGCCCTCCTCGAACACCCGGTCGGTGCGGGCGAGCTCGATGATGGTGACCCCGGCCTGCAGCGCGGCCGCGCTGTCATCGTCGAGCGCCTCGAAGAGCGGTGCCCGCCTGAGCACGTCATCCGCGTGATCCACGGGTGCCTCCTCGGCTGCCTTCGCGACTCCTTACCCAGTGTCGCCCAAACCCAGTGTCGCCCAAACCCAGTAGTGTCGCCCAAACCCAGTGTCGCCCAATTATGACCTGGGATCGACCATGACCTGGGATCGACCGTGGGCCGCTGACGCGAGTCGATCAGCCGCCCGGGCGCCGACTCGCGGCGGCGGGCCCAGCGTCAGTGCCCCGCCTGGCCGCTGACCGACCCGAGCCTCGCCCGGCAGTCCTCGATCTCGGCCTCGGCGTCGGCCTTGCCCACCCAGGTAGCCGTCACCACTTCCTTGCCGGGCTCCAGCGCCTTGTAAACCTCGAAGAAGTGCCGGATCTCCAGTCGGTCGAACTCCGAGACGTGCTCGATGTCCCTCAGGTGTGCCATCCGGGGGTCCGTGGCGGCGACGCAGAGGACCTTGTCGTCGGCCCCCATCTCGTCCCGCATCCGGAACATGCCGATCGCCCGGCAGCGGATCAGGCAGCCAGGGAACGTCGGCTCGTCCAGGATCACCAGAGCGTCAAGCGGATCGCCGTCGTCCGCGAGCGTGTCCTCGATGAATCCGTAGTCAGTGGGATACCGGGTCGAGGTGAAGAGCATCCTGTCCAGCCGGATGCGCCCGGTCTCATGGTCCATCTCGTACTTGTTGCGCTGCCCTTTCGGGATCTCGATGACCACATCGAATTCCACGATTCCGCTCCCTGCGCCGGTAGATGATTGACTCCGTTGCGGGATGCGTGCCCGGTGCCCCGACAGCCCGCAACATCAGCATCTCGCGAAGGGAGACGTGGTGACGAGCCGGCTCCGGCAGGCGGCGCTGCTGACCCTCGCGCTGCTGACCGTCTGCACCATCGGCGCCGGCGCGGCGGTGGCGCACCTGCTGCCCGCACGCCTCGCCCTGTGGCAGCTGCCGCGGGTGGCCGGGCATCCGCTGGCAGACGCTCGCCCGGTGCTCGCGGCAGCGGGAAACTCGCAGGGACGGGCAGTAACGCCGGGAGGCCTGTCGGCCCGGCTATCCGGAACGCTCGGGCTGCCCGTCCTGGGCCCGCACGTCGCCGCGGTCGTCGCGGACCTGTCGACTGGCCGGGTGCTGTTCGCCCGGGACGGCGGCTCTCCGTTCACGCCTGCGTCGACGGCCAAGCTGGCGACGTCGGTCGCCGCCCTGGACGTGCTCGGCCCTGGCGCCCGGTTCAGCACGCGGGTGGTGGCGGGAGCCGCATCGTCGTCCATCATCTTGGTCGGGGGCGGTGACCCCACCCTGGCCGCGGGCCGGCCGCCTGCGGCGGACTACCCGCAGCCTGCGACGCTAGCGGCGCTGGCCGCGAGGACGGCGCGAGTACTGCGCGCCAGGCACCGCCGCTCGGTGCGACTGGGCTACGACACCTCCCGCTACACCGGCCCGCTGCTCGCGCCCTCCTGGCCGTCGAGCTACGTCGCCACCGGGAACGTCAGCCCGATCACCTCACTTGAGGCGGACCAGGGCAGGCTGACCGCTAGCGGAGCCCCGCAGGACGCCGACGACCCGGGGAATTTCCGGCCGCGGTCGCTGCATCCCGCGGCCGACGCCGCAGCCGCGTTCGGCTCGTTCCTCGCCAGGCACGGGATCCGCGTGCGCGGGCCGGTGCGGGCAGCAGCGGCGCCGCCGGGGAGCGTCACCATCGCCCGGGTCGACTCTCCGCCGCTGGCCGAGATCGTCCAGTGGATGCTGATCGAGAGCAACAACGTCATCGCCGAGAACCTGGCCAGGCAGGTGGCGATCGCGATCGGGATGCCTGCCTCCTTCAGCGGCGCCGCCGCGGCAGTCATGGCGACCGACCGCAAGCTCGGAGTGCGCGGCATTCACCTGGTGGACGGGAGCGGGCTCTCGCCCGATGACAGCGTCACCCCGCGGGCGCTCGTGCAGCTGATCGCGCTGGCCGCGAGGCCCGGCCGGGGCGCGCTCAGGCCGGTGATCACCGGCCTGCCGGTAGCCGGCTTTGCCGGGACGCTCGCCCCGGGCGGGAGCGTCTTCGGCGCAGCCGGGCCAGCTGCGCTCGGCCTGGTCCGGGCGAAGACCGGCAACCTGAACGACGTGGCGGCGCTGGCCGGAGTCGCCTATGCGAATAACGGCCAGCTGCTGGGATTCGCGTTCATGGCAGACCAGGTGCCCAAGGATGACCTGAGCCAGGCCGGCGGCGCCATCGACAAGCTTGCCACCGCGCTCGCGAGCTGCGGCTGCCGCTGAGCCGCGTCGCTGAGCCGACTTCGCCGCGGCGGCTGCCGCTGAGCCGGCGGCGAGCTGGCCGCCTGCGCCGCACCTTGCCGTCGCGGCACGTACGGTGGAGGGGTGAGCAGCGCACAGATGATCGACTGGGATGTGGCCACATCGACCGGCGTCCGCTGGGCCAGGCCAGGCCCGCAGGTGAGCCGGGCCGAGGCGAGGAAGGTCGTGGCCGAGCTGCGCGAGCTTGCGGCCGCCGTCCAGGAGCCGGTGCGGCGGCTTACCGGGATGGCCGGCCTCGCCGACGGCGGCAAGATCGCCATCGTGGACCGCCCAGGGTGGATCCGGGCCAACGTCGACGGGTTCCGCGTCGTGCTCGACCCGCTGGTCGAGCGCCTGCAGGAGCGGGCGACCGCGCCCGGCGGATCGGTCATGACGGCTGTCGGCTCGCGCGTCACCGGCATGCAGGCCGGGCTGATCCTCGCCTACCTGGCCGGCCGGGTGCTCGGCCAGTATGAGCTGTTCCTGCCGCCGGACCCGGACCTGCCGGCAACCACGGCCCCGGCCGGACGTCTCACCCTGGTCGCGCCGAACATCGTGATGGTGGAACGCGAGCTCGGCGTGGACCCGCACGACTTCAGGCGCTGGGTATGCCTGCACGAGGAGACCCACCGCACGCAGTTCACCTCGGTCAGCTGGCTCCGCCCTTACGTGCAGCAGCAGATGACCGAGTTCCTGCTGGCCTCAGACCTGGACCCCGCGTCGATCCTGAACCGGCTGCGCTCGGCCGCGGACGCGGTGGCCGGCGCGGTGCGCGGCGGCGAAGGCGAGAGCCTGATCGAGGCGATCCAGAACCCCAGGCAGCGGGAGATCCTCGAACGGCTCACCGCGGTGATGACGCTGGTGGAAGGCCATGGCGACTACGTCATGGATGCCGTCGGACCGAGCGTGGTGCCGTCGGTCGCCGATATCAGGGCGAAGTTCAGCGCGCGGCGTGGCAGCGCGGGCAGGCTGGAGCAGGCGATCCGCCGGATCCTCGGCATCGACCTGAAGATGAAGCAATACGAGCAGGGTTCGCGATTCGTCCGAGCCGTCGTGGATCAGGCGGGGATGGCGACCTTCAACAAGGTCTGGGATTCGCCGGACACCCTCCCGTCCAAGGCGGAGATCGCCAGCCCGGGCGCATGGCTCGAGCGGGTGGACGGCGCCGGCGCCGGCGCAGCCGCAGGCTGACCTGTCGTGGGGCCCCATCCGGCGGTCGCGCAGGTGCGGCTCGGCGTCCGCAGGTCGCTGGCGGGCCTGGCGCCAGGTGACCTCGTCCTGGCCGCCTGCTCCGGCGGGGCGGACTCGCTCGCCCTGGCGGCGGCACTGGCGTTCGAGGCTCCCAGGCTCGGGCTGCGCTGCGGCGGGGTAACCGTCGATCACGGGCTCCAGGCCGGATCGGCGGAGCGCGCGCGCCGGGTGGCCCTGGTGCTGACGGCCCTCGGCCTTGAGCCTGTGCGCAGCGTCGCAGTGAGCTCGTCCGGGCCAGGCGGCCCGGAGGCGGCGGCGCGGGCCGCCAGGTACGCGGCGCTTGACGGCACCGCCACGGCCGCGGGCGCGGTGGCTATCTTGCTCGGCCACACCCTGGACGACCAGGCCGAGACGGTGCTGCTCGGGCTGGCGCGCGGGTCCGGCGCCCGGTCGCTGGCGGGGATGGCCGCCCGGCACGGGCGCTACCTGCGTCCGCTGCTGACGCTCCGCCGGGCCCAGACCAGGGCAGCCTGCGCCGCGCTGCGACTTGAGCCGTGGGAGGACCCGCACAACTGCGACCCCGCGTATGCCCGGGCGCGGGTCCGCCACCAGGTGATGCCTGCCCTTTCCGGCGCGCTCGGCCCCGGCATCGCCGAGGCCCTCGCGCGCACTGCCGGGCAGCTGCGCGCCGACGCGGACCTCCTCGACACGCTGGCTCAGCAGGAATGCGAACGGCTCCAGGGCTGCGACGGCGGCTTGGAGGCTGATCGGCTGGCGGTGCTTCCCGCCGCGATCAGGACGCGGGTGCTCCGCGCCGCCGCGACGGCGGCCGGCTGCCCGGCCGGCGCGCTGACCGCGGGTCATGTCGCGGGCCTTGACCAGCTGGTGACCGGCTGGCACGGGCAGCGCTGGACCGACCTGCCCGGCGGCGTCCGCGGGCTGCGACGGTGTGGCAAGCTGCTCTTCACCGCGGGATCGCGAACCGGGGCCGGGCGGCCGGCCGGTCCGAGCGCGGCGGAGCCGGAGGGCGCGGGTGGACGCGACTGACATGGGGGCAGACCTCGAGGCTGTGCTGATCACCCCCGAGCGCCTGCAGGAGCGCGTGCAGGAACTCGCGGCGCAGATCGACGCGGATTACGCTGGCCGCGAACTGTTGCTGGTCGGGGTGCTGAAGGGCGCGGTCATGGTGATGGCCGACTTGGCGCGGGCCCTGCACCTGCCGGTCCAGATGGACTGGATGGCGGTCTCGTCGTACGGTTCCGGCACCAAGTCTTCCGGCGTGGTACGCATACTCAAGGACCTGGACGCGGACATCACCGGCCGTCACGTCCTCGTCGTCGAGGACATCGTCGATTCCGGCCTGACCCTGTCGTGGCTGGTGGGGAACCTGCACTCACGGGATCCCGCGTCCGTGCGGGTCTGCGCCATGCTGCGCAAGCCGGCCGCTGCTTCGATGGACGTCGAGGTGGCCTACACCGGCTTTGACATCGACAACGCGTTCGTCATCGGCTACGGCCTGGACTATGCCGAGCGGTACCGGAACCTGCCCTTCATCGGCACCCTCGCCCCGCACGTGTATGGCGGGGAACACATCCCGCGATGAAATGCGTTCACGTCGTGAGAGGGCTGTCGGGCGCCAGCCAGCCGGTTCCTTCTGCGTGCCGGTGACGGCCGGCGCGGTGTACCTTCGAATATCCCAGCGCATCAGCCGGGAAGACAAGGAAGCTGGGCGTGGTCACTAGGACGCAGGGCACTCCCGCCGACGGTAGGCGGGAAATGACGCTCGTCAGGAGGGACCGGCCCCAGAGCTGCGGGGTCGTTCATCGATGGATCTGAAGCGCTACTTCCGCGGGCCGTTCGTCGCCCTCCTCGTCGTCGTGCTGCTGTTCTTTGTCGTCTACAAGTACGCGAGTTCGAGTACGTCCTTCAAGCAGGCCGACACCTCTCAGGTGATCTCGCTCATTCAATCGGACCAGGTGAAGTCGGCCCTGCTGATCGAGGGCCAGCAGACCATTCAGATCACCCCCATCCACGGGCAGCCGCTGCAGGCGAGCTGGGTGGGCAACCAGGGCACCGAACTCGCCACGCTGCTGCAGAAGCAGGTCACCGACCACAAGCTGCCGGAGGGTTACAACGTCCAGGTGCCCAAGGGCAGCTCGCTGCTGGACCTGATCGTCGGCTGGCTGCCGTTCCTGCTCGTGATCCTGATCTTCTTGTTCCTGCTGAACCAGATGCAGGGCGGCGGCTCCCGGGTGATGAACTTCGGCAAGTCCAAGGCCAAGCTGGTGACCAAGGACACCCCGAAGACCACTTTCGCCGACATAGCCGGCGCTGACGAGGCCATCGAGGAACTGCAGGAGATCAAGGAATTCCTGCAGAGCCCAGGAAAGTTCCAGGCCATCGGGGCGAAGATCCCCAAGGGAGTCCTGCTGTACGGCCCGCCGGGGACCGGCAAGACGCTGCTGGCGCGCGCCGTGGCGGGCGAGGCGGGAGTGCCGTTCTACTCGATCTCCGGATCTGATTTCGTCGAGATGTTCGTCGGCGTCGGCGCCTCCCGGGTGCGTGACCTGTTCGAGCAGGCGAAGGCGAACGCGCCGGCGATCGTCTTCGTCGACGAGATCGACGCGGTCGGCCGGCACCGCGGAGCCGGCTTCGGCGGCGGCCACGACGAGCGCGAGCAGACGCTGAACCAGCTGCTGGTCGAGCTCGACGGCTTCGACACTAAGGGCGGGGTCATCGTGATCGCCGCCACGAACCGGCCCGACATCCTGGACCCCGCGCTGCTGCGGCCTGGCCGCTTCGACCGCCAGATCGTGGTCGCGCAGCCGGATCTCACCGGGCGGAAGGGCATCCTGCGGGTGCACGCGCGCGGTAAGCCGATGGGCCCCGACGTCGATCTCGACCTGATCGCGCGCCGGACCCCCGGATTCACCGGCGCGGACCTGGCCAACGTCATCAACGAGGGCGCCCTGCTCACGGCCAGGGGGAACATGACCCAGATCGCGATGGCCTCGCTGGAGGAGGCGATCGACCGGGTGACCGCCGGCCCGAAGCGCAAGAGCGTGCTGCTTTCGGAGAAGGAACGGAAGATCATCGCCTATCACGAGGGCGGGCACGCCCTCGTCGGGCACGCCCTGGCCAATGCCGACCCGGTGCACAAGATCACCATCATCCCCCGCGGCCGGGCCCTCGGTTACACGGCGTCCGCGCCGACCGAGGAGAAGTTCCTGGTCAGCCGCGCGGAGATGATGGACCAGCTGGCCATGCTGCTGGGCGGCCGGACCGCCGAGGAGCTGGTCTTCCACGAGCCGACGACGGGCGCGGCGAACGACATCGAGAAGGCGAGCTCGATCGCCCGCGGCATGGTCACCGAGTACGGGATGAGCGAGCGGCTGGGCGCGCGCAAGTTCGGCACCGGGGATGGCGAGCCGTTCCTCGGCCGGGACATGTCGCACACCAGGGACTACTCCGAGGAGATCGCGTCGGCCATCGACGACGAGGTGCGCAGGCTCATAGAGTCGGCGCACGACGAGGCGTGGGAGATCCTGGTCCAGTACCGCGACGTGCTCGACAACCTGGTGCTGCAGCTGATGGAGCACGAGACCCTGGCCAGGGAGAAGGTGCTGGAGATCTTCAGCCCGGTGCGCAAGCAGGCGGTCCGGGGCTCGTACACGGGATACGGGAAGCGGCTGCCGTCCGACCGGCCGCCGGTCCTGACGCCTAAGGAACTCGCCCTGACCGGCCCGGACGGTGCTTCCGTGCCCGCCGCGGGCAACGGGCAGGCGATCGGCTCCGGCCCGGACGGCACCCAGGCGCTCGGCGGGCCGCCCGCGGTCGGCCCGCTGGGCACCGGCGCCCCGATGTCCGCCCGCGAGCCGGACGAGGGTCTGCCCGGCGGAGCCCGTTGAGCGAGAGATTCGATCTCCCGCGGATCGAGCGCGCGGTCACCGAGATACTGCTTGCCATCGGCGAGGACCCGGACAGGGACGGACTCCGCGACACCCCGGCGCGGGTGGCCCGCGCCTACGCGGAGCAGTTCTCCGGGCTAGGGCAGCAGCCGGAGAGCGTGCTGACCACGGTCTTCGACGCCGGTCACGACGAGATGGTGCTGGTCAGGGACATCGAGGTCTACGCCACCTGCGAGCACCATCTGATCCCCTTCTTCGGCGTCGCGCACGTTGGCTACATCCCGAACGAGAAGGGGCAGCTTACCGGGCTCTCGAAGCTGGCCAGGCTGGTGGACCTCTATGCCCGGCGGCCCCAGGTCCAGGAACGCATGACCAGCCAGGTCGCGGATGCCCTGATGAGCGTGCTCGAGCCGAGCGGCGTCATCGTCGTGATCGAGGCCGAGCACCTGTGCATGGCCATGCGCGGGGTGCGCAAGCCGGGGGCGAGGACCGTGACCTCCGCTGTCCGCGGCAGCTTCCGCGACAACGAGAGCACGCGGGCGGAAGCGATGAGCCTGCTCGTCAGCCGTCGGGTCGGCTGACGAATACCGTGGCCGGTCGCAGTGTGTCCCCGCAGGCGTTACGGGGTTTGCCCGCGCCGCATCTCGGTGATGACTACGCTGATGCCCCGTGATCAGGGGCTTGACCAACTTGTCCGAGATGACTGAACGCAGCGGGTCGCACCCGGCAGCGCCCACATCCGGTGACGATGAGCGATCCGCGAGCCGGTTCGCCGTCCGCCCGCCGGATCGCCGGCATCAGCGGCGATGGGTGCCGGTCGTGGCCGGCTGGCTTGCCCGGCTGATCGGCCTTGCCGACGTCATCGAGGGCGCCGTACCCGGCCTGTACGCGCACTACCGGCTGCACCGGATCTTCGACCTGGCGCCGGGCACGCTGACCAACGTGACCCGCACCGCCGACGTCATCACCGGCCTGCTGCTGCTGATGCTGTCGCACGGGCTGCGCAGGCGCAAACGCCGCGCCTGCCGGGCGGTGATGCTGCTGCTCGGCGCCGGCGTCATCATCCATCTCGCGCACTACCCGCACCTCGGCCGGGCCTTCGTGACCGCCGTGCTGCTCGCCGCGCTCGTCTACTACCGGCGCGAGTTCTACGCGGTCGGCGATCCGCGTACCCGCTGGCGGGCGCTGGCCGTGCTCGGCGGGCTGGTACTGGCGGACATCGCGATCGGCCTGAGTTACATCACGCTGGCCAGGGGGCTCAGCTCCGACTACTCCGTTATGCAGCGCGGGCAGTCCGTCATTTACGGCCTGTTCGGCTTCTCCGGTCCCGTCCAGTTCCGGCCGGAGAGCCACGGGGATCTGTTCGGCCTGCTGACCAGCGCGCTCGGCCTGTTCACGCTGATCGCGGCCGCGTACATGTTCCTCCGGCCGGCTGAGCCGGCCGGGCGGCTGAGCGGCCAGGACGCGGCCCGGATCAGGGAACTGCTCGACCGGCACGGGGAGCAGGACTCGCTCGGCTACTTCACCCTCCGCGAGGACAAGAGCATCATCTGGTCGCCAACCGGCAAGTCGTGCATCGGCTACCGGGTGCTGTCTGGCGTCATGCTGGCCGCGGGTGACCCCATCGGCGATCCCGAGGCGTGGCCAGGGGTGATCCACGCCTTCCTGGACGAGGCGGCGCGGCACGCCTGGGTTCCCGCCGTGGTGGGCTGCGGTGAGCTCGGCGCCGAGGTGTGGTGCCGCGAGGGCGACCTGACCGCGCTCGAGCTCGGCGACGAGGCGATCGTGGACGTGGCCGGCTTCTCGCTCGAGGGCAGGGCCATGCGCAACGTCCGGCAGATGGTGTCCAGGGTCTGCAGGCACGGCTACGTCGCGGACTTCCGCCGCACCGGCGACGTGCCCCGCGCGGAGCTCGACCGCCTGATCAGGCAGGCCGACTCCTGGCGCGGCAGCCCGACCGAGCGGGGCTTCTCGATGGCGCTCGGCCGTGTCGGCGGCTGCGACGACGGGCGCTGCGTGATCGCGACGGCGACCGAGAACGGCGTGCTGCGCGCGATCCTGCACTTCGTGCCCTGGGGATCCGACGGGCTGTCGCTCGACCTCATGCGCCGCGACCGGGCCGCGCAGCCCGGCCTCAACGACTTCCTGATCGTCGAGACCATCAAGCATGCGCACGAGCTTGGAGTCAAGCGCATCTCGCTGAACTTCGCCGCCTTCCGCTCCGCGCTCGAGCGCGGTGAGCGGATCGGCGCCGGTCCGGTGATCCGCGCCTGGCGCCGCGTCCTGCTGTTCATGTCCCGGTGGTTCCAGATCGAGTCGCTGTACAAGTTCAACGCCAAGTTCTGCCCTGCCTGGGTGCCGAGGTTCATGGTCTTCCCGAGCACCAGGGACACGCCGCGGATCGGCCTGGCGGCGCTCGAGGCTGAGGCGTTCCTCGTCTGGCCGGACCTGGGGCCGCGCCGGCTGGCGCGGAAGCTGGGCCTGGGCAGGCTGCGGCGGGCGCGTCGCGGCGGGCGCTTGGCGGCGGGCCGCGACTGCGGCGGGCCGCGACCGCGGCGGGCCGCGTAAACCGTAGATTGGCGCTCATGAAGGGCGACGCGCAGACCGCGGCAGGATCAGCGTCCGTGCTTCCGGCTTCCGGCGGGGCGGCCGTTCCTGCCGTGCGCGGGCTGCCCGACCGGGGCAGGTGCCTCGTGATGGGCGTGCTGAACGTCACCCCGGACTCCTTCTCCGACGGCGGCGAGTATGCCGCGCCCGGTGCCGCGATCAGCCACGGCCTGGAACTGGCCGCTTGCGGCGCCGACATCATAGACGTGGGCGGGGAATCGACCAGGCCGGGAGCGGACCGGATACCGGCCGCCGAGGAGCTGCGCCGGGTCGGCCCTGTCATCGCGGAGCTTGCCGCAGCCGGGCTGACCGTCAGCGTCGATACGATGCGGGCAGCCGTGGCGGAGGCTGCGCTAGGGGCCGGGGCGAGGCTGGTGAACGACGTGAGCGGCGGCCTCGCCGACCCCGCCATGTACGGCCTGGTCGCCGCGGCGGGCGTGCCCTACGTCGTCATGCACTGGCGCGGGCACAGCGCCGGCATGCAGGACCGGGCCCGCTACCGTGACGTGGTGCGGGAGGTCTGCGACGAGCTGCGGGAACGCGTGGACGCGGCCGTCGGCGAGGGCGTCGATCCGTCGCTGATCGTGCTGGACGCCGGGCTCGGTTTCGCCAAGGTCGCCGAGCACAACTGGGCGCTGCTGACCAGGCTGCCGGAAATCGCCCGGCTTGGCGGCAGCGGGCCGCCGTTCCCGGTGCTCGTCGGCGCATCGCGGAAGAGCTTCATCGGCCGGCTGCTCGCCGCCGCCGACGGGACGCCGCGGCCCTTCACCGCCGGCGACGACGCGACGATCGCGCTGACCGCGCTGGTCGCCGCCGCCGGGGCATGGTGCGTGCGGGTGCACGCGGTCCCCGGCAACGCCGACGCGGTCCGGGTGGCTGCGCAGTGGCGTGCGGCCGCCCCGGACGGGAGCGGTCCGGCGGGCAGCGACCGGCCGCCGGAGTCCCGGCAGGCCGGCGGAGGTGGGCGGGGGTGAGCCTGGACAGGATCGCGCTGCGCGGACTGCGGGTGCACGGTCATCACGGCGTATTCGGCCACGAGCGCCGCAACGGCCAGGAGTTCATCATCGACGCCGTCGTCTGGACGGACACCAGGGCGGCGGCGGCGGCCGACGACCTTACCCGTACCGTCGACTACGGCGGCCTGGCAGACCGGCTGGCGGCGATTGCCTCCGGCGAGCCGGTCAGGCTCATCGAGACGCTGGCCGGACGGCTTGCCGCAGCCTGCCTGGCCGACCACGGCGTCGAGGCGGTGGAGATCACCGTGCACAAGCCGCAGGCCCCCGTGGGTCACCCCTTCGACGACGTGACGGTGACGATCCTGCGGACCCGCCAGTGAACGCGGCGCCGGGCCCGCGGACCACTGCGGCTCAGCAATCGCCGGCTGCCGCCCCGGCGCCCGGCGCGGTGCGCCCGGCCCGCGTGGTCATCGCGCTGGGCAGCAACCTCGGCGACCGGATGGCGAACCTGCAGGGCGCGGTCGACGCCCTGTTCGGCCCGCCCGGGCTCGCCTGCCTGGCGGTCTCGCCGGTGTACGAGACCGTGCCCGTGGGCGGGCCCAGCCAGCCGGACTTCCTGAATGCCGTGCTGCTCGCCAGCACGGTGCTGCCGCCCCGTGCGGTCCTGGCCCGCGGCCAGGCGGCGGAGGCGGCCTTGCACCGGAGCCGGACGGTGGCGTGGGGGCCGCGCACGCTGGACGTCGACGTCATCGCGTACGGCGACGTGGTCAGCGACGATCCCGTGCTGAGTTTGCCGCACCCGCGTGCGCATGAGCGCGCTTTCGTCCTGGTGCCGTGGCACGACGTGCAGCCCGACGCCGAGATCCCCGGCCGCGGCCGCATCGCCGACCTGCTCGCCGCGACCGCCCCCGCCGCGACCGCCCCCGCCGTGCGGCGCGTCCGGAACGTCCTGCGGCCGCCGTCGTGACGGGTCGGCGCGCGCTGCCCGGCGCGGCGGTGCGTCGATGACCCCGATCCGGCCGTGGTCGCTGGCGGCGGCGGCCGTCTGCTGCGCTGCGCTGGCGTGGCTAGTGATCCGGCTGGCCTATTCCGCATTCCCGCCGCTGCCGTGGACCGGCGTGCCCGCGCTGCTGCTGCTCGCGGTCGCCGAGGCATGGAGCGGGCGGAACCTGCGAGCCCGGATCCGCGGGCGCCCCGGCTCAAGGCCGGTCGCGGCGATGGCGGTGGCCAGGATGGCCGTACTGGCAAAGGCCAGCGCGACGGTCGCCGCGATCTTCGGCGGGCTGGCCGCCGGTTTCCTGATCTACCTGAGCGGTCTGGTCGCCAAGCCGACGCCCCGCAGCGACGCGATCACGGCCGGAGCCACGCTGGCCAGCGCCGCCGTACTGGCCGCGGCCGCGCTGTACCTCGAACGCTGCTGCCGGGTGCCCGACGTGCCGGACGACGCCGGCCAGGAGTAGCCAGGTCGTGCCTGCTGACCGGCCGGACGCGGTTATGCTGATCGTCGCCGTCCGGTACCGGCGAGGACTGGAACGAGATGGATGACAGGGCTCCGCGCGGCCCCCGCACGGGCGCCGCGCCGCACCCGGCGCGGCTGCGCGTCGGCGTGATCGGTGCCGGCCGGGTCGGCAGTGTCCTGGCAGCCGCGCTCGGCCGGGCCGGGCACCGGATCGTGGCCGCCTCGGCCGTGTCTGAGGTGTCCGTGCGGCGGATCGGCAGGAACCTGCCCGGCGTGCCGCTGCTGCCGCCGGAACAGGTGCTCGCCGGAGCCGATCTGGTGTTCCTTACCGTCCCTGACGACGTGCTGCCCGCCCTGGTGTCCGGCCTCGCCTCGACCGGGCCCCCGATGCACGGCCGGCTGCTCGCGCACGCGAGCGGCCGGCACGGGCTGGCCGTGCTGGAGCCCGCGGTCCGGCGCGGCGCGCTGCCGCTGGCGCTGCACCCGGTGATGACGTTCACCGGGCGGCTCGACGACATCGACAAGCTGGCCGGGATCTGCTTCGGGGTGACCGCGCCGGAGTCGCTGCGCACGGCCGCAGCGGCCCTCGTGGTAGAGATGGGCGGCGAGCCCGTTTTCATAGCGGAGGAAAGCAGGAACCTGTACCACGCGGCGCTCGCGAGCGCCGCCAATCATCTGGTCACCCTGGTCGCCTCGGCCGCGGACCTGCTGACCGCGGCGGGGGTAGCGGACCCGGGCAGGATGCTCGGGCCGCTCCTTTCCGCGGCGCTCGACAACGCGCTGCGCCTCGGCGACGCCGCCCTGACCGGCCCGGTCGCCCGGGGCGACGCGGAAACCGTCGCCGCTCACGTCGACGCGCTCCGTGCTGCGTCGCCGGAGGCTCTCGCCGCGTACATAGCGCTGGCAAGGCTGACCGCGGACCGCGCACTCGCCGTAGGCTCGCTCGCCGCGCCGGACGCGCAGCGCCTGCTCGACGTGCTGGCGGGAGCGCCGAGATGATCCCCGTCGTCACCCGGACCAGGGCGGGACTTGCGGCGGCGCGGGCCGGCCTGCCCGGCCCGGTGGTGCTCGTGCCGACCATGGGCGCGCTGCACGAAGGGCACCGGGCACTGCTCCGCCGCGCCAGGTGCGTCGCTACCGCGAACGGGAGCGTCGTCGTCTCCATCTTCGTCAACCCGCTCCAGTTCGGGCCGGGCGAGGATTTCAGCCGTTATCCCCGGACCCTGGACGCCGACGTCGCCGTCTGCGGCGCGGAGGGCGCCGCGGTCGTGTTCGCGCCGGACCATGCCCAGATGTTCCCGAGACCACAGCTAGTCACCGTCGATCCGGGGCCGATGGGTCAGGTGCTCGAAGGCAAGTCGCGGCCTGGTTTCTTCAGCGGCGTGCTGACCGTGGTGCTTAAGCTGTTCCAGCTCGTGCGACCCGACGCGGCGATATTCGGCGAGAAGGACGTGCAGCAGCTAGCACTGGTCCGCCGGATGACCGCGGACTTTGCGCTGGGAGTCGAGATCGTCCCTGAGCCCATCGTCCGGGACTCCAGCGGCCTGGCCATCTCGAGCAGGAACGTCTACCTCTCCGCGCCGGAGCGCACGGCTGCGCTCGCGCTCTCCCGCGCGCTGCTGGCGGGCCGCCAGCAGGCTCAGGCTGGCCGGACCGCCGTGCTGGCCGCCGCGCACGCGGTACTTGCCGTCGCCGCGGCGGCGGAACCGCCGCTGCGGTCTGACTATCTCGCGCTGGTCGATCCGGTCACGTTCGACGAGATTCCCGACGACTACCGGGGACCGGCCGTCCTGGCGGCCGCCGGCCGCGCCGGATCGACGAGGCTGATCGACAACGCCTCGCTGCTGATCGGCGGCCCGCGATGATCGCGCGGCACCAGCTCGCGCCGTCACCCGCCCGGGCCGGGGATGCTGGAGAGCGACGGTCATGCTGCTGACGATCGACGTGGGCAACACGAACACCGTGCTCGGCATCTTCGATGGCGAGGAGGTGGCCGAGCACTGGCGCATTGCTACCGTCCCCGACCGCACCGCCGATGAACTGACGGTCATCCTGCAGGGCCTGCTCGCGCAGAGCACTCGGCTCAAGGACCCTGCCGTCACCGGAATAGCGCTGTGCTCTACGGTGCCTTCAGTGCTGCACGAGATGCGGGAGATGTTCCGCCGGTACTACAGCGACATCCCGGCGGTGATCGTGCAGCCGGGGGTGAAGACCGGCATCCCGGTGCGCATGGACAATCCCAAGGAGGTCGGCAGCGACCGGATCATGAATGCGCTGGCTGCCGTCCACCTGTTCGGCGGGCCCGCCGTGGTCGTCGACTTCGGGACCTCGACGAACTTCGACGCGGTCAGCGAGCGGGGCGAGTTCGTCGGCGGCGCGCTCGCTCCGGGCATCGAGATCTCCGTCGACGCGCTGTCGCGGCGGGCCGCGCAGCTGCTGAAGGTCGAGCTGACCCGCCCGAGCCACGTCATCGGCAAGAACACGGTCGAGGCGCTGCAGTCCGGAATCATCTTCGGGTTCGCCGGCCAGATCGAGGGGATCGCCAGGCGGATGGCGGCCGAACTCGCCCCCGGCGACCCGGACTCGGTCACCATCATCGCTACCGGCGGGCTCGCGCCGCTGGTCATCGACGAGGTGGGCATGATCGACGCGTACGAGCCATGGCTGACGCTGATCGGCCTGCGGCTGGTGTTCGAGCGCAACACCGCCGGCGGCTAGCCCGGGCCGGTGCCTCAGCCGACGATCCGGACGGCCCCCACGTAGGCGCTCCAGAAGATCGGCTGAATCTGCACGGGCTGGCCGAAGGTGGGGGCGTCGATCATCAGGCCGTCGCCGACGTACATGCCGACATGGCTGATGTCGGGGTAGAAGAACACCAGGTCGCCTGGTTCCAGCTGGCTCTGTGAGACGTGCTCGCCCGAGTTCCACTGATCGCCGGTGTAGTGCGGCAGGCTGATTCCGACCTGGGCGTAGGCCCACATGACGAGACCGGAGCAATCGAAGTCGTTCGGCCCGGCGCCACCCCAGACGTAAGGATCGCCGCGCCTGGTCAGCGCGAACCTGAGTGCCTGGACGCCGACCGAGTTGCCGGGGATCGTGAAGTTCGGATACGTGCCTGTCTGCCTGAAGACCGTCATGGCCCGCGTGAACGCGGCGCCGTTCAGTACGTTTTCGCGGCGCTGGATCGCCTGCACCTTTGTCTCCATCTGGGCGGCGAGCTGAGTGGCCTTGACCGCCTCCTGCTGGGCGGTCAGCCGGGCCCGCTCGGCGGCGTCCTCAGCTTCCGCGAGGACGGTCACCTTGTCGCCGTTCTCCTGCTGGAGCTGGAGCATGATCGACGCCCGGTTGGCGAACGACTGCGGGTTGCTGCTCTCCAGGAGCTGAAGCGCCGGGTCGATGCTGCCGGTCATGTAGCCCTGGGCGGCGATCTGGCCGACCGCGAGCTGGCCGACGGCGAGCTGCTTCGCGTCCCGCGCCGCGGTCTCACGAGCGATCCTGGCCTCCGTCGTCGCCTCGGTAAGCTGGATCTTGAGCCCGTCGTACTGCTCGCTGAGGCTATCGATCTGGTTGGACAGCTTGGCGGCCCTGGCGAGCAGCGTGTTCAGGCTTGGCGGCGCGGCTGCCGCGGCCGCGCCGACGGTTCCGCCCGGCACCGCGAGGCTGACCAGAGTCGCGGCCCCCGCCAGCAGGGCGACCCGGCCGCATACCCGACGTGACCAGGCACGGGCATGGTTCCCCCGCGAGCCACCCGCGCCTTGCCTGCCGGTGGGCAAGCGCTCCACGTGGAGTCTCCTCTCCTAGGCCGCCTACCGGGTTAGCTGACGGGTTCGGGCCGGAGCAGCCCTACAGCGGGACGGACCGCCAAGCGGCTACGACCCGCCGATTCACCCCTGGGGACATGGATCCCCGGCTCCCTGGAACGCGGCCGCGCGCCAGGAACTCGGCGTACTGTGCCGTCGCCTCGCAGCAGCGGGCGGCGACGGGTCAACAGCGTTGGACGATAACCGAATCGGACCGTACCGCCAACCAGAATGACGGAAGTTTTAACTATTGCACCCAGCTCGCCAGTCAGAGGTGTTGGGCAGTCAGAGGTTTAGCCTCGGCAGCGAGAGCTGCCCTGCTGTCATGCTCCACCGGTTCCGGCCCAGAGTCAGGAGATTCGCTATCTACGCAGGTCAACAGGCGTGTCGTGACTGACCGCCGAGCTACGTGATCTGCGCGTGATGTGCGCCTTTACCCGGCAGTTGCCCCACGCTGATGGCAATACGTATTTGTTTCGTAACTGCGTGCCGGCGCAAACCGTAATAACCGCTCAGCGCGGCGTTTCGCGCCCGCCGTGGGCGGCTGCCCAACGTGGCTGCGGTCCAGTGCCTGGATCTGGCTGCGGACCGGCGTTCTGGGCGGCTGGTCAGGACCTGCCAGCTCTCCATCGCGGTGAGCCCTCGCAGCGGTGCTGTCGCCTCGGCTGCAGGGCGCCGTTGACCTGGCTGAGATCACCCACCGGGACGTCACCGAGGATGCCGAGTTAGAGGGTGCCGAGTTATTGGCAGCGGATGGCGGGAGTCTGGCCCGAGGATCGGCCTGCCGCCCGACGCGCCAGGCTCCCGATCCTCGATGGCGCGGTAGTGATGGGATCCGCAGCCTCGGACGTCGGGCGCTCAGCAGATGGCGGGCCTTCCTGCTCCGAGCATGGCGGGCCTTCCTGCCGAACATGGCGGGCCTTCCTGCCGAACATGGCGGGCCTTCCTGGCTCCGAACATGGCGGGCCTTCCTGGCCCGATCGCCGCCGCCGCAGAATTAGCGCTTCCTTGAGTTCCTCGGCCCAGCGCGGTGGACGAAATCACCAGTTCCGCAACCATGATGCCCTTGCGTCGCGCCCACCATGCAAGGTGCTCTATGTCGAAGTCCTTACTGCAGGCCGACAGAACCTGGAGTGGATGCGCAGGTCGGCGTGGAAGGAGGTGTGGCGGTCCGCTCTACCTAACGCTGCAGGCCCCGGGCGGCCGCCGATATTGCCAGGCCAGGCCGGCCCGGATGCATAGTTCCGGCTACATCCCCCGGCTCAGGCGTGCCAAGTCCGGTGCGTGACAATACCAAGGAGGCGCTGAGCCAGCGCGCCGCCGGCGTCAGCCGCGGCAGCCTGGCCAGCGATCTACCAGAAGGAGGACGCGCAGTGCTAGGAGACCTGGCAGCTCTTACTCCTCCCCTGGTTGTCTGCGCGGCTTGTACGATCGCGATCGGCGCGTTCCTGCGGCATGAGATGAGCCCGCGCAGACGGATCGGTGATGATGCGCTGTCTGCCGATATTCCGGTCAACGACCAGATCCCGGATGCTGAAATGAGCGAAGCCGCTACGCCGCCCGATGCCGGGACGGGCAATGACCGCTCCGGCTGAAACTGGGCACAGCGGTTGCCGGCCTCGTCAGTAGCTTGTCCCGCGCTTGTCCCGGCACTACGGGTGACGTGCCGCGAGCATTGTAGAGACAGATCCGATGCTGATCACGGAGAGTTACTACGACCTTCCGGAATGCCGTCACGCCCGTACTCGACGCAACTCGCGGCGGAATCGCGGTAGCATGAATTGTCAGATGCAAGGATCCTGGTATATGTTTGGCAAACGTAAAAGGGTGTCTGCAGCGGAAGGGCTGGATCTCATGGCTCGAAAGATTACAACGACCGTCGTCTGCGACCTTCCTCACGATGGCGAGGTCGTGAGTCAGGAGACGGTTTCGTTCTCCTTTGACGGAACTGCATACGAGATCGACGTGTGCAGTGCGCACGGCAAGGAACTTCATGACAAGTTCAGCCCGTACACCGACCACGCCAGGCGTGCAGGTACCGCCGGCCGGCGGCGCCGGGCGCGCACCGGCCCGGGCCGCGAGCGGAGCGCGGAGATCAGGGCCTGGGCACGGCAGCGCGGCCACAAGGTGAGCGAGCGCGGCCGCATCCCGGCGACGATCATCTCCGAGTACGAGGCTGCTCACTGAGGCGTCCTTGCACTGAGGCACCCGGGGAAGGGCGCGTCGCGCCTGCTGCCCCGGGCTCGGCCCGCTGATCGCTCGCAGCGCAGTTTCCAGCCAGCGGCGCACCGCCCGAATCCCCGGGCTGTGCGCCGCTGGCGCATCCCGCAGAGCGTTCGCTCGCGGCGTACCCGGGAACACGCTGCCGGTTGGCTCAGGTTGAATGGGATGAACGCGCTGCGTGCGGGGAACGTTTTAACATGTGCGACATATCTCATGGGTAACGTCGCAAGGGTAACGTCGTCCGGCGCGCGGGCTAGCATGCGGAAGGGACGGGGCGAGACAAGGTGCCTCCCCGACCGCTCGGTAAGGGAGCGACGAGATGTTCGAGAGGTTTACCGACCGGGCGCGGCGGGTCGTGGTCCTGGCTCAGGAAGAGGCCAGGATGCTCAACCACAACTACATCGGCACCGAGCACATCCTGCTCGGCCTCATCCACGAGGGCGAGGGCGTAGCGGCCAAGGCACTTGAGTCGCTCGGGATCAGCCTGGAGGCCGTGCGCCAGCAGGTGGAGGAGATCATCGGCCAGGGCCAGCAGGCCCCGTCCGGGCACATCCCGTTCACCCCGCGGGCCAAGAAGGTCCTCGAGCTCTCGCTGCGGGAAGCCCTGCAGCTCGGGCACAACTACATCGGCACCGAGCACATCCTGCTCGGCCTCATCCGCGAGGGCGAGGGCGTCGCCGCCCAGGTGCTCGTCAAGCTGGGTGCCGACCTGAACAGGGTCCGCCAGCAGGTCATCCAGCTGCTGCACGGATACCAGGGCAAGGAGCCGGCCGCCGCGGGCGCGCCGTCCGAGACGGCGCCGTCCACCTCACTGGTGCTCGACCAGTTCGGCCGGAACCTCACCGCGGGCGCGCGTGAGGGCAAGCTCGACCCGGTGATCGGCCGGGAGAAGGAAATCGAGCGCGTCATGCAGGTGCTGTCCCGGCGCACCAAGAACAACCCCGTGCTGGTCGGCGAGCCCGGCGTGGGGAAGACCGCCGTGGTCGAGGGGCTGGCCCAGAAGATCGTCAAGGGCGAGGTGCCGGAGACCCTCAAGGACAAGCAGCTCTACACGCTGGACCTCGGCGCGCTGGTCGCGGGCTCCCGGTACCGCGGTGACTTCGAGGAGCGGCTCAAGAAGGTCCTCAAGGAGATCAGGACACGCGGCGACATCATCTTGTTCATCGACGAGCTGCACACGCTCGTGGGCGCCGGCGCCGCGGAGGGCGCGATCGACGCCGCGTCGATCCTGAAGCCGATGCTGGCCCGCGGTGAGCTGCAGACCATCGGCGCGACCACGCTCGACGAGTACCGCAAGCACCTGGAGAAGGACGCGGCGCTTGAGCGCAGGTTCCAGCCCATCCAGGTGGCCGAGCCGACCATCTCGCACACCATCGAGATCCTCAAGGGCCTGCGTGACCGTTACGAGGCACATCACCGCGTGTCGATCACCGACGACGCGCTCGTTGCGGCTGCCCAGCTCGCCGACCGTTACATCAGCGACCGGTTCCTGCCGGACAAGGCGATCGACCTGATCGACGAGGCCGGCTCGCGGATGCGCATCCGCCGCATGACCGCACCACCTGACCTGCGCGAGTACGACGAGAAGATCGCCGACGTGCGCAGGGAGAAAGAATCGGCCATCGACTCCCAGGATTTCGAGAAGGCCGCCGCGCTGCGTGACAAAGAGAAGCAGCTGATCGCGAAGAAGGATACTAGGGAGAAGGAGTGGAAGGCCGGCGACATGGACCTCCCGGCCGAGGTCAACGAGGAGCTGATCGCGGAAGTGCTCGCGACCGCCACCGGCATCCCGGTCTTCAAGCTCACCGAGGAGGAATCGCAGCGGCTGCTGCGAATGGAGGACGAACTCCACCGGCGGGTGATCGGGCAGAACGTCGCCATCAAGTCACTTTCCCAGGCCATCAGGCGCACTCGGGCCGGGCTGAAGGACCCGAAGCGCCCCGGCGGCTCATTCATCTTCGCTGGCCCGTCCGGGGTCGGCAAGACGGAACTGTCCAAGACGCTTGCCGAGTTCCTGTTCGGCGATGAGGACTCGCTGATCCAGCTCGACATGAGCGAGTACATGGAGAAGCACACGGTGTCCCGGCTATTCGGCTCTCCGCCCGGTTACGTCGGATACGAGGAGGGCGGACAGCTTACCGAGAAGGTCCGCCGCAAGCCGTTCTCAGTGGTGCTGTTCGACGAGATCGAGAAGGCCCACCCGGATATCTTCAACTCGCTGCTGCAGATTCTTGAGGACGGGCGCCTCACTGACGCCCAGGGCCGGCTGATCGACTTCAAGAACACCGTGATCATTATGACCACCAACCTCGGCACTAGGGACATCTCGAAGGGCGTCTCCGTTGGTTTCGGTCCGGCTAATGAGTCAAAGGGCTCGTATGACCGGATGAAGACGAAGGTTCAGGAGGAGCTGAAGCAGCACTTCAGGCCGGAGTTCCTGAATCGGGTCGACGACACGATCGTGTTCCACCAGCTAACTCAGGAGGAAATCGTCACCATCGTCGACCTGATGATCGCCAAGGTCGACGAGCGGCTGAAGGACCGTGACATGGGCCTGGAGCTGCGGGCAGCCGCCAAGACGCTGCTGTCGGAGCGCGGCTACGATCCGGTGCTCGGCGCGCGCCCGCTCCGCCGAACGATCCAGCGGGAGATCGAGGACAGTCTTTCTGAGAAGATCCTCTTCGGTGAGCTCAAGGCGGGCCAGATCGTGATGGTCGACGTCGAAGGCACCGGGCCGGAGGCCCAGTTCACCTTCAAGGGCGTGGCCAAGCCCGATTCCGTGCCGGACGCGCCGCCCGCGGTGATCGAGAGCAAGGCGGTCGCCGGCGGGGCCGACGGGCTGCTGAGCGGGGAGTAGCGCCGCGCAGGCCGGACTGGCGGCCCGGAATGCGCTAGCCGGGCAGGGCGAACCGGCCGTCCGGCAGCGCTTCCGCGAGGCCGTCGGCGACCAGCCCCTGCAGTGCCCTGGCTCGCTGCTCGTGATCTGCCCAGGCCGCCTCGAGTTCGGCTGCCTGGGCAGGGCCGCCCGTGCCGCGGAGCACGGCGAGCAGCGCACCCCGGCACTGCCGGTCACTGCCCTGGTAACGAGGCACCGTCGCGCGCCTGGCGCCAGCCGGGTTCCCGGCCTGCCGCCAGGAGCACTCCGGGGCGACCGGGCAGTCGGAGCATCGCGGCCGCTTGGCAGTGCACACCAGCGCGCCGAGTTCCATCACCGCAACTGACCATCGGGCCGCTTCGCTGCGCCGCGGGGGGAGCAGCGATTCGGCCAGCCGCACCTCGGCCGCGGAAGTGCTGCGGGGCGGATGTTCCGCACCGCGCAGCAGGCGGGCAAGCACCCGCCGCACGTTCGTGTCGAGGACGGCGTGCCGCTGCCCGAAGGCGAAGCTGGCGACCGCCGCGGCCGTGTAGGACCCGACGCCGGGGAGCCCGGCCAGGTCGTTCAGCTCGGCCGGCACCTCGCCCCCATGACGCTCGGTGATGATCCGGGCGGTGGCGTGCAGCCGAAGCGCCCGGCGGGGGTAGCCCAGCCGGCCCCATTGCCGCACCGCCTCGCCAGGAGCGCAAGCGGCCAGGGACCGGGGGGTCGGCCAGCGGGTCAGCCAGGCATCGTAGGCCGGCAGCACCCGCGCCACCGGCGTCTGCTGAAGCATCACCTCACTGACCAGGACGGCCCAGGGCGAAGCGCGGGGCTGCCGCCAGGGAAGCTCCCGTGCGTGCGAGCCGTACCAGCTCAGCACCGGTTCCAGGTACCCGTTCGTCATGACGGGCCGATCCTTACATAGTCACCGATGCGTCGGCACCCGGCCCGGGACGCCGGCGGGTCGGCTCGGACGCCGGCGGGTCGGCCGGGGCTGCGGGCCGCATTATTGCATACTCAAAGCATGTGGCTGAATACTTTTCGTCACCAATCGGGGATGGGGCCGTCAGGGACCTACTGGCGGCGGAGATTTCTCGCCTTGGTCGGCGGCCTGGCGATCTTCGCACTGCTGGCCTGGGCCGTCTCAGGTGCAATCGGCGGGATGAAGGTGGTCAGCCCGGCCGTGAACGTGGCGGCCAAATCCGGGCACAGGCCGGGTGGAAGCAGGGCGGGACCGAGGGCAGCAGGGGCAGGGAAGGCCTCGCGGTCGTCCGCGCGGCCTTCGCGGCACCCGTCCGCCCCGGCTAGGGCACACGCGAGCCGCAGGGCCGTGACAGCCATCGGGACATCTGCGTCCGCCGGGCCGACTGGGCCCGCGACGCCTGTCCCCGCCGCGGCGCACGGCGAGTCCGGCGCGACCGTGCACGGGCCGCGGGCCTGCGCCCCGAGCAAGGTAGTGATCAGCCTTTTCGCCAGCCAGGTCAGCTACCCGGCACAGTCCTGGCCCCAGTTCGAAGTGGACGTCGTCTCCACCGGCAGCGAACCGTGCACCTTCAACGTCGGCGCCAGGCACCTGGTGCTGGTGATCAAGGCGGGCAGCGTGCAGGTCTGGAGCTCGGCCGCCTGCGTCCAGGGCAGGAAGTCGCTGGTGACCGACCTGGTCAGGGGAGTACCCACGGTGCTGCCGATCTCGTGGGACCGGAAGGCTTCGTCGCCCGGGTGCAGGCTGGCCTCGTCCCCGGTACCCGCCGGAGCTTACGCGGCGACCGCATCGAGCGGGCAGCTCGCCAGCAATACCGAGCTCTTCCGGCTGCGGTGATCACGCGCCGCTCGCGGTCACACGTACCGTTCGAGGATGGACGACTCCGCCAGCCGGGAGAGCCCCTCGCGGATGCTCCGCGCGTGCGACACGCCGATGCCGTTCACCTGCTGCAGGTCCTCGACGCTAGCGGCCAGCAGCTTCTGCAGCCCTTCGAAGTGCAGGACAAGGCGCTCGACCGCCAGCCGTGGCAGCCGCGGAACCTTGGCGAGCAGGCGGTAGCCGCGCGGGCTCACCGGATGGTCGAGCGCGTCGGGCTGGCCGAATCCGATCGTGGCGGCGACCTTCGCCACGTCGAGCAGATCGTCGGGGGACAGCCTGCCGAGGGCTGCTAGCACGGCCTCCATCGCGCGCTGCCTGCCGCCGGCGGCGGCGGGCACGTAGTCGAGGACCAGCAACTCGCGCTCGGCGCCGGTGCCCGCCACCAGCTCGTCGAGCTGGAGTGCGAGCAGCCTGCCACCGGTGCCAAGCTCCACCATGTAGCCCTCGATCTCGCCAGCGATGCGCCGGACCATCTCCAGGCGCTGCGCAACGGCCGTGACGTCCCGGACGGTGGCGAGATCCTCGATCTCCAGCGCCGAGAGCGCGCCAGAGACCTCGTCGAGCCGGAGCCGGTATCTCTCCAGCGTCCCTAGCGCCTGGTTGGCATGCGACAAGATGGCGACGGAGTCCTCGAGCACGTGCCTGGTGCCGTCGATGTACAGCCCGATGGTGCGCATCGACTTGCTCACGGCGACGACCGGGTACCCCGTCTGCCTGGCTACCCGTTCGGCAGTGCGGTGCCGGGTGCCCGACTCATCCGTCGGCAGTGCAGGATCCGGCATGAGGTGCACCGCGGCCCGCACGATGTTCTTCGCAGCGCAATCGAGGACTATCGCCCCGTCCATCTTCGCGAGCTCCCGTAGGCGAGTCGCGGAGAACGGGACCTTCAGCTCGAATCCGCCTGAGCACAGATCCCGGACGACCTGGTCGTATCCGAGGACGATCAGCGCGCCGGTGTTACCGCGCAAGATCCGCTCCAGCCCCTCTCGCAGGGCTGTTCCAGGCGCAAGTGCCGTGAGAGCAGCGCGACGGCGCTCGTCCCGGCCCTTGCTCGCTGCAGGCACGAAAACCCCCAGAAAAGGGACTACTGACTACCGTCAGTCTATCGGCGACCGGCGGACAGTGCCCCGTGCTTGACTGCCTGCGGCCCGCCGCCGGGCTCTTTGCAGGGCGGCGGGCCGGGCTCGCGGCGGGCTACGTGCCGAGAGCCGCGGCGATCGCCTCGCGGATGTCCCCGGCCTCTTTGACCTTGGCCAGCGGGCCGCTGGCTGCCCGCGCTGAGCCCGCTCCGTCACCGGATCCCGGCAGCCCGCCCGATCCCGGCGGCACGATCGCGGCGCGGAATCCCATCCGCTCCGCCTCGGCCAGCCGCCGCTGTATCCCGGGCACCCGGCGGATCTCCCCGGCCAGGCCGACCTCGCCGATGGCTACCAGATGGGGCGGCACGCTCAGGTCGGAGGCCGCGCTTGCCGCCGCGAGCGCGACGGCCAGGTCCACGGACGGCTCAGTGAGCCTGACCCCTCCCACGGTCGCGGCGTAGACGTCCTGCTTGCCGATGGCCACCCCGGCCCTCCGCTGCAGTACCGCCAGCACCATGCCTACCCGCGCGGCATCTAGGCCGGAAGTTACCCTGCGCGCAATGTCCGTGGTCGATGCGCACACCAGGGTCTGCACCTCGGCAACAAGCGGGCGGCTGCCTTCCAGCGTCACGGTCACGCAGGTGCCAGGCACCGGCTCGCGTAGCTGAGAAAGGAACAGCCCGCTCGGGTCGGGCAGCCCGATCAGGCCGTACTCGCCGAGCTCGAAGCAGCCGATCTCGTCGGTTGGACCGAACCTGTTCTTCAGCGCGCGCACCGTGCGCAGCTGCGAATGCCGGTCGCCTTCGAAATGCAGGACGACGTCGACCAGGTGCTCGAGCGCACGCGGCCCGGCGATCGATCCGTCCTTGGTGACATGCCCGACCAGCACAGTGGTCAGGTCGTGCTGCTTCGCCACCGCCATCAGCGCCGCGGTGGTCTCCCTGACCTGGGTGACCCCACCGGGTGTGCCGTCGACGTCCGCCGCGGTTATGGTCTGCACCGAGTCGACGATCAGCAGCCCCGGGCGGACCGCATCGACCTGGCTGAGCACGGCGGACAGGTCTGTCTCGGCAGCGAGGAAGAGCCGCTGGCTGACGGCGCCGATCCGGTCAGCGCGGAGTCGCACCTGCGCCGCTGACTCCTCACCGGTGACGTACAGCACCGGGCCGGCCTCCGCGGCGAGCGCACCTGCCTCGAGCAGCAAGGTGGACTTGCCGACCCCTGGCTCGCCCGCGAGCAGGACCACCGCGCCAGGCACCAGCCCGCCGCCCAGCACCCGGTCCAGCTCGCCAAGGCCGGTGGGACGGGTCCCTGCGCTGCTGACATCCACATCGGCGATCGAGATGGCAGCACTCCCTCCAGGAAAGGCCACCTGTCCCGCCCGGACGGACGATCGCAGGCCGGCCCGCGCGGGGACCGGGACCCGTGCTTCCGCGACCGTGCCCCATCCGTGGCACTCGCCGCACCGCCCCGCCCACTTCATGGTCCGCCAGCCGCATTCCGAGCATTGATAGAGCGCGGCGGCGGCTGACTTCCCCATGGCAATCACGTTAGCTGCCGCCGCCGACAGTCCGGGCTGCCCGCGGCCGGGCGCTGCGCCGGGCGGCATAAGCTGGCCACGCGCGGAGATCGCTGGCCACGGGCTGATATCGGTGGCCACGCGCAGTGTTCGCAGGCCGGCCCGGCGGGCAGCCGGGCCGGATAGCAGCAGAGCAGGGGAGACGCCTTGGGCCGCATTGCACCGGCTTCCGGTGCGCTGGTGGCGCTATCCAGCAGTTCGGTCTTCCCCGAGCGAATGCCGGACGCCTTTGAGACGGCCGCCAGGCTCGGGTACGACGGTGTCGAGGTGATGGTCACCACCGACCTGATCAGCCAGGACGTTGATGTCCTGCGCAGGCTCGTCGACTACCACGGCCTTCCCGTGCTGGCCGTGCATGCGCCATGCCTGCTGATCACCCAGCGTGTCTGGGGCCGGGAGCCATGGGGCAAGCTCAACCGGGCCAGGCAGGCAGCAGAGCAGCTCGGCGCACGGGTCGTCGTGCTGCATCCGCCGTTCCGCTGGCAGCGCGAGTACGCCCGTGACTTCGAGGCCGGGCTGGCCAGCATGAGCGAGGAGACCGACGTGATGTTCGCGGTGGAGAACCTGTACCCGCTCCGTGCGCGGGGTGCCGAGGTGGCGGCGTACGCCCCGCACTGGAACCCGGTCGAGCTTGACTGCCGCCACGTGACGCTGGACCTGTCGCACACCGCCGTGTCGGACTCCGACGCGCTGGCGATGGCAGCTGAGCTAGGCCCCAGGCTGGCACACGTGCACATGGCGGACGGCACGAAGCCGGGCCTGCCCGATGAGCACCTCGTCCCTGGCCGGGGCTTCCAGCCGTGCGCGGAACTGCTGCAGCGGCTCAGGTCCGGCGGGTACTCCGGAGTGGTCGTGCTTGAGGTGAATACCAGGCGCGCGGCGACCAGCGACGAGCGCCGGGCGGACCTTGCCGAGTCACTGGCCTTCACCCGGCATCATCTCGGCCAGGACGACCGCCTGATGCGGGCTACGCCTCGAGGATCAGGGTCACAGGACCGTCATTGACGAGCATGACCTTCATGTCCGCGCCGAATACGCCGGTCTGCACGTCGGCGCCGAGGCGGCGCAGCGCGTCGGCAAAGGCAGCCACGAGCGGCTCAGCCACGCCTCGCGGCGCCGCTGCCTGCCACGTCGGCCGACGCCCCTTGGCCGTCTCCGCGTACAGCGTGAACTGGCTGACGACGAGCAGCGGCGCGCAAGCCTGGGCACAGGACCGCCCGCCCGGCAGGATGCGGAGATGGTAGATCTTCCTGGCGAGGGACGCGGCGGCCTCCGCCGTGTCCGAATGGGTCACACCGACCAGTACCACCAGGCCGGGACGGGGCAGGAAGCCGACGATCGCGCCGGCCACATCCACGCTCGCGGCACTCGCCCGCTGGACTACGGCTCGCACGAGAAGGCATCCTTCCGCTCATGACAGCAGCCAGCACAGCCCGACCCGCCGCCGGGCGGTCCTCGTCTCTCGGCCAGGATGCCACGCTCATCACGGTCGCTCCGACCGGTGCTGAGTCGGACAAGGCCGCGGTTCCGGCGCTCCCGGTAACCCTCGATGAGCTGGTCACCACGGCGAAGGACTGCAGGGCCGCCGGCGCCGCCGTCATCCACGTACACGTCAGGGACGGCCGCGGCAGGCCCACGCTTGACACCGCCGCGCTGACTGACACGGTCCGGGCGCTGCGCGAGGGCACCGACCTGATCGTCCAGCTGTCCACCGGCGGAGCCGTCACCGATAGCTTCTCCCAGCGGCTTGCCGTCCTGGACGCATCCCCGGACGCGTGCTCGCTCACTTGCGGCACGGTGAACTTCGGCGCGGAGGTGTTCGCCAACCCGTGGCCGTTCATCCGCGAGCTCTACGCCAGGACCAGGGAACTCGGGGTGGTGCCCGAGTTCGAGCTGTTCGACATGGGTCATGCGGCCACGCTGCACCGGCTGCTCGACGATCTGGGCGCGCCGCATGGCGGGCACGTGCATTGTGACCTGGTGATGGGGGTGCCCGGCGGCATGCCGGGCACTGCCGCCCAACTGGTCCAGGCCGTCGCTGCGCTGCCACCCGGCGCGACCTGGTCGGCGACCGGCATAGGCCGGACCGCGGTGCCGGTGACCTTCGCCGCGCTCGCGGCAGGCGGTCATCTGCGAGTCGGGATGGAGGACACGATCTCCTTTGCCCGGGGCCGCCCGGTGCGCAGCAACGCCGAGCTGGTCGAGCGCGCGGCCACGCTCGCAGGGCTGGCGCAGCGGCCCGCGATGACCCCGGACCAGGCTCGCGCGATGCTGGGCGTGGGCGATCGCCGCTGAGAACCGGACGCACCGACGGGCGCGGAGTTCAGACGCTGCTCCGGCAGGACCTTCGGCGCCGCTCCGGCAGGACCTTCGGCGCCGCTCCGGCAGAACTTCGGCGCCGCTCCGGCAGCGGCGCCCAGTGCGGTTGGCGGCGAGCTTGCAAGTGCAAGCGGTGGTGGCGAGACTGAGGGCATGAGCCCGGTGAACGTCAGCTCGATCGGAAGCTTCATTCGCGAGCAGCGCGAGCAAGCCAGGATCTCGATCCGCCAGCTCGCCCAGGCGGCAGGCGTGTCCAATCCTTATCTGAGCCAGATCGAGCGGGGCCTGCGCCAGCCGAGTGCGGACATCCTGCAGCAGATCGCGAAGGGACTGCGGATCTCTGCCGAGGTGCTGTACGTCCAGGCCGGGATCCTGGAAGACCGGCCAGCCGGAACCGGCGTCCGTGACGCCGTCCTTGCCGATCCTGAGCTGACCGAGCGGCAGAAGCAGGTCCTGATCGAGCTTTACGAGTCATTCCGCCAGGAGCTGGCGCCGGCGGCCGGGGAACAGCCGCCCGCCGCCCCGGAAGCGGAGCCTGATCACATGGTCCCGAGCCCGGCTGGCAACCGATAGCCTGGCGTCGTGCTCTTCAGTAATCCGAGTGCATACTCGGCCCTCAACTGGCTCTTCGAAGCGCTGGCCGTCGTGGCCCTGGCGGTCGAGGCGTGGGCGCTCGTCGATGCGATCCGCCGCCCGGCCGCGGCGTTCGTCGCTGCGAGCAAGCAGACCAAGCCGCTGTGGCTGATCATCCTGGGCGTCGCTACCGTCATCGGGCTTGGCACGGCCGCGAGCGGCAGTTTCGCGGTGATCGGCATTCTGTCCGTGGCCGCCTTCGTGGCGGCGGCGGTCTATCTCACCGACGTGCGGCCCAAGGTCAGGGGAATCGGTGGCGGGTCGTCCCACCAAGGCCCCTACGGTCCCTGGTAGGCCCACCGGGCCGGCCGCCAGGCCAGCGGCGACATTACCGGCGCCGGCTGGCGCGGCCCCACTAGGCTCGGGGCGGTGAAACAGACCCAGTGGCGGACGCACCGGCTTGAGCTGGATGATCAGACTCTGCGGGAATGGGACGCCGTCGTCCTGCAGGCGACGCCGGACGGGATCGTACTCGACCGATCGGCCTTCTACCCTGGCGGCGGCGGGCAGCCGCCCGACCACGGAGTGCTGCTCTGGGGCGGCGGCCAGACTCGCATCGCCGGCGCGCGGAAGGGCGACGATCTCTACCTGGTCCCCGGCGAAGGCGATCCGCTTCCGCCGCCGGGCACCGCCGTCCGCGGCGCCGTTGAGGACGGCCGGCGGACCGCGCTGATGCGCACCCATTCGGGACTGCACGTGCTCTGCGGTGTCGTGTTCAGGGACTTCGGCGCACTGGTGACCGGCGGGAACATGGAGCCCTACGCGGCGCGGATGGATTTTGACCTGCCCGAGGTTCCGCCGGGATTCAGGGAGTACGTCGAGTCTTCCTGCAACGAGGAGATCGCCGCCGGGCGCCGGATCGACGTCCGGGTGCTCCCCCGGGCGCAGGCATTTGCCATCCCCGACATCATCCGCACGGCGGCCAACCTCGTCCCGCCGGACGTTCCCGAGGTCCGCATCGTCGACATCGTGGGGCTAGACCAGCAGGCCGACGGCGGCACGCACGTGGCCACGACCAGCCAGATCGGCCGGATCGAGGTCGTCAAGATCGAGAACAAGGGGAAGGGCTTCCGCCGCCTGCGGATCCGCATCTCCGGTTAGCCCCGGGGCCGCGTCTTCGGTCGGCCGTGCCGCGTCTTCGGTCGGCCGTGCCGCGTCTTCGGTCGGCCGTGCCGCGTCCCTGGCTAGCGCCCGCTAACAGCCGGGAACGGTGGCCGACCGGCCGGCGATGCTGCGTCTCAGCAGGGTACGAAGAGGAACGCGGCGGGGACGGCGACGAGCAGCACGGCCGTGCCGCAGACGAGGGCGATGGCCGACGCCGACAGCCCGGGCGCCGGCCGCAGCAGCCGGGCGACGCGGACAGCTACCTCACCACCACCACCACCAGCAGCAGCAGCACCAGCACCACCGGCACCACCGGCGGCGGCGGCGAGGGTACCCGATGGCACCGGTGAGCCCGCCGCGCCAACCCGCATCAGCGCCGTCGCCAGCTCGCTGGCCGGGCGGTGCCGGAGCGCGTGGTCGTCGGCCAGCATCTCCACGAGCAGCGCGACCGCGCCCTCGGCCCGCCGGGCGACCGCGGACCAGCGGAACGCGCGAAGCAGGGCGGTGAACGGCAGCAGCACGAGATCGTGCCGCTCTCTCAGGTGGGCGCGCTCGTGGGCGAGCACGGCGGCCAGCTCGGCCTGGTCGAGCAGCTCCAGGGTGCCTGCGCTGATCACGATCCGCGATCGCAGGCCGGGCACGCAGTAGGCGGCGGCGGCAGGATGGTCCACGACGAGGGCGCCCGGTACCTTGGGATCGCCATGCGCGAGCAGGCTGAGCAACTCCCGCTGCCGCCGCCGGGCGCGCAGCACGGCCGCGAAGGCCGCCACCAGCACCCAGCAGAGCAGCATCAGCAGCACAAGCCCGGCGGCCACGAACACCAGCCGCAGGTCGGCCAGCAGGCCGGACGCCCGCGGCCCGAACGCAGCGCCGCGCACGACACGCGACGCGACGGCCAGTGCCGCCCGGGCGACTCCGGCGTGCTGCCGGCCCGCTCCGAGCCCGGCAAACGCGCCCACCGCCGCCAGTCCCCAGCCCAGCCCGAGCGCCTGCCAGAGCAGGATCGCGGCGGCCGGCGACCGGCCCGGCCAGCGGGCCGAGGCCAGCACGGACGCGGCCGGGACGCTACCCGCGGCGATCGCGGCGAGGATCAGAACTGCGGGGAACACGGGTGCTCAGCCCTCGAAGGCTTCTTCGAGCGGTTCGCGGGCGTCGAGCGGTTCGCGGGCGTCGAGCGGCTCGCGGGCGTCGAGCGGCTCGCGGGCGTCGAGCGGCTCGCGGGATTCCAGTGCCTCCAGGGCGCGGCGCAGTGCCCTGGCCTCGGCGCCAGACACGCTGCGGACGAACCGGGCGAGCGCCGCCTGCCGGTCGCCCGTCTGGTCGAGCGCGTTCAGCATCAGCTCCGTGACGTAGGCTTCCCTGCTCTCGGCCGCGCGGTAACGCCAGGCACGGCCATCTCGCTCGCGCCGCGAGAATCCCTTCTTGGCGAGCCGGTCGAGAACCGTCATCACCGTGGTGTGAGCAAGGTCCCGCTCGGTCAGCTGCTCGCTGACCTGGCGGACAGTCAACGGCTCAGGACTCTCCCAGAGCACATCCATAATTGCGCGTTCGAGCTGACCCAGCCGGTTCACGGCGCCACTTTACCCGCGCGTTGCCTCCCTGAGTAGAGTCGCCGGCGCCCGGGGCGACCCGGCGCCGGCCCGCCCGGTGCGACACTTGGCAGGCAGGTAACCGCGATCACGGTACTGACCGGCACGCCAGGACAGTCTCCAGGAGGACGACGGTGTCCGAAAACTCCCCACGTTTCCGCTCGATCCTCGACCAGTTCGTGCCCTACAAGCCGGGGCGGACTCCGGTACGGGGGGACGGCAGGTCGTTCAAACTCTCGTCGAACGAGTCCCCGTTCGGGCCGCTGCCGTCGGTCATCGGCGTCATTGCCGCGGCGGCCGGGCAGGCCAACAGGTATCCCGACAACGGGGCGGCAGCCCTGACCGAGGCGATCGCTGACCGCCTCGCCGTCCCCCCCGCACGCATCGCGGTCGGCTGCGGTTCCGTCGGGGTGACCCAGCAGCTGCTCGAGGCGGTCGGCGAGCCAGGCGCCGAGGTCATCTACGCCTGGCGGTCGTTCGAGGCGTACCCGCTCCTCGTCGACCTTTCCGGCGCGACATCGGTGCGGGTGCCGCTGCGGGACCACGCTCACGATCTGGCCGCGATGGCGGGCGCGATCACCGAGCGGACCAGGATGATCTTCGTCTGCAACCCGAACAACCCGACAGGCACCGTGGTGCGCGGCGCCGAGCTCGAGCGGTTCCTCGACCGGGTGCCAGCAGACTGCCTGGTGGTACTCGACGAGGCCTACCGGGAGTACGTGCGGGACCGCGACGTGCCGGACGGGATCAGCTGCTACGGCGACCGGCCCAACGTGGCCGTGCTGCGCACGTTCTCCAAGGCGTACGGGCTGGCTGGCCTGCGGGTCGGCTTCATGGTCGCGGACGAGCGGGTCGCCGCGGCGGTACGCAAGACGATGCTGGCGTTCACGGTGAACGCCATCGCGCAGGCCGCGGCGGTCGCTTCGCTGGCGGCCGAGGACGAGCTGCTCGAGCGGGTCGATGTGGTGGTCAAGGAGCGCGACCGGGTCAGGGACGAGCTGCTCGGCCAGGGCTGGCGGGTGCCGCCCACCGAGGCCAACTTCGTGTGGCTGCAGCTCGGCGACGAAACCGCCGATTTCGCCGCGGCGTGCGAGCGGGACGGGATCAGCGTCCGGCCGTTCGGCGCGGAGGGAGCGCGGATCTCCATCGGAGATCGCGAGGCGAACGACGCGCTGCTCGCGGTCGCCAAGACGTACCCGCGCCGTCACTGACCGGCCGTGCTCGGTGAAGGTCTACGTGATCCACGAGAACCCGGCCTGGTATGCGCCGCTGGGGGCGGCCTTCGACGCCGCCGGGGTGCCGCACGAGCAGTGGCTGCTCGGCGACCGCGTGCTCGATCTCGCCACGGCGCCGCCTGAGGGGGTGTTCTGGTCCCGGATGAGCGCGTCCGCGCACACCAGGGGCCACCCGCATGCGAAGGACCTCGCCCGCGGCCTGCTCTGCTGGCTTGAGTCCCATGGCCGACGGGTGGTCAACGGCCGCCGGGTGCTCGAGCTCGAGATGAGCAAGATAGATCAGCTGACCGCGCTGCGCGCGGCCGGCTTCGACGTGCCTCGCACGGTCGCTGTGGCCGGGCCCGCCGGCCTTTCGGCTGCGGCAAGGAAGCTGCCGGTCCCGTTCATCAGCAAGCACAACCAGGGCGGGAAGGGCCTGGGCGTCCGGCTCTTCGAGAGCCACCAGGAATTCGACGAGTACCTGTCGTCGCCCGGCTACGACGCGCCGGCCGACGGGATCACCCTGTTGCAGGAGTACCTGCGCGGGGCCGCGCCGTTCATCACCCGGGTAGAGGTGGTGGGCGGCGAGTTCATCTACGCGATCACGGCTGATACCGCGCGCGGCGGATTCGAGCTGTGCCCCGCCGACGCCTGCGCGGTCGGCCAGGCGCCCGGCCCCGGCCTGTTCGCGCTCCGGGCCGACTTCGACCACCCGATCCTCGGCCGCTACACCGACTTCGCCCGTGGCCAGGGAGTCGAGATCGCCGGGTTCGAGTTCATCGAGACCGAAGACGGCCGCGTGGTCACCTACGACGTGAACACCACCACCAACTACAACGCCGGCATCGAGGCCGTCGCGCCCCGGCCGGCGCTGCCGGCGGTCGCGGGATACATCGGCTGCCTGCTGGTCAGGCAGGGCTGGGTGGCCCGAGCGAGGGCCGGCGGGCCGTAGCCAGCCGGCCGATTCGCGCTGGCTGCCCCGGGTGCGGGATCCTGTCAGGTATGCGGTTCGGATACTGGATGCCGATCTTCGGCGGCTGGCTGCGTAATGTCCCGGACGAGAGAATGTCGATCGCCTGGCCGTACATCAGGGACCTGGCCGCGGCGAGCGAGCAGAACGGCTTTGAGCTGAGCCTGATCGCCGAGCTGAACCTGAACGACATCAAGGGCCACCGCGCGCCGTCGCTCGACTGCTGGACCCTCGCGCCTGCCGTCGCCGCCGTCACGGAGAAGCTCGAGCTGATGCTCGCCGTCCGGCCCAACTACCATTCGCCGTCGCTGACCGCCAAGGCGCTGTCCACCCTGGACACGATCGCGCCCGGCCGCGTGTCGCTCAACGTCGTGTCGTCCTGGTGGAAGGACGAGGCGGCCCAGTACGGCGCGCCTTTCGACGTCCATGACGCGCGCTACGCGCGGACGGAGGAATGGCTGGACGTCGTCGCCCGGCTGCTGCGCGAGGACACCGTCACGCACCAGGGCGCGCTCTACCAGCTCACTGGCGCGATCCTGGAGCCCAAGCCGGGCCGCCCCCCGCGCGTCTACATGGGCGGCGAGTCGCCGAAGGCCAAGGACGTCATCGTCCGGCAGGCGGATGCTTACGTGATGCACGGAGACGCCCCCGAGGTGATCGCCGCCAAGATCGCCGACCTGAACTCCCGCCGGGCAGCCGCCGGGCGCCCGGCGCTGACGTTCGGCGTCTCCGGGTACGTGATCTGCCGCGACACCCAATCGGAAGCCCAGGCGGAGCTCGACCGCATAACCGACGTGCGGTCGTCGCCGGAGGCGTATGCCTCCTACCAGGACTTCGTCGCGGGCTCGCAGCTCGAGTCGCGCGTCTCGGTGCAGGAGTACAGCGTCTCCAACCGCGGGCTGCGTAGCGGGCTGATCGGCACGCCGGATCAGATCATCGACCGGCTCAGGGCCTACGAGCGGGTCGGCGTCGGCCTGGTGCTGCTGCAGTTCTCACCGCAGCGCGAGGAGATGGCCCGCTTCGGCAAGTCCGTGATCAGCCGCTACGCCGGCTAGCCGGAGGAAACCGGGCCAGGCGGAACGATCCGGATCGGGCGGCTACCGCTGCTCCACCTTCTCCACCAGCAGCCGGTAGAACTGTCGCGGGCGGCCAGGCTGAGGTGTCCTGCCCGGCGGCAGCGGCCAGGCCAGGCCGTCGGCGACCAGTGCGTGCAGCAGCCGCCTGGCGGTGCGGGGCGTGACGGACAAGAGCCTGCTTGCGGTCTCCGCGTCCACGGCGTGCGAGGTCCCGCCCGCGGGCAGGCCGGCCGCCAGCCGGGCCAGTGTCTCCAGGCCCCGTAGCCGGACGGCGGACCCGGCGCCCTGGCGCGGGGCCGGGACCACAGGATGCCCGCCGGGGTCCGGGGGGCCCGGGCGGCCGCCCGGGCCGGGGCGCCCGCCCGCCCCGGCGTGTGCCGCGATGAGCATGGCCCGGGCATGGGCCTCGGCATCCTGGGCGCTGCGGCCAAGGCCCACGCCGACCTCGAGCACGACGCCGAGCTCGGACCGGGCCCGGTCGGTGAACGGCGATACCCGCATTCCCTGCGTGGCGGCCGCCAGCGAGCCGCGAGTCGCCGTGACGAGGAAGCCGTGGTCACCGGTGGGGCTTACCGCCGCGTGCATCCGCTGCGCCTCCTGCACGAGGAACCTGTGCACGGTGAGCCGCATCTCCTCGCGCGAGTACCGCGGGGCGCCGCGCCGCGGCGCGGCGTCCCGTAAGGCCGGCACCTCCACCACCGCGACGGCGAGCTGCGCCTCCTCCAGCCTGTTGTACGCGCCGAGCAGGGCCGCGGTGGCCAGGGCCGAGCGGATCGCGGGGCCGGCTGGCAGCACGGCAACGACCGGGACGCCGGCCGCGGACAGCTTGCCCGCGACCGACGGCAGGCAGCTGAACGCCACCGATGTATGGCCGCGCCGCCACAGCCGCTCGTGGAACGACGCCAGCGCCGCCGGGCTGGCCGGCGCCTCGTGCAGGCGCACGTCCCGCGCGGACAGGCCGATCTCCTCGAACGCCTCGGCGACCGCGCCGCGGCCGAGCACGTCAATGCTGGCCCGGGCGAGGTCGTGCCCGCCGCTCAGGCGGGCCCGCAGCAGCGCGCCGTACAGGGCGCTGCCGGTGAGCGAGATGTAGGTAGCGGGCCCGGCGAGGACCCCGGCCTTCATCGCGTAGTCGTAGGGCACCTTGCTGGCGAAGAGGCAGACGTCGATGCTCGCGCCAAGCCGCACGACCTTGTCGGCTGACTCCTGCTCATCCCGGTAGGCGGCGGCAACCAGCCGTATGGCAGGCAGCGGCCAGGCGGTGCCCGGTCCGGGGGATCCGGCCGGCGCCGGGCCGGACAGCATGATCTTCTCGACCAGATCGTGCGGCCCGACGATGCCGATCGTCAGCTCGCCGGAAGGCTGCCGGGAGCCGCTCACCGGGCACCGCGCGGACGCCGCGTCAGGCCGCCGCCGTGGCTGCCGCCGCCACAGCTGCCGGCCGCGATCCTGCCTGCGACCCTCGCCATATCCCGGACCTGACCGCTAGCCGGCGGTCTCCGCGGTGATGTCCGCGCCCAGCGCGGTCAGCCGGGCGGCGACCGACGAGTGACCGCGGTCGATCGGGTAGGCGGGCGACACGACGGTCTCGCCTTCGGCCGCGAGCCCGGCGAGCACGAGGGCGATCCCGGTGCGCAGGTCATGCGCGACGACGTCGGTTCCCTTCAGCACGGACGGGCCGTGCACCAGCACGACGTTGCCGTCGACCTCGACCTTCGCGCCGAGCTTGTTGAGCTCGCCGACGAGCGTGTAACGGCCGTCGTAGATCGTCTCCCTGATGTAGCTCGTGCCGTCCGCCAGGCAGCTCAGCGCCATGATCGGTGACTGCAAGTCGGTCGCGAACCCCGGGTACGGGCTGGTGATCACGTTGATCGGCCGTAGCCGCCGTTCCCTGCGGACCTGCAGGATGGCGCCCTGGGTGGCGAATTCGACGCCCATCTGCTCCAGCTTCCAGCGGACCACGCCGAAGTGCTCGAGCGATGCTCCGACCAGGCTCAGCTCCCCGCCAGTGATCGCGGCGGCCATCGCGAACACGGCGGCGTCGATGCGATCGGGCATGACCGTGTGCTCGACCGCCGTCAGCTCGCTGACCCCGTGCACGGTCACGAAGCCGGTCCCGCCGCCGGTGATCTGGGCGCCCATCTTGGTGAGGAAGGCGATGACGTCCAGGACCTCCGGTTCCAGTGCCGGGTTGTCGATGATGGTGGTCCCGGGCGCCAGGCACGCCGCCATGATCAGGTTCTCGGTGCCCGTGTGGGACGGCGTGTCCAGGTAGAGGTGCGCGCCGCGGAGGCGGTCGGCCTTGATGTGGATCGTCGTCTCGCGCTCTTCAACGATCGCACCGAGCCTGGCGAAGCCCCGGTAGTGGAAGTCGAGGTTGCGGCTGCCGAGGTTGCATCCGCCGATGCCCTCGATGGTCGCCTCGCCCATCCGGTGCAGCAGCGGGGGGACGAAGAGCACGGAGGCACGGAACCTCCGGGCGATGTCGGCCGGCAGCACCGAGCTGGTCAGCTCGGACGCGTCGACGACAAGCGTCTGCTCGGCCTCGTGGAACTTGACCACCGCGCCGACGGCCTGCGCGAGCTCGACGGCCCGGCGGACATCCTCGATCGCCGGGACGTTCCGCAGCACCGTGCGGCCCTTGGCGGCAAGCAGCGAGGCGGCGATCATCTTCAGCGCGGCATTCTTGGCGCCCTGGACGAAGACCGTGCCCTGCAGCGGGTTGCCTCCCCGCACGCGGTAGCTGGTCTGCAGACCGGTGGTCATAGGGCTAGTGCTCCTGTCGGTCGGGGTGCGGGCGTCCGGCCGGCCAGACATGGTGGCCTGACATGCGGCCATCCAGACGGCAGGCTGTCCGGTTGGGGCGGACTGCCTGGTGCATGTGTCGTCCAGTATTCCACCGCCCCCCCGTTCTCGGACCATCCCCGCATTGTTACGTGACGTAGCCGCCGATATTCATGTCGTCACGTACCCGGGAGTGATTCACGTGCCGCGCTCGCGGCGCCTCAGGTCAGCCGCTCCAGCCGCTCGAACACCGGCCCGAGCCTGGCGACGTACCGCTCCGGGCGGCAGGCCTCGTCCAGGCGGGCCTCGTCCAGCCGCTGGCCCCGCTGCGCGGCGTGCTCGCGCAGGGCCTGGACGAACGGGGTCCCGCTGTCCCAGCAGTCCATCGCGGCGGCCTGGACCAGTGCGTAGGCGTCCTCGCGGGACATGCCGCCGGCGACGAGGTCGAGCAGCACGGCCGAGCTGTAGATCAGGCCGCGGGTCTGCTCGAGGTTGGCGCGCATCCGGGCCGCGTCGACCACCAGGCCGGCCACCAGGCGGGTGGTCTGGGCCAGCAGGTAGTCCGTCGTGATGGCGGCGTCAGGGAGCGCCACCCGCTCGGCGGATGAATGCGAGATGTCCCGTTCATGCCAGAGCGGCATCCCCTCCAGCACGGGCGTGACCTGCGCGCGCACGATCCTGGCGAGGCCGCTGATCCGCTCGGCGATGACCGGGTTCCTCTTGTGCGGCATCGCGGACGAGCCCTTCTGGCCCGTCCCGAACGGCTCGGCCAGCTCGGCGACCTCGGTCCGCTGGCCGTGCCGCACCTCCAGCGCGATCGCCTCGCACGCCGTCGCCGTGATCGCCAGGACGCTGACCCACTCGGCGATGCCGTCGCGGAAGACCACCTGGGTCGCCACGTCGGCCGGCCGGAGGCCGAGCTCGGCCATGACGCGTGCCTCGATCGCCGGGTCGATGTTGGAGTAGGTGCCGACCGGCCCGGACAGCTTGCCCACGGCGACCGCCGCGCGGGCGCGGACCAGCCGGTCGCGGCAGCGCGCCATCGCGAACGCGAAGTCTGCCACCCGGTGGCCCCAGACGTCAGGCTCCGCATGGATGCCGTGCGTCCGTCCGGCCCGCAGCGTGCCCTTGTGCGCGAGAGCGTGCGCGCGCAGCGCGCCGACCAGCGCGGTGGACTTGGCGACCAGCAGGTCCGTCGCCCCGGCGAGCTGGAGGGCGAGCGCCGTGTCGAGCAAGTCCGACGACGTCATGCCGAAATGGACGTAGGCGGCGGCTTCGCGCGGCGTCGTGTTGTCGGCCCACGCGGACAGGAACGCGATCACGTCGTGGCCGGTGACGGCCTCGAGCGCGGCGACCGCCTGCGGCGTCGGCGGCGCCGCCGCCCGCACCGGGCCGACGCTGCTTGCCGGGACCGTCCCGGCCGCCGCGTGCGCCGCCAGTACCAGGACCTCGATCTGGCGCCACAGCTGGTACTTGTGCTCGTCACTGAAGATGCTGCCCATCTCGGGCAGCGTGTATCGCTCGATCACGCATCCATCCTGCCGTAGCTCGGCCGGCCTCAGCGCCCCAGCGGATCCGCCGCGATGTCCGTGCGGTACCAGCCGCCGCGCATCCTGACCAGGCCGGCCGCCCGGTAGGCCGCGCCGCGCGCGGTGGCCAGGTCCGGGCCGGTGCCCACCACGTCGAGCACGCGGCCGCCGCTCGACGTCAGTGCGCCGGCCCCGGTCGCGGTGGTGCCGGCCTGCAGGATGTACGCACCAGGAATCCGTTCTGCGTCTTTCAGACCGTCAATCTCGTCACCGCTGGCCGGGGCGGCCGGGTAGCCTTTCGCGGCGATCACTACCGTCACCGCCGCGCCGGGTGCCCAGGCCGGCCGTCCGGTGCCTGCCAGGTCGCCGGCTGCCGCGGCGGCGAGCAGCCCGCCCAGCGGCGTGGCCAGCCGGTCCAGGATCACCTGGGTCTCCGGATCGCCGAAGCGGGCGTTGAACTCCACCACCCGGATCCCGGCCGCGGTCAGGCTCAGCCCGGCGTACAGCAGCCCGCGGTAGGGCGTGCCGCGGCGGCGCAGCTCGTCAAGGGCAGGCTGGACGACGGTGGCCAGCACCTCGGCGGCGAGCCCGGGCGGCGCCCACGGCAGCGGGGCGTAGGCGCCCATCCCGCCGGTGTTCGGGCCGGCGTCCCCGTCGTGCGCGCGCTTGTAGTCCTGCGCGGGCAGCAGCGGCACGGCCGCCGACCCGTCGGCCAGCGCGAAGACGGACACCTCGGGGCCGTCCAGGAACTCCTCGATGACGACCGTGCCGCACCGGGCGGCGTGCGCGCTGGCCTCGCGGCGGTCGGTGGTGACGACCACGCCCTTTCCGGCCGCCAGCCCGTCCGCCTTCACCACGTACGGCGGCCCGAACGCGTCGAGGGCCTCGCTGACCTCGGCGTCGCTCGTGCAGCTTCGCGCGGCGGCGGTCGGGATCCCGGCCGCGACCATGACCTGCTTGGCGAACGTCTTCGATCCCTCGATCATGGCCGCGCCCTGGCCGGGCCCGAAGCAGGCGACGCCGGCCGCCCTGACCGCGTCGGCGGCGCCGGCCACCAGCGGCGCCTCCGGGCCGATCACCACGAGGTCGGCGCCGATGCGGGCGGCCAGCGCGGCGATGCCCACCGGGTCGGCGGCGGCGACGTGGTGGATGCTCGCCAGCCGGGCAATCCCCGGGTTGCCGGGCGCGGCGTGCAGGTCCGTCACGTCGCCGTCCCTGGCCAGGGCCAGGGCCAGGGCGTGCTCACGGCCGCCTGAGCCGATTACCAGGACCCGCACCCGGCCGAGCCTACCGGGCGGCCTGCCGGGCCAGCCGGGCCAGCCGGGCGGCCAGCCGGCCTGCGGCTCTCAGATCAGCGGGCGCAGCTGCAGGGTCTGGTCACGGCGCGGTCCCACGCCCACCGCGGCGACCGGAGCGCCGATCATCTCCTCCAGCGCCCCGACGTAGGCCCGGGCGTTGCGCGGCAGGCCGCCGACGTCGTGCACCGCGGAGATGTCCTCCCACCAGCCGTCCAGGTACTCGTAGACGGGGACGGCGTGATGGAACTCGGTCTGCGTCATCGGGATCTCGTCGTGCCGCTGGCCGGCCACGTCGTAGGCCACGCAGACCGGGATCTTGTCCAGGCCGGAAAGCACGTCGAGCTTGGTGAGGAAGTAGTCGGTGATCCCGTTGACCCGGGTGGCGTACCTGGCGATGACCGCGTCGAACCAGCCGGTGCGGCGCTCCCGGCCGGTGGTCACGCCGTACTCGCCGCCGGTCTTGCGCAGCCACTCGCCCTGCGCGTCGCGCAGCTCGGTCGGGAACGGCCCGGCGCCCACCCGCGTCGTGTAGGCCTTCACGATGCCGATCACCCTGGTGATCCTGGTCGGCCCGATGCCGGATCCGGCGCATGCGCCGCCCGCGGTGGGCGAGGAGGAGGTGACGAACGGATAGGTACCGTGGTCGACGTCGAGCAGGGTCGCCTGGGCGCCCTCGAGCAGCACTACCTCGTCCTGGTCGAGCGCCTTGTTCAGGATCAGGCTGGTGTCGGCCAGGTGCGGCCTGAGCCGGTCGGCGTAGCCGAGGTACTCGGCAGACACCGCGGCGGCGTCGATCCCGCGGCGGTTGTAGACCTTGGTGAGCACCTGGTTCTTCTCCCGGAGCACGAGCTCGAGCTTCTGGGCGAGGATCCCCGGGTCAAGGAGATCCTCCGCGCGGATCCCCATCCGCGCCGCCTTGTCGCCGTAGCTGGGACCGATGCCGCGGCCGGTGGTGCCGATCCTTGCCGTGCCCAGGAATCGTTCGGTCACCCGGTCGAGGGCCCGGTGGTGCGGCATGATCAGATGCGCGTTCGCCGAGATGAGCAGCCGCTCGCAGGAGACGCCGCGCCCGGCCAGCCCGTCGATCTCCTCGATCAGCACACCAGGGTCGATCACCACGCCGTTGCCGATCACCGGCGTGACGCCTGGCGAAAGCACTCCGCTCGGCAGCAGGTGCAGGGCGTAGCTTTCGTCCCCGATGACGACCGTGTGCCCGGCGTTGTTGCCGCCCTGGTACCTGACGACGTAGTCGACGCTGTCGCCGAGCAGGTCGGTTGCCTTGCCCTTCCCCTCGTCACCCCACTGGGCGCCCACGATCACTATGGCCGGCATCGTCACCAGCCTCCCGGAGCTCCGCCGCGGCGGCCGGACTGCTCTGCTGCAGGAAGTCGCGGCAGCGAGCCGCCTCGTCGTCCTCGCCGATCGCCGCGGCGGCGCTGCCGAGCATGTGCAGTGCGCGCAGGAAGCCCCGGTTCGGCTCGTGCTCCCAGGGGATGGGGCCGTACCCCTTCCAGCCCGCCCGGCGCAGCTGGTCCAGCCCGCGGTGGTACCCGGTCCTCGCATAGGCGTACGCGGCCACCGGGTCTCCCCCGGCAAGTGCCCGCTGCGCCAGCACCGCCCAGGCCTCGCAGCACGCCGGGAAGCGGGCGGCGACGCTGGCTGGGTCGGCCGCGGCGCGCAGCGCCGCGCTTGCTTCCTCGTTGCCGGGCAGGTAGGTAGCAGCCGGCCCGCCGAGCAGGTTCTCTTGCGTCATGGCAGCCATCCTGCCGCATGCCGGGCGGGCTAGGTCAGGCGCTTGCCCGCGGACATCAGGTCCTCGCAGGCACGGACGACGCGGGCGGCCATCGACTCCTCTCCTGCCTTGCCCCAGGCGCGCGGGTCGTAGGCCTTCTTGCTGCCGACGTCACCGTCGACCTTCAGGACGCCGTCGTAGTTGCTGAACATGTGGCCGGCCACCGGCCGGGTGAACGCGTACTGCGTGTCGGTGTCGACGTTCATCTTGACCACGCCGTAGGAGATCGCCTCGCGGATGTCCGCCAGGGCCGAGCCCGACCCGCCGTGGAAGACGAGGTCGAACGGCTTGTCCCGGCCGTACTTGCTGCCGACGGCCTGCTGGATGTCGGCCAGCACGGACGGCCGCAGCCTGACGTGCCCTGGCTTGTACACGCCGTGCACGTTGCCGAAGGTCGCCGCGAGGATGTACCTGCCGCGCTCGCCGAGGCCCACCGCCTCGGCGGTCGCGAGCGCGTCGTCCGGCGTGCTGTAGAGCTTCTCGTTCATCTCGCCGACCACGCCGTCCTCCTCGCCGCCGACGACGCCGATCTCCATCTCCATGACGACGTGCGCGCTCGCGCACTCGTCCAGCAGCTCGGAGGCGATGCGCAGGTTCTCGGCGAGCGGCACGGCAGAGCCGTCCCACATGTGCGACTGGAAGAGCGGCTGCTCGCCCCGCGCCACCCGCTCCTTGGATATCTGGACGAGCGGGCGCATGAAGCCGTCCAGCTTGTCCTTCGGGCAGTGGTCGGTGTGCAGCGCGACGTGGACCGGGTACCTCGCCGCCACCGCGGCGGCGAAGCTGGCTAGCGCGACCGATCCGGTCACCATGTCTTTCACCGCGGCACCGGAAAGGTAGTCGGCGCCGCCGGTGGAGACCTGGACGATCCCGTCGCTCCCGGCGTCGGCGAAGCCGCGCAGCGCGGCATTGAGCGTCTGGCTGGAGGACACGTTGATGGCCGGGTAGGCGAAGCCGTGTTCCTTGGCCCGGTCGAGCATCTGTGCGTAGATCTCTGGGGTGGCGATCGGCATGACGGTTACTCCCTGTCGTCTTGCTGGCGTGTCCCAGTATCCCGGAACCGGCGGCGGTCCGGGTCCGGCGGGCGGCTGGTTACCGCCGGCAATTGGCTCCGCCACACGTCAGCCGGGCTAGTCTCGCTGCATGGGACGTCACGATGCTGATCCCAGGGAACGCCTGCGGTACGTGATCGTCGCGGTAGTCGTCATAGCGGTGATCGCCCTGCTGGTCGTGGGGGCCTCCGCACTGCATGACCTGGCCGGGCACTAGATCATCTCGGCGCCAGGCCGCCCGCGTTGCGATGGGCTGCGAATCGGCATGGGGAGGCCGCGAATCGGCATGGGGAGTACGTCCCTGATCCGCGCGATTTGTCACGGCAGTGGCCGGGCGCTGGTAACGTCTCGCGTCGAGGGAAGGACGGTTGCCGGGTGGATCGCTGCGCGCTGTTCGTTGAGGCGGGCTACGTGCTCGCCGATGGCGCAATGGCTGTCCACGGCACTCGCCACCGGGACTCTGTCTCCTGGGACTACCAGGGCCTGCTCAAGTTCCTGTCCGGGCTCTCCCAGGACCGCACCGGCCTGCCCGTGCTGCGGTGCTACTGGTACGAGGCGGCGGGCGAGGGCCGCCGGACGTCCGAGCACGACGCGCTCGCCGACGTCCAGGGACTCAAGCTGCGGCTCGGCCGGGTGCGGCCGGGCCGCCGCGAGGGCGTCGAGACCGAGATGCACCGCGACCTGGCCACCCTCGCCAGGAACGGGGCGATCAGCGACGCCATCGTGGTCAGCGGCGAGGAGGAGCTCGCCGAGGTCATCGCGGAGGTGCAGGACCTCGGCATCCGGGTGATCCTCGTGCACATCACCTTGGACGGGAACTGGACGATCTCCCGGCTGCTGCGCCAGGAGTGCGACGACATCCTCGAGATCGGCGGCGCCCACCTGCGCCCGTTCGTCGACCTGATCGCGGGCGCGGAGCCTGCCCGCCGCGACGAGGAATACCCGGCCGGAGGCTACCAGGGACGGTCCCTGGCCAACGGGCACGCGTCGGCGGCCGGCGGCGTGACCCACCATGGGCTGCCTGTCGCCGCCTTGCCCGCGCCGTCGACGATCTACACCGCCCCCGTCGTCTCTGACTACCAGCGGAGCGTCCAGCCGCCGCCCGCCGCCGGCCCGGCCCCGCAGGAAGAGCAGGGACCGGCTCGAAGCCAGCAGGGCGGCGTCCCGGCCCAGCAGGCCGGCGTCCCGGCCCAGCAGGCCGGCATGCAGCAGGGGCAGCAGGGCCAGCAGGGGCAGCACCCGGACCTGGCGGGCCAGCCGACCGGAATGCCGGGAACGCCGGCATACCTGTCCCCGGACCAGTTCCTGGACCGGATGACCAGCCCCGCCGGGAACGGCCCCGGCGGCCAGGCACCCGGCCAGCCTGGCGGATCGCAGCGCCACGCGCTTGACGCCCCGGCTCAGCAGTACCCGTCGGCGGCCGGCGGCCCGTACGGCGGGTCAGCCGACCAGCTGGCGCCCGGCCAGTTTTCCGGTCCCCAGCACGGCCAGCACGGCCAGCATGGCCAGCACGCCCTTGGCGCCGTCGGCCCGTCCTTCGGCGCTGCATCGGGCGGATCCCAGGGCGCACCGTACGGCGGGCCCGCTCCCGCGGCGTCGCAGGCGCCCGTTCCGCAGCCGGTGGCCGTCTCGCTCGCCGAAGCGGTCCAGTCGGCGCACGCCGAGGGCTTCGGCTTCGGCGAGGCGGTGGCGCGCGACGCGCCGGCGCTCTGGCTGGAGGCCGTGCTTGCCCGCAAGCCCCGCATGCCGTCGGACCTGGAGGCCAGGCTGCTGCAGGGCTCGGCGCTGCCGATCGACTCGCTGCTGCACGACGAGGTGCGGCACGCGCTCAGGCGAGGGTTCTGGGATGCGCTGGAGCGCTCGCGAAGATAGCCCGGATAACGGGCCCGGATCGTAGCGTGATCGCGCGTTGAAAGGCCGGTCCGGGTGGGTACGTTCTGGATCGTGCCTGTTTTGAGCCGTGAAGAGTTTGATGCGATCGAGTTCACTGCTGCCTTCAGCGGCGAGCACGAGGCCGCCGCCCAGCGGATGAGCCGGCTGGCCGTGACGGGCACGCAGAGCGCGTCGATGCCGCGCGCGGAGGCGTTCCTGCGAGCGGGCGAGCAGTGGCTGCTGGCTGACGACCCGGCCGCGGCGGCCAGCGGGTTCCGGCTCGCGCTCGCCGACGGCGGGCCGGTGTTCGTGGATCCGAGGGTCCCGCTGTCGCGGGCGCTCTTCCTGCTCGGCAAATCGGCCGAGGCGCAGGCGCTGATCAGCAAGCTGAAGGCGGAGGGGCGGCGGGATCCGCGGGCCTGCGACCTCGTCGCCGAGTTGCTCGTCGAGCGCTGCGACCTGCCCGGCGCCCTGGACTGGGCGACGGCGGGCGTGGAACTGTGCCTGCAGCGCGAGGCCGGCCGCGACGCTCCGCTGCACCCCGGCGGGCCTGAGCCAGACCTGGCCGGCGACGACCCGGCCGAGCTGCGGCTGCTGCTGAGCCTGCGTTACCGGATCAGGAACGACCTCGGGCTGCCCGAGGACGACTACGACAGGCTGCTCGACGAGACGCCGTCGGGCGGGGCCGGCGAGCGGGTGGCGCGCACGGTGAGCGAGTCCGACGCCGCGTCGACGTCCACCATGACCTCGTTACCGTCCGCGATGTCGCCGGACAGCAAGCCGCGGGCCAGCTGATCCCCGATCGCCGACTGGATCAGCCTGCGCAGCGGCCTGGCGCCGTACACCGGGTCGAAGCCGGTGACCGCCAGCCACTCGCGCGCGGCAGGCGTGACGGTCAGCGTGAGCCTGCGGTCGGCCAGGCGCCTGGTGAGCCGGGTCACCTGCAGGTTGACGATCTCGCCCAGTTCCTCGGTGGACAGCGCGTCGAACAGGATGATGTCATCGAGCCGGTTGAGGAACTCCGGCTTGAAGGTCGCCCGTACCACCGACATCACCGCTTCCCGCTTGGCGGCGTCGTCCAGCGCGGGATCGGCGATGTACGCCGACCCGAGGTTGGACGTGAGGATCAGGATGGTGTTGCGGAAGTCGACGGTGCGGCCCTGCCCGTCGGTCAGCCTGCCGTCGTCGAGCACCTGCAGCAGGATGTCGAAGACCTCCTGGTGCGCCTTCTCCACCTCGTCGAGCAGCACGACGCTGTACGGCCGCCGGCGGACTGCCTCGGTGAGCTGGCCGCCTTCGGAGTAGCCGACGTAGCCAGGCGGCGCCCCGACGAGGCGGGCGACCGAATGGCGCTCGGAGTACTCGCTCATGTCGATCCGGGTTATCGCCCGCTCGTCGTCGAAAAGGAACTCGGCGAGTGCCTTGGCCAGCTCCGTCTTGCCCACACCGGTAGGCCCGAGGAAGAGGAACGAGCCAGACGGGCGATCCGGGTCGGCGACGCCGGCCCGCGACCGGCGGACCGCGTCCGATACCGCCTGCACGGCCCTGGCCTGGCCGACGATCCGCTTGCCGAGCTCGGCCTCCATCCGGAGCAGCTTGCCCGTCTCGCCCTCAAGCAGGCGCCCGGCCGGGATGCCGGTCCATGCGGAGACCACGTCCGCGACGTCGTCCGGGCCCACTTCCTCCTTCACCATGGGCGCCGCAACGGAGCCCGCGCTCGCACCACGTCCGTCAGAGTCAGCCGATCGAGCGGTGGTGCTTGCCTCGAGTTCAGCGTCGATCGCCGGGATTTCCGCGTGCTCCAGTTGGTACGCTTCCTCCTCCCAGCCCGGTTGCCTGTCACGCCACACGCGTTCAAGCCGGCCAGTCAGCTCATCACGCCGCTTCTTCAGCTCGCCTTTCCGGTTCAGGCCGCCCTTTTCCTGATCCCAACGGGCCACCAGCGCGTCGAGCTGCTCCTGCTTGTCGGCCATGCCGGAGCGCAGCCGCTCCAGCCGATCTTTGCTCGCCGGGTCGGATTCCTTCTCCAGCGCCATCTCTTCCATCTTCATCCGGTCGACGGCGCGCTGCAGCTCGTCGATCTCCACCGGCCTGGAGTCGATCTCCATCCGCAGCCGCGAGGCCGCCTCGTCGATCAGGTCGATCGCCTTGTCCGGCAGGAACCGCGCGGTGATGTAGCGGTCCGACAGGGCCGCGGCGGCCACCAGCGCGGCGTCGGAGATCTGCACCTTGTGGTGGGCCTCGTAGCGGCCCTTGAGGCCGCGCAGGATCGCGATCGTGTCCTCCACCGAGGGCTCGCCGACGAAGACCTGCTGGAACCGGCGCTCCAGGGCAGGATCCTTCTCGATCCGCTCGCGGTACTCGTCCAGCGTGGTGGCGCCGACCATGCGCAGCTCGCCGCGGGCCAGCATCGGCTTGAGCATGTTGCCGGCGTCCATCGCGCCCTCGGCCGCGCCCGCCCCGACGACCGTGTGCAGCTCGTCGACGAACGTGACGATCTCGCCGTCGCTCTGCTTGATCTCGTTCAGGACCGCCTTGAGGCGCTCCTCGAACTCGCCGCGGTACTTGGCCCCGGCCACCATCGCGGCCAGGTCCAGGGCCACGATTCGCTTTCCGCGCAGGGACTCGGGCACGTCGCCGGCGACGATCCGCTGGGCGAGTCCCTCCACCACCGCGGTCTTGCCGACACCGGGCTCGCCGATCAGCACCGGGTTGTTCTTCGTGCGCCGGGACAGCACCTGGACCACCCGCCGGATCTCCGCGTCCCGGCCGATGACCGGGTCGAGCTGTCCTTCGCGCGCGGCGCGGGTCAGGTCGATGCCGTACTTCTCCAGCGCCTGGTAGGTCCCTTCCGGGTCCTGCGTGGTCACCCGCGCGTGGCCGCGGACCTGCTCGAACGCGTCAAGTAGCTGGGCCGGGGCGGCGCCGGCCTCGCGCAGCAGCGCGGCCGCCTGGCCGCCGTCAGCGGCGAGGCCGACGAGCAGGTGCTCGGTCGAGACGTATTCGTCGGACATCTCCCTGGCCCGTTTTGCCGCCGTCGCCAGCACGGCCAGCAGCTGCCGCGAGGTCTCCGGCGCGCCGACCGCGGCGCCGGCCGCGCTCGGCAGCCTGGCGAGCAGCCCTTCCGCGCTCTTCAGCACGGTGGCCGGGTCCGCCCCGACGGCCCGGAGCAGCGGGGCCGCCGTGCCGCCGTCCTGTTCGATCAGGGCCGCGAGCAGGTGAAGCCCGTCGACGTTCGGGTTCCCGGCAGCGGCGGCGCGCTTGACGGCATCGGACAACGCCTCCTGGCTCTTGCGAGTCAGCTTGTCATCCATCGCCTGCTTCCCTCCGGGTCTTGGTCGTTGCCTGGCTGGCTAGGTGGGTGCCGTCCGGCGGCACGTTCCCGCTGGCGGCGGCAGCAGCGGAAGGTGCCGGGGGAAGGCTGGCCGCCGGGGCCGCAGCCGCCGGGGCCGCAGCCGCCGGGGCCGCCCCGGTCTCGGCGGCGACTTCCACGGGCACCAGCGCCCGCCCGACGCTGCTGCTGTTCCTGAGCAGGCCGGCCAGCCGGGCGGCGACGGCGCGAGTGGATTCGAGCTCCGCGCGCAGCCGGGCGATCTCGGCCTGGGTCTCCGCCAGCCGCAGACGGCTGCGCCGCTCCTCGTCTTCCAGCGCCAGGATCCGCTTGATCCCCAGCAGGTTGACGCCCTCCTCCTGGGAGAGGCGCTGGACCTCGCGCAGGACAAGGACGTCGCGGAGCGAGTAGCGGCGCCCGCGCCCGGCTGCGCGGCCGGGGGAGACTAGGCCGATCCGGTCGTAGGCGCGCAGTGTCTGCGGGTGCAGTCCGGACAGCTGGGCGGCCACCGAGATGACGTAGACCGGCGTTTCGTCGGACAGCTCGAACTCGTTGATCATGTCATCCTCCTCACCAGTCTCATCTGTCCTTTGCCCGGCTGTCCTTTGCCCGGCGCAGCAGCTCATCTCTCGGATCGGCGTCCCCGGCCGCCTTCCTGAACGTCTCGAGCGCCTCGCGCGCCTCGTCGTTCAGTTGCTTCGGCACCTGGACGTCCACGGTGACCAGCAGGTCCCCCATGGTGCCGTCGCTGCGGCGGACGCCCTTGCCGCGGACCCGGAAGGTCCGCCCGCTGGGAGTGCCCGCCGGAATGCGGACGTTCACCGGCATGGCGCGATGGGCCGGCACCTTGACCTCCGCGCCGAGCGCGGCCTCGGGAAAGGTGACGGGCACGGTAACGGTCAGGTTGTGGCCCGACCTGCCGAATACCTGGTCCGGAGTCACGTGCACCCGCACGTACAGGTCGCCAGCCGGGCCGCCCCGCTCGCCGGGAGCGCCCTTGCCCTTGAGCTTGATCCGCTGGCCGTCGCCGACCCCGGCGGGGATGCGTGCGGAGATGGTCCTGGTGCTCATCGCACGGCCGCTGCCAGAGCACACCGGGCACGGGTCGTCGACCACGAGGCCGCGGCCCCGGCAGGTACGGCACGGCTCGGAGAACGCGAAGTTCCCCAGGTTCTTGCTGGCCTGCCCGGTGCCCTCGCAGGTCGGGCAGACCCTCGGCACGGTTCCCGCCTTGGCTCCGGTGCCCGCGCACGTCTTGCACGGGCCCTCGCCGGCCAGCCGCAGGGACACGGTGACGCCATCGATCGCGTCGCCGAAGGTCAGCGACGTCTCGGTCTCGATGTCCGCGCCGCGCCTCGGCCTCGGCTGGGTCGACCGGCTGCCGAACACGCCGCCGAGCAGGTCGCCGAGCCTCCCGCCGGTGCTCCCTGGCGTGCCGCCGAAGAGGTCACCGAGGTCGAACCCGCCCTGGCCGCCGCCCGCCGATCCCGGCATCCGGATGCCGCCGCTGCCGAACAGGGACCGGGCCTCGTCGTACTCCTTGCGCCGCTTCTCGTCGGACAGCACGTTGTACGCCTCGGAGATCTCCTTGAAGCGCTCCTCGGACGCCGGGTTGCCCTTGTTGGCGTCGGGATGGTACTTGCGGGCAAGCTTGCGGTACGACTTCTTGATCTCGTCGGGGGCGGCATCCTTGGAGACGCCGAGGATCTTGTAGAAATCCTTCTCGAGGAAGTCCTTGGTGCTCACGGGCCTCTCCTCGTCCGGGTCATTCCTGGTCGCTTGGGTGCGGGGCGCCGCCGTCGGCCCCCGTGCCGCCAGCAGGGCCCGTGCCGCCAGCAGGGCCCGTGCCGCCAGCAGGGCCTGTGCCGCCCTCGGCGCCGGCCTCCCGGGTGTGCCCGGCGTCCGGGTCGGCCGGATCACCGGGCTCGGCGGGATCGCCGGGCTCGGCGGGATCGCCGGGCTCGGCAACGGCAACCCTGGCCGGGCGCAGGATCCTGTCCCCGATCTTGTAGCCGGGCTGCAGGATGCGCACGCACGTCGGCTCGGTAACGTCCGCGGAGTAGGAGTGCATGAGCGCCTCGTGCAGGTTCGGGTCGAACGGGTCGCCGTTCTCCCCGTAGGTCGTCAGCCCGAGCTTGGTCGCGGCGGACTCGAGCGACTCGGCCACCGACTTGAAGCCGCCTGCCAGCTCCTCGTGCTCCCTGGCCCGGCCGATGTCGTCGAGTATCGGCAGCAGTTCGCCGAGCACGCTCGCCAGCGCACGCTCCCTGACCGCGACCCGGTCACGCTCGACCCGCTTGCGGTAGTTCGCGTACTCGGCCTGCAGGCGCTGCAGGTCCGCCGTCCGCTCGGCGAGACTCGCCAGCGCGGCGGCCGTCGGCGCGGCGGCCGGCTGGCTGCCGCCGGCCGGCCCGTCGCCGGTCAGGTCGGGCAGCACCGCCGAGCCGGCCGAAGTGCCCTGGCCAGCCCGGCGATCATGGCCGCCCTGCGTCCCCAGTGGCGCGCTGCCGGCCGTGCCGCCCGGCTTCGACACCGAGTGCCTACCGGGCCTGGCCATGCCCGGCCCGCGCAGCGGCGTGCCGGACTGGCCGGTGCCGGACTGGCCGGTGCCGGACTGGCCGGTGCCGGACTGGCCGGGATCGCGCACCTGTCCCGTCTCCGGATCGATGCGCCGCCGATCGCGGATCACCGGTCCGGTGTTCTCCTCGTGTGACGAGCTCATCAGGCGGCGCCACCCTCGTGCTCGCCCGGCTGCTCGTCGTCCACGATCTCCGCTTCGACGACGTCGTCGTCGGACGCGGTCGCTGACTGGTCGCTGCTCGGCTCACCGGCCTGGGCCTGCGCGGCGTCCTGCTGCGACTGGGCGTAGATGGCCGTGCCCATCTTCTGGCTGACCTGGGCCGCGTTCTCGCTGGCGACCCTGATCGCCTCGGTGTCGGTGCCCTCAAGCGCCTTCTTCAGCTCGGCGATCGACGCCTGGACCTCGGACTTGACGTCGTCAGGGACCTTGTCGGCGTTCTCGGCCAGGAACTTGTCCGTGGTGTAGGCGAGCGTCTCGCCGCGGTTGCGGACCTCGGCCTCCTCGCGGCGCTGGCGGTCCTCCTCGGCGTACTTCTCCGCGTCGGCCATCATCCGCTCGATGTCGTCCTTGGCCAGCGCGGAACCGCCGGAGATCGTGACGGACTGCTGCTTGCCGGTGCCCAGGTCCTTGGCCGAGACGTTGACGATCCCGTTCGCGTCGATGTCGAAGGTGACCTCGATCTGCGGGATGCCGCGCGGCGCGGGCGCGATGCCCGCAAGCTCGAACATGCCGAGCTTCTTGTTGTACGCGGCGATCTCCCGCTCGCCCTGGAAGACCTGGATCTGCACGGACGGCTGGTTGTCGTCGGCCGTGGTGAAGATCTCCGAGCGCTTGGTCGGGATGGTGGTGTTGCGCTCGATGAGCTTGGTGAAGATGCCGCCCTTGGTCTCGATGCCGAGCGACAGCGGGGTCACGTCCAGCAGCAGGACGTCCTTGACCTCGCCCTTGAGCACGCCGGCCTGCAGGCTGGCGCCGACGGCGACGACCTCGTCCGGGTTGACGCCCTTGTTCGGCTCCTTGCCGCCGGTCAGGTCCTTGACCAGCTCCACCACGGCGGGCATCCGGGTGGAACCGCCGACGAGCACCACGTGGTGGATGTCGTCGAGCTTGACCCCGGCGTCCTTGATCACCTGCTGGAACGGCGACTTGCACCGGTCGAGCAGGTCGGAGGTCATCTTCTGGAACTCCGCCCGGGACAGCTTGGTGTCCAGGTGCAGCGGGCCCTGCTCCGAGTGGGTGATGTACGGCAGGTTGATCTGGGTCTCGGCCGAGCCGGACAGCTCGATCTTGGCCTTCTCCGCGGTCTCCCGCAGCCGCTGCAGCGCCATCTTGTCCTTGGACAGGTCGGTGCCGTAGTTGTTCTTGAAGTCCTTCACCAGCCAGTCCACGATCCGCTGGTCCCAGTCGTCGCCGCCCAGGTGGTTGTCGCCGCTGGTGGCCTTGACCTCGACCACGCCCTCGCCGACCTCGAGCAGCGAGACGTCGAACGTGCCGCCGCCCAGGTCGAAGACCAGGATGGTCGCCTCGCTGTCCTTGTCCAGGTGATAGGCCAGTGCCGCGGAGGTGGGCTCGTTGATGATCCGCAGCACGTTCAGGCCCGCGATGGTGCCTGCCTCCTTGGTGGCCTGGCGCTGCGCGTCGTTGAAGTACGCCGGGACGGTGATCACCGCATCGGTGATCGTCTCACCGAGGTAAGACTCGGCGTCCCTCTTCAGCTTCTGCAGGATGAACGCGCTGATCTGCTGCGCAGAGAATTTCTTGCCGTCGATGGAGACCGACCAGTCGGTGCCCATCTGCCGCTTGACCGACCGGATCGTCCGGTCGACGTTGGTCACTGCCTGCCGCTTGGCGACCTCGCCGACGAGTACCTCGCCGTTCTTCGCGAACGCCACCACGGACGGCGTGGTCCGCGAGCCCTCCGCGTTCGCGATGACAGCGGGCTCGCCGCCCTCCAGGACGGCGACGACAGAGTTGGTCGTCCCCAGATCGATGCCTACCGCTCGTGCCATGATTGAGTCCTTGTGTGTGTCGGCGTGGCTAAGTTGAGTCTTCGCGACGCAAGTTTGCCACGCTGCGGTTGTCCTTGCAAATTACTTGAGTCTAACGGGATCAACTTTACGGAGCCCCGTAGCATTCCCGTCCCGTCGCCCGGGTTCTGGACCGTGGCAATCCCGTCCGGCGGCCCGGGTTCTGTCCCGGCATTCCCGTCCCGCGGCCCGGGCTGCGCTGCCGCTCGCTGGCCGGCTACCCGGTCAGGCTCGTCCCGTCGGCCGGCCCGGCCGGCCGGCGTCCCGGCGCCAGCCCCGGCCTCGGTCCCAGCCTCAGCACGAACCTGTCCGGTGCGCCGGACAGCACGCCGCCGGCCGGGTCGTCGTCGCCGTCGCGGCGCACCACGTCGGCCTGCGGACGCAGGATGTCGCTGGCCACCAGCGCGGCAAGCAGCACGACCACGGCGAACCTGGCCAGCACGGCAGCGAAGTACAGCCCGGTCCCGATGCCGCCAGCAGCGCCGTGCCCCGCGACGATCGTGATCAGGTAGGCCCAGATCGCGAAGAAGTAGCCGACCTCTGCGGCCTGCCAGAGCGCGTAGGCCGCCAGCCGTGGCCGGGCCAGCACCACCAGCGGCGCGAGCCAGATCACGTACTGCGGCGACCAGACCTTGTTGAAGAGCAGGAATGCGGCGATGACCAGGAAGTACAGCTGCGGCAGGCGGGGCCGGCGCGGCGCGGAGAGGGCGATCGCGGCGATCGCCGCGCAGGCGATCGCGAACAGCAGGAGTGACACCGCGTTGAGGGTGCCCAGCGGCATGCTGCCCACGACTGGCCAGTGCTCGGTCTCGAAGAAATACCAGATGGATCCCCAGTCAGCGCCCCGGCTCGCGTTGAACCGGTAGAAGGTGGACCAGCCTGCCGGGGCGACGATGGCCACCGGCAGGTTGACGGCGAGCCAGGCTGCCGCCGCCGACCCGGCCGTCACCCAGAAGGCCCGGAGCCGGCCGGCCCGCAGGCAGAGCAGGAACAACGGGCCGATCAGGAACACGGGGTAGAACTTGGTAGCGACGGCCAGGCCGAGCAGGACGCCGGCCAGCACGCCGCGGCGACCCGCCCACGCGGCCATGCCCATCGTTGCCAGGCCCATCGCGATCAGGTCCCAGTTGATGAACGCCGCCAGGATCAGCGCCGGCGACAGCGCCACCAGCAGGGCCGTCCATCTCCGGGCGGGACCGGCCAGATATGCCGTCGCCAGCACGGCCGCCACCGCGAAGATCGTGAGCAGGGCCACGGTAACGTCGTAGAACTCGCGGCCTCTGGTGAACGCGTCGCTGATCGGAGCGACGAGCCAGGCGGCCGCCTGCATCGCCGCGCCGATCATCACCGGGTACTCGACGTGGTGGCCGAGGTAGGGGACCTTGCCCGCCGATAGGCCCTCGCTGAAGTACAGCGGATAGATGTCGGTGTAGCAGTGCGCCTGGTACTGCTCGATGCCGACGTTCCAGGCACCCGCCCGGCAGGCCGCCTTGCTGAGGAACCCCAGCGCGCTGCCGGCCAGACTCGCGGTCACCAGCACGGTCACCGAGCCGGCCAGCAGCGCCAGGCGGCCTCGTCTGGCGAGCCGGGCGGCAGCGTCCCTGCCGCGCGTCTGAGGCCGTGCCACCTCACGATCCGTCATCGGGTGCCAGTCTCTGGGATCCGTGTGCCTGTGCCCGGGTAAACATGTGCCCGGGCAAAACATGTGCCCGGTAAGATCTGTGCCCTGGAGAAGAGGCCCCCAGGCCGGCTACGAGGGCCAAGCAAGGGTATCCATCACCTCCGGGTAGCGGGTCCGGATTCCGGCGTACGCTGGCCGCGGCGCCGTGCCCGGCGCCGACTGGCCCGACGCCGCACCGGGAGGTCCCCCGTGGCCCTGCGCATCATCATCGGACTGGCCCTGACGGTGATCGCGTTCGCGTTCGCGGGCCGTCGGCTGTGGTGGCTGCGGCGCCTGGCCGGGAGCGGCCAGCCCGCGCCTGAGCGCGTCCAGGCACTCAGGGAGCACCCCGGCCGGGGAGCGGAAACGCAGCTCACCGAGGTGCTCGGCCAGCGCAAGCTGCTCAGGTGGTCGGTACCGGGCGTCGCGCACTTCCTGGTGTTCTGGGGCTTCGTGGTGCTGATCCTGACGATCATCGAGGCCTACGGCGACCTGTTCAGCAAGAAGTTCGCGATCCCCGGTATCGGGCAGTGGGCGTGGATCGGCTTCGGCGAGGATCTCTTTGCGGTGGCGGTCCTGGCGGGCATCGCCATATTCGCGGTGATCCGGCTGCTCAGCGATCCGAAAATGCAGGGCCGCAGGTCACGTTTCGCCGGGTCGCACACGGGCGCCGCATGGCTCGTTCTGCTGATGATTTTTCTCGTCGTCGCGACCCTGCTGCTCTACCGCGGCGCGCAGGTCAACACCGGGGACTTCCCCTACGCCCACGGAGCGTTCGCCTCGCAGCTCGTCGGCCGCTTGCTGCGCCCGCTGGGCCACGGCGCTAACAGCGCGCTGGAGACGGCGGGGATCCTGGCCCAGCTCGCGGTCATCCTGGGCTTTCTCGTGTTCGTGACCTACTCCAAGCACCTGCACATCTTCCTGGCGCCGCTGAACGTGCTGTTCTCCCGCCGCCCGGACGGCCTGCGGGCGCTGCAGCCGATGCGCTCGGGCGGCAAGGTGCTCGACTTCGAGGAAGCCGATCCGGACGCCGACGTCTTCGGCATCGGCAAGATCGAGGACCTCAGCTGGAAGGGCATGCTCGACCTGGCCACCTGCACCGAGTGCGGCCGGTGCCAGTCACAGTGCCCGGCCTGGGCGACCGGAAAGCCGCTGTCCCCGAAGCTGCTCATCATGGACCTGCGCGACCACGCGCTGGCGAAAGCGCCGTACCTGCTGGCCGATTCCGCCGAGATACGGGATCAGCTCCCTGAGCTCGTTAAAAAGGAAGCTGAACGGCCGCTGGTCGGGGACTCGGCAGCCAATGGCGTCATCGACCCCGACGTGCTCTGGTCCTGCACCAACTGCGGGGCCTGCGTGCAGGAGTGCCCGGTGGACATCGAGCACATCGACCACATCACCGGGATGCGCAGGCACCAGGTGCTGATCGAGTCGGCGTTCCCCGCCGAGGCGTCCTCGATGCTGAGGAACCTGGAGAACAAGGGCGACCCGTGGGGCATGGGCGAGTCGAAGCGGACCGAGTGGATGACCGGGCTCGACTTCGACGTGCCGGTCGTGGACGGCGCGATCGGCGACGACGTGGAGTACCTCTTCTGGGTGGGCTGCGCGGGTGCGCTTGAGGACCGGGCCAGGAAGACGACAAGGGCAATCGCGGAGCTGCTGCACACCGCGGGCGTGAACTTCGCCGTCCTCGGCCCGGCCGAGACGTGCACCGGCGACCCGGCGCGGCGGATGGGCAACGAGTTCGTGTTCTCGATGCTCGCGCAGCAGAACATCGCGACGCTCAATGAATCCGGCGTCCGCAAGATCGTGGCGAGCTGCCCGCACTGCTTCAACACGATCGCGAACGAGTACCCGCAGCTGGGCGGCAACTACGAGGTCATGCACCACACCCAGCTACTGGCCCGGCTCGTCGCCGACGGCAGGCTCACCCCGGTCACCCCGGTCGAGGAGAAGATCACCTACCACGACCCGTGCTTCCTCGGCAGGCACAACAAGGTGTTCACCGCGCCGCGGGAGATCATGGAGCGGGTCCCGGGCGTGCGGGCGCAGGAAATGCACCGGTGCAAGGAACGCGGTTTCTGCTGCGGGGCGGGCGGCGCCAGGATGTGGATGGAAGAGCGGATCGGCAAGCGGATCAACACCGAGCGGATCGACGAGGCGCTCGGCACCGACCCGGACACGATCTCGACCGGATGCCCGTACTGCATGGTCATGCTCGGCGACGCGATCAGCTCCAAGAAGAGTTCCGGCGAGGCGAAGGAATCGCTGGAGGTGGTCGACGTGGCCCAGCTGCTCGTGCGATCAGTGCGGCCGCCGGACCCGGCTCCGGCTGCCGCTCCCGCGGATCCCGCGGGCGCCGGTCCCGGCTGAGGGTGACGGGCATCGCGTGGACTCCCGGCGGGCTGAGTCATTCAGCGACGGCGTCTTCGCCGTCGCGATCACGATCCTGGTCTTCAACCTGCTGCCGGTCGGCGAGGGCGCGATCTCGTCGCGGCAGCTAGCGCATGCGCTGTCCGGCGCCTGGCCGCAGTACGCCGCGTACGCGGTCAGCTTCCTGACCATCGGGATCATGTGGCTGAACCACCACACGATGCTGGCGCATGTCACCCGGGTGGACCGGCCGCTGCTGGCACTCAACCTGTTCCTGCTGATGGGCGTGGTGGCGATACCGTTCCCGACCGCGCTGGTGGCCGAGCACCTGACCGGCCGGTTCCGGGCAGGCGGCCCGGTCGCCGCGGTGATCTACGGCCTGGTCATGATCGCGATATCGATCGGCTATTCATCGATGTGGCTGTACCTGGAGTCCCACCGGGCCGAACTCGGCGCGCCCGCGCGCATGCGCTCGCCGCGGGCGGCAAGCATACGATTCAGCGTTGGCCTGGTCGGCTACGTGGTCGCCACGCTGCTCGCGGCCTATGCCTCAGCGGCGGCCGCGCTGACCCTGTTTGGCGTGATCGGTGTCTACTACCTCTTCGACCACCTGCCCGACCCGGCGGGTGCCCCGGCCGGCTCGGCACGGACCGCCTATCAGGCCGGGGCCGGGGGCGCCGCCGACGGGGCAGGAACCGCCACCACCGACCAGGCAGGCGACCCCTTTTAGTGATCACCGAGGATGCGGCCGGCTGGTAACGCCATCGGCTGGGATGCTCCATCGGCCGCAGGTCGGACTCTGGCGTGTCCAGGCGGGTACCTCAGTCCTTGATGAGGACATCCAGTGAGTGGCCGACGTTCTCCAGCACCTCGTCGAGGTCGGTGCGGAAGGCGGGGTTGACCTGCGCGGTACCGGATCCGCACGAAACCGGGCGGGGCGCGCCACTGGCTGGCGTGATTGTGCAACCGCGCAATGACGCTTCCGAGCCGGTGAAGGTGCACCGGCCGGGGCGCGGCGGTTCGGGCACGGCCGTCCATCCAGCGCAGCACTGAGCACACACGCGGTTCCAGCACGTCCTTGGACGTGACCACGGTGGTCAGATTCCCCTTGGTCGTGCGGAAGGGTTCCGGGACCAGCAGATCGGTGTCGGCTCGCAGCGCCGTCAGCCAGTCCAGTTCGGAACCGATTGCCGCCGCCGAATCAACGTCTCGGCCGTGACGGGCCGGGCGGTGTACGCGGAGCAGAAAACGATCACGACCACCGGGGGCTGTCGCATCGACCCGGAACGTGGTGTTTTCCCCATGAGCGATAAACCGCAGCTCCGGATCAGCCAGGGGGTATGCGTCAAGGGCTCGCACGGCCAGGTGCCGCATGCGGGCAACCTGCTGGCGATTCGAGAGCATGGCGCACCCTCCCACGCTGGCACGCGCGTGGCAACGAAGTGACGGCGCGCGGCAACGAAGTGATTGTCGCGAAATCGTCCCGGACGTAGTGCTGCACGAAGCCCGCCTGGGTCAGGCGGCGCGGGCGGGGGGTCCGTGGCTGTGCAGGGTCCGCTGCCCGTCAGGGCTGATCGCGGTGACGGTGCCGTCGGCGTTGAGGGACAGCCGCCAGCCCCAGCGATGCACGGCGATCAGGTGATGGAAAGGACACAGCAGCAGCAAGTTGATCAAGACGGTGTGGCCGCCTTTGCTGCGGGGCTTGATGTGGTGCACCTGGCAGGCGGCGGGCCGCTGGCGGCAGCCGGGGAACGCGCAGCAGCGGTCCCGGGCGATGACCAGGCGGCGCAGGTGGGCGGGGATTTCCTCGCCGGGCTTGCCGGTGTCCAGCGGCAGGCTGATGCTGCCCGCGGCGCCGTCCAGCAGCCCGGTGCGCAAGAACGCCGCGAGCCCGGCAGGGCCGGACAGCACGTCCGCGGCATAGCGCAGCAGCACCCGCCGCACCGCCGCGGCCTTGGGTGATCGCGGCCCGTACGGCGACGGCGGCGCGTACGGCGACGGCGGCGCGTACGGCGACCGCGGCCCGAACGGGAACCACGGCCCCGCGTGCTCGCCGTGCAGCGCGGCGGCCAGCCGGTCTAAGGCGGCGGGATCGACATGGCCGGAGACGACCGGGACGATGCTGGCATCACACTCACTGCCCGGCGCGGCCGCCGCCCCCCGGGCCACCCACGCCGCCGCCGCGGCGCCAGCACCGTCCAGGCCCCGCAACTGATCCAAAGTCATGTGCAACTGGATTTGGGTGGACTGCCCGGCGCGGTCCGGCAGGCACCCGGAGGCGATCAGCCGACGGCACGCCTCCTCCAGCCCGTCATGATCACGCTGCCGCCGGCTCCGGACGTCCTCCGGCCCCGCTTTCCTCCCGAGCGCTTCCAGCACCGCCTGCAGCGCCGCCGCGCACTGCGGCGTCAGATCACCCTGCACCCGCCCCGCGCCGTGCAACGTCAGGTCCAGCCGCAGCCACCGGTCCGCGAACCCGTCATCCCCGCCGTCGCTGTCCGGACCGGCGCAGCGGCGGAGCATTTCCTCGGCCAGCCCGGCCAGGTCCGCCAGGTCCGCGCCCCCCGCCGCGGCGGCCAGCAAGATCGCCTCCGCATCCCTGCGCTTGTCCGCCGGGAGCCTGGCGGTCCAGCCGCAGATCTCCTTCGCCCACGACGCGGAGACCTGCCCGGCGGCCAGCGCCTCGCCGACAGCCGGGTGCGCGGCGAAACGGCGGACCCAGCCCACCGCCCCGGCCGCCGCGCCGCCGGTGATCCGGGTCTGCCACCGCAGCCACGCCTTCGCCGACCCCTGCCCGTCCTCCTCATGACCCCCGCCGGACATGAACGCCGCCAGCACCCCCGTCCGCGCCGCCATATGCAACGACCCGGCCCGCTCCAGTCCCCGCAGGCAATCAGCCTGCACCGCCGCCGGCAGCGACCCCATATCCGCCTGGGCGAGGAACGCCAGACCGGCCTGCGCCATCGCCACCGCATCAGCCGCCGACACCGGCACCGCCGACACTGGCGTGGCCGTGGCCGACGCGGCCGTGGCCGGCGCGGCCGGTGCCGCCGTCACCGGCGCCGCAGTTACTGTCGCGGTGGGCGGCTGGCCGGGCAGGCACATGCTGGCACCTCCTTATTCGAATCTATGTTCCCACGCTACAGGCACCCTCCGACAAAACTCGTCGTGCAGGGCGGTTCCGAGAACTTGCGGGTACTCGAAGAGGCCGGCCTCGTTCATGCGCTGCTACGCGGGCGCGAACGGGTGCATCAGCTCGATGCCAGCCAGCTCAGGACGCTCACCACCGGATGGATCGACCGTTTCGGCAGCACGGCGGATGGCTTCGGTAGCACGGAGGGATAGCAGTACGGAGGTTAAATGACCGTGCCCACGGAGCAGCCCGTCATCGGAAGCTAGGGGGTGGTGCGGGCGGGCAGCCAGATGCGCACCCTGGTGCCGCGGCCTGGCCACGATTCCAGTACCGCCTGGCCGCCGTGCGCGTGGGCGATGGCCTGGACGATGGACAGGCCGAGCCCGCTGCCCCTGCCGCCGCCGTTGTCGCCGTCACCGCCAGCCCGCTGCGCGGCGCGATGGAACCGGTCGAATGCCTTGGCGGTGTCCTGGCCGGACATGCCCGGACCGGCGTCGGCCACCTCTATGAGTACTCCGCCGCTCACCTCGCCGAGCCGCACTGCTACCGGCGTGTCCGGCGGCGTGTGCGCCCGGACGTTGCCGAGCAGGTTGGCGAGCACCTGGCGGATCCGTGGTTCGTCCACCACCGCGACGAGGCGCGGCGGTGCCTCGGCGCGGACCGGTCGGCCCGGTTCCACCGCGATGGCGTCGGCGACGGCATCCCGCACGACTCCCGCCAGGTCCGTCTCGGTCAGGTCGAGCGAGGACGTGCGGTCCAGCCTGGCCAGCTCGAGCAGCTCAGCGACAAGGG
>Ga0302324_100000956_pt1 | contig 71931 bp, 63 predicted proteins | sample Palsa_T0_1_FD_201949 | JGI IMG/M metagenome (GOLD analysis project Ga0302324, IMG submission 201949) | Peat permafrost microbial communities from Stordalen Mire near Abisko, Sweden - Palsa_T0_1 | ecosystem: Environmental > Terrestrial > Soil > Palsa > Peat permafrost | place: Sweden: Abisko...
CAGCTCAACAGAAAGTACGGATGGAAGCGCGGCGTAGGGGGAGACGGGGCGATCGGGGAGTCAGCATGATAGCAGTTGGTGCGAAACCCTCAAGCCTGCGCTAGGCGCACCGCTTCGCGGCTTTGGGGCTTGACGGTTTCCCACCAACTGCTGATTAGCTGTGAACCCCGAATCGTCCAAAGGGTCTTGACAATCCCGGCCCCTCATGGAAGGCCGCCCGCAACGACGCCCTGGGTTAAATCAAGTCCGTTCGAGCGTGAAGGGGTTTTGTTGTTTTTCTTGGCCGATCGTCGTGAAGGGGCCGTGGCCGGGCACGACGGCGGTCTCGTCCGGGTAGACGTACAGCTTGGCGCGGATGCTGGCGACGATGTCTTCCATCGACGTTCCGCCTAGATCCCAGCGCCCGATTGCCGCGCGAAAAAGGGTGTCGCCGGTTAATAGGAGCGTCCGGCTGCCGTCGTCGAGCGCGAACGAAATGCTGCCCGGCGTATGGCCTGGGGTGTGCAGGACCTCGAGCCGCGCCGGGCCGGCCTTTAGCACGTCGCCTTCCGCCAAGTCGCCGTCGAGCGCCACGACCCGCGGCGGGGCAACGCCGAGCCAGCGCGCTTGCGCCTGCAAGGTTGCGTAGAGCGGCCCATCGGCGGCATGCAGCAGGCCGAGCCCCCCGGTCAAATCCTTCAACTCGGCGAGGGCGCCGATATGATCGATGTGCGCGTGCGTGTGAACGAGGTGCGTTGCCCGAACGTTGAGCGCCTCGAGGCGCGCGACGATCGACTCGACTTCATCGCCCCCGTCGACCACGACGGCGGTGCCGCTTGCCGGATGCGCGACGATCGTGCACGTGCAGGCCAGCGGCCCCACCGCGAAGTGCTCGACGACGACCTCTCCGCCGCCGGCATTGGCGCCCGAGCTCATAGAACGCGGGCCCCGACGCCCGTGCCGTCGCCGAGCGGGAGGATCGTCGCGTCGAGCCGCGAGTCGCTCAGAAAGACTCGGTTGAAGGCGCGAATCGCCTTTGTTTCGGCGGAGTCAGCGGGGCTCGGATCGGCCGCCGCTTGCCCGTGCCAGAGCAAGTTGTCGACGATCACGAGTCCCGAGCGTTTGAGCAGCGGGACGGCCAATTCGAGATACGCCTCGTACTCGGTCTTCACCGCGTCGATGAAGACGATGTCGAGGTTGCGCTGCGGGAAGGTCGGCAAGATGTCCAACGCCGGCTGGTTGACGATGTCGACTGCCTGCGCTTTTCCGGCCCGCGCCAGGAAGCGGGCCGCGATGGCGGTCCGCCCGCGGTCCGGATCGACCGTCCAAATCCTTCCAGCGGGCGGGAGCGCAAGCGCCATCCACAGCGTCGAGTAACCGTAGGCCGTGCCGAGCTCGAGGATACGATTCGCCTGCATCGCGTGCACGAGCGTCGAAAGGAACCGCCCCGTCGAGCGCGCGACGATCGGAATTCCGTCGCGCTGTCCCAACTGCTCGAGTTCGAGCACGAGCGGGTGTGGTTCGTGCTGGATGCGCTCGAGATATTCAAGCTCGCCCACGGAGGATAGCCGTCAGGACCGGTCCAAGACGAAGGTCCCCGTCAGCGAATCCACCAGGTTTTTCACGATCGCGATCCTCCGGTACCATTAGGCGCCCGACCGGCGCGAGCAGGGCTTAGTTGGAGCCATCACTCACTCCTCGACGCGACCGCCGCTCGGGTTTGGAATCGCCGCCGCGTGGGAACCTCCGCGATGCGCCCGCCGGGCGCGATCGCACATTCGAGGAAAGTAGAGACATGTCGACTTCGCTTCTGGAAAGCTACGAAACCAAAAAGTGGCCTTCCCTCTCCAACCTTCACGGTATTTCCGACAAGACGCTCGAGGTGCACTTCGGCCTCTATGCGGGCTACGTGAAGAATACCAACCTTCTCAACGAGCAATTGGCCGAGCTCACAAAAGAGGGAAAGGCAACGGCTAGCAATCCGAGCTATGCGGAGATCAAACGCCGCTTGGGCTTTGAGTACGACGGGATGGTCCTTCACGAGTACTACTTCGACAACATGATGGCGAACGGTAACGGCCAGGCTCCCACCGGGTCCCTGCGCGACGCCTTCGCGCGGAGCTATGGTGACTTCGATACGTGGAAGAAAGACTTTACGACGACCGGGGCACTGCGCGGCGTCGGCTGGGCGATCGCCTATCAGGATCCGAATACGGGACGGATCGTCAACGAATGGGTGACGCTCCACGAAGACGGCAATCTGGCAGGCTTCCGGCCGATCGTGGTGATGGACGTCTGGGAGCACGCCTGGCTGCTCGACTACGTTCCCGCCGACCGCCCGAAGTACATCGAGGCTTTCTTTGCCAACATCGACTGGAAGGCGTGTGAAAAGCGCCTGATCGCCGGGTCTGCGACCTAGCATCGGTGAAGAACGAGTCGAACCGCCTGCGACTCTTTCCTCTCAATACCGTGCTCTTTCCAGGCGCGGTGCTGAACCTTCACATTTTCGAAACGCGTTACAAGCAAATGATCGCCGAATGCCTCGAGGGCGGTGAGGCCTTCGGCGTTTGCCTGATTCGGGAAGGCGACGAGTCGGGCGACCTCAGCGTGACGCCGCACGAGGTTGGAACGACCGCCGAGATCGGCGAGGTGACGCCGCTCGACGGCGGACGCTATTACATCAGCACCATCGGCGGGCGGCGCTTCCGAATCGACGGCGTGGTGTCGCGCGATCCGTATCTCTTGGTCGACGTTACCTATATCGGCGAGGACGCGCCGGCCGATCGAACGACGCTCGTCGCGCTGATCGAAGAGATTCGTTCGGTGTTCCGTGAATATCTGCGGTTGCTGGTGGAGTTTTCGGGAGCGCGCGCCGACATCGACCTGCCGGCGGATCCGCTCGACGCCTCGTTCCTGATCGGCGACGCACTGCAAGTCGCCGACTCGATGAAGCAGCGGCTGCTGGAGCTTTCGAGCACCCAGCAGCGCTTGACGCTCGAGCTCGGCTTCTTACGCCGCCTTCTTCCGCAGTTGCGCTCGCTGCTCGAGCGCAAGCGTGACCAGCCGGCCTCGGCGACACGCGGTTCGGTGCTGGGCGGACGCTCGCGCGCCGATCAAGAGAAGTTCTTCGGCAAGCACTTCTCGTCGAACTGACGCCTTAAGCGGCGGGCTTTAGCGCTGGTTCGCCCGCCGGCGCTACGTCGCATCGCCGGTCAGCGCTTCGGCCGCAGCGACGAGATTGCGCATGAGGGCGACGTTGGTGACCGGCCCGACTCCGCCCGGAACCGGCGTAAGCTCGCTTGCGACCGCCGACGCGCTCTCGAAATCGACGTCGCCGACGAGGCGGCCATCGACGGTCGTCGTGCCGACGTCGATGACGGTCGCACCGGCTTGCAGCCATGAGGCGTCGACCAGCCGCGGTATTCCCGCTGCGGCCACGACGATATCGGCTTCGCGCGTATGCGAACGGATATCGCGCGTGCCGCGGTGCGTGACGGTAACCGTCGCGTCGTGCGCGATTAGCAATAGGCCCAGCGGCAGCCCGACGACGCTCGATCGCCCGATGACGGTCACGTCGCGGCCTTTCAGAGGCCATTTTTCGCTGCGCTCGAGCAGCAGCATCACGGCGGCCGGGGTTGCCGGCGCGAGCGGCGTTCCGGCAGAAAAGGCCAAGCGGCCGAGGTTGATGGGATTGGTTCCGTCGACATCTTTGCGGGCCGGCACGGCGTCCGCGATGCGGCGGATCGAGAGGCTGCGGGGAAGCGGCTGCTGCAGCATGACGCCGTGCGTCGCGCGGTCGTGGCCGTAGCGCTCGAGCCGCGCGCGCAATGACTCTTCGGCGACGTCGGGCGGCAGCGCGTCGACCGCGACCTCGACGCCGATAAGGCTTCCAAGCTTTTGCAATCCCGCCGCGTAAGCGCGGCTTGCTTCGTCTTCGCCGGCCGTAACGACGACTAGGCGCGGCGTGATCCCCCGCCGTTCGAGCGCGGCCGCGCGCGCGGCGAGGCCCTCGCGCAGCTCCTTGGCGAGTGCGCGCCCGTCGAGGATGCGAGCAGACATCCGCAAGGCTTTACTCGCGAGCCGAACTACGCGCCTGCTGCGATGAGCCGAGCGCTGAGCGCTTCGGGAAACTCCAGATTGGGACAGTGCCCGCAGCGCTCGAAGACCGTAACCGCGGCTTGCGGGTAAACGCGGCGCGCCTTCTCGAGGGCGCGAATCGGCACGTAACGGTCGTGTTTGCCCCAAACGATGAGCGCTGGGCCGCGGTAGCGGGCTAAGCTCGCGTGCAACCGCGGCAGATCGAGAAAGTCCGGCCGCGCGTCGCGATAGACGCGAACGAATGCGCGGATCATTGCGGCATCGCGGGCGAGCTCCCACATCTGCGCGTGCATCCATGGTTCGACCGAAGACGGTTCGTAGACGGCATTCTCGAACGTCTTGTGCACGAAACGGCGCGAGGGCCGAACGTGCGGTAACACGCCGGCGAGCAGATCGCTCCCGAGGATGCGCGCGAGCAGTTTGGGCGAGCGCAGGAATCCGGCCGGATCGACCAGCGCCAACAGTCCGACGCGGGCCGGTTGCGCGCTCGCGTAGAGCGCGGCGATCAACCCGCCGAGCGAATGACCGACAAGCGTGAAACGCTCGAGCGAAAAGTCCGCCACGACGGCTTGGAGCGCGCTCGCGAAGAAATGCAAAGGATAGGCGCGGTCTGGTTTGGCGGACGCGCCGAAGCCGGGCAGGTCGAACGCGACGATCCGGTGCGTCGGCTCGAGCGCGGCCCCGACGAAATCCCACGCCGCTTGCGTCCAGTGTCCCAGTCCGTGAACGAGCACGACGGTCGCCGCGTCCGGCCGGCGCGATCCGGCCTCAAACGCGGCGAGCGAAACGCCGCCTTGCAATTCAACCTGCCTCCCACGCCAGTGGGCGCGCGGCCGCGGCCGCACGGGGGCACCGGTTGGAAGCTGCGAAGTGAATTGCATGCGAAACGCCTTGGGATTGCTCTTCGCCACGATCGCGGCGATCGCCGCCGTCGCGATCGTTGGCGACTACTTTGCGCAGAGCACCTCGTCCCAACGTTTTGCAGGCGGGCCTGCGGCGTTGGCTGGAGCACCCGCTGCCAGCTATCAGCTCAAGCGCCTCGACGGCGCGACGGACTCGCTCGATCGATACCGCGGCCGCGTCGTGCTCGTCAACCTCTGGGCTTCGTGGTGCGCGCCGTGCCGAAGCGAGACCCCCGCACTCGAAAAGCTCTACGAGCAGCGGCGCTCGCAAGGTCTGGTCGTGCTCGGTATCGATCAAGGCGAATCGGGGGCGGCAGCGGCAACGTTTGCCCGCCAGCTACGACTCGAATACCCAATCCTTCTCGACGAGGATCAGCGCTACGGGCGCGCGTTCTCTGCGATCGGTCTTCCGACGACAATTGTCGTCGATAAGAGCGGGCACATCGTACGCGGAATCGACGGAGAACTCTCGCTGGCCGAGATGCAGCAAGCCGTCGACCCGGTCTTACGCTTGTGAGCGCGGCCGAAGGCATCCGCTTACCGCGAGCGCCCCGCAGCGATGACTCCGATGCCGGCTCACGCCGGCTCGCACTCCTCTGTGCCGGCGCCATCGTCGCGCTCGTTTTCGCACAAGATTTTGCGCCGGCGTGGCCGGGTTTTCACACCTGGCAATATGCGGCGGCCGTCGTACTCGCTGCAGCGGGCGCCGGCTCCTATACTTGGAACGCGCGCAAGGGCGCGGACGGAGCGTTCGCATTCCCGCTGGGCGTGGCCATGGCCGGCGCGCTCGTCGTGGCGGTTGCGGGGCTGGCATCGGGATTGCTCGGACCCGACACGCAAACGCTCGAGCGCGCGCCCGGGGCTGTTGCGCCGCTGCCGGAAGCGGGCGCCGCGGCGTTTTTCCCAAACGTTGACAGCACTTCGCTGGCGCGGGGCGATATCGGCATCACCTTGCGCCGCCGTGACGGAAGCAGCCTAGAGCTCCTAGCCGGGCAGAGGCGCTTTCTCGGTGCGGCGGCGCTCGTGCTGGAGCCGCACGTTGCGGCATACGTCGAGGCGCGCGATGCGCGCGGCGATCACCTAACGATCACGCAGCCGACGAATGCCGCGTTCCTTTCTTCACTCTTGCAATTTCCGCAAGCGGTTCCAATCGCTGGGCAAACGCTGCCCGCCGACCAGTTTGCGATACCCTCGGCGCATCGGCAAATAAAGGCATTTTACTTTTCGAGGGATGCGACCAGCAAAGCGCACGTTCGTGGGTTCGCCGGAGAAGATGCGGTCCTATTTGCAGTCGACGACGAGAACGGGAAGCTGGTACCGAACGGAATCGGATTGGCGCGTAGCGGCGACGACATCCAACTTGCGGGCTTACGTTTACGGGTCACGATCGGAACGTACCCCGGCCTCGCGATTTCGGCGGTCCCGCTCCCGCTCGCCCTTGGGCTCGGGTCGCTATGCCTGGCCGGAGGCGTGCTCGCTGCTGTGTTGCGGGTGCCGCTCGCGGGGCGGCGGCTTTCCCGCTGAAGCTGAATTGACCATCAAAAAGGCCCGCCGCCGGTTGGGACGCTCGGCGACCCCTCGCTCATTTGGAATTAAAGGCGAAAGTCCCGCTTTTGGAAAACATAGACCGTCTTGCCCGGACTAAACGACTTTCCGACATAGAAGTAGGGCTCAATGGGACTTATGCCTTCAGGCGGCTTGGCATTACGGCTGGTCGATTACATCGGGCAAAACCGGGATATGATCCGTGCTTCGACGCTTCGTTCGCCGGAGGTCCCGTGGGGCGAAAATCCCGGCGAAGCCGCTTTCGTCCGCGGCTTTCTCGATCGGCTGTGCGCCGAACTTGAGAGCGGCGACCGCGAAGTGCTCGAGCGGTGGGCTGAGGGCGGCGGTCATCGCGCCCTTCCGGCGGCTGAGAACGCGCGGCTGCTGGTCCTGCTATGCGCGGCCATCTCGGCCGGTTTCGCTGCCGAACGCGGTCAGTCGCGCGAAATTATCGGCTACTTGGCCCTGCGGGGCAGCGAACTGGCAAATCGCGTCGATGCTTTCGAGCGGAAGAGGAAGCTCGCGCAGCCCGCTGACCTGTCGGCCGCGGCCAGCCGCGAGGACGCCGTTCGCTCGTTCTTAGCCGTACTGGAGGATCGAGATAAGTTGACGTGCGAGCACTCGCGCGCCGTCGGCGCGTGGTCCGGCCGCCTTGCAAAGGCACTCGGAATGACGGCCGAAGCCCGCGAGTTCGCGGTCATCTGCGGCAGCGTGCACGACGTGGGGAAAATCAACACCCCGCAGTCGATTCTTCTCAAGGCGGGGCCCCTGAGCGACGACGAGTGGGTCGAAATGCGGGCCCATTCGGAGGCGGGCGCAAAGATGATCGAGCTCGTCGCGCCCATACGCGACGCGGCTCATATCGTGCGGGCCCACCACGAACGAGTAGACGGTACGGGATATCCGGACGGGCTGGCGGGAGAGGCGATTCCGCTCGTCGCGCGCATCGTTGCCGTTGCCGACTCGTTCCACGCCATGATCACGAAACGCCCCTACCGTGAGGCCATGTCGATCGCGACGGTGATCGAGGTGCTCAACAATGGCCGCGGCGTGCAGTGGGACGAGCAGGTCGTCCAGGCCATGATCGGCGTCGTCCGGCCGGCCGCAGCGCAGGTGAACCTGCGAGCGCTGCGCCTCGCTTAGCGAAAAGGGCCGGTTCTCCAAGCGGCTCCAAACGCCCCCAGCCGAGTTTGCCGGGGCGCCATCAGCGCTGAGCGGCACGGGCCGGTGCCGGGATAGCAAAGTGATCTGCGTCCGCTGCTAGGACATTTATTGGCCTCAAGCCCGTGCCGACGATGTAGCTAGAGACGGGCCGATCGGGAAAGACGAGGACAAGCAGACGGGTATTCGGCAGCTGTTCGCGAAGCTGGGCCCTCAATCGACTCGGCACATAGTCCGCGTTCTTGAGGTTTACTAACGTGAAGCGAGTCTTCGGACTTGTCGTTGCTTTTGGCGTAGCTTCATGCGCTGCGGCCGCCGCTACGACGAGTGGCAAAACCCCGGTTGTCCGACCGAAAGCGGCTGTCGTCGAAGTGAAGGTTTCCATTCTGCAGCTTGCCCCTGCCGACGAGTACTTCGGACCGCTCAAAATGAGCATCCTCGGCATTCGCAACACGATCAGGGATCTCGGCCTGCGTTACGACGTCAACCACGACACCGCTCCGCAGACCTTGGCATCCGCAGCGCTAACCGAGAGTTCGATTCGCGACTGGCAGCACAAATATCCTAAGGATTCCCAGTTGCCGCGCTCGATCTTTTTCTTGCAGCGCCTCTACACGAAAGTGTTGACGCAGGATTCGCGCAACAAGGCGCGAGCGACCGCAACGTGGTTATTCGCCTCGTATGCTACCTCGCCGCAAGCCAGGCAGCTCAAGAAAATCCTCGCAACCGAACACCTCGCGCCGCTGCAGCCCCCCGCACCGCCGCCCGCGACAAATCCCGCTAACGATTCCGCCGCGCCCGCCCCCGCCACAACAACAACTCCCGACACATCAATCCCCGACAAGTCAACAAACACCGACAAGTCAACAAACCCCGACACCCCACCGAACCCCACCACGCCCGCCGCACCCCCCGACATCTCCACCCCCATCTCCAGCACGTCAACCACCACCAGCGCCCACCAGCAATAACCACGGCGGAACAAACCAGCAGCAATAGGCGCGGCCAGCCCAGCAGCGACAACGAACCTTATCTTACCAGCGATACGCGGAAGGTCTGGTTTAGCCCGTGCCTAGGCGCGGGCGGCCGCAGCGTACTTCGACGTACATAAGATGAGATGAGAGGGCCAGCCTCCAAGGCGAGATGCCTTCGTTTAGGCTACCGCGACGCACTCGAAGTGCAAGGAGACCGGCCACTCGATGCCGGCGGGACCGTGGTTAGCGAGGGCAAGCTTCGTACCAGTCAGGCAGCATTCGAAAAGTATTTCGGCAGCTTAGGGCCGGCACGCGTTTGGCTCGAAGCCGCCACGCACTCAGGCTGGGCCAGCCGCCTGATCGCCGACTACGAGCACGACGTGATCGTCGCTAACCCACGCGAGCTGCGAAAGATCTACGAGAGCGATCGTAAGAACGACCGTAACGACCGCCCAGATACTCGCGCGGATGGCCCGCTTTGACCCAACCTTGTTGTCGCCAGTGGAGCATCGCGATCACAGAGCTCACTGCAGCTCAACAGAAAGTACGGATGGAAGCGCGGCGTAGGGGGAGACGGGGCGATCGGGGAGTCAGCATGATAGCAGTTGGTGCGAAACCCTCAAGCCTGCGCTAGGCGCACCGCTTCGCGGCTTTGGGCTTGACGGCTTCCACCAACTGCTGATTAGCTGTGAACCCCGAATCGTCCAAAGGGTCTTGACAATCCCGGCCCTCTCATGGAAGGCCGCCCGCAACGACGGCACGGGTTAAACCAGGCCTTCCCTAAAAGTGGATGCCTAGACCGGCGTAGGGGCCGGACTCCGAAAAGTCCGACGGCGCGTTCTGCTTGTTGTCGCCTCGTTCGCCCAAGAATCCAAAGTCGAGGAAGACGGGGGTTCGCTTGATGTTAAAGGTTCCGCCGACCGCGTACTTGAGCACGCGGTACTGGAACTGGAACTGGTTGGCGGGCCCGTCGGTGAAGTTTGCGCCGACGGACGGGAAGTAGTACGCGGAGCCGTAGACCGAGAACGGCTGGTCGAGATCGGGGAGCTTTTCAGCGCCGAACCCGGCGCCGTGCTGGACGGGGTACCCGTAGTTCGTGTAGCGGTACATGTAGCCGACGCCGACGTAGATGCGCGGGTCGGCGATCTTGAGCCCGAAGCGGCCATCGATATCCGACGTGCGGGCCTGGAATGAGGGTACGAAAACGTAGCCTGCGTTGCCGATCTGCGCAACGCATCCTTCGACGGTCGGCTGCGATGCGATCGTACATGGCGATCCGGGGCCGTTTGCGATCGCGGGCGTCGGAATGCCTTGATTGTGCGGATAGTTGAATTGGCGGTAGTCGGCGGCCAGCATCCAAGGCACGTTGAATAGCGGAAACTCAATGGCGCCGGCGACGCGGTAGGAGCTCGTTCCCGTGTTGCCCGGGCTCAGCTCGTTATAGACCTTGGGGGCGAACATGTAGTCGCCCACGATGAAGTGCTCGTATACCGGCTTGGAGGCCCGAGGCGTGATGGTCGGCGCCGGCGTGGGCGGAGGGGGCGCTGCCGTCGGCGGCGGTGGCGGCGGGGACGGAGTCGGCGGCGGGGGAGTCGGCGGCGGCGCCATCACGTAGCGCACGACGACAAGCCGTTTGTCGGGAACCCACTGCACGTAACCGCCCATGCCTTCGGAGATGACGCGTACGGGTACGACGACCGAGCCCTTGTAGATTTCAGGCGGCACATCGAGCGGACGCTGCTCGCCGTTGATGACGACCAACGGCTTTCCGACGGTCACTTGAACGTCGGAGCCGGCTTTTGAGACGTCGACGGTCTTGGTGCCGGCGTCGTACGAAACGGTTGCGCCCATCTGCTCGAACATCGATCGCAGCGGGACGAGGATCGTTCCATTTCGTACGAGCGCCGCGAGCACGCGGTTTTGCTTGAGCCGGTCGGGCCGCGAATACACGTGGTGGTCGTTGAAGAGGATCGGAATCTCGCCCGACGGCGGCGTCCCGAAATCGGCGCCCGGCGGGCTCCCCGCGGCGTTCTGAGCCGATACGGCTAGGGGTGTCATCAGCCCTAGGCTCGCAACCAAATATGCGGCGAAAACTCCGGAACTCAAGGCTTTCAAGATCGTCCTCCCCGCCTGTGCGCCGCTCTGAATCGAAGAGCCAAGATTTCTGCCGGATCGAGCGTTACGACGGCTTTGTTGCTGTGGCCTATCGCGCACGACGTACGTGCGAGAAGAGCCGCCCGAACGCGTCGCGCGATGCGATGCGGGGACGGCTCTTCCCAAAGTGGAAACGGCACCGCGCGCTAACCCGACATTCAAAACGGGTTCTCACGCGATGCTTCTTCCCTGCCGGCTAGAAGTGCAGGCCTAGCCCGCCGTAAAACGCGCGGTGCGTGTAATCGGTTGGCGCATTCTGTTTGTTCGTTCCGTCGTCCCCGATCACGCCGGCGTCCAAGAAGAACGGCGATTTGGGTACGCGGATGTCAAACCCGGCGTTGTACTTGAGCAACCGGTATTCGAGTTGGTACTGAGCCCCGGCCAAGCTCGTGTAGTTCCCCTGGATCTGCGGGAAGTAAAGAATACTTCCGTAGAACGAGAGCGGAGCTTTGAAGTCGGGCGTCTTCATGAGGCCCCCGCCGAGACCTTGCATGAGCGGGTACCCGTAGTTGGAGTACTGCCACGTGTAGGCACCGACGATGTAGAGGTGCGAGTCGAAGATGCCGACACCGGCTTCTCCGTCCCACTGACGCTCGATCGCGTCGAACGACGGGACGAAGGTCTGACCCTGCCCGCCAATGGTGTTAACGCATCCCTCATCGCCGGCTGCATTGCCGAAAACACCCGGCGAGCACGAGGTACCCGCCCCGAACGGTCCGGTGCGATGCGGGTAGCGGTACTGTTCGCTGTCGCCGGCGACCAGGAGGCCGACATCGTGCGGGATCGGGATTTCGAATCCGACGCGGCCGCCGATCATGTCGGCGCCGATGTTGCCGGGGCTGAACTCGTTGTAGACTTGCGGTGCGAATATGGCGTCACCGACGATCCATGCCGAGATCTTCTTGCCTGGCGGCGGTGGCGGCGGCGGTGGCGGTGGCGGTGGCGGCGGTGCAGCCGTTGGTGGCGCAGTTGGCGCTGTGGTCGGCGGCGGAGCCGGTGGCGGAGTCGGTGGCGGCAAGTAACGAACGACGACTAGACGCCGGTCGGGAACCCACTGTACGTAGGCACCCATGCCTTCCGAGATGACGCGAACCGGAACGACGACCGAGCCTTTGTATACTTCGGGCGGAACGTCGAGCGGGCGGCTTTCGCCGTTGATGACCACCTCGGGCTTGCCGACCGTCACTTGGACGTCGGCCCCCGCCTTCGAAACATCGACCGTCTTGGTGCTCGGGTCGTAGCTGACCGTTGCTCCCATCTGCTCGAACATCGAACGCAGCGGAATGAGGACCGTGTTCCCGCGCACCAGAGCGGCCAGGACGCGTCCTCTCTTCAACCGGTCGGGCCTCGTGTAGACGTGCTGATCGTTATAAAGGATCGGGACTTCGCCGGATGGCGGCGAGCCGAAACTCGGCGTTTGGGCGAATACCGGCGCGCTGCCGGCCGTTGCAAACGCCACGATCCCGAACGCAACCGTCGCCACGCCGGCGAGCAACCGCGATGCGAGTCGAATCACTGAATGACCTCCCTATGTCTATTGTATGCTGGGGCCTGTACAGGGGGCTTGAAAGCGCCTTACCCGTCTTAAAAAGCGACGAAACTTCGAGCGGCGGCCCACCACCCAAGCGATATTGACGCTCTTCGCGAGTGTCGGCAGGCTGTTCTGGGGACATCTGCCTGGCCGTGCAACTCGCTTGAGCCCGTGAACGGAACGTCCGAGCAGCATCCTGAGTTGCGGGAGCGGACCGAAAGATTATTCCACGCACGAGCATTCATGCTGGATGAAGAAAACTTGCGCTCCTTCACCGGGCAACCGACCTGGCTAACCGAGCGGAAGCCTGGCTTCGCAAACGTTCGGTTGTGCTCTCAGCTTACCTTCTCTTCGAGGTTTGCGAGAAAGCGCGCGCGGTCGCTGATATAGCGCTCGTGGGTACCCTCGGCGATCTTCTCGCGCTCGTCGAAGGCTGCGACCGCGAAATTGACCCGCCGCCCATCCACCCCAATGATCTCGACCTCGGTCCGCACGATGAATCCGACCGGGGTCGGCGCGAGGTGGGTCAAATCGATGTAGACGCCCAGCGAGATCTCGTCGGGAGCGAGCATCGGAACGAGGCACTGCACGGCTGCCTCTTCGATCAATTGGAGCAGCATCGGGGTGGACAGCACGTCGACGCCTTTATTACCGGCCTTCTCGGCGGTCATCCATTCCTCGACGCGAGTTTGACTCTGGTACGAACGACCCACGTCGACTTTGGCGCCCATGCGCGTGAGATACTCCGGCAAGGCGCGCGCTCCCGCCGGAGCGCGGCCGGCTCGGGCGCAAGCGAAGGAGGATCGCCCAGGACCGTTTCTTGGGGACGGAGCGATGAATCAAATGCCCGCCCTGCCGCGTACATTGCGTCGTCGGCCCGGTCATTCGTCGGGCCGTGCTGAAGGAGATCCATGAAGTTTTGGGCACCCGCGCGGTTCGCGCTCGCGGCGGCGCTCGTGTTGACCGGCTGCTCGGGAGGCGGGCAGAAGCACCAAGGTCCGCCGCCGCTCGCGGTCGACGTCACCCGCGCAACGCGGCACGACATCGCGACCTACATCACCCTCGACGGCCAAATCACGCCCTTGCAGCAGTCGACCCTGAGCTCGACCCAGTCGGGGACCGTTGCAGAGGTGCTGGTCAACGAGGGCGACCGGGTGCATCAAGGCGAGTTACTAGCGCGTCTCGACGACTCCCAGCTTCGCGCCCAGCTGGCCGCGAACGAAGCCCTCGTTGGGCAATCGCGGGCCAAGCTGAGCAGTTCGCAGATTCAGGCTCCTATCTCGTCGCAACAGTACTCGGCTTCGGTATCGCAGGCGGCGCAGAATCTCGAGCAGGCGCAGAACCGCGTCGAGACCGACGTGGCCGCGCTCAAGAACGCAGAGCTCGTGTACCGAAGCAACGAGCAGCTCGCCGGCCAAGGCTACGTCGCGCAGACGACGCTCGAGCAGTCGCGCGCCGCCTATATCGCAGCCGAGCAAGAGCTCCATAACGCACGCCAAGGACTCGCTCCGGCCCAGGCCGCCCTGCAGACGGCCCGAACCAACGTACAGCAAACGCAGGTCGATCGCGCGACGATCGAGCAGAACAGCGCGGCACTCGATCAGGCACGCGCCAACGTCCAGCTGCTACAGACGCAGATCGCGCAATCCTCGATCTATGCCCCGTTTGACGGCGTGGTCACGGCGCGGCTGCTCGATCCCGGGGCCTTCGCCGGACCGAGCCAACCGATCGTGCAGGTTGCCGAAATCGATCATGTCTACGTCAACGCGAACGTGCCGGACGAAGACCTTGGCTACGTTCGTCCCGGAACGGCCGCGACGTTCGTCTCGGCAAGTTTACCCGGCAAAACGCTTCACGGAACGATCTTCGACGTCAACGCCGTGCCGACCACGGGCACGCTTTCGTATCGCGCGCGCCTTCGGCAAGCCAATCCGGGCTTCGAGTTGCGCGGGGGCATGCTAGCCACCGTCACCGTGCAGAAAGAAGCGCGCCGTAACGCGGTCGTCGTCCCGCGCACCGCCATCTTTCAAACCTATCAGGGTGCCGGCGTTTACACGGTGGTCGACGGTAAGGCAAAGTTGGTGCCGGTGCATTTGGGGCTCGAGACCGACACGCTGGCCGAGGTGAACGGCCTTTCATCGGGGACGATCGTGATCACAACGCGCCCCGATGCGCTACAGGATGGAAGCGTCGTCGCAGTGGCCAATGCCCCGCCCGCTGAGGGAACCGTGGGGCCCAGAACGACGCACTGAACGATTACCGAGGGGACTCGAGGATGACGAATAGATACCGGCGGCGCGCCGGCTTGCTGGCCGGCGCGCTGATCGTGGTCGGCGTTTCGATGGGCCTGCGCCCTGGAGCGGCGCAGCCGAACCCCACTCGGGTCGCGGCCGCGTCGCCGACGATACCCCCCAATCCGCCGGGACAGCCGACGCCCTACCCGCTGAACACGCTCGGGCCGGTCCAACAGGTCCCGGCGCTGCCGTATCCGGAGTATGGGACGCCCGCTCCGAACGTCGTCGGGACGACCGCCCCGGGCGTGCCGCCGACGGTCTCGTTACAGCAAGCGATCATGATCGGCTTTGCCAAGTCGCCGACCCTGGCGACCGAGCGGGGCAGCGTCGCCGTGGCTCAAGCCGGGGTGCGCCTCGAACGCGCCGGGCTGCTTCCCTCGTTCAGCGCTTCGGTCGTTCCTTCGTTCGCGCACGTTCAGCCCGGTGGATCGGTCTCGAGTTCGAGTTCGCCGACGAGCGGAACCGGTTCGACCGGGACGACCGGGACGACGGGTTCATCGCTCGGGATCTTTCCGCTCGCCGCGTCGGCCCCCACCGCGGCGCCGGTGGCCCCCGTTACGAAGACCAATTTCTTCACCAACACGTTGTCGCTTCAACTTTCGCAACTGATCTACGACGGTGGCCGGCTGGCCGATTCGGTTCGCGCGACCGTAAGCGGCGAGCGAGCCACGGTCGACACGTACGAACGCGATTTGCAAACGGTCGCCTACAACGTCGCGACGGCCTACTACAACTATTTGGCGGCCGAACGCACGGTCCAGGTCGATCTCGAGATCGTTCGCGAGGATAGCGTTCAGCTCGATTTGGTGCGCGCTCAAGTCCGGGCCGGAACCGCACCGCAGGTCGACATCGAGACGACCGAGTTGCCCCTTGCCCAGGCTCGCCTTGCGGTCGTCAAGGCGCAGGGCGCGGCGTATGGGGCCGAGGCGGCCTTCGCCAACGCAATGGGACTCGACGCAAATCTCGACGTCCAGCCGATCGACGATGCGCCGATCTTCACGAAGGCGCCGCTATCGACCATTCCGATCCCGCCCTACGATACCGCGATCAAGCGCGCCGTCGCGCTGCGCCCCGACTACGATTCGGCCGCGCAGCAGGTCGTTCAAGCGCAATACAACCTCAAGGCGGCGCGCCTAGGGACCTTCCCGACGCTTTCCGGAAGCGGCGGATACAACGAGGGCTCGACCGATGGAAATGGCGGCGCGTTCCGCAATTCTGAGACGGTTGCGCTCACGCTCTCGATACCGATTTACGACCAGGGAATGACCGCTGCAAACACCCTACAGGCGCAAGGCAACCTCACGATTGCGAATGCGAACCTGCAGAATACGCTGCTCGGTCTTCAACTGAGCATCAAACAGGCCTTGACCAACCTCGTCAGCGCGCTAGCCGCAATCGATCAGACTCAAGTCGAATATACGACCGCGGTCGCCAACTTACAGGCGACGCAAGCCCAGTACCGAGCGGGCGTCACGACGCTCCCGCTGCTGCTCGATGCTCAAGTTGGAATCACGCAAGCGCTGACGGACCGGGTTTCGGCGGTCTATACGCTACGGCTTGCCGAGCAGCAGTATCTCTACGCCGTCGGCAGCAACTACCAGTCGCCCATCTAGTTGCCCGCGGAGGTTTCCCCAGTACGGCACCAAAGCTTCGCCCGGTGGACGTAGCCGAGGTTCCGGTCGGGGTCGACGACCCGCTCAACGCCGCGATACTGCGCGTGTCGGAGGATCGCGTCAGCGGCTTCGTACGCGATCCGTTCGGTGCAATTGCGCTCGCTTCGGGGGTCGACGTCGAGACCGTGATGGGCCGCATCAAAGCGATGTTGAAGGCTGGGACGATCCGGCGCGTTCGCCAGACGCTGCTCGCCACCAACCTCGCCCACGGCGCGCTCGTCGCATGGCAAATTGCGCCCGAGCGATTGGATGCGGCGTTCGATTTCATGTTCCGCGAGGATCCCTTCTCGGGTCACGTCGTCGTACGCACGGCCGACCCGGCAACACCGGGTTCGCGCTACCGCCTCTGGACCACGCTGAAGGTCCCGCAAGGATATTCGCTCGAGAAACATGCCGAACACCTGCGCGCCGCAGTCGGAGCCGAACGCTTCCAACTGATGCCCGCAAAGCGCCTCTTTGCGCTCGGCGTCGGGCACGTCCGGCGCCGTGCGCTCGAGCCCGGCAGCCGCTCCGAACAACTCGCCGACGTTCTCGATACGCGGATAGTCGAACTTTCCGCGGCCGAATGGCACGTTCTGGCAGCGCTCAAACGCGAGTTCGCCGTCGACGAGCTCGAGCGCGATCTGTGGCGCCGGCGCGCCGCCGAGGCGAACGTTTCCCTCGAGCGCTTCTATGCCGTGGCCGAATCGTTGCACGCACGCGGCGTGATCGGGCGCTTCTCGACCTTTCTCGAGCACGTCAAGGCAACGGCCGGAAACCAGCCCGTCACGCGCTACAACGCCCTTTTCCACTGGCAGGTCGCGCCTGGCCGCGAGATCGCCGCCGGGCGCGAGGTCGGCCGTCATCACATCATGACGCACGCGTACTGGCGCGAGGGCGGTCCCGAGTTTCGCTCGGTCAATGTGATGGGCGTCGCCCATGGGCTCGACAAAGCACTGCTGCTCGCGCACAAAGCCGCCATCGACCAGCATCTGAGCGAGGCGGGAATCGAGATCGGCTACACCAACGTCTTCTGGGGCGGCCGCAGCGAAATTAAGCCCTCGGAGATCTCACCCTTGGCTTTTGCCGAGTTTTACCGGTTGCGCGGCGTCGATCCGGAGGAACTGCGCGCGTGAAGTTCGTTGACGCCGAAGCGCCCTAACGTGGATAACGGGAAGGGACGAATGCGCCCTCGCGCGTGGCTGCTGCTGCTGGCGCTGTGCATGGCCTCGCCGGCTTGCACCAAGGTCGGCACGGGCGGAGGCACCTCCGAACGTCACGCGTTCACGCAGCCGCACGTGCTGCGTTTCGCGGAGGCCGAGGACATCTTCGGGCTCAACCCGCTGATCGGAACGCAGGCCGTCGTTGCCGATCTTTCCCAGTTGACGATGGCCTGGCTGATCCGCACGGACGCACGCTCCGCACCGACGGTCCCCGAGCTTTGCACCGAGGTGCCCAGCCTGGCGAACGGCGGAATCGGGAAAGACGGTAAGACGATCACGTGGCACCTGCGGCGCGGCGTCAAGTGGGCCGACGGCGTCCCGTTCACCGCCGACGACGTCGTTTTCTCGACGCAACAGGTTCTCAATCCGCAGAACAACGTCGTCAGCCGGGACGGCTGGGAGTTGATTTCCAAGATCGGCGAGCCCGACAAGTACACGGTCGTCTATCACTTGTCGCGACCCTATTCGTCTTTTGCGGTTACCTTTTTCTCGACCGCCGGGGCCAATCCGGCGATCCTCCCCAAGCATCTCTTGCAGGGTTACAAGAACCTCAACGACGTGCCCTACAACGCGCTGCCGGTCGGTATCGGTCCCTTCAAGTACGAGAGTTGGAAGCGGGGTGACGTCGTCACGCTGGTCCCCAACCCGCTTTATTGGCGCGGCACGCCGAAGCTCCAACGCGTCATTTTCAAGATCATCCCGAGCCGCGACACGGTGCTCGAGCAGATGAAAACGCACGAGCTCGATCTGTGGGTTCCGGTCTCGCCGCATTACGTGAGCGAGCTCCGGCAGATTCCAAGTACGAAGATCTTTATGACGCCGAGTTTTTTCTACGATCACCTCGACTTTAACACGGCGCACCCGGCGCTGCGCGATCCGCTGGTTCGCCAAGCCTTGCGCATGGGCATCGACCGCAACGTGATCGACCAGAAGGTTCGTTTCGGCATCTACATCGTTCAAGAGTCGGTGGTCCCGCCGGCCAGCCAGTATCACGTCGACGTACCGCTCGCGCCCTTCGACTTACAGCGCGCCAACGCGATGCTCGACGCGGCCGGCTGGAAGCGGGGACCGGGTCCCGGCGGAATCCGCCAAAAGGACGGCGTGCGTTTAAGCCTCGATTTCGCGACCGGCGTCGGGCTGCCGGACACGGACCTTCAGATCGAGCTCATCCGAAGCTGGTGGCAACAGCTTGGCGTCGAGCTGTCGGTCAGACACTATTTGGCCGCAATCTTCTTCGCACCCGCGCCGAGCGGAGGCATCGTGCTCGGCGGCAAGTTCGACGTAACCAACTTCGCGTGGGGCGGCGATCCAAATCAAGACCTCGCCAACCTCTACTCCTGCGCGCGCTTTCCGCCCAACGGACAGAACGACTTGCGCTACTGCAACCGCGCCGTCACGGCCGCGATCGATCGAACCCGGCTTAGCTACGACCCCGTCGCGCGCGCAAAAGATCTGGCGTTCATTCAGCGCCAGATCGCACAAGACGCGCCGACGGTGGTTCTCGATGCGCGCCGGCAGATCTATGCCTTCAACGACGACCTCAAGAACTTTCACCCCAACCCCGTGGCGCCGTTCGATGACGTCATGCAGGTCGATATCTAGCGTGTCCCGCTAGCGGTGCGAGGCTTCGGCGGTTTCGTCAACGGATGCATCTTCGCGCTCGCGCTGTTGATCGGTCTAGCGTTCGGTGCCGTCCAGAGCGGCCTCGTACCTGCCAACGCCGACTCCAAGCCGAATCGCATCGAACGATGGCTCGCGCACGCCTCGCTGGAAGCGGCGATCGCGCGCGGCAGCAAGGATTTGCAGAATCCCCTCCAAGCGAGTGACGACAACCTGATCGCAGGCGTGCACCTGTACGGCGCGAACTGCGCGGTCTGCCACGGAGCGGCCGACGCCAAGCAATCGAATCCCGCAAAGGGCTTCTACATCCGCTCCCCCGCGCTAGCGAAGGATGGCGTGGAAGACGATCCGGAAAGCGAGACGTTCTGGAAGGTGAAGCACGGTATTCGCTACACCGCGATGCCGTCGTTCGGCGCGACGCTCTCCGACGCGGACATCTGGAAGCTCGCCATGTTTCTCAAGCGAATGGACAAGCTCGACCCGCAGGTCGACGCCGAATGGAAGAAGATTCCGAGCGCAGCAACGGCGGCGAGCCCTTAACGCGGTCCCGACGCGCGCGCGGCCGGCGGCACATTCGCGGGACGGGGCCGAAGGCTAAAGCTCGCGATCGACCACAAAACGGCACATCCGGCGAGCGGCACGAGCCGTAACGCGCCCCAGACGGGGTCGAGACGCGCAATGCCGCTCGCAAGTTGTTCTTGACGCCAGACCTCGGCCGGCGCGAGGGTCAACGCCGCGTGAAAGACACGCGGCAGGGCATCGGGCCAGACTGCTAGGGGATGCGCGACGGCGAGCGCGTCCGCCAGCGCCACGGCTCCCGGCGCAGCCAGCAGCGCGAGCAGGTGCAGCGGCCGTGGATTCCATGGAATCAGCGCGAAGGCGGCGAGGGCCGCCGCGAGCGCGAGCCAAAGGGTCGCAGGCAAGCCGCTCGGCCGTTGTGCGAGACCAAGCCAGTCGACTGCAACGGCTAGCGTGGCCGCCACGGACCACACGCGCCACGCGCCGGAGGCGCGCCGCAAACAAACGACGGCGGGCAAAAACGCAATCGTGAAGTCGTGTTCGTGCGCGAACGGCAAGGCCAGCGGTACGGCGGCGCAGGCAAGTGCGACACACCCGGCTTGGTCGTAGCGCCGCGAGAGACACTGGGCGACGAGCGCGACGAGCACCGCGACGGCGAGGGCGATCGCGATCGTCTGTGCGACCCGTTCATCCGCTCCGAGGGCGCGCGCGACCGCACTCGGCGTCGTCTGAATTGCGATGAAGCGCTCGGCGCCGGCATGTTCGCCAAGGAGCGCGAGGTAGCGCAGCAGCGGCGCGAATCCACCGAGCTCCAGGGCCGAGCCGCCCACGGCGATCGTCGCGGCGAACCCAAGCGCGATGGCCGTGCGCCGATCGCGGAGGGCGGCGGCGAGGGTGATGCCGATGTTGGGCTGCAGGGCCGCCAGCGACGCGCAAAAAGCCGCGGGCAGAAGGTTGCGCAGGCGCAGGAGGAGCAGCGTTCCGACCGTCGCGGCGCTGGCCACGACGGCTACCTGCCCGAGCGCCATACCGCTCGTAAGCGGGCCGAATGCGCCGCCGAGAACGAGCACCGCGAGCCACTCTCGCGGCGGAATCGGACCGCTTGCGATAGCGAGACTCCCGAGGCCAAGTGTCACGAATCCGAGCGCTAGGACCACGCCCCAAACCAGCGTCGCGTGGGCGTAGTCGAGCTGGGCAAGCATTTCCCAGAGCGGCAAGCCAAAGGGCGGACCGGCGAAGGGCAGCAGCTCGTCGCGCGAAGCGATGACCCCCGGCACCCGGCGCTCGGCGCGCCAGATCTCGCGCGAATAGGGGTCGTCGCCCGCCAAGCGTGACGAGCCGGCCGCGTAGTATGCCTCGAAGTCTCGCATGACCGGCCCCGGCGTCCGCGCGGGGCGGACGGCAAAGAATGCGATCCCGAGCGCCACGAGTGCGCCCGCGAGCGCCAACGAGCGCATTTAGGAGATCGCGGGCCTCGGAACGCCGACGTGCGACTCCAGCATGAATGCGAAGAGGAACGCGGCCAGCGCGAAGTACGAGAAGGCGACGCCGCCGCGTTGCGCCGCCGTGAGCGCATAGTAGCGCGTGTCGATCTTGCCGCGCCAGGCCGCGATCGCTTGCGGGAAGCTCAGCACGATCAGGATGAGGATCAGCGGATTCCACCAGTGGAAGGCAATGGCCGCGACCACGATCGCGATCAGCCCGAAGATCCAAATGCGCGGCGAGATGGCCCCCGCGATGCGGCCCCCGTCGAGCGGGAGCGTCGGAAACAAGTTGAAGAGGTTGAGGAAAAAGCCCGTGTAAGCGCACGCTATCCAGAAGTTCGAGCCCGTCGCTTGACCGTACAGAAAACATCCCAGCGCCCCGACCGTCCCCATCAACGGGCCGCCTAGTGCAATGTACGCTTCGTCGAGCGCGGACGCGGGGCGCCCCTTGAGCGCGATCAGCGCACCCATGCCGGGAATGAAGTACGGCATGGAGGCGGGGATGCCGAGCATGCGCATGAAGAGCGCGTGACCCAATTCGTGCACCAGGATGAGCAAAACGAAAACGAGCGCAAAGCGCCAACCCCAAAACAGCGCGTAAAACCAGACCGAAACCAGCAGCGAAAGGGCGCTGAAAAAGAACGATTTGAAGTACAAGAGGGAGAAGGCGAGCGTCTTGAATTTCGCGAGCAAGAGCGCCAGACCCACGGCTGCGCCGCCGGCTCCCTTTTGCCAGCCGCTGCCGGGCGCGCGCTGCGGTGGCGGGATGTATTGGCCTTCGTAGACGGGCGGAGTCGCTGGCTGCTCTTGCACGACTCGGACCTTCGCCTTCGGCGCGTACGACTCCCCAAAGGTGCCGCGCCCCATGGAAACGTTCCGTTGCGCGCATCTCGTGATGCAAGAGTAGCCGCATGCCTGCGCGGATAGTGATCCTCGGCGGGGGCTTCGCCGGTCTCGCCACGGCGCGCGAGCTCGAGCGCCTCCTTCGCCCGAGCGAGGCCGAGCTGACGCTCGTTAGCCGCGAGAACTTCTCGGTCTTTACCCCAATGCTGCCCGAGGTTAGTTCCGGTAACCTCGAGTCGCGGCACATCGTTACGCCGGTGCGCGCGCAACTGCGGCGCACGCAGTTCGTCCTGGGAGAGGTCGACGCCATCGACCTCGAGCAGAAGCGGGTCGCCGTCCGGCACGTGATCCTCGGTACGCGCCGCACCTACGAGTACGATCAATTGGTTCTGGCGCTGGGCGCCGTCACGTCGACCTTCGATCTTCCCGGCGTCGCCGAGCACGCTTTGCCGCTCAAAACGCTCGACGATGCCGACCGTCTGAGGAACCACGTGATCGCCATGCTCGAGCTGGCCGACGTCACGGCCGATCCCGCGCAACGCCAACGGCTTCTGAGGTTCGTTTTCGTCGGCGGGGGCTTTACGGGCGTTGAAGCCGCGGGCGAAATGGTCGATCTCTTTCGAAGCACGCTCCGTTTCTATCGTTCGATCGCACCGCACGAGGTTGAGATCTATCTCGTCGAGGGCGGCAAGAAGCTTTTGCCCGAGCTGCAAGCGGGCATGGGCGAGTACAGTGCCCGCGCGCTCGGCAGACGCGGCGTAAGGGTCTTGCTCGAGTCGATGGTCGCCGAAGCCGACCACGATGGCCTGACGTTGAAGGGCGGGCGCCACCTTTCGACCGCGACGCTCGTGTGGAGCGCCGGCGTGCGACCGTCGCCGTCGATCGCGGCGCTTTCGATCGCATCGGGACGCGGCCGGTCGATTCCCACGAGCGCCGACATGTCGGTGCCCGGCTACCCGGGCCTTTGGGCGCTGGGCGACTGCGCTTCCATACCGGCTCCCGCCGGCGGTACCTATCCGCCCACGGCGCAACACGCTTTGCGCGAGGGGCCGTGGCTGGCGCATAACATCGCCGCAACGCTGCGCGGCTCGGCGACCAAGACGTTCCGCTACGACGCGCTCGGAATGATGGCGTCGCTCGGCGGACGGCGCGGCGTTGCCGGACTGCGCGGCCGCTTCTTGCTCACCGGTTTCTTGGCGTGGATGCTGTGGCGCACGTACTATCTGCTGCGCTTGCCGGGCCTCGACCGCCGCGTGCGAGTGGCGCTCGACTGGACGCTCGGCCTCCTCTTCCCGCGCGACATCTCCGAGCTTCGCGTCTACACGGAATCGGCGCGTCTGCATTCGCTCCTCGAGGCGGGTCTCAAGCCGGTGCGCGCTGCTCCGGAAGAGGAGGCGTAGTTCGAACGACCTTGGCGACCGCGTCCGCGAAGGCGTGCACGTCGTCTTCGGTCGTATCGAAAGCGGTCATCCAGCGCACGATGCAGCGCTTGGCGTCCCACTCGTAGAACCAGCGCTCGCGCTGGAGCGGCTCGATCGCCTCGCGCGGCAGGATCGCGAAGACGGCGTTGCTTTGCACCGGATACGCCAACGGCACGCCGAGCGCGGCCGTTCGGCTCGCCAACAACTGCGCCATCGCGTTGGCATGCTGCGCGTTCTGCAGCCATAGATCCTGGTGGAGCAACGCCTCGAACTGAGCCGCGATAAAACGCATTTTGGAAGCTAGTTGCGCGCCTTGCTTGCGCACGAACGGCAGCGCTTCGCAAAGCGCATGGGGGCGTGGCAAAACGATCGCTTCGCCAAAGGCAAGCCCATTCTTGGTTCCACCGAACGTCGCGACGTCGATGCCGCTCTCCACCAAGAGGGTGCGCAACTCCACACCGAGTGCGGCTGCGGCATTCGCCAGCCGCGCACCGTCGACGTGAAAGAGCAGGCCGTGGCGGTGCGCCGCCTCGCCGAGCGACCTCAGTTCGCCGAGCGTGTAGACGGTGCCGACCTCCGTTGCCTGCGAAATGGAAATCGCAGCGGGCTGCACGTGGTGCGGATCGCCTAGACCGGTAAGCGCGGCTTCGACGTGCTGCGGGGTCAGCTTGCCGTCTTCGACCGCAACGTCGATCAGTTTTGCACCGGCGAAGCGCTCGAAGGCGCCGCACTCGTCGACGTTGAGGTGAGCGCCGGCCGGGCAGATGACCGCCTCGTAGGGCCGCATCGCGGCGGCCAGCGCGACGACGTTGGCACCTGTGCCATTGAAAGTGAAGAACACGCGCGCTTGCGCGCCGAGTAATGCGCGAAAAGCCGCTTCGGCCCGCTGCGTGTAGGGGTCGTCGCCGTAACCGGCAACGTGACCGTCGTTTGCGGCCGCGATAGCTGCAAGAACGAGCGGATGGATGCCGGCGTTGTTGTCGCTCGCGAAATGCCGCCTGGCAGGGGGCCGGTCGAACGATTCAGCTAACATGCTTGCTTGGGCTTCCTCTCTGCTCGAGCAGCTATTCGGACCCGCACGCTTGATTCTCATACGCGATTAACGATATTGTAAGCGGACCCACCGTAGTGGAGAAGGTAGCGCGCGAAAGAGTCGCGCCGCCCCTCACAAGCTCGAACCTCGGAGAAAATACAACTCGTGACAAATCCGTTTCGCGTCGCGGCCGTGGCTGCGGCTCTCGCCCTATCGACCACGGTCCTGGCCGTCGCCCAAGACATGCCAGCTCCTGCGGCGCAATCGGCACCGCGCGCACACACTGGAGCGCACCGTTTTGCCACCGCCGTGCACTCGCTCTCGCTTTCATCCGATCAGCAAGCCCGTATCGATCAGCTTCATCAGCAGTTCAAGGCGCAACAAAAGGGTATCGCCGACAAGAATCAACGCCGCGCGAACCGCAAGAGCTTCCACGAGGCCGTCATGGGGGTCCTCACCCCCGATCAGCGCGCACAGCTTAAATCCATGATGAAACAGTCGCGCGCGTCCCAGACCCAGCAACCGAACAGTTAGTACAGCCCCATCGTCCGCGTCGTGCCGTCGATGCGCGAAACGGCGCGCTCTAGCGCGCCGGCATCGACTCCGACGATCTCGCAATAGAAGCGGTAGGTAAAAGGCTCCTCGAGCGACGGCCGCGACACCAGCGTGCGCAGGTTGAGCCCAAGATCGGCAAAGGCCGCCAGCGCATCGCGCAGCGACCCAGGCCGGTGGGCCAGGCAAAGCGCCACGCAAGCACGGGTCGCGGTCGCGCGCCGCGGGGGGTCTTTTTGCACCAGAAAGAAGCGAGTGAAGTTGTCGTCGACGTCTTGAATCGACTCGGCCAAGAGCTTTGCTCCGTATCGCGATGCCGCCGCCTGCGAGGCGATCGCCGCAAATGCCGGATCGCCGAGCCGGGCGATTTCCGCGACGGCTCCGGCGGTATCGGCCACGATGACGCTCGCCATCGCCGGATGCGCGGCGAGGAAGCGGCGGCACTGTTCGAGCGCGACGGGGTGCGAGCGAACTTCGCGCACGCGGTCGAGGGACGAATCCGGCGTTCCGATCAGGTTCTGCACGACGCGATAGACGATTTCATCGACGATCCCCAGGCGAGCGTCGGACCATAGCAAATCGTACACCCGGGGCACGGAGCCGGAAATCGAGTTCTCCACCGGCAACAGGGCGGCCTCAACTTCTCCCGTCGCCAGAGCAGCGGCCGCGTCGTCAAAGGTGCGGTAGCCGCGCGTTCGCGCGTTCGGCACGAGCCGGCGCGCCGCGTCGTCGCTGAATGCCCCCGGCTCGCCTTGATAAGCGACCAGCATGGCGCCGCTAGACGGCGGCGTTGGCGGCGGCTCCCAGCCGGAACGCGGCAACGAACGCGCGGAAGACGATGCGATAGTCGTCGTGCACGAAGCGCGTCGTGCGGCCTCCGACACGCTCGAAACCGGGCATCAATTCCACGAAGTCCGCGTTCTGCGTTCCTGCAAAATCGATCTCCAGCACGATCGGCGCGACGAAGGCGTAGGGGCGCATCTCGGCCGCGCGCCGCACGGCCTCGCCCGCGCCCTCCCGAATGCACCGCTGCGCCTGGTGCGGCGAAAGCGAGTTGACCGCGAAGCGCCCGATCGACTCCTTGGTCGTGATGCCGACGATCCAGGGCAGCTGCGAGCGCGTTTGCTCGATGGTCGTGCGGTCGCCGCTGACGAGCGCGACCGGGACGCCGTACACGCCGAGCAGCGCGGCGTTCATAACGGCCTCATTGCAGCGCACGCCGTTAATGCGGACGTCGTAGATCGTGTCCGGGGTGTAGGTGTGGTCGAGCGTTCCGTCGAGCGAACCGATTCCCGCGTGGTAGCCGGTGAAGAAGGCAAGCGCGAACTCCGGCGAGACGCCCTCGGTCATCGAAAAAGGTTTGCGGTTGCCGTAGATCATGCGCACGTCGTCCGGCAGCTCGTCCCAGAGGACGTTGCGCATCGCCGAGTGCGAGTCGTTGACGAGTACGCCCTTCGCCCCCGCCTCGCGCGCGCCGTCGATTGCCGCCCGCACTTCGAGCGACATCAAACGCCGGTAATACGGATATTCGGTCGTATTTTTCGGATCGACCTGGGTCCAGGAACTGACGGCGGCCGTGCCCTCCATGTCGGCGGAGATGTAGACGTTCACGACGCGCCGAGGTTGTGCAGCGCGGCGCGTGCATCGTCCGCGCGCTGATCCTTCGGAGCAACCTTGAGGAATTTTTGGTAGGCGGCGATCGCTTCGGCGCGCCGGCCGGTCGCGTTCGCTACGACGCCTTCCGCCAGCAGCGCCGATGGAAACTCCGGCCAGCTGGCTAGGACGACACGCAATTGCGCCTGGGCGGCAGCGTCGTCACCGAGGTCGTGCAGCGCGACCGCATAGTCGGTGCGGACTCCGAGGTTCTTCGGGTCGACGGCCAGTGCGCGCCGGTCGTAGGCGATCGCCTGCGCGAATTTGCCCGCATCAAAATACAAGCCCGCTAGGCCTTCCAGCGCTGCCGCGTCGCGCGGGTTACGGGCCACGCGCCCGCGCAAGTCCGTAAGGATACGCTGGATCGGCGCGGGCGGAGCGCCCGCCCCAGCTTGCACCGAGGTCCCGCCTCCGACCCCGTTCGGCGCGCCGCCGCCCTGCGAGGCGGCTCCCTGGAGCGAGCTCGAGGCCGAACCTTGGCCGGCATCAGACTGCGCCTCCGGGCCGAGCGCGGCGCCGGTCACCCCGAGTCCGATCTTGAGAAGGTAGGCGATGACGCCAAGCACGACCGCCATGGTGAGGCAAAGGATCGGCAGGTAGATGCGCGGCGGAAGGCCGCTTGCGGGACCACGGTTCACGAGCAGGGATGTTCTCGCGCCCGCGTGCAAAGCCTCGGATCTCAAGTGCTGCCCGACGTCTCCGAGCTCCAACTCCTCTTCGCCCTGCTCAACAACCAGCATTTCGGCGGCGAGATTCCGGCCCATCGCATCGCCTACAACGGCCGGTTTTCGAATCTGGCGGGCCGCATCGTGTATAAGCCGCCCTTGATCGAGCTGTCGCGCAAACATTTTGAAAAGCATCCCGATGCCCTGCGCGAGACGCTGCTCCACGAAATGATTCACGCCTGGCTCCACGCGCGCGGCGAGAACGCGGGCCACGGTGCCGCGTTCAAGCGAAAGATGCGCGAGCTCGGGTTGCGCTCCGTCTACCACGACTTAGGCAGCGTCGTGCCGCGCAAGGAAAGCCCGCGCCGGTTCATACTGCGCTGCGACCGGTGCACGATGGAACTGCTGCGCAAGCGCCGGCCGCCCGCGAAGGTCTCGTGCGGCCGCTGCAGCCCGCGCCGCTTCGACGCGCGCTATCCTTTACGCGTTCTCGAGGTTGTCGAAACGCGCGAGCTTGCCGAAGGGCGCGCGGCCCAACGGCTCCCGCGCTGAGACCGTACCGGACCGCCTGCTGAGAGCGCCGTGCGGGTTCTGATGTTGGGCGGTACGGTCTTCCTCGGGCGGCACGTCGTCGAAGCGTTGCTGGCGCGAGGCCACGAGCCCATGCTCTTCACGCGAGGCCGGCGCAATCCGGACCTCTTTCCGGAGTGCGAACGCATCACCGGCGATCGTACGACCGATCTCGAGCGCATCGGGGCGCGGCGCTTCGACGCCGTCGTCGATACGAGCGGGTTTCTGCCCGCACCCGTGCGCGACGCCGCCGCGTATCTGGCCGGCCGCGCCGAGCGCTACGTGTTCGTCAGCTCGGTGTCCGTCTATTCTGCGCACGTGGCGTCGCCGAACGAGGAGTCGGAGCTTGCCGCCTTACCCGCAGGAGTTTCCAGCGACGAGTTCGCGATCGAGCAGTACGGCGCGCTAAAGGCGCTGTGCGAGGAAGCGGCGCGCACCGCGTTCGGAAGCGATCGCACGATCGTGGTGCGCCCGGGACTGATCGTCGGCCCGCACGATCCCACCGATCGCTTCACGTATTGGCCCTGCCGCCTCGCGCGCGGCGGCGACGTCCTTGCGCCCGGACGTCCCGACAACCCGGTGCAGTTCGTCGACGTGCGCGACCTTGCGACGTGGATGGTGTCTTTGCTCGAGCGGCCCGCGGCCGGAACGTTCGACGCGTGCGCGCCACGCGGCGCGTGGACGTTCGACGACGTGTTGCGCGCCTGTCGCGCCGCCGCCCAGAGCGATGCGCGCTTGGTATGGGTCGAGGATGCATTCTTGGAATCGGCCGGCATCGAGCCGTGGATGGGCCTGCCTCTGTGGCTCCCGCCAAGTGCCGGCGCACCCGGCCTGCTCAACGTCGAAGCGTCGCGCGCCAAGCAGGCCGGGCTCGTGTGTCGCCCGCTTACCGAAACGGCTTTCGACACGCTGCAATGGGCCGGCGCGCGCGAGCCGGGCCACGAGTGGAAGGCGGGAATCGCACCCGAGCGTGAAAGCGAGGTGCTGGCCGCTTGGCGCGAACGTCGCAGAGCTTGACGAGCGTGAGAAGCAGGGCGCGCTAAATCACGGCGTCACGACCGGGCTGACACCGTACGCGAGGTTGGTTGCGCGCGGGCGGCGGGCGTCGCCGTCGGCGTGGGCTTTCGGAGCAGGGCGACGAGCGGCAAATTGATCAGGGTGGCGAGCGCGACCACTTTGGAACTGTCCGCATAAGCGAGCACCTGCGCCTGCTGTGCGACGACGGCCAATAGCGATGCACTCGGGCGCATGATGCCGAGGTGCGCGAAGTGGCGCAGGGTGGCCTGCCCTGCGAGCAGCGACTGGAAAAAAGCGAAGCTATGATCGTACACGACGGAAAGAGCGGTCGTTGCGACCGATCCGCCGAGCAATAACACGAGCTTGAAAATCGCCACGCCTTCCGCCCGAACGTCTTCGGGTAGGGAGCGGACCATCACGTTCGCGATCGGCGAAAAAAGGCACGCGAAACCGGCGCCCGAGATCACGATCGCGAGGGCGAACGTCGTGAAATCGGATTCGGGCGTGGTTTGCAACGCGAGCATTGCATACGATATCGGTACCAGTACGAAACCGATTGCAACCGGAACCCTCCCGTCGATCTTGTCCGCGTTCACGAGCAGAACGGCAGCCGGCGCTACGAACGCGATCGCTAGGATGCGCAGCGTCAGCAAGGCGCCGGCGGCCGAGGGCGGGAAGCCGAGTATCGTTTGCGTGTATTGCACGAAAAGATTGGCGCCGAAAAGCGGCACGCCCAAGCCGAAGCCGAGCACGCTCGCGACGGCGAGATTGCGAATGTGGAATAAGCGCAGTTGAATGAAGCCGCATCGATCTTCGCATAGCTCGCGCCAGATGAAACCGGCGAAGCCGGCCGCCGAAACGAGACTGAAAGCCATGATATCCGGGCTCCAAAACCAGTCCCGCCGTTCCCCGAACGACAAGACATAGTGGAAGCCGAAGAAGGCGGCGAATGCAAACATGATGCCGGGGACGTCGAAGCGCGCGGTTTTCTTGGCACCGGGCGCTTCGAGCAGCGTCGCGATGACGAGGCCTGCGAACGTGGCGAACAATGCGTACAAAACGAAGGCTCCTCGCCAGTACGCGTGATCGATAAACCATCCGCCGATGAAGGTGCCCGAGGCTGCGCCCGAGAGCGAGATCACGGAAAAAATCGAGAATGCGATGCCGCGCAGCTTTGCCGGAAAGAGCGTGAGCACGGTGACCACGGAACAGACGAAGAACGTTCCTTGAGCGAGCCCTTGGAAGCAGCGCCCGAGCATGAACCCGTGCAGCGAGGTCGTGGTCGCGAGGTAAAGTGACAAGCCTCCGAACGTCAGGTGACCGACGCCGAAGACTCCCTTTCGCCCGAAGCGATTGACGAGCCACGGCGTGAGCAGAATGAAGACGTAGTAAAAGGTGTTGTAGCCGATCGATGTCCAGGGCAATTCATCCGCGCTCGCACCCAGCGACCCCCCCGCGTAGCTTTGGATCGATTGGTAGACGCCGCCGAAGGACTGATCGACGAAAAGCGAAACGAGGGCCGCGAACATGACGAGGATCTTGCCGTAACTGACACCTTCGGCGAGTTCGGTTTGGAGGAATGGCCGGACGGCTGCCGGTCGTGCGAGAAGCATCCTAAAAGACGTGCTTGCCGATCAGCGCGATGGCGGCGGCGAGTAGCACGAGCGAAAGCACGGTCAGCAGACGCGGAGAACTGAGCCGTCGCGCGAGCGGCGGTCCGATTTGGCCGCCGGCGAGGCCGCCGGCCGCGAGCGGCAGCGCGAGTATCCAGTCGACGTCGCCGTGAAGCGCGTGGACCGCGACGCCGACGGGCGAGGTCAACAAAATTGCCAGGGTCGAGCTCGCGGTCGCGACATGCGCCGGCATTCGAAAGAGCACGATGAAGAAGGGCAAGAACACGAGGCCGCCGCCGACTCCGAAAAACGCGCCAAAGAAGCCGAGGAACGCGCCGCATACGAGCGTGAGCGGGACGTTCGAGAAGTATCGGAAGGTCTCGCCGTAACGGTCGGTCAGCACGCGCTCGCGCAAATACGCCGGATGCGACGCACCCGGCTCGAGCGAACGGTTGCGGCGCCCTAGGATGTCGATCGCGAAATAGACGAGCAGCGCGGCGTAGGGAAGATCGAAACCCAAGGGCGGGACGCGCTGGACGAGGTAGGCGCCCAGGATGCTGAACGGGATGCCGGTGGCCGCAACCAGGAACGCGGCTTGCCCGTCGGCCCGGCCTTGCCGCTGGTAGGCAATCGTGCCGCTGACCGCGTTAGCCAGCACCATAAAAAGCGAAACGCCGGCCGTTACGGCGGGCGCGATCCCGTACACGAGGCGCAGAACGGGAATCACGATGAAACCGCCGCCCAGTCCTACGAGCGTGCCGAGGATGCTCGCGATGGTTCCGAGGCAGAAAAATTCGACGACTCGAGCCGCGTCGGCAGGCGGCATCGCGCGCTTTGCTAGCTGACCCGGCCGATGTAGCGACGATCGCGCGTATCGATGCGAATGACGTCGCCGGGGTTTACGAAGAGCGGTACTTGGACGTTAGCGCCCGTCTCGAGCTTGGCCGGTTTCGACGCCCCGGTTGCCGTGTCGCCCTTGAATCCGGGATCGGTCTCGACCACCTGGAGCTCGACGTGCGCCGGCAGGGCCGCCCCGATCGGCAAACCGTCGTGGAACTGCACGTCGATTTTCATACCGTCTTTGAGGAAATCGGCCGGGTCGCCGATGAGCTCGCGCTGCAAGGTGACGTTCTCGAACGACTCGTTGTCCATAAAGTGGTAGCCCTCGTCGTCGTTGTAGAGCATCTGCATCTCGCGATTGTCGACCGTCGCCCGCTCGAGCTTCTCGCCCGCGCGAAAGGTGCGCTCGACGGTCGCGCCCGTTTTCACATTCTTCAGGCGGGTCCGCACGAAGGCAGAACCCTTCCCCGGCTTCACGTGGAGAAACTCGATGACGGTCCACAACTGACCGTCGATGACGATCGTAACTCCGTTGCGAAAGTCGTTCGATGAAATCATATGGGCAGCGTCTTTGGCCGGTTCCAAGGCACATCCTGTGCGGCGTTGCGAGCGCGCCGGAGCTCGCTTGCGGCAAAGATTGCGAACAGCGCTAGCGGCAAGCATGCAATGGCCCACGCAAATGGCGCCGGCAGCGCTCCGGGTGCGCTCACATTCAATGTGATGCTCGTGATTGCGGGTGGATCGCGAGCCTCGACCGCAAGATACCACGGACCGCGCACCGGCAACGAAAAGCGGCCTTGGAAACGGTCGCGGCCGGCCGGGCGCAGCGTGACGTCGATCGTGGCCGCGTCGACGTCCAGTCCCGGAACCGCGAATGCGTGAAGCGAGCGAAGGGGGCGGCGTGCGCCGACCGACACGAATACCTGTGCCTGCCGGTCGACCACCAGCGCGGTCGTTGGGACGTTGACGCGAATGTCGTAGGAGCGCGTCGTCAGCAGGGCGACGACCGCGAGCAGTGGGATCATTCTGCTTTTAAAAGGCGCCCGAAACCGCCTCCGAGGTACGCGGCCAGGGCGCCGGCTGCGGCCGCTAGGGCCAGTGTGGGCAGGAACGCCGTGCGCAGCGCGACGGCGTCGAGCGGCGCGGCGACGCCGGGAAGCGGCACCTGCTGCCCTTGGGCCGCGGCTACCCAAAGATACGTTCCGAGGCCGAACAAAGCTCCTCCGATTGCGCCCGCCCATAGCGACGCCGCGCGCTCGCGTGCTACTGCGAAGAAGAGGGCTGCCGGGATGAGCGTCAGCGTGATGACGACGACCAAGCCGTCGACGTGCGGCTCGAAGCCGCTGATGCGATAACCGATTGCATGCGCGGCGACGCTTTGCCGCGTCAGCGCGGGGGCAAGCACATTGAAAACCGCCTGGCGCACGAGATAGACGCCGATGACGACGGCGCCGGCCTCGGCGCGTCCGATGAAGGCGATGGCGGTCACGACGCACAGCGTCATGCCGAACGCGCAAATGACCGGCGTCGGCAGAAAACCGAGCAGACCGCTGCCAACCCGCGGAACCTGCCGCATACCCGGCTCGGAAAGGACGTACGTGAGCGCGCAGCCGCCCGCCAGGACGAGAAATGCGAGCCACTCGTACAGGTTGTAGCCGAGAACGGTCCGCGCCCGGGGGCGAGCAACATTGGCCAGCGCCGCCAGCACGTAGAGCAAACCCACGACGGTAATCGCCGATCCGGACAGCCCCATCACGTGGAACGGGGCCCAGATCGTAACGTCGATGCCGTAGAGTTCGTGCCAGTAGTTGTCGAGCGGCGCAGCAAGCGCCGTTGCGAGCAGCCCGAAGCCGGTAACGTAAAGGCCGCGCGAAGCGTGAAAGACCCCGAGAAACTGCGTCGTGCCCGGCGTCGGTGCGCCGGCGTGGAAGTGCACCGTCTCGTAGAGGACCGCAGCCAACATCACGATCCCGGCCAGGCCGATTCCGAAATAGAGCAGCACGTGGGGTACGGTGAGGAAGCGATCGCGCCCGACGTAGGTGTGCCACACGATGTCCCACGCGAGCCCGAAAGCGGCCAGCTGCAAGGCGAGCACGCTGCTGACGGCCGCGATTGCGCGAACCTCGAAGGCCTGCGCGGCGCGCCGCTCGGCCCCGGCTTCGTAGCCGGTCGTCAGAAATGCGGCGGGGATCACCGTGAGAATCCGATTCGGTTTTCGCGCCCGGCGCGCAAGCGCGCAATGTTCTCGCGGTGTTTCCAAAAGATCACCAGTGCCGCCAGCGCAACGCCGATTCCCGCCCCGCGCTGACCGCTGAACCGCGCCACGAGCCAGGGCGAAAGCGCGGTCGCCGACAGCGAGCCGAGCGACGAATACCGGCTGGGCAGCACGACCGCGAGCCAGATCAGAACGAACGCCAGCGCTGCCGGCCACGAGAGAGCGAAGAGCGTGCCGAGCAACGTTGCGACGCCCTTTCCACCTTTGAATTTCAACACAGGCGAGTAGCAGTGGCCCAGCACCGCGGCCAGCGCCGCCGCGCCGGCCAAATCGTACGATGCTGCAGAGTCCTGCGAAAGCCCCCACGCTGCGGCAAGGTGGGCGTCGAAGTAGGCGCGCGCAAAGGCCGCCGGCACGAATCCTTTGAGGGCGTCGAGAACCAGGACCGCCGCGCCGCCGGCCTTCCCGTATGCACGCAAGGCATTGGCCGCGCCGATATTTCCGGATCCGGCGGCGCGAATGTCGCTACCGAAGAACGCGCGGCCGACGACGAGACCAAAGGGAATCGATCCGCACGCGAAAGCGCCGGCTAGCAGTGCGAGGACCGCCGGCCACTGGTTCTGCATTTACCGCTTTTCGTCGTTCTGCGGGCGAGCCCTGAACTCGAGTTCGAGCGGCACGCCCTCGAAGTCGTAGTTGGCACGCAGCGTATTTTCGAGAAAGCGGCGGTACGAGGCGCCCGCCAGATCGGGATCGTTGCAGTGAAATAAGAAGCGCGGCGGGTGCGTCGCCACCTGAGCGCAGTAGTAAACGCGCAACGGCCGGCCGCCTTGCGCCGGCGCGGGATGCGCGTAGACCGCCGCGCGTATGACGTCGTTGAGCGCCGGCGTCGGCACGCGCCGGTCGAGGTTCTCGGCGACTCGCATGACGAGCGGCATCAAACTTCCGAGCCGCCGCTTGGTGAGTGCCGAGAGGAACGTAATCGGCGCGAACGCCGCAAACGGCAGGGCTTCATGAATGACGCCGGCCAGTTCCGCCTGGCTGAATTCGCCCTCTTGCTCGAGCGCAATATCCCACTTGTTGGCGACGATCACGAGCCCCTTACGCTCCTCGAGCACGATCCCGGCCATGCGCCGGTCCTGCTCGAGAACGCCTTGCGTCGCGTCGATGACTAAGACCGCGAGGTCGCAGCGAGCGACGGCACGCAGTGCGCGCAGCGACGAATAATACTCGAGCGACCCATGGTGCTTGGGCTTCTTCCAGACTCCGGCGGTGTCGATCAAACGGATGTTGTGGCCCCCGAACGCAAACTCCGTATCGACGGCGTCGCGCGTCGTGCCCGGGCGCGCCGAGACGATCGAGCGCTCCTCGCCGATCAGGGCGTTGAGCAAGGAGGACTTGCCAACGTTGGGACGCCCCACGATCGCCAGCGCCAGCTCCCCCGGGTCCGGTTGCGCGGCATCCTCGGGCGGTAAGCGCTCGACGATCGCGTCTAAAAGGTCGCCCGTGCCTTCGCCGTGCAGGGCCGAAACGACGATCGGTTCGCCGAATCCCAAGCGAGCGAACTCGCCGTAAAGCTCGGCCCGAACGCGGCTCGATTCGGCTTTGTTCGCCACGAAGACGACCGGGCGGCGCATCTTGCGCACGATGCGCACGACGTCGTCGTCGAGTGGCGAAAGGCCGGCCGAAGCGTCGACGACCAGGATCAGCACGTCAGCCTCGCGCGCCGCGATCTCAGCTTGGGCGCGCGTCTGGCGGGCGATGTCGTCCTCGGCGGCGCCGGCTTCGATGCCCGCCGTGTCGATCACGTTGAAGGTGCGGTTGCGCCACTCTGCCAGCGCATACAGACGGTCGCGCGTGACGCCGGGCGTTTCGTCGACGATCGCGAGGCGCTGCCCGACGATCCGGTTGAAAAGCGCGCTCTTGCCGACGTTGGGGCGTCCCACGATCGCGACCGTCGCTGGGCGCACCTTGGGCGAGAGCTCCGTTGCCATGCTGCCCGGCTTCGCCGGAGGCGTGAGTCCGCCCCACGAAGGAGGCCGCCGTATGATAAGTCGTCTCGGTTCGGCGGTGTTGCTCGCGAGCGCCCTGCTGCTTTGGCCGCTCGCGCCGGCCCGGGCCGAGCTGCCTTCGGGCGGCGTCTACGTAACGACCTTGCCGGGCGGCGCAGACATTTGGATCGACGGCACGTACGTCGGCCATTCCCCCGTGCTGGTCGATGCGCTCTTGAGCGGGCACCACGCCATAACTCTGGCGAAAGCCGGCTGGAACGTTCAGGAGGTCGACGTCAACATAAGCCCAAGCGCCGTCACGATGTCGAGTACGCGTCTGGTGCCCGGCCCCCGAGCGATGGCCGGGACGGCGAACGGCACCGTCATCGTACGCGGAACCCCAAGCGGCCCGCTCTGGCTCGACGACGCGGCGTGGAACGGCGACCCGCGCCAACCGATCAAGCTCGCGGCCGGCACGCACCGCTTGGCATTCGCGACGGCGCGCGGGCGCATGACGCAAGCCTTTACCGTCTACCCGGATACGACGACCCAAGTCGTGCTGCGTGAACCGCCTACCGGCGGCGAGGAACGATCGGGAGTCGTCGCGCCGGCAGAAGACTACCTTCCCGCAAGCGCGTTCTCGGTCGACGGCAAACGCATCGTGGTGCATTACGCAGGCCACCACGTGGTCGCGAACCTGGGCGATGCGGCGCTGCACTACGACGGTTCGGTCGAAACCTACCCGGCCGCTCCCGAGGCAATCGGCGGTAAGCTGTACCTGCCGCTCGGGCTGCTGGAAAAGTTGACGGCTGACCCGTCGAATAAGAAATAGTCCATGGCGTGCATCTACATCGAAACCTTCGGCTGCCAAATGAACGAGGCCGATTCGCAGGAGATCATCGATCGCGCGAGCGCGGCGGGCTACGAAGTGACCTCGGATCCCAGTGCGGCGAGCGTCGTCGTCCTCAACACCTGCACGGTGCGTGACAGCGCCGAGCGGCGCGCGTATGGTCGGATGGCACATCTGCGCGCGCTCAAAACCGGCGACTCACGCGTCAAGCTGATCGTCTGCGGATGTCTGGCCGAACAAGATCGCGACCGGATGCGCCTTCGCGCGCCGTACCTCGACGGCGTGTTCGGCACGAGCGACGTTGCCCGGCTCGGCGAGCAGCTCGCCGCGTGGCGGCCTGGGTTCGAAGATTTCAGCGAAGCGAGCGAAGCGCGCGCCCTGCTCAGGCTGGGCGGCGAAGCGGACTGCATCGCGGGGGCCTTCAGCCACCTCCGCGCGTTCGTTACGGTCCAGCGCGGCTGCTCGTACTATTGCACGTTCTGCATCGTGCCGTACGTGCGCGGGCGCTTCGACCACCGCCCGATGGATGAGATCCTTGCCGACGTGCGCGCCGCGATCGCTCGCGGCGCGCGCGAAGTGGTTCTCGTCGGGCAAACCGTCAACGCCTACCGCGAGCCGGCGCGTGGCGCCGACTTCGCGGATCTGCTCGAGCGCGTCGCGGCGCTCGAGGGGCTCGACCGGCTCGGCTTTCTGACCTCGCACCCCAAGGATTTCACGGAGAAACTCGTGCGGACGCTGGGCGCTCTCGCACGCCTCAATCCGCGGTTCCATTTACCGGTGCAGAGCGGTTCGAACGCGGTTTTGCGCCGAATGAACCGCAAGTACACGATCGAGGAATACCTCGAGAAAGTCGCCGCATTCCGTTCCTATTGCCCTTCGTGGGCGCTCTCGACCGATTTGATCGTGGGCTTTCCCGGCGAGTCGGAAGCCGACTTCGAGGCGACGCTCGAGCTGTGCGAGCGCGTCGGCTTCGCGCAAGCTTTCATGTTCGTTTACTCGCCGCGCCGCGGAACGCCGGCGGCGCGCTGGGAGCAGATTCCAAGCGACGTAGGCGGCGAACGCCTGCGCCGCCTCGCAACCGTCGTCGACCGCAGCGTACGTGGCTGGCACGACCGCAAGGTCGGCACGACGGTTCGGGCGCTGGTGAAGGGGCCCTCGCGTAAAGACGCGAGCAAACTCGCGCTTAAGACGAGCGACAACGTTACGGTCGTCGCGCCGGCGCCGATTTGCTCCGAGACAGCCCTGGCCGAGCGCCCGTGGCTCGACGTGAGCGTTAGCCAGGCGCACGTATGGGGCTGCAGCGGAACGGTCGCCGGCGGCGCCGAGCGATACGACGGACCGGCGATTCCGTTCGCAGTCAGCCCGCTATTCGACATCGTGAGCTTGGTACGCAGCTGAGGGTTCGTTCGGTGCTGCGCTCGAGCGGCGTTTGATGGACGGAGCGCGCTACTCGCCGCTGCTCGAGCAATACTTCGAAATGAAGGGCCGTTATCCCGACGCGATCCTGCTCTCGCGCGTCGGCGACTTCTACGAGGCCTACGGCGACGACGCCAAAACGATCGCGCAAGCCTTGCAAATCGCGTTGACCTCGAAGGAGGCCGGCAGCGGCCGGCGGATCGCGATGGCGGGCGTTCCGCACCACGCGCTGGATTCGTATCTGGCCAAACTCGTTGCGCAGCAACGCATCGTCGCGCTTGCCGAACAGCTCGAAGCGCCGGTCCCCAATCGGCTCGTACGGCGTGAAGTGATGCGGCTCGTCACGCCGGGGACGCTGATCGAGGACAATCTGCTCGATCGTTCGAGCGAAAACCAGCTCGTTGCGCTTACCGTCGCGGGCGACGCCGTCGGCATCGCGCACGCCGATATTTCGACCGGGCGTGCGGCCGCTACGGCCTACTCGGGCGACGGTGCCCTCGACGAGATGTTAGCGGAGTTAGCGCGTCTTGCTCCGGCCGAGATCGTCGCGGAGGTTTCGGGGGAAGTGCGGCGCGCGATCGGCGCCGCGCTGCCGTCGGTGCGCGTCAGCACGCCGCCCTTAGCGCTGGTCGAAGCGCGCGATCCGGTTCCTCTGGGAGATTTTTCGTTGGACGAATCGCTCGCGGTGCAGCGCGCTCTCAACGCGCTCGCCGCTTTCGTGCGACGGGCCGGTTTCAACGTGCCTAGCGGCCTGCTGCGCGAGCCGCTGCTGTACCGCGCGCGATCGTTCCTGGGACTCGATGCCAATGCCCGCAAGCATCTCGATCTGGTCAAAGCGCAAGGCCAAAACCCCGCCGCGACGCTGCTCGCGACGATCGACCGTTGCAAGACCGCAATGGGCTCGCGCCTGCTTTCGCGCCAGATCTTGGCGCCGCTCGTCGAGCGGCTGCAGATCGAGCACCGGGCCGACCGCGTCGAGGGCTTGCTCGCAGATTTTCCGGCGCGCTCCGCGCTGCAGGAACAGCTCGGGCACGCCTTCGATTTGGAGCGCATCGCGCAGAAGGTTCGTTTCCGCCGCGCCGGCCCGCGCGATTTGGCTTCACTCCGCCGGACGCTCGCGCTGCTCGACCCGATCGAGGCCGCATTGCCGGGCGTTTTGTCGGGCTATGCGACCCGTTTGGGAGATCACGCGGCATTACGCGCTCTCCTGGAGCGAACGCTGGTCGACGATCCTCCGGCGACGCTAGCCGACGGCGGCGTCATCCGTCCCGATGCATCGCCCGAGGTCGGTGCGTGCGTGACCGAACGTTGCCGTGCACGCGAGCGCATCGGCGACCTGGAAGAGCGCGAGCGGCGCCGCACCGGCATCAAGTCGTTGAAGGTCAAGTTCACCAATCCGTTCGGGTACGGCATCGAGATCTCCAAGTCGAGCCTGGCGGCGGTGCCGGCTGACTACGTTCGCAAGCAGACGCTGACGAGCGGCGAACGGTTCGTGATTCCCGAGCTCAAGGAACTCGAGATCGCGATCTCGAGCGCGCAATCGCGCCAGTTGCGCATGGAGGAGGCGCTCTACCTTGACCTCGTTGAATCTATTGCCGAATCGGTCGACGCGCTCTTGGAGACGGCCGATGCTTTGGCGGAGCTCGACGTCGCTTGCGGCCTAGCGCAAGTCGCCTCCGAGCGTGGTTACGTGCGGCCGTCGTTCGTCGAGACTGCGACGCTTGACGTCGTTGACGGCCGCCATCCCGTCATGGAGGCGCTCCCCAACACCAACTTCGTCCCTAACGACGTTCATCTGGGCGAAAGCAGCTCGCGTTTCATGCTGCTCACCGGGCCGAACATGGGCGGTAAGTCGACCTTCTTGCGCCAGACTGCGTTGCTTGCGATCCTGGCGCAGATCGGATCGTTCGTCCCGGCCCGCTCCATGTCGCTCGGCATCATCGATCGCATCTTTACGCGCATCGGAGCAGGCGACGATCTGGCCTCGGGCCAATCGACGTTTTTCGTCGAGATGTCGGAGGCTTCGAACATCCTGCGGCGCTCGACTCGGCGCAGTCTGTTGCTCGTCGACGAGATCGGGCGCGGCACCGGGACCATCGACGGGCTGGCAATCGCGCAGGCGACTTGCGAGTATCTGCTTGGGCTCGAGAGCCAAGCGCCGATGGTGCTCTTCGCAACGCACTTTCACGAGTTGGTCGCGCTCGCGGAGCGGTGGCCGCTGGTGGCCAACTTCCACGTGACCGCGGTCGAGAGCACGGCTCGTTCGGGAGCTCCGGTCTTTTCGCACCGCGTTCTGCCGGGCAGCACCTCGCGCTCCTTCGGCGTCGAGGTCGCGCGAATGGCCGGCTTGCCGGCGGGCGTTATCGAGCGCGCCCGCGAGATCGCGGCGGCGCTCGACCGCCGTCCGACGGTCGAGACGCAGGCGCCGCTGCGCACCCGGTTGGCCGGCCCCGACCGCCAAGAAGAAACGCAACTGCCGCTCGGCTTGTAGCTTCTCAGCCTCATCTGAGCTTGGCTTGAGAGAATCGCGCCGGATGGGCCGGTTGCGTCATTTGCTTTACGTCGTCGGGCTGTCGCTCGCGACGGGCGCCGTTTCGTCAATGCCGGCGGCCGCCCAGACCGATACCGGCGAAATCGACGTGTCCGTCATCGATGCGCAAACCTCGAAGCCGATCGGTAATGCGCGCGTGATCCTGGTCGGTCCGCAGACCGCGAGCTCATTGACGACCAACGCCGGCTCTATTAAATACACCGACGTGCCGATCGGCATCTATCGCGTGCGCGTGCTCAAGTCCGGCTTCCGCTCGGGAGTCTCGACCGAGTTCGACGTGCTCAGCGGCCGCGCCGTCGACGTGCGCGTGTCGCTAGCCCTACAGACGGGCGGTCTCAAGGTGATCGGCAGGGTCACCGCAACGTCAAAAGTTTCGATCAGCTCCGAGGATATCGACGCTAACAGTGCCATTCGGCGCCTTTCCGATTCGCTGACCGACGCGCTCGACAAGCTAGCCGGCGTCAGCATCAACTCGGCTTCGAGCGATCCCGACGCGGCAGTGACGATTTCGCTGCACAATCACGACGAGTCGCAGACCGGCGTAACGCTCGACGGTGTCCCGCTGTCGGCTCCCGGCTCGGCGGCGGATCTCTCGCAGATTTCGAGCGATCTCTTCACGGGATCGAGCGTTAGCTTCGCGCCGTCGGCGGGCGCACTGGGCGGAACGGTCAACTTCCGGACCTTGCAGCCGACCCAAGCGCTGCTCGAGCATCTGACCGGAACGGACGGGACGTTCGACCGAGCCAACTATTCGATTGCGGCCACCGGCAGCGCCGGGGATCTGGGAATCGCCGTGCAGCATACGTGGCGCGGCTCGAACAATCCGCTGACCTTCCAAGATTTCGAAGATCAGAGCGGGCTGACGTATCCGCACGAGGGCGAGCGCACGCAGCTCGGCGACTTCTTCAAGTTGCGCTACACGCTCGGCGACGAGCGCACGGTGGTCAGCGCGACGGCGCTGACGAGCAATACCGACACCCAGTCGCTGTGCACGCAGTACGTCACGCTCTACCCGTGCGGCTATGGTCCTGGAAACTCGAGTTTCAACCGCTACGCGTTCGCCTACGGAACCGTGCAATCGCTGGTTGGTACGGTGGCCACGAGCTTCACCGCTTACTCGAGCGCGAACGTACAAAACCACGACTTGACCGACCGCTACTTGCTCGAGCCGGCCAACCCGCTCGACCCCTCCGCGGGGGACTACGTGCCGACTTTGGATCCCGCGCTCTCGACGACGCTCACGAACACGCGCGGCGTCGCGTACAGCGCATCGATCTCGCAGGGCCGGCACACCTTTACGCTTTCGGGCAACACCTATGCCTCACTCACGAGCTCGATCCCGAAGATCGGGTCCATCTACGAGACTGCCTATTCCGACGACGTTTCTGCGGCCGCAAACCAGTTCGGCGATTCGTACAAGGCGAGCGACAAAGTGACGCTCTCCGGGCGGTTATCCCTCGCCGATGCGACGGGCGTGGGCTTGGGTTTCCTTTGGGGCGCCGGCGTGACGTATCAGCCCGATGCGAGCGACGCGCTTACGACGTCGGTGAATGCCGGCAGCTCTCAGCCGGCGACGAGCGTCAATCGCTCGTTCAGCGATCCGCAGTCGGCGCAGTTCAATTGCGCTGCGGATAGCGCCGTGGTGAGCGGCCCCGGCGATACGGGGGGCGGAGCGCAGTCCGCCTTCGACCTCGATAGCGCTTGGACGCACCAGTTCCGCTCGGGGGCCTCGGTCTCGCTCGACGGCTACACGCAAGTCCAGACCGGCCAGTTGATCAACGCGCAGATCGAGGAGTCGGCAGGTTATTTTCCGTTCGGTTACACGGCGCTCGTCAATCAGCAGTACCACGCGACGACCGTGTGCGGCGGACCGATCGATCAGGCGCCGCAGATCTTCGTCAACGAACCGGTCGGCGGAACGCGCCGCATCTACCAAGGCTTCGATCTCACCGGGCGTTTCGGGCTCGGCCGCTACGTCGTCGTGCTGCCGGTGTATTCGCTTAGCATCGCCGAATTGACCGCAGCCGGACCGCGCCTCGACGACGGGCCTTCGACCACGATCGTCGGCGCTCAGCTACCCGGTCGCCCGATGCACCGCGGGGGAATTACGCTCGACGGCTTGCTGCCGGCGAGCCAAACGGAGCTGCTCGCCAACGCGCAGTACACCGGCAGCAACAATAACCAGCACATCGGCAACTACGTCGTTGTCAGCGCCGGAATCGCGCACCGGCTCGGACCCGGTACCGTGACGCTGTTCGAGACCAACATGTTCGACACGTACGCTGGTGCATTTGCCACGGATGCGAACGCCGTACCGCTTCCGCTTTCGAGCGGCGGCTCGTTGCGCAGCGCGGGGCTCCCGCTGACGCCGCGAAGCATCTTTGCGACGTACGCGGTCAACATCGGGGGGCCGCCCCCGCCGCCGTCGCTCAATCCGGTTCGCGGCAGCGGCGGCGCACGCGGCGCGCAGACGGTTGCGCAGGCCCAGCCCACGCCGGCAGCCTCGCCCGGCGCGAGCCGCGGCGGCGGATTGGCCGGCCGTTTGGAAGCCGTTCCGCCGCCGCCCGGCACCGATCCGCTGTCGCTTGCGACGGCGCGTCCGGCGTGCGATGCACAAGCGCAGGCGGCGGCACAGCCCGTGCTCGCGGCGCTGCGCGCCTACGTGACTGCTTACGAGGCAAAGGGCCCGTTGCCCGAGGTCGCGCTCTTCACGATCACGCCGCATGTGGCGAGCGGCGCGGATGGTCAAGTACCGTACTTTCTTGAATTGCGCCCGAAGCTGGGGCAAGGCGGTGCCGGCGGCCCGCGTTCCGGCGCGGGTGCGGGAGGTCTCGGCGGCTCGCGCTCCGCTCAAGGCGGCAGCGAGCCCGGCGAGGGCCCGCCGGGTTCGGGCGTGGGGCCGCCCGGACCCGGCGGGGTAGTCGGCAACGCCGCGCCCCCCACTGCCGCGATGCTCCAACAGCGGCAAGCCTTCCAGAACTCGCCCGAGTTCAAAGCCTTCCGCGCATTCTCGTCGTGCACGTACGTCACCGCGCTCGCAACGGCCGATGCCAAGGCCAAAGGCATCGTCGTTGAAGGGCGTCGGGCCGGGTTGCTCTACGTGCCTGGCGTCGGGCTCGTGTACGTGCGGCCGCCGACCTTGCCGCAAGGCGGCGGGAGCCTCAAGTCGACGCAGTGATCGGGGCGTGGCCTGCTGGGCTACAGCGCGACGGTGGCTTCGATGACGCCGACGGCGCTGCCGCCCACTTCGACCGTTTCGAGAACGCCGTCGCGGTAGCGTAAGATGCCTTGGATGAGACTGCGCCGCTTCATCTTGACGCCTTGCTCGTTGACGAAGCGGACGCCGTCCCGCCCTTCCAAGAGGCCGTATTCCGCCAAGTATGCGCCTAGCGGGCCGGTCGCGCTTCCGGTCGCGGGGTCCTCCGCGATGCCGGTGCCTTCGGCGGCGAGCATGCGTGCGTAAACGCCGCCCGGGACCGGGGCGAACAGGAAGACCCCGTTGCTCGCATCGCTCGCCGCGCGCTGCATCTCGCTCGAGTCGAGCACGGCGCGGTCGACGGCTTCAGGCGCGCGCAGGGCGACGAACAGAAAGGGGTTGCCCGCACTGACGACCTGCGCGGGCACGTCCCGCAAAAGATCCTCGACGCCCAGGCCGAGGAAGCGGGCCGAGCGCGCCCGGTCGAGCTGCGCGCCGAAGCGGATCGGCGGCGTACGCAGCCAGGCGAGGAACGGATCGCGCCGCTCCAGCCGAATGGGCACCTCGCCGATGCCTTCTTGCAGTGCGAAACCGGCCAGGCCGGCCGGCACCCGGCCGCTGCGAACGAGCGCGAATGCCGTACCGATCGTGGGGTGGCCGGCGAATGGAAGTTCCTTGCCCGGCGTAAAGATGCGTACCCGCGCGAGGCTGCCGGCCCTCTCCGGCGGCAAGACGAAGGTCGTCTCCGAGAGGTTCAGCTCGCGCGCGAGCATCTGCATCTCGTCGCCGGAGAGCCCGTCCGGCTCGAGGAAGACGGCTAGCGGATTCCCCGCGAAAGGGATCTCGGTGAACACGTCGACGACGCTGTAGCGGTACGTGCGGGCCATCCGCCACTTTCCGTCGCCGGAGGAAGCGACTCCCTTAAAGCGAGCTTGGGGTTATGCGTCAGGCCTCGGCATGGCGCGCGATCATCACGTGACGATGACCCCCGAAGCCGACCTCGCGTTCCTCGCGTGGAACGCGAGCGCCCGAGAGCAGGGTGCGAATGCGCCGGTTCTTCGCAAGCGAAGAGATCGTGCATCCGTCCATTCTCGATTGGGCGATGGCGCTCGTGACGCGCGCGAGGCCGTCGCTGTGGACGACCGATACGTGGTTGAAGTTGACGACGACGTCGTTCGCTCCGTCGAACGCAAGGCGGTCGAGGGTTTGCGCGAAGATGTCGCCCAGCGTAAAGTCGAGGTCGCCAATGAGATCGATCACGACGGCGTGCCGGGTGGGCAGTGGTACGGCAACAGGCTGTATCATGTTGGGAGTATCGTCGCGACCACTGAGATTGTGCTGAGAAAGCCATGAGAATTGGGTCGGAGCGCTCGCTCCCAGGCTGTTCCAAGAAAGCTTGCGTAGCATTGGAGCCACGATGGGTCATCCTTCCGCTCGCATTCTCGTCGTCGATGACGAACGCCATATTCGCGAGTTGCTAGAGATCGGACTCGGCGACGAGGGATACGCCGTGCGTTCCGCACCCGACGGCCAGCTCGCTTTACAGATCGCGCGCGACTGGCGTCCCGACGCGATCGTGCTCGACGTGATGCTGCCCAAGATCGACGGCATCGCGCTGTTGCCGATGTTTCGCAAATTGACGGAAGCACCGATCCTCATGCTTTCGGCCAAAGGCGAAGTCGGCGACAAGGTGGCCGGCCTCAGCCGCGGAGCGGACGATTACCTTGCGAAACCTTTCGAAATGCCCGAGCTGATCGCGCGTCTCGAGACGGCCCTGCGGCGCCCGCGGCTGGCCCAGCCCCAAACGCTGCGCTTTGCAGATCTTGAGGTGAACCTCGAGACGCGCGAAGCGCTGCGGGGCGCGAAACGCATCGCGCTTTCGGCCCGCGAGTACGATCTGCTCGTTGCGCTGCTGCGCAGTCCCAATCGCGTCTTTTCGCGCGATCAACTGCTCGATCAAGTTTGGGGCACCGAACGCTTCGTGGGGCCCGGCGCGGTTGAAACGTACATTTCGTATCTGCGTGCCAAAGTCGACAACGGCTTTCCGAAGCGTCTCATCCACACCCACCGCGGCGCCGGCTACTCGTTGCGCGAGTAAGAGTTGCGGATGTTCCGCACGCTGGCCACGCGGCTGATCGCGTCGTACGTCTTCGCCGCGATCGTCCTGGTGTTCATCGTTGCCGTCGCGGTGACGGCTTTTTCGCTTTCGATGTTTGCCATTGGTACCAAGGAAACGATGGAGGCCGTCGCGCGCGAGGCCCCGGAGGAGGCGCGCATCCAGATCGGCCGTTACCGCTCCCTGGCCGCGGCGGCCGGCGAAATGATCGGCCATTTAGCGCGGCCCGGGGTCAGAATCGGCGTGCTGGCGGACCGCGGCCGCGAGGCGCGCGTGCTCGTCATCGGCGGAATCGATGACGAAGGCCGGCCCTTCGTGCGGTCGTATCCGCTCGGGCACTCGGCCGCCGCCCTATCTGTGGTGCCGCCGCCGCCGCCTGGTGGCGGAGCGGAGCCCGCCGGGCGACCGCCGCCGGACGATCTAAGACCACCCGGCTCGTTCGGCGGGGGGCCGGTTGGGGCTCTGCGCGACCCGAACGCGCCCGGCGGCGGCCCCTACTTTCATGACAAACCGTTCCCCTTCGGCCTCAATGCGTTCATGCATATCGAGCCGCGCAAGGTGGCCGTCGACGGCGGTGAGGTCACCGTCATGCCCGATCCGCGGCCGCTCTCCCACGCGATTGACGCCTTCTGGTTCGCCATGCTGCCGATCGGACTGTTCGTCGTCGTCGCCGCGTGGTTTCTAGGGCGCTACATCACGGGCCAAGCGCTCCGGCCGCTGGTCGAAACGACGGCTGCGCTCAACCGCTTTGCCGGCGGCGATTTCACCCCGCGCTCGATCGTCACGAGCGATCGCAGCGAGATCGGCGAGCTGGTGAGCGCCTACAACGGAGCGGTCGCTCAGGTCAGCGCAGCTTTCGAAGAGCGCCGCAGCGTCGAGCTGCAGATGCGACAGTTCATCGCCGACGCGGGCCACGAGCTGCGTACGCCGCTGACGGTCATCATGGGTTTCATCGACGTCCTGCGCCGCCGGGCCAGCCACGATTCGGGCATTTCGACGAAGATCTACGACACGATGCTCTTCGAGAGCCGCCGCATGCGGGCGCTGATCGACAAACTGATCGTGCTCGCGCGCCTCGAGAATCCGGCCGTTTCGCGCCCCGAAGCGGTCGACCTCGCCGACGTTGCCGGCCGGATCGTCACGGCGCAGCAGGCGCTCGCGAGCAAGGCGCGCGTGGCCCTGCGCGGCGAGCCCGGTACGATCGTGCGCGGCGACGAGGCCGAAATCTACGAAGCGATCTCCAATTTGGTCGACAACGCGCTCAAGTACGCACCGCTCTCCGCGGTCGAGGTCGGCGTCCGGCGCGAGGGGAGTGAGGCACTGATCGAGGTTGTCGACCACGGACCGGGCGTCAGCCCACACGAGCAAGAGCATATCTTCGATCGTTTTTACCGTGGCGAGAACGGCGCCGGCTCGGAAGGTTTCGGCCTTGGGCTTGCGATCGTAAAGCGCGCCGTCGAGCGCGCCGGAGGGCGCATCGCGCTCCATAGCGTCGTCGGCCAAGGCTGTCGCTTCGCGATTCACATTCCGCTGGCAAGCTCCGAACAAGCCGGCGCGATCGCCGTCTAAGCCGCGCAAGACGGCGCAGGTTTCAAAAACGGAAGGGGCCGCCCACTCGACCGATTGAGATAGGCCTGCCCCAATGACTCGCCATGACGTGGTGCCAGACCTCGCTGCGCAGCGGCGCCGCGCCACGATCCTGCTCGCGGCGTTCGCGTTGGCCATCGTCGCCTTTCGCGGCCGGGCGTGGTTTCTGGCATACGGCGACCCGACGATCGGCTTGTACCTGCACGTGGGGCTGGCACTGCTGCGCGGCCATCTGCCCTACACGACCGCTTGGGATTACCGCCCGCCGGGCCTCTTCGCCATCTACGCGGCGGCGCTCGCACCTTTCGCTCCGTGGCTTGCGTGGAACGTGCTCACGTCGCTGGCCTTCGCCGTGACGGCGCTTGGCGTGGGACTGCTCGCCCGCGAATGCGCGCCACGCGCCACAGCGAGCGCGGCGTGGTGCGCGGCAGCGTTCTTCGTTCTGTTGGCTCCTGAGAACGACGGCATCTGGGGCGCGGCGGAGGTCGAGATATCGGCCTTCATCGCGTGGTCGCTATGGTTTGCGATGCGCGCCCGGGACAAAGGCGTCGTGGCAGCATTGTGGAGCGGTCTCCTCGCGGGCTTGGCACTTCAGTGCAAACTCTCCGCCCTGCCGCTCGTGCTGCTGCCGGCCGCCATCCTCGTCATGCGCGATGTCGGGACGGCGCAGAAGGTGCGCCGCTTCGCAGTTTTCCTAGGCGCCTTCGCGGCGCCCATGGCCCTCGAAGCGGCCGTCTACGCGCGGGCGGGTGCGCTGCCGCTCTTGCTCTTTGCAACCTTCGATGCGACGCTGCTCCGAACGCGCGGCGTCGATTTCAACTACTACCGAGTGAACGCGCGGTGGCTCTTCGGGCAGTTCGCGATCTTAGCTCCGCAGATCGAGCTTGCAGCGTTTGCGCGTCCCGCGTTCCCCGTCGCTGCGCTCGCGTCGTGGGGCTGGTTTCTCGTGGCATTGCTTTCCATCGTGCTCGAAGGGGAGCTGTATCAGCGTCAGTTCGTCCTCATAACGGCGCCCGTGGCGCTGCTGGGAGCGCTCGGCTTCTGCGAGCTGCTGCGCACGTACGTCCACGCACGAGCGCTTCGCCGCGCGGTAAGCATCGGCGTCTTTGCCTTGACCTTCGGTCTGCACGACTATTTCGAGACGGTGCAAGGCGCCACGTTCGCCTTCCATCGCTTGGTCCTGCGCGACGCTGCTTGGCGCGCCGACGAGTCTTCAGCCGCGATCGCCGCGCTGCGGCGAATCGTTCCGGGCGAGCGTTCGATCCTGCTGATCGGTCAAAGCCCGTTCGTGTATGATTTGCTCGGCATCGATTCGCCGACGCGCTTTCCGTACAGCGACCTGCTGCTCGATCCGCGGCTCTCGATCATGGCCGGCATCGACGGAGGGGCCGAGTTGCGCCGGCTCTTCGATTTGCATCCGCAAACGGTGGTCGTCTCGAATCTCGACGATTACCGTTACGACCCCGCCCGCGTGCGAGCGATTAGAACGCGGCTCGCCCTCGATTACCGGCGGGTCTTTGCGGCGAAGGAGTTCAGCATCTATCGCCGAGGAAAGGAGCCGGCGTGATCCGGCTTCTCGACGAAACCACGGTCGGACAGATCGCCGCGGGCGAAGTCGTCGAACGTCCCATATCGGTCGTCAAGGAACTGGTCGAGAACGCCCTCGACGCCGGCGCAACGCGCATTGCGGTCGCCGTCTGCGGCGGCGGTTTGGGCTCGATCGAGGTTACCGACGACGGCGCGGGCATCCCCCGCGACGAACTGCGGCTGGCATTCGCGCGCCACGCTACGAGCAAACTGCGCGATGCGCTCGGCCTGACGCACGTCGCCACGCTCGGTTTTCGGGGCGAGGGCCTCGCGAGCATCGCGGCAGTCGCGCGGGTAAGCATGATCTCGCGCACGCTCGCGAGCGACTTCGGCTACGCGGTCGAGGCCTTCGAAAACGCCGCGAGCGAGCCGGAACCAACTGCCGCGCCGCTTGGGACACGCGTCGTCGTGCGCGAGCTCTTTGCCAACGTTCCGGTGCGGCGCGAGTACCTGCGCTCGCCCTCGGCCGAGTTCGCCCGCATCTCGGGTTTCTTGGCGACGCTGGCGCTCGGCTATCCGGAGGTTACGTTCGCGCTCGAGCACGACGGCCGTCCGACCTTCGTCTTTCCTGCGGCGCGCGGCCTCGAGCAGCGTTTGGCGCACGTTTTCGGCGGTTTGCCGGCGCGCAGCATGCTTGGCATTGCGAGCGGGCTGCCCGGCGACGCGAGTACGGTCGCCGGCTACATCAGCCCACCGGGCTCGGACCGGCCCGACCGCCGCCTGCAATTTCTCTTCGTCAACCGGCGGCTGCTGCGCACGACGCTGATGGCCGGGGCGTGGAATGCCGGGTACGCCGGCTACGCGCTTGCGCACCGGCAGCCCTACGGCGTGTTGTTCCTCGAGATCGCGCCGGATCAGGTCGATCCCAACGTGCACCCGACGAAAAGCGACGTTCGCCTGCGCAATCCAAGCGCGGTCGCTGCGGCGGTGCGGCACGCGATTGCGGAAACGCTCGCGGCCGACGCCGGGACGCGACTGCACGCGTCGCTGTCGTTTGCGCCGCCGGTTAATGCTGCGCAGCAATCGGGAACGTCACCGTCGTTCGATTTCGAAGCACCGCCGGACGGCGCACGCGGCGGTGGACTTCGCGTCCTCGCGCAGCTCGACAATACGTTTATTCTCGCGACCGACGGCGATGCGCTGGTGCTGGTCGACCAGCATGCAGCCCACGAGCGCATCGCCTACGAAGCGATCGAGCGCCGCGCACGCTCCGGCGGCGCCGACGAACCGCTCTTGATACCGTATACGATCGAGCTCGATCCGCCCGAAGCGGGACGTTTTGAGGCCTCGCGCGCGGAGCTGGCACGCGCCGGCCTCGAGGCCGAGCCGTTTGGCGAGCGCGCCTATCGTATCGTTGCAACGCCGGCCGGGTACGGTGCGCGATCGTTCGACGTGCGCGGCTATCTTGACGATCTCACCGATCAGCCACCCGGCCTCGACGCGCGCCAGCGCGTGTGGGCATCGCTTGCATGCCATTCGGTCGTACGGGCAGGCGAACGGCTCGACGTGGCCGAGATGTCGGCGCTGCTCGCGCGCCTGGCGCAGTGTCGCAATCCGATGCACTGCCCGCACGGGCGGCCGACCACGGTGCGGGTCGAAGCCGCGGAGATCGCCCGCATGTTCAAACGCTAGAGGTGGCGCAAACCACGACGCCGCCGAAAGCCCAGGGACCGGGGGTATTGATCGTCGCCGGGCCGACGTGCTCGGGAAAGACGGAGCTTGCGCTCGATCTTGCCGAGCGCTTTGGGGCCGAGATCGTCAGCGCCGACTCGCGACAGATCTACCGTGGGATGCCGATCGGCACCGCGGCGCCGAGCGCGCGGCAGCAAGCGCGCGTCCCGCACCACTTGGTCGGCTTTTTGGATCCCACGGAGCGCTACAGCGCGGCGCGCTTTGCCGCCGACGCGCTGGCGGCGATCGTCGCAATTCACGCGCGCGGCAAGCGCGCGCTCGTCGCCGGCGGAACGGGCTTCTACGTTCGCGCCCTGTGCGGCGACGTCGCGACGTCGGCCGCATACGATCCATCGCTGCGGGCGCGCCTCGCGCGCGAAGCGCAGCTGCATCCGACCGCGGTTCTGCACGCGTGGCTAGAAGCACGCGACCCGCGCCGCGCCGCCGCAATAGCGCCGAGCGACCCCTACCGCATCCTGCGCGCGCTCGAGATCGCGCTCGGCCCGCGCCCTGCGCAAGATTGCGTGCCCGCTTCGCTGCGAAGTGTTAAGCTTGCTTACCTTAAAGTCGCGTTGCAGCCGGATCCGGCCGAACTCGATGCGCGCATCGAGGCGCGCACGAAGGCCATGCTGACGGCCGGCTTTATCGAGGAAGCCGAAAGGATCGGCGCGGCCGCGGTCGCGGCCGATGCGGTCGGCTACCCGTTTGCCCTCGCCTATCTAGCGGGTCAGACGACGCTCGATGAACTACGGTCCTTGATGATTCGCGCGACGCGGCGCTACGCGAAGCGTCAGCTTACCTGGTACCGAGCCGAGCCGGGGGCGTGGCACGTTCCCTCAAACGCTGCATTCGGCGCGATTGCGAGCGCGGCGCGCGAGCGGCTCGCGTGGTCGTAACCCGGGATTCGGTGAACGCCTGCTCGAACGCCGTTCGTATGTCGGTGAGAGAAAGCATTGGGCCGGGTGCCAAGCCCGCGCCGCTCCAAGACGCGTACCTCGCCGAGGTCAAGCGCCAAGGCGTTCCCGTCACCGTCTACCTGGTCAACGGCTTTCAATTGCGCGGAACGGTGAAGGGATTCGACGCGTTCACGATCGTGCTCGAGTACGAACATCGCCATCACTTGATCTACAAGCACGCCGTTTCGACGATTTCGCCGCTCGGCCCGCTCGCGCCGGCGCTCGATTTCGAGCAGCCGCCGGGCGGCGCGCCGCGTCCGCAATGAAAGCGCTCTCGCGCGACATCACGGTCGCCAAAATGCAGGCGACCGGCAATACGTTTGCGTTGATCGACGAACGGCCGCCGCGTTTCCAAGGGTATGCAGAGCTTGCTCGCCGGCTCTGCGATCCGGCACATGGGGTCGATGCGGACGGGCTCTTGGTCGTGCTCGAGCATCCGCAAGCCGACGCCGCGATGCGTATCTTTAACGCCGACGGCAGCGAGGCCGAAACGTGCGGCAATGGCCTGCGCTGCATCGCGCGCTACTTGAGCGAACGCGACGGACGTGAAACCTTTACGCTGGCGACCGCAAGCGGGCTCGTTGCCGCCTCCGTGAGGTCGAAGGATCCGTTTGAAGCCGCCGTCGGCATGGGCCGCGCGACATTTCCCAGCGACGGCCGCGCTGAGACGATCGACGCGTGCGGGTCTTCATGGACCTACGTTGCGGTCTCACTCGGAAACCCGCACGTCGTGATTTTCGTCGACGACGTTGCAGCGGTCGATCTCGAGCGCGTCGGAGCCTCGATCGCAAGCGACCCGCGCTTCGCGGGCGGTACGAACGTGCACCTCGCGAAGCTCGTCTCGCCGGATCACTTGCAGGTGCGCCACTACGAGCGCGGCGTCGGACGAACGCAATCGTGCGGCAGCGGCGCGGCGGCGTGCGTCGCGGCTGCGATTCGGCGCGGTGCTCGCACGCCGGCCCGTGTCGACGTGCCGGGCGGACGCCTCGGCGTCGAGCTGCAGCCGGGCGGCGCGTTCGTTTTGAGCGGACCGGCAGAGCCCGTCTTCGAGCGCACGATCGCCCTATGACGACCGCCCTCGCGTACAGCGACGCGCGCGGCCGCGTCTACTTCGATGCGCATCGCGAGCCGCTGGCCGATGGCGGAATCCTGCGCGCTCCCCTCGCAGGCGAGCTGATTCCTGCGCCGCCCGCGACGGTTCTGGCGCAGCTTCCTTCGCGCGCTCCGTTCGTCGCGGGCAAAAAGGTCGCGGTGCGCCGTACCGCCCTTGCGGCGCTGTTGCCGGCGGGCTACACGCGCCTGCTGTTGCCGGCGTACCGCAGCGGGCCCGAAGCGCCCGCGCTCGGGCTCTTCGGCTACACCTTCGTATGCGCGGTCGACGGCGCGCTGCACGTTGCGGCGCTGCGCACCGATCGCTCGGAAGACTGGAAACCACGCACCTTCGCGTCGGGCGAACTAGAGCGCATCATCGAGGCGCGCCGCGCGACCGACCGCCAGAATCGAGTCCTCGACCAACTCGAGCTCTGCTCGCGCGAGTACGGCTGCTTCACCGCGCAAAACGTTTTCCTGATGCGCGGCGAAGCGGCGCTTCCCGTTTCGCCCAAATGCAACGCGCGCTGCGTCGCGTGCATCTCCGAGCTCGAGCCGGAGGCAGGTATCCCGTCGCCGCAAGTGCGCATCGGATACGAGGCGACGCCGGACGAGTTGGCGCGGATCGCGCTCTTTCACCTCGCGCGGGTGCGCGACGGGATCGTTTCGTTCGGACAGGGCTGCGAAGGCGAACCGCTGTTGCGCACGACGACGATCGCTCGCACGATCGAGCGCATTCGCGCGTCGACGTCGCGCGGCACCCTCAACCTCAACACGAATGGGAGCTTACCGGCGTCGCTGCGCAGCCTGATCGACGCGGGTTTGGACGCCGTTCGGATCAGCCTCAACTCGTTTCGAACGCAGCCGTACGCGGCGTATTACCGTCCGTCCGGTTACGGGCTCGACGAGGTGCTCGAGAGCGCGCGCTCGGCGGCGCAAGCCGGGCTGAGGGTTTCGCTCAACTACCTAACGCACCCCGGCGTCAGCGACGAGCGCTTGGAGATCGAGGCTGCCGAGTCGTTCTTGAGCGGGGTGCGGGTCGAAATGATTCAGACCCGCGCCCTCAACATCGACCCGGAGCGCTACTTTGCACTCGTCGGCAGGCCGCGCGAACCCTTGGGCATGCGGACCGCACTGCAGCGATTGGCCGCCACGGGGGCGCGCCTGGGCAACTTCACGCACCGCAGAGCGATCGCGCCCCTACGGGCTAGAGCAGTTGAGCCGGTAACGCCGGACTAGCGTCGTGCCGCGCTGCACGGCGCGATTTGAACGGTACGGCGGCGCGCGGGCGGAAGGATCGCGCCGATGATCTCTCTGGGAACGCTGGCCACGATCGTCATCCTGCTCGGCGTCGCGGCGCTGTTTGCGCGTTTAGCCGCCGAAGCCGGCCTGCCGCCGGCCGGAGCGATCATGCTCGTAGGGATCTCGGCGGGCGGCATCCTGCCGCATGCCCTGACGATCGAGTTGCGCCCCGGCGTTTTGGCCGTGTTTCTGCCGGCGTTGATCTTCGAGGCCGCGTGGGACATCGATGCGCGGGTGCTGCGGCGGGTTGCCGGCGCAATTGCCGTACTGGCGCTCCCCGGAACGCTGCTGACGGCAATGGCGATCGCCGCCGCCGCGACCGTCGGAGGCTTGCAGGCCGGGCCGGCCTTCGTTCTCGGGGCGATCCTGTCGGCTACCGATCCGGTTGCGGTTCTGGCGCTCTTCCGGCGTTTGCGCATTCCGCCCGAGCTGTTCACCATCGTTGAAGGCGAGTCGATCGCCAACGACGGCGTCGCCGCGGTCTTGGTGATCGCGCTCGTGCCGCTGGCGGCGACGTGGTGGTCGACCGCCGGCGCCGGTGCCGTATTCTTGCGCATGCTGATGATGTCGATCGGAGGTATCGCCGCCGGTGTCGGGGTTGCATTGGCGGCAACGCCGGTCTTACGGGCAACGCGTTTTTCGTTCTTACGGATCGTCGTGACGCTCGGGGTTGCGTACGGCGCCTATGCGCTCGCGGCGTTCTTTGGAGCATCCGGCATCCTGGCGAGCGCCGCCGCAGGCGTTGCATTGCCGGCGATTGCACTCGGTGACGGCGCCCGCGACGTCGAACGCTTCTGGGACCGCGTCGCCATCGCCGCCAACGCCCTGGTGTTCTTGTTGACGGGTTTGAGCTTGCGGCTCGAGCGCATTTTTCACGAGCCCTTGTTGCTGGCCGCCATCGTCCTGGCCGTAGTCGCCTCGCGCGCTTTCTTGGCGTTCGTGCTCGTGCCCCTGAAGGTTCCGGCGGCCGCTCGGGCGGGCTGGCGCGGGGCGATCGCTCTCGCCGGCGTCCGCGGCGGCCTGTCGCTCGCGCTTGCACTCGGGCTGCCGGCGGACTTTCCGGGGCGGGCATCGATTCTCGATGCCGTTTTTGCGGTGGTGTTTCTGACCGTCGTCGTGCAAGGTTGGATTCTCGAGCCCGTCCTACGACGGCTCATCCTCGAGGAGAGGCCTCGCGCCGCGTAAATCCCAACGGATCATCCGGACGGCGGATGCGGGATGCATCGATAGCTTGCTACCATCCACGGTGTGCAAATGATTCTAGAGCTTTCGGTGATCGCGCTTTCCGCTCTCGCGTTCTACGCATTCGATGCGTACGCGCGGGCGTGCGACCGGCTATAGCGCTCGATGCTCGACAACGTGATCGGGCTCGCACTCACCGTCATTGCGGTCGCGTATCTCTTTTACGCCATGCTGCGCCCCGAAAGATTCTGAGGTTTCGTGAGCGTCTACGGCTGGCTGCAAGCGGCGCTGTTCTTTGCGCTCGTCGTCGCGCTGACCAAGCCCCTTGGGCTCTACCTGGCTCGCGTCTTCGAAGGCGAGCGCACCCCGCTTAGCCCAGTGCTGGTACCGGTCGAGCGTGCCTTCTACGGGCTGTGCCGCATCGATCCGCGCCGCGAGATGAGCGCAACCGGCTATCTCTTCGCGGTGCTCGCGTTCAGCGCGGTGGGACTCGTCTACCTCTACGTCTTGCTGCGCACCCAGAAATGGCTGCCCTTTAACCCGCAGGGCTTCGACAATCTTCCGGTCGACCTGGCCTGGAACACGGCGGTCAGCTTCTTGACCAACACCAACTGGCAGTTCTACAGCGGCGAGAACACGATGAGTTATTTCTCGCAGATGGCCGGCCTCGCGTGGCATAACTTCGTTTCGGCGGCGACCGGAATTGCGGTCGCGATCGCCGTGGTGCGCGGGGTCTCGCGCACCGATCGCAAGACCGTTGGAAACTTCTGGGCCGACCTCACCCGCGCGTTGCTCTACGTGCTGCTTCCCATCAGCTTTGTGGGCTGCCTCCTGCTCGTCGCTCAGGGCATACCGCAGAATTTTGCTTCGTACCACGACATCACGTCGCTCGAGGGGTTCAAGCAGACGATCACCGGCGGCCCGATGGCCTCGCAGGAGATCATCAAAGAGCTCGGCACCAACGGCGGCGGTTTCGTCAACGCGAACTCGGCATCGCCCAACGAAAACCCGACGGCTTTCTCGAACCTGCTAGAGATGCTGGCGATCTTCTTGGTCTCGGCCGGGTTGACGTACACCTATGGACGCTACGTCAAAGATCAGCGGCAGGGCTGGGCGCTCTTCGCTGCTATGAGCGTGCTTTTCGTGGGCGGATTCGTTACCGCGTACGCTTTTGAATCCGCCGGTAATCCATTGATCCACCAACTCGGTGCGAGCGGTCCGAACATGGAAGGCAAGGAGTGTCGTTTCGGCGTCGGCGCTTCGTCGCTCTTCGCGACCGTCACGACCGACACGTCGTGCGGCGCCGTCAATGCGATGCACGACTCGTTCACGCCGCTCGGGGGTCTGGTTCCGCTCGCCAACCTGCAGATCGGCGAGGTCGTTTTCGGCGGCGTCGGGACCGGCCTTTACGGCATGATCATCTACGTCGTGCTGACCGTCTTCATCGCCGGCCTGATGGTCGGCCGAACTCCTGAATACCTGGGCAAGAAGATCGAACGGCGCGAGGTCCAGCTGGCGATTCTCGGTATCCTCGTGCTGCCCGTTTTCGCCCTGGTTCCGACCGCCGTGTCGCTGCTGGTGCCGGCCGGATTGGGCGCTCTAGGCAACGCCGGTCCGCACGGTTTTTCCGAGATCCTCTACGGGTTTACCTCGACGACCGAGAACAACGGCAGCGCCTTCGCGGGCCTGAGCGGTAACACGTACTACGACCTCTTGACGGGCGTCGTCATGCTCTGCGGGCGATATCTATTTATCATCCCGGCGCTCGCCCTGGCCGGCTCGCTCGCGGGCAAGAAAAGCGTTCCCGAAACGGTTGGAACGTTCACGACCTATTCGCCGGTCTTCGTCGTCCTATTGCTCGGCGTGATCGTCATCGTCGGCGCGCTGACGTTCTTCCCAGCCGACGCGCTGGGACCGATCGTCGAGCACCTCCTCATGCTGCAAGGGAAAACGTACTAGGTGTCACACCCATGATTCCGGCTCGTCGCCTGGAGCGCCGTCCGCAGGCCCGGTCGCTGCTCGATCGAGCGATCATCACGCGAGCCATCACGGATTCCTTCCGCAAGCTCGACCCGCGCCTGCAGGCGCGCAATCCGGTCATGTTCATCGTCGAAGTCGGTGCGCTTGCCACGACCTTGTTCTTTCTTCGCGATCTGCTCGCGGCGGGAGGAAACAACGCGGGCTTCGACTTTGCGATCTCGGCGTGGCTGTGGTTCACGGTGCTGTTTGCGAATTTTGCCGAGGCGGTGGCCGAGGGCCGCGGCAAGGCCCAAGCTGAGTTCCTGCGCCGTTCGAAAACCGAAACGCAGGCGAAGAAGGTCGTCGGCGACGCGGTGCTCTCCGTGCCCGCCTCGCAGTTACGCAAAGGTGACGTCGTCCGCATCGACGCGGGCGAACTGATCCCGGGCGACGGCGACGTCGTCTCCGGAGCGGCTTCGGTCGACGAATCGGCAATCACCGGCGAGTCGGCCCCGGTCATACGCGAGTCCGGCGGGGATCGCAGCGCCGTCACCGGCGGAACGCGCGTCCTATCGGACCAGATTCTGGTGCGGATCAGCTCGAATCCGGGCGAGACGTTTCTGGACCGCATGATCTCGCTCGTCGAGGGTGCCCAGCGCCAGAAGACGCCGAACGAAATCGCGCTGTCGATTTTGCTTGCGGGTTTGACGCTGATCTTCGTGTTCGCCGTGGTAACGCTCGGCCCGTTTTCGCTCTACGCGGGAAGGGCGGCGAGCGTGACGGTGCTGATCGCGCTGCTGGTCTGCTTGATCCCGACGACGATCGGCGGACTGCTTTCGGCCATCGGAATCGCGGGCATGGATCGCGTGTTGCAGCGAAACGTGCTGGCGATGAGCGGGCGCGCGGTCGAAGCGGCCGGCGACGTCGACACGCTTCTGCTCGACAAGACGGGAACGATCACCCTGGGCAACCGGCAAGCCACGGAGATCTTGCCGGCCGAAGGCGTCAGCCTGGCCGAGGCCCTGCGGGCCGGCTACCTTTCGTCGCTTCCCGACGAAACGCCGGAAGGCCGTTCGATCGTTGCGCTCGCGCAACGCGAAGATGTCGCTCTCGGCGACGGCGCACTGCCCGCGGGCGCCCAGTTCATCCCGTTTTCCGCGTACACGCGCATGAGCGGGATCGACGTTCCCGGCGGAGTCGCGGTGCGCAAAGGCGCCCCCGACGCAGTGCGAGCGTGGGTGCGCGACCACGGCGGCGACGGCGCGACGACGCTCGTTGCCGACGTCGAACGAATCGCTCGCGCCGGGGGAACGCCGCTGCTCCTCGCGCAAGAAAAACGGATCCTCGGCGTTATTTACCTCAAAGACATCCTCAAGCCGAACATGCACGAGCGCTTCGACCGGATGCGTGCGATGGGGATTCGCACGATCATGATCACGGGCGACAATCCGCTCACCGCTAGCGCCATCGCGCGCGAGGCGGGGGTCGACGATTTCTTGGCAGAGGCGACGCCTGAGACCAAGATGTCGCTGATCAAGCGCGAGCAAGCGACGGGCCGGCTCGTGGCGATGACAGGCGACGGCACCAACGATGCGCCGGCGCTCGCCCAAGCGGACGTCGGCGTGGCGATGAACTCGGGCACGCAGGCCGCCAAAGAGGCGGCCAATATGGTCGACCTCGACTCGGATCCGACCAAGTTGATCGAGGTCGTCGAGATCGGCAAGCAGCTCTTGATGACGCGCGGCGCTTTGACCACGTTTTCGATCGCCAACGACGTGGCGAAGTACTTCGCGATTCTGCCCGCGATGTTCGCCACGGCATATCCCGCGATGGAAGCGCTCAACGTCATGCGGCTTTCCACGCCGCAGAGCGCGATTCTGTCGGCGGTCATCTTCAACGCGCTGATCATCATCGCCTTGATACCGCTAGCCTTGCGCGGCATCGCCTACCGGCCGCGCGGCGCAAACGCGGTCTTGCGTGACAACGTCTTGATCTACGGCCTGGGCGGCATCATCGTTCCGTTCATCGGAATCAAGTTCATCGACTTGATCCTCGCCGCTCTGCACCTTACCTAAGGACGCGACTATGAAAGCCACGACCAGACTTCCGAGCGATACGAGCGGCAGGGCCGGCGCAAGCAGGGACGGCACTCTGCAGCACCTCGGCACGTCCGCGATCTACACCGTCATCTCGGTCGTCTTTCTCGGCCTCGTGTACCCACTGGTCATGACCGGTATCGCGCAACTGATCTTCCCAGCCCAGGCCGCGGGTTCGTACGTCTACGACCGCAGCGGAAAGATCGTTGGCTCAGACATCATCGGACAGCTTTGGACCAAGCCGCAATACTTCCAGGGGCGTCCCTCCGCGGCCGGCAAGAACGGCTACGACCCCACCAACACCGGGGGAACGAATCTCGGGCCGACCTCCAAGAAGCTGATCGACAGCACGCGCGCCGCGATCGTCGCGCTGCGCAAAGCCAATCCGAACGCGGCCGGACCCGTTCCCATGGACCTCGTCACCTCGAGTGGAAGTGGAATCGATCCGGACATCAGCCCGGAAGGCGCCTACTACCAGGCGCCGCGCGTTGCGCAAGCGCGTCACGCCGATGCGGCGGTCATCCGGGCCTTGATCGCGCGCCATATCCATCCGCGGGAACTCGGGTTTCTCGGCGAGCCGCACGTCAACGTCCTCGAGCTAAACCTGGCGCTCGACGCGCAGAGGTAAGCTGCGCCCGGCAGTCCGAACCTAGTCCGGCGTGAGCAGGGAAAGGCCGTCGCGAACGGGGCGCTCGGCGTGGGGCGCCGCCGCTAAGTCTGAACCTCGCTGGCCTGGTTCTCTCGCGGTCGTGATCGCTGCGGCGCTCAACTTCGTTCTGCCGGGCGCGTTCACGCTCGGTCCTCCGTGGCTCGTGGCCGTCATCGAGCTCGCAATCGTGGTGCCCTTGACGATCGTTGCGCCGCGCCGCGTCATGAACGAGACGAGGCCGAATCAGACGGCCGCGGTGGTGCTGATCGCGGTCGCCAACGTCGCCAACGTCGCATCGCTGATCTTGCTTATTCATGCGCTCATTTACAATTCCAAGAGCATCAACGGCGTTCAGCTCCTGTATTCGTCGGTCGACATTTGGGCCACGAACGTCCTGGTTTTCTCTTTGTGGTACTGGGAACTCGACCGTGGCGGCCCCGACGAAAGGCTCAAACCAGAGCACCGCGCGCCGGATTTTCTTTTCCCGCAGATGGTGACGCCGGACTGCACCGAGCCCTCCTGGAGTCCAAGGTTCTTCGACTATGTCTACGTGGCGTTCACCAATGCAACGGCCTTCAGCCCGACCGACACGATGCCGTTGACGCAATGGGCCAAGTTCTTGATGCTCGGCCAGGCAGCCACCTCGCTAGCGACGATCGCGATCGTCGCATCGCGCGCGGTCAATATTCTCGGTTAGCGGCTGCCGCTACGGCGGGGCGGCTAGGATGATCAGTTGGCGCGCGCCGGCTTCGAGCAGCCGTCGCGCGAAGGCAACGCCGCGCGGCCAGCGTGGGTTGTGGCGCGCACCCTCCACCGCTATCGTTACGCCGCCTTCGCGCTGGACGGCGCCGACGAGCGCCAGCGCCGTATCGTTTCCGACGACCACGTGCCACTTGCCGCGAACGCGCCGGGTCGCCTCTTCGAGCGAAGAGATGACCCGCGACTGCGCGGCTTCCGGTGAGCGCGCGACGTGAAACACCAACAGCTCGACCTCCAAGCGCAGCGCGATGCGCGCGCAGCGCTCGATGAGCTCAAGATCGCGTTCGCGCGCCTTGACCCCGAGCGCGATGAGCGCGAACGGCGGGGGGCGACGCGTCCCCGCGCGCGCGTGGAGCACCTCGCGCAGCGCAAGCTCGCGCAGCGCCGCTAAGTTCTCGGCGCGGAAGAAATGCGATAGCGCGTCCTCGATCTTTTCGGCGCGGTAGATCTTCCCGGCCCGCAGACGCTCGCGCAACGTCTCGGGGGTCGTGTCGATGAGGATCACGTCGTCGGCCAGCGTCAGTATCTCATCGGGCACCGTTTCGCGGACCTTCTGACCGGTCAGCCGGTTGACGGCATCGTTGAGACCTTCGAGATGCTGGATGTTGAGCGTGGTCATCACCGAAATGCCCGAGCGCAGCACGGTGAGGACGTCGTCGTAGCGCTTGGGGCGCTCGTCGCAAGGGGCATTGGTGTGCGCGAGCTCGTCGATCAACGCGATGGCGGGACGGCGCCGGAGCAGCGCCTCGGTATCGAGTTCACTGTAGCGAACGCCGTCGCAGGTTACTTCGCGCCGCGGCAAGATCTCCAAGCCTTTCAAGAGGCGCTCGGTGTCGGCTCGGCCGTGGGTTTCGACGAACCCGCCGATGACGTCGATGCCCTCGGCAACCAGCTGGTGGGCGCGATCGAGCATGGCGTAGGTCTTGCCGGAACCGGCGGCTCCGCCCAGGTAAATGGTCAACCGGCCGTAGCCGATGCGCAGACGGTCGCCCGCGGTTTGCGCGTAGCGCGAGAAGCTGATCTCGCGGTCGATGGGCGGCGTCAGCGTCGGATCGACGATCAGGATGTCGCGCTCCAAGGCGCGCGCCGCGAGACGCGCTGCGAGCGGCCCACGCGGTAAGGCCACGAGCGTGGCCTTGAGAGCACCGAGCGTCGGCCGGTTCGGGTCGAACTCCTGTAGCGGCACGACGTGGGCGTCGAGTTCCTTGGAGAGATCGGCGACGGTGTCGATGCGGCGCTCGCCCACCAGTGCAACGTCGAGCGCTAGGTCCAAGGCGCCCGCCACGCTGGCGGCTTTTTGCAGGAAGACCCCGACGTCGCCGTCACCCGTTGCGAGCGCAAGCAGCGTCGACGCACGGCGCGGCATCACGTTTGGTTCCGTCAGATCGTCGATCGTGCGGAGCATCATTTCGCGTAAGTAGCGCAGCGTCTGCGGCCGGAAGATGCCGAGCCGGGCTCGCTCGACGTCCTCGGGATGGATCAAGGCGCCCGCCGCCAGGCGGGCTTCGAGCTGCTCGGGCGACACGTCGAGCGCGACAACCTGATCTGCCGCGCGTAAAAACGAGAGCGGCACGATCTCGCGAACGGGGAAGCCGATCAGACTTTCGGCCGTCGCAGCGGCGCTCTCGAGATGCTGGATATTGAACGCTCCTTCGACGCTGATGCCCCCGTCGCGCAACGCGAGCGCATCCTGCCAGCGTTTCGCATGTGCCCCGCCTTCGAGGTTGGTGTGCGCCAGCTCGTCGAGAATGACGACATGGGGTTTGAACTCGAGCGTCGCTGCAAAGTCGAAATCCTCGAAACGCGTCGTGCCGATTTCAACCACGCGCGGAGGAACGCGCGGAAGGCGGGAAGCGAGCTCGTCAAGTTCCGGGCGTCCCTTCGTTTCGACCCAACCCAGCACGACGCGGGTTCCCGCTTCTTGGAGGCGCAGCGCATCCTCGAGTAAGCGCCGTGTTTTACCAGCGCCTGGGGCACTAGCCAGATAGACGGTGAGGCGCGGCCCACGGCCCAGATCCTTGAGGATGGCTTCGGCGGTGGGCCGCTCGGGACGATCGATCACGGCGCGGATGCTTCTCGCTGGCGCAGGGCCGGTCCGCCGGGGGCGCTGCGTCAGCGCAGCGAAACGGCCAATCGTGGCGGAACGCTGGATTCGTCCATCCTGCATCGCCCTGCTTGTCGCGGCATGGGCTTTGGACATGGTGACGCCGCAACTGTTCGTTGCCGCGATCCTGCTCAACGTTCCGATCGCGCTGTCGAGCCTTGCCCTCGACTCCCGCTTCACGCGCCTTCTCGTGATCCTTGCGCTCATCGCCGATGCGGTCGCCGGCTACGCGAACGCGGTGAGGGATAGCCACCTCGTCGCGATCGCGGTCGGCGACCGGGTCATCGTCGGGTTGTCCTTTTTCTTGGTGGGATTGCTCAGCATCGAGGCGCAGCACTTGGCGCGCCAAGCGGGAGAACTCGCCGAACGGCAGGATCGCGCCGCGCGCGAGCGCGGAATTCGCCGCGCCGTCGAGATCATACGCAGCAGCGTCAACCGGGAGCTGATCGAACGTGCGGTCGTGGGCGAAGCAGGCCGGGCGCTGTCGGTCGATGCCGCACATCTGTATCTCCTCGAAGCGGGTCTCGACCGGACGACGACCTTTTCGTGGACGGGCGGCGAGGTCAACGTGTCCGCCGGGCGCCCGTCGCCTGAGATCCTTTCCTTCGTACAGCGAGTCGCCGACGCGCGAAGCATCGAGATCGTCCGCGAAACGGATGCCTTCGGGCGGCTGCTGATCGACACGCTCGGCGCGCACTATGCGATTGCGGGCCCGCTCGTCGAGCACGACGTGCTCTTCGGTGTCTTGGTCGTGTTGCGGCGCGAGTCCGATTTCGAGCCCCAGTTTCGCGAAGGGTTTGCCTTGTACGTCGAACAGGCTGCGATCGCCCTCGCACAAGCCGGATTGTTCGTTCAGCTTGCCGACGGGAACGCGGGCCTCGCGCGCGCCAACGAAGCGCTGCGCGAGCGAAACGACATCATTCGCGACATCGTCTACGCGCTCTCGCACGACCTCCGCACGCCGCTGACGGCAGCCGGCATGACGATGCGGCAGGCGCTGTCGGGGGCGTACGGCCCGCTGCCCGAAGCCTACCGCGAGATCTTGCGGCGTTCGCTCGAATCCAACGACGAGCTGCAGCGGCTCGCCGAAACGCTCCTGCTCGTCTCGCGCTACGAGTCCGGCGAGAATTCACGCGTGCGCGAGCACCTTGCAGTGAGAGCGCTGGCAGAAAGCGTCGTCGTCGAGCTGGCGCCGCTGTGGCGCGGAAAGGAGCTCGAAGTCGTCGTTGACGGAGACCGCAACCTGGAGGTCATGGCGGATCCAGGGGAGCTTCGGCGCGCATTGATCAATGTGGTAGCCAATGCGGTCACGTTCACGCCCTCGCACGGGCACATCGCGGTGCACGTCGTTGCGATCGACGGGCGTGCGGCGCTCCAAGTCGAGGATGACGGTTTCGGCGTTCCGGAGAGCGAGCGGGCGCGGCTTTTCGAACGCGTGCGGGAAGCTCCCAGCCGCCACGGGGCAGGCTCCGGTCTCGGCCTGTATCTCGCTCGCCGCGTGGTCGAAAGTCATGGCGGCAGCATCGAGTACGCGCCCCGGGCCGGCCAGGGCAGCGTCTTCACCTTGATGCTGCCGCAGCTCGCCGGCGTCGCTGTGCAATGAGCGAGGTACGCACCGTGGTCCTCGTCGAGGACCACGCTTTGACGCGTGCCGGTTTGCGGACGGCGCTCGACGCTTCGGGAGATCTGCGAGTCGTCGGTGAAGCGCAGGACGGCCTTGCCGGATTCGAAACGATCGCGCGCCTTCAGCCCAACGTTGCGGTCATCGATATCGGGCTTCCTGGAATCGACGGCATCGAGCTGACGCGGCGCGTGCGCACGGCTTCGCCGCTAACGCGGATCGCGATTCTCACCGTCCACGACCTCGAGAGCGAGGTGCTCGCGGCGCTTGCCGCAGGCGCCGATGCATACAGCGTGAAAACCTCGAGCGCGGAACAAATTTTGACGGCGGTTCGCGCGGCGGCGAGCGGCGGCGCCTACTTCGATCCGCAGATCGCAGGCATCGTCATGCGCCACTTCGGGACGCGGCGCGCCGCCCCGGTCGAATCGCCCTTGACCGAGCGCGAAACCGAGATCCTGCGCATGATCGCCGATGGCCACGGCAACAACGAAATCGCAAGCGGGCTGTACATCGGCTTGGGCACGGTGAAAGGGCACATCCGCGACATCCTCGAGAAATTGGCCGCCGCCGATCGAACCCAGGCGGCGGTCGTTGCCTTGCGCCGCGGTCTGATTTAGGGGTGCACGAAACCGGCGAACCGGCCGGAGGTCCGCTGAGCGGAGTTCGTGTCGTCGACCTAACGACGGTCGTCATGGGTCCCTGGACGACGGCGATTCTGGCCGGTTACGGGGCGAGCGTCATCAAAGTCGAACCGCCCGAGGGCGATATCTTGCGTGCCGCCGGAGCCTACCGGAATTGGGGAATGGGTTCGCTCTTCTTGCACATCAATCGCGGAAAGCGCGGCATCGTCCTCGATCTCAAGAGGCCGCGAGCGCGCGACGCGCTCCTGCGCTTGTGCGCTCGGGCCGATGTCGTGATCCACAACATCCGGCCGGCCGCCATGCGCCGCCTTGCGCTCGGTTATGACGACGTCGCTGCCGTTAACCCGAAAATCATCTACGTCAACCTCGTGGGGTATGCACAAGACGGCCCGTATGCGGCGAAGCCGGCTTACGACGAAATCATTCAAGGCGCGTCGGGCCTCGCCGCGTCCTTCCGTCTGGTCGACGGCGGCGAGCCACGCTACGTGCCGCTGCTCCTCGCCGACCGCGTTACCGGCATGTACGCGGCTCACGCGGTGCTTGCCGCGCTCTTCCATCGCGAACGCCGCGGCACCGGTCAAGAGATCGAGGTCCCCATGTTCGAGACGATGGTCGAGTTTATTCTGAGCGATCATCTCGGCGGTCTGGCCTTCGAGCCGCCCGCCGGCGAGGTTGGATATAATCGCATCCTCACGCCGAATCGCCGGCCGTTTCGCACCCTGGACGGATACGTTGCTATCCTGCTCTACACCGATCGGCACTGGGAGCGTTTCTTCGATGTCGTCGGCGAACCCGAGACCCATCGGGCCGATCCACGGCTGCATGACCCAATGACTCGGCGCGCCAACTACGGCGCCGCTTACGGCATCGTCGCCGACATCCTCGCAACACGCTCGAGCGCCGCGTGGCTCGACCTGCTCGGCAACGCCGATATACCGATCATGCCGGTCAACGACGTCGCAGATCTGCTCGACGATCCACACCTGCGGGCCACAAGCTTCTTTGGAATCGAGCAGCATCCAAGCGAAGGGATGCTACTCACCCTCCGCGCACCGGCGCGTTGGAGTGCGTGGGAAGGCTCGGTGCCGTCCCCTGCGCCGCGTCTGGGCGAGCACACGCGCGAGGTTCTGAGCGAGGCCGGTCTCGATGCGGGCGAGATCGTGGACCTGCTGGATGAAGGCGCAGCGGTTGCAGCGGCGCCGACAAACTAGCGGCTTCTTTACGATTCGAGATGATTCGAGCCCAAGAGGCAGGGCCGTTTCCGCAGGTGACGCGAATGGGGGTCGCCGATGCAGGTTGACCGCAGGACACCCGCAGCGCCGGTTCGTGCGACATCGGTCGAGTTCGGCTTGCGCCTCTTCGCGCTGAAGGTGCTGGCGGTCGCTTGCGCCGCCGTGCTGGCGGCCGCGATCGCGCACTTCCTGATCGATCTCGCCGGCGACTTCATTTTGCCTCACGACCCATACGATGACATCGCTCACGGGTCGCGGCCGCTGGCGAGCGGCATTGCTTTCCTGCTTGGACTGGTTTTGGCAACTCGCCTGTTGCTGCTCGCGTGTGGTACGAACGAAGCCCGGCACGTAGCGCTGCGACGGGCGGTGCTAGCACTCGTCGGTCGCGAGCCTTGGATTTTCGGATTCTGCGTGGCCTGTGCGACGCTGGCGGCAACGGCGATGATGGAGTTGGCCGACACCGTCGCGGCGGGCGACCCCGACTGGGACGTGGCATCGCTTTTTGGCGGTTCGGTACCCCTTGGCTGCGGAATTTCACTTGCGGTCGCCCTCATCGTCGCTTTGTGCTTTCGCCGGCTGCTCGCATTTGTTGCGAGCTCTGACGTTGCGATCGCGCGGCTACTCGATTCGTGGCTGCGTGGCGTCGGAAAGCCTGCTCAACCTAGCCGCACGCGGCGTGTCACTCTCGCCTCCCCCGGCGGGTCGTTCGCGGGTTCGGGTGCCGCGCGCCGCGCCGGCAAGCGAGCCCCTCCGCTCCTTCTCGCGTAGAACCCGTCGCTTCGAGCGACTCGATTCACGCCGCGCGCGATGGCAAACATGCCGTCCCGCCGTTTCGAAGGAGATGTGTAGTGAGAATCCCGGTCGTGTGCGCACGCCAAGCATGCGCAAAGCTCATCATTCCGTTTGCCCTCATTTTTGCGATGGTCGCTCCGATTTGCGCCGGCGCGCAGGGTGCGAGCGGCACCATCGTCGGCCGGGTCACCAGCAACGACGGCGTTCCCATCCCGGGCGCCACGGTCGTGCTCACCGGCAACGGGTCGGACCGTTCCGTCCGTACCGAACCCGACGGCGCGTTCACGTTTACGACTGTCCCAGCAGGTACGTACGGTATTCGCGTGATCGCGAAGAGCTACGACCTGCTGACGGGCCGCACGATCAACGTGACCAGCGGGGAAACTTCGACGCTGCAGCTGACAATGGCGCGCAGCGCCTCCTCGCTGACGACGATCGGTCAGGTACAAAGCAATGGAGCGCAGGCGCTTTCCATTTCCTCGACCCCGACGACCACCATCGACTCACAGGCCTACGCGGCGCTGGGTTATACGAACATGGCCGAGGTTCTGCAGAACGACATCGCGACCACCTTGGTTCGTCCGCTGGGAGGCAGTCCGGGCTTGCCCACGTCGGTTGCGCTCCGCGGTCCCGACCCGACCGAAACGCTGGTCGATATCGACGGCCATCAGGTCAATAACGGCAATACCGGCGACTTCGATCTCTCGCTCATCGATCCGAACGACTTCACGGTAGCAGAGCTCGTTGAAGGAATCTCGCCGTCGTCGCTGGTCGGCCCAACGACGATCGATGGCGCGATCAATATCCGCACGCTGGAGCCGACCCAGGATCCGCATGAAACCCTCCGCTTTTCGTTCGGCTCGTTTGATTCTTACGCGGAGACGTTGGAGGCAACCGGCACTGACGGCCACCTGGGCTACGCGCTTTCGCTCCATCGCACCACTACCGCCGGCGAGGTCAACCAATCGATTGTCGACGTCAGTACGTCCCCGTCGACCATCGCAAGCGTCGGGAGCGGCATCGACAGTTCGACCGCGCTCGGTAAATTGCGCTACTCGTTTGGTCGCGGGGATTCGTTCGTAGATTTCACGTTCCACGACCAGACGACGTTCCGTGACTTGTCCGCCGCGCTCTCGTCCTTCCCGGGCCCCGGCAGCGGTTTTAGTACCTACAATCCCGACGGGCTTCTGCAGCTCGACGGCCTCGAGGGCACGACCCAGCAGTCTCACAACGCTTCCTACGGCTTCGACGTTCAAACGCCGCTCGGACCCGCCGATTCCACCGGCGTAGCACATACAACGGTGCAGTTTCGCCACCTGAGTTCGATCGTTTCCTCATCGGTGTTCGGCCCGGGGACGGACAGCTCGCCCTACCTGGACAACTATCACGACCCGATCGATGACGAAATCCTCGAGCTCGACCATCAACTGCCGCGCGGCACGCTTACCTTCCAATACGAGGTGCGCAACGAGCAGCTCGTCGCCGATTACGTGCCTGGCGGTGAGAACACGGAGTCGGTTGGCCGCAGTCTCTTCGGCGAGCAAGCGCTGCGGGTGCCGCTCGACGACGATTCCGGGTCGGCATCGGACGTTTCGAGCGTTGGAATCGGGCAAACCCAACGTTCGGCGGTGCTACGCTATACGGTGGACCCAACCGCGAAACTTCACTACAGCTTTGCGACCTACTATAGCCGGTTCTCGGCCTTCGGCTCCAGCATCGATCCGCGATTCGGCTTCGTGTGGACTCCGACCGCCCAATCGCTCGTTCGTTTTTCGCTCGGCACGACTTATCAGACGCCGCAATTGCCCGAACTGCTCGTCCTTCCGAACACACCACCGGTCGGCGGTATCATCTCGACCGGCAATCCGAACCTGCAGCCGGACCGCGCAACCGAGTACGGCCTCGGATTCGAACAGCTGATCGGCCCTCAAGGTCAGCAGACGCGCGTCTCCCTCGATCTGTACCGCGTTAACCTTCGTACGCCGGCTTCGACGCTAGTCGTTCAGCCGTCTTCGAACCCGGACTGCAATCCAGCATCGGCTAGCGGCTTCGAGCGCTACCAAGACGCGGCGTCGTCGTGCCCGGTCAGTTATCCCGTGAACGCGGGCGACGGCGTCTATCAGGGAATCGAATTGCGAGCCGAACATCCGGTCGCGCAGTGGACGACGCTGAACCTGGGCTACGCGGTGCGCAGTGCGTATCTGTCAGCCATCCCGCCGAACATTCAGGACGGCACGCTCGTGCTCGGAGAGCAAGACCTGGGCTTGCCGCTGCACAAGGCCACATTGTCACTCGATCGCCGTCCACCGATTGGTTTCGAATTTGGCGTCGGTACCGTCTACGAAGGCCTTTACAACGAACTGGATCAACCTCAGTTCATCACGTTTAACGCGCACATCGGTTATCGGCTCAAAGATTGGGAGGTCAGCCTCAACGGTACGAACCTCACCAACGTCTACGATCAGCGCTTTACGACGACGAACGGAGGCTTGCTCTACGGAGCGATCGGTGCGCCGATAACGACCGACGCCTACGCCCTGCAGGGAACGGCGCTGATGGCAACGATCACCCGCCGTCTCTAAGCGCGAACTTCCGCTACTGGTGCGCTGCCACGAAATCTTCGACGGTAAAGCGCGCAACCGATACGATAGGCAGGCGGCGCTGCGGGTCGTCGGGATATCTCGGCGGTCGCTCGAGGGCGATCGCCGAGACGATCAAGACCAGCAGAAGCGTGATGCTTGGAAGCCACGCGTTCGGAAGGCTCCTCGCCCGGGTCGCCTGCGCGCTGCGCTTGCGCAGCCCGCACACGAGGAAGTGTCGTCCGTTTCTGACCACGGTCCGCCGGTCCCGCCGCCCCGCGCCCGACATCTTTCGCTGCCGACTCGGCCTAGGCGGGGGCCTTTACGCCAACGAGGCTCGCGCGGACGTCGTCGCGGTGACTGCGCTTGACCATCACGATGACCATGTCCCCCGCCCGTATTTGCGTGTCTCCGTTGGGGATCAAGACGTCCTCGCCCTTACGGTCGACGGCAACGACGATGCTCGAGCGCGGCAGACCGATGTCGACGATGCGTTTGCCGACGGCGGGCGCGTCCGGCCGAACATCGAGCCGCAGGAGCTCGAGATCGCCGTCCTTGAGCTTGGTGATGATCGAGTAGTCGCGGGCATTGACGTAGTCGTTGATGATATCGAGGATGATTTCCGTCGAGGAAATCAAGATGATCGGCTTCTCGCGGTCGATCGATTCGAAGATCAATTTGTTACGCGGGTTGTTAACCCGCGCGATGCAGCGCCCTTGCGAGTGCTTTTTCGCGATCAGGCAGACGACCAGGTTGTCTTCGTCGTCGCCCGTATCGGCGACCACCACATCGGCGCGCTTGATGCCCGCTTGCTCAAGGACCAGCGGGTCGCAGCCGTCGCCCACCATGGTGACGTCGCTTTCGAGCAGGTTCGCCATCCGTTGGGCCTTCGCGGCGACCTTCTCGATGACGACCACTTCGTGATCCTGAGCGAGCAGCGCGCGGGCCAGGTAGGTCCCCACCTTTCCCCCGCCGACGATCAGAACGAACAACTTCCCCGCCGTCCTAAGCGGAGAGCTTGACGGCTTCGGCAGCAAAGCGGGCCACGAACTCGGATAGCGCCTCAGGCGCCACGATTGCGTTGATTTCGTCGCCTGCGGCGAGTGCGTCGTAGGCCGACGGGATGAGGACCTGCCCTCCGCGCCGGATCGCGGCGACCTTGACGAGATTTTGCATCTCGACGTCGCCCACGCGCACGTTGACGAGCTTCGCCGGTACCGATACCGTCAGCGACGATACCTTTCCAAAATCGAAGGAAGGGACAGATTCGTACGGCATGTGCATCAGCTTGTCGCGCACGATCTTCGCGCCGGTCGTCGTGGGGCAGACCGTTTCGATGCCAAGCTCACGGTAGAGCTGGCCGCGCGGCGGATCGTAGATGCGTGCGACGATTTTCTTGATCCCAAACATGCGCTGGGCGATCAGAGCGGCCATCACGTTGCGGTTGTCGCCGTCCGTGACGGCCACGAACCCGTCCGCCTCGTCGGCGCCCGCACGCTTGAGGACGTCGGCGTCAATGCCGGTCCCGACTTCCACCCGTCCCGAGAAACGCACGCCGAGACGCTTGAATGCCGCGGGGTTTTCGTCAACGACGGTCACGTCGTGCCCCTCGGCGGTCAGGAGCTTGGCGAGGGCCGCTCCGACGCGGCCGCACCCAACGATGATGTATTTCAAGAGGAGAATTTTTTCATAACCGGGCGTAGCTTGTTCGGCCATGACGAGCGTTTTCCCACGCTGCGGCATTCGCATCCGGGTAAGGAGGAGGACCGGGCCCACCCGCTGCGCAACCGTGCGAGGTCTTGGCCGGGATTCGGGGCGTAGCTCAGCTTGGTAGAGCGCTGCGTTCGGGACGCAGAGGTCACAGGTTCAAATCCTGCCGCCCCGATTGGTTCGGTGGCCCGTGCCGGCCATCGCGGGGGACCCGGCGCTCGCTCGCTAACCGACGATGAAGGCTTCCTGCACGTTGTTCAGTCGTTTCAGCCCCGCGGCCAAACGGATCCTCCGCGCCGCCGAGCAAGCCAGCCGTAACCACAACCATTACTACGTCGGCGTCGAGCACGTGCTCTTGGCTTTGCTCGAGGAACACGACCCTGCCGTCGACGAACGCCTGCGCGCGCACGGTGTGGCATGCGACCGGGCCCAGGAAGCGCTCCGGCGCGCGCTCGGCACGGGCGACGACCGCCTTTGGGACGGCATCCTGGTGACCCCCCGCGTTCGCTCGGTTGTTCGTCTAGCCGAGTCAGCCGTCCAGCCTAGCGCGCTGGTCGAGCCGGTCGACCTCTTCGACGCTATCTGGGAAGAAGGCGGCAGCCTGGCCCGGGAAATCCTCGACGCCGCGGGCGCCGCCGGCAACGCCGCAGACTCGCACCCGGTCGCCGGGTAGCGGGCTGCGTGGAGCACCTCTCACATTTCTTCCTGAACTTCGTCGACCAGTTCGGCTACGCAGG